>ENA-ORBV01014724-ORBV01014724.1-microbial-mat-metagenome-genome-assembly--contig:-NODE-14724-length-11639-cov-3.283169_pt1 | contig 11639 bp, 7 predicted proteins | sample MGYA00237777_ERZ505514 | MGnify/ENA primary metagenome ERZ505514 (study PRJEB26160, sample SAMN06269048) | microbial mat metagenome | isolation source: Oligotrophic lake microbial mat | place...
GCCCACAGCAGACCGTTGATGAAGCCGATCGCGACTTCGCGGATGAGCAGATCACGGGCGTTGTTCCAGCTGACCTGACCGAGCGCAAGCCCGCGCACGATCAGTGTCAGCGTCTGCGTGCCGGCGACGCCGCCCATGCTCGCGACCACCGGCATCAGCACGGCGAGCGCGACGATCTGTTCCAGCGTCGCCTCGAAGTTGCCGATCACCCAGGCGGCCAGAAAGGCGGTCAAGAGATTGATGCCGAGCCACACCGCGCGGCGGCGGCTGGCCGCGGCGATCGGCGCGAACATATCGGCCTCTTCGTCGAGACCGGCCATCGACATCAAATCGTGCTGGGCGCGGTCGCGCACAAGATCGATAACATCGTCGACGGTGATGCGCCCGACCAGACGGTTGTCGGCATCGACCACCGGTGCCGACACATGGCGATGGTTCTCGAACTCTTCCGCCACACTGTCGACCGACGCGGTCGCGCGGATCGCCGGTAGCGAGTCGTCGACGATTTCAGCGACGGTGCTGTCGGTCGCAGACGTCACCAGCATGGTCAGTGCGAGGCGGCCCATATAGCGACCGTTGCGGTTGAGCACAAATAGATGATCGGTATGTTCCGGCAGGTCGCCGCGCATACGCAGGAAGCGCAGCACCACATCCACCGCGACATCGGCGCGCACGGTGACGACATCGGTGTTCATCAGGCGACCGGCACTGTCCTCGGGGTAGGACAACACTTGCTCAAGACGATCGCGGTGGTCGCGATCCATGCCGCGCAACAGCTCTTCGATCAGCTGTTGTGGCAGATCGTCGACGAGGTCCGCGAGATCATCGATATCGAGCGAGTTCAGCGCCGAAATCAATTCCTCGTTATCCATCTCCGCGAGCAGGCCATCGCGGACCTCCTCGGCGACATGCACCAGCACCTCGCCATCGTCCTCGGGATCGACGAGTCCCCAGACCACGCGACGTTTCACCGGCGGCAAGGATTCCAGCACGCTCGCGATCTCGCCCGGCGTAAGCGTATCCAGCATGCGTTTGATCGGCGCCAGCCGACCACTCGCGAGCGCCTCGGACAGCAGGCGCAATTGCCGAGATTTGCGGTCGTAGCGCTCGTCTTCGCTCATCTGCCCTCCCGCAAGCCAACATCCGCGGCGAGCATACGGAAGCGTGCGTCGAAGGGGTGCTCCGATAAGGGGTGCTTCGATGACGCCATCGTGCTGCTGGCTGCGGATCAGGTCACCGGTTTTTGACGCAAACGAACGCAAAGAAAGGCGAGCCAAGGGACGCAAAAAAGCAGATCGTCCATTGATTACTTGAAGAAACCTCTGAACAAGTCAGAGGTTCCGCGGGGCACACGCGTCAAGAAATCTCCACCGATCGAAGGGCGCAGAGCTCCGCACTCCACATGGCAGGGACAGCTATCATCACGCCCCCACACCATCAAAACCACGGCGCATGACTGGCGCGACGCTTTACGCTGCCCTGCCCTCACCTTTCCATCCGCTCCGCGGTGGCGAGCTTAAGGGTGCGATTGTGGCCTTCGAGACCTGGGGCACACTGAATGCGACGCGCGATAACGCGATCTTGATCGTGACCGGCATGAGCCCGAGCGCGCATGCGGCATCGGGGCCACTGGACCGCTCGCCCGGGTGGTGGGAACCGATGATCGGGCGCGGGCGCACGCTCGATAGCGATCGCTATTTCGTCATCTGCGTCAATTCGCTCGGTAGTTGCAAGGGTTCGACCGGCCCGGCGTCGCCGCATCCGGACGACGGCGAGCCCTATCGCCTGCGTTTCCCGGCGATCACTATCGAGGACATCGCCGATGGCGCGGCGCAAGTCGCCAGCAGCCTGGGGATCACGCGACTGTGCGCGGTGATGGGACCGAGCATGGGCGGCATGACCACGCTCGCGATGGCCCTGCGGCATCCGCCGTTGTGCCCGAATATTGTGGTGATGTCGTGCGCCGCGCGCTCGGGCGCGTTTGCGATCGCGCTGCGTTCACTGCAGCGACAGATCGTGCGTGCGGACCCGGGTTGGAATGGCGGTAATTACCAGCACTCGATGGATGTCGCCAGCGGCATGGGGCTCGCACGCAAGCTCGGCGTCGCCACTTATCGCTCGCCACAGGAATGGCGCGAGCGTTTTGGCCGCGCGCGCCTGCCCGAACGCGACGCCGATCCGTTCGCGAGCGAGTTCCAGATCGAGTCTTATCTGGATGCCCACGCACGCCGCTGGGCCGGCGGCTTCGATCCGGCGAGCTATCTGTACCTCTCGCGCGCGATGGACTGGTTCGACCTCGCCGACTACGGCGGCAGTGTCGAAGCGGGTTGCCAACAGATGGCGGTCGAACAGGCCCTGGTTATCGGCGTCGCCAGCGACATCCTGTTCCCGGTCGAACAACAGGAAGAAATCGCCGAAGCCCTCGCCGCCGCCGGCGCCCGCGTCGACTTCCAGTCCCTGCCCTCGATCCAGGGACACGACGCCTTCCTGGTCGACATCCCGCGATTTGCACCGGTGATCTCGCGATTTTTGGATGGGTTGTAAGGGTCGTAGATCACGTTGCGCCCGCGAAATCTCGCACAGGGCGATGGCGTCGATTCGGGCGCTACGTGACGCTCTGTAAGGGTCGTAGATCACGTTGCGCCCGCGAGGTCTGGCACAGGGCGACGGCAGCGATTCGGGCGCTACGTGACGCTCGCCGGGTGTCACTCAACTCGCGCCAGCGCGAAGATTCAAATCCAAAAGCTTTTCAGTCTGCGAATCAATGGCTCCGCTAGCATCGGCGCCATGAAAGCCGCCCTCGCCCGCCACATTCTCACCCTTCCTGCGATCCTGTTCGCGCTCTGCTCATGCGCCTTCGCTCCGCCCGAAAAACAGGGCAAGGCCGACAGTGGACCGGTCCGCGTCATTGAACGCTATACGACGACGCCATCGCCGACCGACAACATCGATTCGGTGGCGACGTGGCGTGCGCCCGATGGCAATACTTTGCTGATTGCGACCGCGAAGGATGTCGACAATCTCGCAGTTTTCGACGCCGACAGTGGGGTCCATCTCAAGCGCATTGGCAAGAGCGGCACGGCGCTCGGCGAGTTCAAGCGGCCAAATGGGGTGGTGGTCATCGACGATCTTCTGCTGGTGGTCGAACGCGACAACCATCGCGTCCAGGTCTTCGAGCTGCCCGAGTTCAAGCCGATCGGCGTGCTCGGCGAGAACGAGCTCAAGCTTCCCTATGGCGTCTGGGTGCGCCGCCAAGGCGCCAGATACGAAGCCTATGTGACTGATTCATATCAACAACCTGACGGGGAACCCCCGCCGATCGCGCAGCTCGGACAGCGCGTTCATCTGTTTACCCTGGCCCACGAGGACGGCCGCGCGAAGGCCGCGCACGTCCGCGCCATTGGCGACACTTCGCCGAGCGGCGCACTGCGCTGGGTGGAATCGATCTATGGCGATCCGGCGCACGATCGCATGTTGATCGCCGAGGAGCATCTCCCAACCGGCACTGCGCTGCGCGTCTATGACATGCAGGGACGCTACAGCGGACGCGATATCGGCAAGGATCTATTCAAGGGTCAGGCCGAAGGCATTGCGCTGTTTGACTGCGCCGACGGCAGCGGTTACTGGCTCGCCACCGACCAGCACTCGAGCGGCAATGTTTTCCAGGTTTTCGACCGCGAGAGCTTGCGATCGCTCGGCAGTTTTGCGGGCAGCGGCACGCAGAACACCGATGGCATCCATCTGCGCATGCAGCCCTCGGCGACCTTCCCCAAGGGCGTGTTCTACGCTGTGCACGACGACCGCGCAGTGTCCGCCTTCGACTGGGCGGATGTCGCTAAGGGCCTGGGTTTGCGCGCGAGCTGCGAGTAGCGCTGCGCGATCACGCAGTTCGTAGGATGCGATGATCGCAGCGAACCGCATCGTCGCAAGTCAGGAACGTGGTGTGCATAAAGCGATAGGCCTCGCGGCCAGCTTGCGATGCGGTTCGCCTGTGGCTCACCACATCCTACTGACGACCGCCCGGCGCCATCGGTGCGAGCTCGCGACTCATTCCGAGTCGATCTTCTCGAGCACATAGCCCGAGATCTGCAGACGAATCTTGCCGTCCTTGCGCTCGATATCGACTTCTTCGCCAAGGCTCGGCCCGAACCCCGCCATCACCAGGCGATCGCTTCCAACCGGAAGCAACGCGATGCGCGGGTGTACGGAAATCACGAACGGCAGCTCGTAATCGAGCGTCAACATGTCTCCTTCGCGGGTCATGGTGGCGCCCTCGATCTCCATCTGACGCGCGAGCGCGTCGGGATTTACGGCGCGGTATTCGCCGATGAGATCCGCAATCGGCGCGTCCGCGACAAGCGGCGCAAACGTCGAGCCGAATAGGAAATAGTTACCGTCGGCATAACCCAAGAGGACGTGCTGACCGGCCAGTTGCGCAGGACGGATCAGCACCCGCGAGAACACGTCGAACTTGAGCGGAATGACACCGAGCAAGCGAAAGCGCAGGCTGAACCAGCCATCGCTGCGACGGTCGGCGCGAAAGTCGAAACCGAGAAAGCGCAGATCGAAATCGGTCTTCTTCGGCTCGAACTCCATCAGTCCGATCGGCGTCGCATAGCGCTCGAAGAACTTCTGGTCACTGCTGGCACCGGCGGGCAGCGGGACGCTGTCCGGCAACAGGCGCTTGAGATCACGCACGGCGATCGCGGCCTTCGCACTCAGCACCGCATCGACGGTGTCGACCACGATTTCGCCGAGAACTTCGTCTGACTCGCGCCAGTTGCTGATCGCCACCACCGCGATTCCATGCTCTGGCAGCAGCCGCACTTCGGCGTTGAAATTGGGAAAGGTCGAGGACAGCATGGCGACGCGCCCGACGCCGGGACGGATGCTGTCGGCGAGCGCCCAGCCCAGCCCGATCTTGTTGCCGACGTCGAGCGCAATCGCCTGATTCTGCACTTCAAGCATGCGTTCGCGCGCCGAACGGCTCAGCCAAGGCCCGGGCGCGCTCGGCGTGAGTGCTGCGATGAAATGCGCGAGATCGCGCAAGGACATGGCCAAACCAATAGCCGCGCGATCGCGTGCGATCAACGCGGTTTCGGTCTTGCCCTTGCGATGGGCCGACGAGAATCCCTTCTGCAGCCCGAACGCCGTGTGCTCGAGCTTGAGCGGCGCGCGCAGTTGCTGTTCGAGAAGTGTATCAATCGACAGTCCGGACGCGCGTTCGAGTACACGGCCCAGTACCGCAAAGCCCAGGTTCGAGGCGCTCATCATCGTACCCGGGTCAGCGACCACCTGCAGCGGCGTTGTCAGCGGATCGGCCGTGACGGGGTCACCGGGCTTGCGGAACATGCCGTGCAGGCGGTTGCCGACGAGACCGCTGTGACCCGTCAGCAGGTCACGCACGCGCATGCTGCCGATTCGTTGCGTGCTGCCACGCCACTTCAGGTCCGGAACCAGACTGTTGACCTTGGCGTCGAGACTAAGCTCGCCTTCGTCCACCATCCGCAAAGTCATCGCGACCATCGCCAGGCGCGTGATCTCTCCGACCGGGACCACCGTGTCGACATCGAACGGTGCCTCGGTTTCGCGATCGGCAACACCGCTGGTGTGCATGAAGCGCACCGCGCCATCCTCGATCACAGCGATCCCGATCCCGCCCGCCTTGCGCGAATCGACACTCTCGTCGGCGAGCTTGGCGACTCCGACTTCGATCGCCGCCCAGTCCACTCTGGCCGATTGCGCGGCGACTGCGAACAGCAGCATCGGAACGGTCAAAAGCACGCGCATAAGGTCCGGCATCCACAAAGCTTGGCCCCATCAGAACCTAATCCAAGTGCACGCGAGGTCCATTGAACGCACGGCCGAGGGCTAGCGTTCAGGAAGAGGGTAGCCTGCGATCAAACAAGAAAATCTTAGGGACGCAGATCGAAAGACAGAAACTGCGCTATGGCCGTCGCTCTCGTGGGAGCAACCGTGGCTGCGATGCTTTTGCCTGGTCTCAAGGCAAAGAAGGAACGCTCGCCGCCAAGGTAGCGCCCACGAAAAGCGCGCGTTCTTTCGCCGCGTTCTGCCAACGCACCTACTTCAACAAGGCATTCGCCTGGTCGATCCATGCTTTCTCGGCGCGCCGGTAATACGGCGGCGCGATGCGGCATCGCGCAAGGGTTTTTTCCAATACCGCGCGCGCCTCGCCGCTGCGGTCGAGCGCGAACAGCAATTGGGCTTTGCGGATGCGCGCTTCCTCGCCCGGATAGGAATCATCAAGGGTGTTGTATTCCTCAAGCGCGGAATCACGCTGATCGAGCGCTTCGAGGCTGCGCGCGTACAGGAGATGGCCGTCCGGCGAGCGGAAACTGGGATTGGCCGCGATCAACGCGGTCAGCGTGGCGTGCGCTTGTGCGAACTTTTCCTGCGCGAACTGAGCTTGCGCAAGCGCGAGCATGATGTCGGCGTCGCTCGCATGCATGCCTTTAAGGCAGGCGCGAAAAATCTCTTCCGCCTCTGCGGCCTCGCCGAGTTCGAGAAATTCCTTGCCGAGCTTGAGCCGGTTCCCGACCGTATCGGCGCGCTGCAGTTCGTCGCGCAGGCGGCGCAGATCCCGTTGCGGATCCATGCGCTTGGCGAAGCCCTTGGCCGCTCGACGCGCGCGCGGGTCGTTTTGCAACTCGGGCAGGATCTGCGTGAACGCGTACACCGCGACACCCAGAAAAGATCCCATGATGATGACCCAGATCCACCAATACGGCCGACCAGTGCGCACCGCATGCACCAGGCAGATGAATTGCAGGAGGATCGAAAGAATCAGCAGCGGCGGCATGGGAGCGACGTTCGGTTAGATTAGGAAAGGATCGCCTGTTCGCGGCAACGGTGGAACCCGCGGCGCGAATTTCTTCGATTTTCGATCAAGTCGTTCCTCAGCTTCCACCGACACATTTTCTGTGGATCCGCGTGGGCAATGCATGCACGCGATATTGCACAAGTAGCCGAGATCGAGTTGCGACGTGGTCAGACTGCACCTGGAAATCGCTGGAAACTCAATCTCTTCCAGTCACGGCAGGGCGTTGCGCATGCAAGCTCCGAAAGGATTCTTAAAAGAAGGAAAAATCACTTACACAAAATGCACAAAGAGAGCGTTGCACAAAATGCACATAAAAAGCGTTTTGATTACCGAGGGTCTTGGCCGCGTTCAACCTCCCGAAGGTTAATTTAATATTGTGAATTACTGCAGCACATAGACATCAAACAAAAAAGCTCTTTATGTGCATTTTGTGCAAAGCTCTCTTTGTGCATTTTGTGTAAGAATGCTTTTGTAACTCTCGTGCTGCTCAATACGTTCTAGTGGTACCGCCCTTTCGCTACTTTGGCGGCGTCGGATCGGCGTGTTCCGTACGGTTGGGGTCCTGGATGCGGGCTAAACGTTCCATGATCTGGCGGACGGCGTCGCGGCGCAGTTCGGTGCGGATGATGGCTTCTTCCTGGGCGGCGCCGAGGGCCTGGGATTCGTCGAAGCTGTAGACGCGGCTCAAGTCGATCGGCGTCTCGCGCAGCAGCGGCTTGGCGTCCGCGTCATCGACCGCGTAGCTGACCCGATAGTGCAACTCGTACTCGCCGACCTTGGCGCGCTCGTCGAGCGAGATCACGTTGCGCTCCTCGGTCTCGGAAACGATCTTGAGCAAGGTCGCGCCGGTCGAATTCATCGGCGCCAGCGTGGCGCCGGCGGCCTTGAGCTCGCGTTCGAGATCCATGACCAGCGGGCTGTCGAGATTGACCGCCTCGATAATTACCGTCCCGAGCACATTCGGCAGCGGTTTGGTCTCGCGCAGTTGGTAGCCACCGCACGCACTCAGGAGCAGAGTGCCAGCGAAGAGCAGCGCGGCGCGCGGGAGGATGCGAGTTGCTGACACCATGGAAATTCTCCGTAAAGCTCTGAAAGGGGGCGAGCGCTGCGGCACGTGGACGTGCCGCCGTTTTCAATGACGCCTAGTCGGAAACGACAATGTTGACCAGTTTATCCGGCACCAGCACGAACTTGCGGATTTGTTTGCCCTCGAGATTGCGCGCGACGTCCGCATTTGCGAACGCAGCCGCGCGCACAGACTCTTCGCTGCTGCCCGGCGCGATCTCGATGCGCCCGCGCAGCTTGCCGTTGACCTGCACCACGATCGTGATCAGATCCTTGACCAGCGCCGCCGGATCGGTCTTCGGGAAACCACGATCCTCGATCAGCTCCTCGCCATGGCCGAGCGCCTGCCACAGCGCGTGACAGGTATGCGGGGTGATCGGATTGAGCATCAACACGATCGCCTCCCACGCTTCCTGCAGCACCGCGCGCGAGACCGGGCTAGTCAGCTCGAACTTCGAGATGTGGTTGCTAAGCTCCATGATCTTGGCGATCGCGGTGTTGAAGGTGTAGCGCGTGCCGATATCGCGGTTCACGCCCTCGATAGTCTCGTGCAGGCGCGTGCGCAGGACCCGATCGGCGGCGCTCAGTTGCGTCGCATCGAAGGCAGGCACGGTGCCGCCGGCAACAAACTCACCGACCATGCGCCAGATGCGCTTCAAAAAGCGCGACATGCCCTCCACACCCGACTGGCTCCACTCGAGTTGCTGATCGGGCGGCGAGGCAAACATCGAAAACAGGCGCACGGTATCAGCGCCGTATGCGTCGATCAGCGCCTGCGGATCGACACCGTTGTTCTTCGACTTGCTCATCTTCTCAACCGGCCCGATGGTGACCGGCAGGCCGTCCGCCTTCAGATGCGCGCCGACCATGCGCCCATGGCTGTCGCGCTCGACATCGACGTCGGCTGGATTGATCCAGTCTTTCTTGCCATCGACGTCGCGATAGAACGTCTCCGCCACCACCATGCCCTGGCACAACAGATTGGTCGCCGGCTCGTCGCTCTGCACATAGCCGCAATCACGCATGGCCTTGTGCCAGAAGCGGAAGTACAGCAAGTGCATGACCGCATGCTCGATGCCGCCGATGTACAGATCGATCGGCAGCCAGTGGTTGGCGCGTGCGTCGAGCATGCTGTCAGCGCCCGGCGAGCAGTAGCGCGCGTAATACCAGGAGGATTCGACGAAAGTATCGAAGGTGTCGGTCTCGCGCTTTGCCGGCCGGCCAGTCTGCGGATCGGTGGTTTCGATAAAGCTCGGCATCGACTTCATTGGCGACGCCACACCTTGGAAGCGCACGTCCTCGGGCAGCACGACCGGCAATTGATCGGCGGGCACCGGCATCGCGGTGCCGTCTTCACGGTAGATCATCGGGATCGGGCAGCCCCAGAAGCGCTGACGGCTTACACCCCAGTCGCGCAGCCGGAAGTTGACCTTGCGCTGGCCCTTTCCACGCGCGGCGAGCCAGTCGGCCAGCGCATTGAACGACGACCGATAGTCCTTGCCATCGAGATCGAGCCCCTCCGGAAGGCTGCCGGAGTTCATGTTGACGCCTTTCTCGGTGTACGCCGCCTTGGCTAGATCGACGACATCGTTCGCCCGCGAAGTCGACGGCGCGATCACCTGGCGGATCGGCAATTTGTACTTGGTCGCAAACTCCCAATCGCGCTGATCGTGACCGGGTACGGCCATCACCGCGCCGGTGCCATAGCCCATCAGCACGAAGTTCGCGGCATAGATCGGCACCCGCTCGCCGCTGACCGGATGAGTGGCATCAATGCCAAGCGCCACGCCGCGCTTTTCGGTGGTTTCCAGCGCCGCCTCGGTGACCGCGGCATGCTGGCATTGCTCGATGAATGCCGCGAGCTCCGAACTATTTACAGCGGCCGCGCGCGCGAGTGGATGCTCGGCCGCGACCGACAGGAAGGTCACGCCGAGCAAAGTGTCGGGGCGCGTGGTGTAGACCAGCAACGGCGCATGCCCATCGACGTCGAACTGGATCTCAAGGCCCTCGGAACGACCGATCCAGTTGCGCTGCATGGTCTTGACCGAATCCGGCCAGCCGGGCAGCTCGTCGAGCTTGCTCAGCAGCTCATCGGCGTAATCGGTGATGCGGAAAAACCACTGCGGAATCTCGCGGCGCTCGACGATGGCGCCCGAGCGCCAGCCGCGGCCATCGACCACCTGCTCGTTCGCGAGCACGGTCTGGTCGACGGGATCGAAATTGACTACCGAGTTCTTGCGGTAGACGAGGCCCTTCTCGAAAAGCTCAGTGAAGAACTTCTGCTCGTGGCGGTAATAGGCCGGCGTGCACGTGGTGACTTCGCGCGACCAGTCGTAGGCGAAGCCGAGCGCCTTGAGCTGACGCTTCATGTTCGCGATGTTGGCGTAGGTCCATTGCGCCGGCGGCACATTGCGCGCGATCGCCGCGTTTTCGGCAGGCAGCCCAAACGCGTCCCAGCCCATCGGCTGCATGACATTTTTGCCCTGCATGCGCTGATAACGCGCGACCACGTCACCGATTGTGTAATTGCGCACATGGCCCATGTGCAGCGCCCCCGAGGGATAGGGCAGCATGCACAGGCAGTAGAATTTTTCTTTGTCGGGATTTTCAGTGACTTCAAAAGCGCGCGTGCGCTCCCAGAAGTCCTGGGCACTTAGCTCAACAGCGCGCGGGTCGTAGATGGCTTGCATGGGCTCGCAGGGCTTAAGGGCCGGATCAAACCCGCGAGATTACCTCAAGCAAGGTGAGTACGGCGGATCCGGGTGGGTCCGGAATCGCAGTGCGCGATCCAGTCGCGTTGCTCTTGATCTCGTGGGTGGGGACATCGCCGCGATGCGCTTACTACAAAAGCTGACGCTGAGGTTGAAAGTAGGATGTGGTGAGCCGGAGGTGAACCGCGTCCAGGTGAGTGGGTGCTTGGTACCGCAAGCCACATCACAAGCATCGCGGCCATGGCCACTCCCACGACCAGCCAATGGGAGCTCGCTGCCCTGCGGTTCGCACAAGGTCCCGGCCTCCCGTACGATGCGGCGCTTCCCGACCCTCCGGAGCCTGCCTATGTCCGACGCGAGCCTTCCCGACTTTGACGCGCTGGCGCTGGCCGCCTATCCGCGCGATTCCGAGCGCGGGCCGCGTGGGGCGCTGGAGACACTCTGGCGCGCCGTGCTGGGATTGCCCGAGTGGGCCTTCGCAATCGATCCAGCGAGCGTCGGCGATCCGCAAGCTTTTGTAGCGAGCCACGATGATAAGGATTGCGTGTTCGCGTTCACCGATGGCGATCGCGTCGCCGCATTCGCGCAGACCAATGGACTCATCGACGCGAGCGGGGACAGCTTCAACCTGAGTCTGCCCTTGCCGGGCGTGTTCGATTGGCTGGAATCTGCGGCCGCGCGCGGTGATTTCAGCACCGTGCAATTTAACTTCGGGCGTATCGCGTGGTTCGCGCCGGTTTCCCAGCTCGCGGTCATCCGCGCCCATCTCGGCGAATCGACCGTATGAGGCAGGCCCTCGCGTGGCTCTGTTGGCTGCTACTGACGTGCACGGGTGCCGAGGCGGCACCGACCACTCTGCCGCGCGCCCCCGGGACTGATCTGCGCGTGCTCGCCTGGAATGTATCGCGCGAAAATTTCTACCAGCACGCCGATGCATTCGTCGCCGTGCTCAATGCGATCGACGCCGATGTGCTGATCCTCGACGAGATGTCCGCTGACCGCACCGATCTCGACGTGCGCTC
>ENA-ORBV01014726-ORBV01014726.1-microbial-mat-metagenome-genome-assembly--contig:-NODE-14726-length-11638-cov-2.892656_pt1 | contig 11638 bp, 11 predicted proteins | sample MGYA00237777_ERZ505514 | MGnify/ENA primary metagenome ERZ505514 (study PRJEB26160, sample SAMN06269048) | microbial mat metagenome | isolation source: Oligotrophic lake microbial mat | place...
CATACGATATTCGCCTTAGTCTCGTGGGCTCGGAGATGTGTATAAGAGACAGCTGTTGCAGAAGCAGCGGTGGATTCCCCTACGTTATACAGCTTGCGAATGTTTCGCCAATACAGTACTTCGGTATACTCATCCGAGTGCACCGACAGATTGAGCGACCGACCCGGGTCAAGCTCCACGTCAGACACGCCGACCTCAGCAATTGCAGTGACACTACCAGAGTCCAGCACCAAAAAAGATGAATCAGCAGGCGGCTTGGCATCTTCCTCAAGCGCCTCGGGGTACACTGTCGATGCGCATGGGTGCCGCAGTGCTTGCAACTTCAGCACCTCGAGATAGGACGCGACTTGAACGAGATTTTTCGACGGCACTGCCGCGGCAATCGCCCGAAGATTCAGTCTGCCATATGTTTTGACTGCTGTCAATAGCTTTCGCTTATCCTCCTCCGTCCAATCGCTGATGAACAAGGATCGCAAAAGATGCGACGACATGTGAATCTGACAGCACCACCAACATGAGGGAGAACCCTTTCACGCCTTGCAGCAATTTCAAACCGTAAGCAGAAATTCTGTCTGATCGGGTTAAGCGGTGAGCACACCCCGCAAATACGGGTTCCAACGGCACTCAAAGTGACAGTCGGTTGTTCAGTGCGTCCGTAACGCATTCTTGTCATGGATCCTGCAGCTTCCTTCTGCAACGATGCAGTGCTCTCTGCTCCACAGATTGATGACGATGATGAGGTGTTCTTTGGCCCAGTCACAGACATCGAGGTTCAACGCGCTATCTCGATAAACTCCATCACCTCCTCGACGACTGAAACAACCGCTGGCGTTACAGACCCCGTTGTGGAAACTGTTAGTATTCCATGCGCAGACAACACACAAGCATTTGGCGCAACCGCTATTAGTGAGGTCGACAGCGATGGCGAGATCTTCTTTGGCGAGGTCACTGCTGCAGAGGCTCGAGTGCATCACATCGTGACTGAGCGAGCTGATGTAGATGCAGACAAGCAGAACCAGATACCGGTACGTGTAAGAATGGGCATGTTGTCAAATAACCAAAACACTTGTGCCCGTAGTGAAAAACTTGATTTGCGGTATGTGGATGCGACGATCTAACACTCTCGACACGCCTCTTGCTGTTTGACAGAACCAGCTTCCGGTCAACAGCATGGAACCTGTCGTTGCCGGGCAGGCGATGCAGCAGCCATCATGCGGTGTCGTGGAAGAAGCTGTGATGCAAGGCACCTTGCTCGCTACAGTTGACGTGGAGATCCCCGAATGCACGCAGGCCGTGTCTTCTCCTGCAGTGGTGCCGGAAATCCATGATCCTCCCGTCTGCACCGCGAGTGACGTGAATGGCGCGAACGAGACAACACCGCAGGAGGACTGTTCTTCCTCAGTAGTCGCAATCTTGGATGGCTTCGCATTGGTGCAGGATCATCAGCACATGCCGCCTATTGTCATCACCGCACCAGACGGCGCAGCCGAGTCCCATACGCCAAGCTTCGAAGACACTGCAGAGTGGACGTCTCCTGTCGATGCTGCTGTGATCGATCTGAACAAAGCTGCACGTACGGGCCATCTTGTTGACGAGTGTGACTATTCACACATCATGGTCAGCGATCAGGAACGACCCAGTTCAGTGATGTCGTTATATCGTGACACCTCGTCTCCAATCGTGGATTTCGTGGCTGCTTTCCCTGACAGCGCCACCGATCGCATCAATGAGATTGCTGACGCAGATGTGCCAAACGATGACGCGATGTTGATTGATACAGAAGATACCAATCAGCCCCCACAGCATGTGGACGACACAGCTCAACTGCCGTCTGCCACAAGTTTATGGGAGGAAATGCAGGACAGTGACCGCTGCAGCATCAGTGGAGCCTTTACTCACTCTTCGCACGGCAGTATGGTGATGGTCACGGAACTGGACACTGTACACCAGCTAGAGGACCTTGCCTGGGACATCACCTCTGCTGCTGCGCCGGCCATGATCGATACAACCTCTTGCGACTGCCAGATGGACTGTTTGACAGCTGTTGCTCCAGAGGTCCCTACCGAACCCATCATGTTGCATGTCACTGTGACGGCTGAAGGTTCTGTGTCAATGTCTTTGGCTATGAATGCTGCCTCAGTAACGTGCCCTGGGAACGGCAGAGAGGTGAGCCACACGGTGGAACTCGCTGAGGACATCAACTTGTCCTTTGCGCCAGACTCGGTGGTGATGTCAGTCATAGACCAGTCAAGTGCGCCACAATGTGGTGACGCGGCCCCAGACGCTGCGCTGTCAGCAGCACCAACAGCGGCAGACCCATGTCACGAGCAAGCGATGCCAAACCAACAAGGTGACTTTGAGCTGAGTGACTGCTTGAAAGATCTGGATGCACCGAATCAAGCGCCCATCCAGGACTGGCCAGTCTGCGCAAAGGAGTGGTCAGGTGTGCACTTTTAGTCTCATGTCTTGTTCCATAGTTTGAATGAATTTGAACACACTAATCTAATGGAAAGTGTTTGTTGTGCATGGAATGATGAACAGATAATCAAGGAGCAGCCATGGAAGCTGCACTCCAAGCCGATGTCGCACCCGCGGTGCCATCTGATGATCTGCTTGAGTTGGAGGATCTGGTGGACACCAGTGATGCAGCGCCGAACGTGCCCGTTGAGCCAGCTGCTCGAGAGGTTGACTGTATCGATCAAGCGATCGATGTTGAGCCCGCCGTACCCCACATCATGATGGCCACTGTGTTTGATGTAGAGAGCCGTGAAGTTGTATCAGCCAGCGATCTGATGACGGTCAACTGCTCTACTGCTTTGACGACGGCAGAGATGAGCTCTAGCGTTCCCACTGACGAACCTCAATCAGTGGATTCCACGATTGAGGAGACCAAAAACAGCCACAGCACCACCGTGAATCAGTCACTGACCATTAGTGAAGTTGAGAGTGAGCGAGCAGTGCTTGGACTGACGCCTCCTGCAGACGGCGTCTTCAACGGTCCCGCTGATGCAGTGCCACCTGTGTCACAGGCTAATGTGTTTGAGACGTCGACTATAACGGTGAAAGCTGCAGACACTCCTTTGATTCCCGCGCCAGTGACGCTCACGAGCACAACACAGGAGACGGTGGTGCTTGAACCAGCGTCTGCAGCAACGTCGTCTTCGCTGCCGTTCCCTTCGAGATCCATCTTGAAGCCTGGCTTGTTGCAGCGCGTGCAAGCCTGCAAGCTGCAGGTGGCTTCTCTCACTCAGAGCTCCGGCCAAATACTGTCTATGTTGCCGTCGTTCAACCGCTCCATGAACGCTCCTCAGAGCGCCGTGTCCGTGGCAGCCGCTGCACCAGAAGCTGTGCCCGTCAAAACTGTGACCATCGAGTTACAGATCACCGATTCTATTCAGGACAGCGCTAACTGCACCGCTATCTCATCCGAAACAGGGGCTTCTTGCGCCGAGGAAGTAATCGAGAACTGTGACTCGACACCAACGGAACGTGTGGTATGCGCTGCAATTTCCCCGATGAAAGCTATACAGTCGCAAGATAGTGGCGTGGCAGATGACAGAGTGCCTGTCAGCCTCGCGTCTAGTGATCTCCTTGTGTCTCCCATCAAGCTTGCCTCCAATTCAGTTCCCACGTCGGGTGTGGTGGCCGCCACCGCAGCAACACCAGCACTGAAGATTGAAACAGATGAACGCCCTTTGACAGGCACGCTGGATCCTAGTCCGTTGACAAAATCTCGTCTGCCTCGACGAGTGGGTGGGCTGACCCACTCCAATGCACCTGCAGCAGGCTCCAGCACACCAGCAGTCACATCGACAGTGTCGGCCGCTGCCGTGACGGTGCCACAGTCTCACAAGCGCCACACTGTGTACAGCGCTGTCAGTCACAACATCAAGGCTGAGGTGGGCCATACGCCTAAGCGTCGAACCTCAGTCAGCGTGTTGGCTGCATTGGGTGGCAGCGGGGAGAAGCGAGCTGTGACGCCTAAGCCCTTGACAGGCATTCCGTCGGCCTCTTTCAGTCCCAGTCAACTCATGCCACCTCGTGACATCCAAGCTGAGCTGTCAAGCTTGACTGGAGCTGCAGTGATGCAGTCCGAGCTCGAGCTTGGCGGCGCTGACACGTCGAAGTCAAGCGGGCTGATGGACGTGGCGGTCACAAGAGCCACAGTGCTGTCACCGTTGGTGACTCGCAAGCGGGCCTCTTCACCTGTTACCAGCCCAGCGCCAGCTGTGTCGGCCGCCTCACTCAACCAGCAGAGCTCTACTCTGATCGCTGTGGACGCCACCTCCGCTGGTGCCAAACGCAAAAAACGAGGAGTTCAGTGGCGAGATACGCTGGCCACTCCAAACAAGACGCACCAGCAGAAGCTGATTGATGATCGCAACCACGAGCGTAAGCCTGCGACTCCCAGTCGCCCACCCGTTGCACCGATTCTCAAGCGGAAACTGCATCTCGGATCCGCTTCTTCCACAGCGGCCAGTGCTGTCGTCCCTGGCTCAAGCGCGGGCGTCGTCCCCAGCAGTGCGAGTGTTGCTTCCGCTACGGCCGTGTTCAACAACAGCAGTCTGCAGGTGACTCGTCCATCCACCTTCATACCTGACAGTGTGGCACAGCAGCGCAAGGTTGAGGACATGCTCAACACGGGCAGTGCATCAAGCGCCTCATTATCCTTCGCCACCAGCTCTGGTTTGGGGCTCGGGAAGCCTCAAGCAATCGTTCGGCCCAAGCCTATCACGGCTACTAGCTCCACGTCAGTAGTGTCTACGAGTACTCTCAACAGCACTGCAGCAGGCACTGGAGCTCCAGCTGCCGCTACCAACGGTACTGCAATGACTGGAGCAATCTTGCCTGCACAAGCGCCTCTGGCTCTCGGCGCAGCCACACGCACCATCGTACAGCCGGTGCCCAGTGGCTTGTCCACACTGGGCAAAGCGGGACGAGCTCGACCGCCCATCAATGTGACTGGCTCGTTTGCAGACAAAGCGCACATCTTGTCCAGTCCCGCGGCCACTGTGCGAAGGCGAGAGCCATCTGCGGTGGCGGAATCTGGACCTCTGATCCTTGATATGTCGGCAGCGCTGGCCGAGGCGTCTGCGAGCACCAGCGTGCCAAGCTCAGCGCAGACAGCGCTAACAAGTACCTCTTCTAGAGCGTCATCCCTGTTGCAGAGACCAGCAGGCTTCAGTTTAGGAGCTGGTGCTTTGCGTGTGGCGCCCATCGTCAATACGACAACGGGTACCTTGCCCAAGCCTGCAGGATCCGAGCTGAACTCTGGTTCTACTGGAAGCACAGCCATCAAACCTGCATCAAGCGCCATCAAGCCACTCATTTCAGCTTCCGTCCTGTCATCGTCCGCGTCGTTTGCTGCGACCAGTGCGTCTGCCCGTTCAGCCGCATCTACCAACACAGCGGCTACAGCGGTGAGCACAGCTGTGTCAAATGGCTCTGTCGCCAGCAACACGGTACAGAACAAGGAAAACTCCACCGCTGGGAGCGTCGCAGCGTTCGGCGCGGTCAGTCTGGGTATGCCATCCCTGGGTAAACCTACATTAGCGTCTACAACGAGCCTACGCGCCCCCAAGCCACTTGCCATGGGCACCTCTTCATCGCTGCAGCCAACTGTGCTTGCATCTGGGATGGTCATCCCAACAGAAAAGTCAGGCACATCCATTCGCCTGCCGATCGCGTCTGCTGTCTCCAGTACCTCTGTCAAGGCGGACGCAGTGCGCATAACTAATGCCACCAATCCATCAAGTTTATCAGCACCTGTGCCCTCGGTCGGTATCAGCAAGGCTCAGCGTGTCGTATCTGCCACCGCTGGAGCTTCGGGTATTCCGAGACCGACATCCGCACTGGGTATGGCTGGACGAGTCGTCGCCAAGCCGCGCTGAGCTTGTGTTCATCGGTGCTATAACCTTCAATTGATTGTGATTTCGTAATGCAAAAAAGAATCTAATTTAACACGATGTATGCTATTCGAAGTTGCTCTCCAGAGACGAAACCCGTCTAGTAACGGAACATCAAGGAAATCTTCAAGTGGCATACATCAGGCAGACGCGCAGCCGCCTGGCCTGGCACGACAGTGTCAGATCCAAGGCAACCAAAGCGTCCGCTTAGAAAGCAGAACTCTGCAGCATCCATTACAGATACCGCAAAGGATTGGCACACACAGTAGCATATACGTTAATAGTGGAATTCAAAGATGGTAGAAAAGAACAAGGTGGTGACACAAGTTCCAACAGCGAAAGCATCTGCAGACGCTTGTGCCACAACCAAACCTCCGACACGAAACAATCGAAACGAGTCTCGATTATCCATGTCGGCTGCTGTGCTGTAACACTCGACGCCTACATGACACAATTGTCACCGCTAAAATAGTGTCCAACAAGACCATCCACACTGCTCTCTTGATTGTCCGGCAGACAGCACTGGCTCCCTGCGGAAAGACAGCCCGTCCGCAAACAGCGAACCTCGAGCGCACTGGAGCAGATCACTTGTAGTCCAGGGGCAGTCTACTCGTCGTCTTCAGCGTCGTCGTCCTGGTCGTTGGCACTTTCGCTGGCGGGCTCTGCTGAGGCAGACGCGTTGCTGACCTCCTTCTGATAGCGGACCTTGTCCTTGCTCGCCATGTTCTCGTAGTGCTGTGGTGAGTACACGACCAGAGGGACACAAGACTTCAGCTCGGGACATCTCGTCACAAGGTGAAAAACTCCAGTGAAGTTTGAACGACAAAAAAGGCGGGCAAAGTTACCTTCTTGGTTGCAGAATCCACGTTCTTCCACAATTCTGCCAGCTTGCGAGCAATATCAGTGAAGCTCAGATCGGGGTCGGTCTTCTTCACCTCGCTGCGCTTGTCGCTGCAGAACAGAATGTAAGCAGACTTGGCGCGCTTGGGCCCGCCCTTGGCTTTCTTGCCCGCCTTCTTGCCACCCTTTGCAGCCTTCTTGGTCGCACCCTTCTTGGCTGTATACCATAAGCATGCACATTACATATGAGCACTGTACCCTTATCCGCAACGAACCACTTGCAGGAACACGAACTGAAAGGGAAACGGCAAATTCAACCGACGCCTACCAGCAGCCTTCTTGCGGGGTTTCTTCTCCTTGGGAGCCTCGGGCTCGTACTGCTTAGCGGGCTTGGCAGCGCGCTTGGGGCGAGGGTCACTAGAGCCCTGGGCAGAGTTGTCGGCGTTGTCAGACATGACGGAGTGTTGCTAGCTTCAGACGAAGTCGAAAACGACGTTTGAATGCGATCGAGAATACAACAGAAGCAAAAAAGCGGTTGAACCTTCACTTCAAATTGATCTTAGCGGGAACACCCTAAAGTTTTTTCGGTGACCGGACAACCGGACGGACATGGTGCATCTCGTTGGTCTCGTTGAGATCTGAGATGAGAGATACCGGCGCGAGTTCCCTACATGAAACAAATCAGGCAGATATAGCCCTTGCAACGATCTTGCAACAAGGATCCATTTTTTCATTGCGATTGTCTTGCAAATAAAAATTTAAAGTGCTATGAACACAAGCTCGAAGTCAAATCTGCAGCAGACAGCAGAGTACCATCTTCGATCGCCTTCAGGCAACATTGAGGGCGTACAGCTACCATCGCTCACAGAACGCGCGGGGAGAACTTGTGGTGATTGCGCTGGCGTTGAACACAGATGACTGAGGTCAAGGGAATGAGCCAGGAGCCCAGCTTCATGATCAAGAGTCCAGGTGAAAAAGGGAAGAAAAGGGCGTCACAAAGCTTAGGGCGCAGAGCAATCCACAGTTGACTCCAATGTTAGTCGCGGACGAGTTGGTCCGAAAAAAGATGTCCGGAAAAGGCCATGTGGCCTCGAAGGAACTTCAGAGTGCATGAAAAACACATGGACGGTAGAGCACCATCCTTCTACAACAAACCAAGAGCGCGCGCTCGATCAGGATGCATCTGGGGCCCGCTGCTTCCTCCACTCGGAGCACTGCTAGACGGAGCTGCCGAAGACGTCAGGCCGTCCATCGGGGCAGCCTGAGATGCAGAGGATGATGGAGCGTTTTGAAAGTGCGACTGCGGCGGCGCCTGAGATTGCTGTGGCTGGTATTGTGATGACTGTTGATGCTGCGGTGGGCCTTGATTTTGAAACTGCTGCTGTTGTGGCGGCGGCTGGAATGGCCCTCCGGGGCCTCCGGGCCCGAAGGGAGGTGGCGGCATTCGCATTCCCGGCATAGGCGGGAAGGGAAACGGGGGCATACGACCACCCATAAATGGTGGCGCACCACCGGCACCAGGCGGAGGAAGAGGAAATGGAGGCATTCCAGGGGGCATACCTCGACCCGGGAACGGAGGAGGGAATGGAAAAGCACCCGGTGGTGGCAGCGGCATTCCTGCGGGCATGGGGAACGGCGGTCGGGGGCCTGCGGGTCCGGCAGGCAGACCGAAAGCCAAGGGATTGGTCTTTAGTTTCTGAGCAATCAGGTTTGCGTAGTACTGTCGCACATTGTCCTGGTGCCGTCTACCATGATTGTGCTGCTTACGACCGGCTTGGGAGTCGTGTGTCTACAGAACAAATTGGCGGCGAACCAACCAGCATCAATTAGCAACGAGGAAGTCAACAAGACTTCGACAAACTCAGCAAGATCAACAAGATGAATCATCCAAAGCTGAGGCCAAATGCGATTCATGAGCGAGACAACACAGTCGTAAACATCCAGCACATATTGCTGACAAACGAGATGAACACAAGGCCAACCAAACTGCTGCATCGTGCTTCGCTGCAGAAATAGCGTCTTGAAAATAATACAGATGAAAAGCCACGCTACATAGCTTCGTATATTACCAAGTGCACGTCGCAGTAGTCACAATAATAGCGCGGCATTTCGATCGGGGACCGCTCCTTGCCAGCACAACTGGATGATGGCTGCCGTGATCACCAAGCGGAAGCAGTTGGTTGACCATGAAGGACGCGCTTGACATCCTGATCCACTCTAAAAATGCATTTGCGAAATGAACGCTCGTTGAATCGCTGATAAACTGATTGAGCTTCATATCGTGATGGCATCGTCAAACACCAAGCAGGCTCCAGTAGGAATTATCTTGTTGCTCTACAATCACTCACGCACGTATTGTAACGGAACCTGTTTTGCGACTGCTTGCGGCGCTATCTCCGTTACAGCCGCAAGTGAGCACGGGCGCGCGGTTCTTTAGTGCTGGGCTAGCCGCATGCATCGCTGAAACATGTACGGGCATCTTCTCAGTTTTTTCGTTCTGCATCTCATATGTGATTTGCTGTGACGCAAGTGGATGTCGAGAGACTGCTCCATCGCTGACTGTGCCATCGCACGCGCGTTCCGCAGGCTCGATTCCGTTAGACACCGCCAAGGTTCGCCTGCAAATTCAGGGTTCAGGCCATGCTCCTCCCGGCTCCGTCCCGTACAAAGGAATGTTCAACACGCTGGGACGCATGGCGATTGAAGAGGGCCCGCGTGGCTTATTCGCAGGGTAGGATCTGTTGGCAGCAACGACCGCAACCAACCAACTGCAGCTGAGTCGTGATTGATGACTTGCGTGCACAGACTGTCACCTGGCCTCTTGCGACAATGTGTGTTTGCGACGCTACGAATTGGTACGTCATCTGATGCTTTGATACCTCGCGTGCTACCTTGTGGCTTCATTATGTCATACGTGTGTTGGCGTCCCGGTGCAGGTCTGTACGAGCCCATCCGAAACTTTTACCATTCGGGCAGTGGCGATCCGCCACTATGGGCCAAGATTGCTGCTGGCATGACATCTGGAACCATCGGCATCAGTATCGCCAATCCGGTTTGTGATCTTGTCGGCTCGGTGACTGATACAGCTTTGTGATTTATGAGGATGGATGAATGCGGCTGCACAGACCGATGTGGTCAAAGTTCGTCTGCAAGCGGAAGGTCGCCTGCCCCCTGGAGTACCCAAACGATACACCGGCACAGCTAACGCGTTCATCACCATCGCTAAGACGGAGGGTATCGCCGGGCTGTGGAAGGTTCGTCAGCTCTATTCCTGTGTGCACTGTTTGCGCTGCTGCGCAGCTGATCGTATAGCCCGTGTACACACTAAAGTAGTATCGATGTTTCTTGGCAGGGTGTGGGCCCCAACATCATCCGCAACAGTGTGATCACTGCAGCTGAGCTGGCCACCTACGATGAAGTAAAGACGCGGTTCCTACGCGCTCAATGGAAGGATAATATTGTATTACATCTTATGTAAGTGCCTGCATAGCTCTCTCGCTCTCAGGCTTCCATTGTCATTGCACTCGCAATGCGAACGAAATCTGTGTTGCTCATGCGCTTCACGCGATTTTGGGCTGATTGCCTTCTGATAGGTGCGGCACGATCGCCGGCTTCGTAGCCACGTGTGTGGGCAGTCCAGTAGATGTCATCAAGACAAGGGTCATGAATCAGAAGATCCAGCCGGATGGCACCAAGACGTACAAGAACGCGCTGGATTGTGCGATCAAGGTGGGTACGAATTGTCAGTGCATGAAAACGTCGCGGCTTACGCGTTACATGATGCTCAGATCGCCGCTAACGAAGGACCTGGCGGCTTTTACAAGGGCTTCTGGCCCAACTTTGGCCGTATCGGCAGCTGGAATATCATTGTACGTGTACATCATCGCATGCTCGTGCAGCAGATAGATGTAGCAGTTCCATTTGTTCAGCGTGCATTCGGTGATAAGCGTTTGAGCCTGGTCGCGACATCTTGCTATATCTCATGAGCGTCTCAATCACGCTGTGTCAGATGTTCTTGGCCTTTGAGCAACTAAAGCTCGCTCTCGCTTCCAAGCCGGCTGGCCAGAAATAGTACAAGTAAAGGAGGAGGAGCTTGTTACTGTCACGTCCAAACAATAGAACCGTCTGCTTAGAACTTTCACACATGTTCGGTCACGCCATACCACCTTATTCGTGGTGTGCGTCGTGGGTTCTTCCCTAACCATCCAATGTTCTTGCGGTTGATGTGGCGGGCATTTACGCATAATATGTCCAGAGTAACCAAGCGCAAGCGATCGCCCACGTTTGCAAACAGCACTGAGCGCGCAAGAAAAGCATGGGACGACACGCCAAAGCCCGTGGGCGCCAGAGTCCGTTTGCTGGTTGGGAAGCTGGCGGGTCATACAGGCACGATCGTGCGAAATCAGCATGTGACTAGACCGGCGTGGGACGAGGATCATCATTGGGTGCAGCTAGACAAGAATGGCCGGCAGGTTCTGTATGCGCCGCGATTTGTGGAAGTTTGCTCCCCGGGAGATTCGGTGGTCGCTTCAAGTCTAGTTTCATCGAATTCTGACTGGAACGAGACTAACGATCCAGCAGCGCTTAATCAGCATACTCTGCGCAAGAGACCATGTCGTTTGGTGACTTGAACAGGTGATTCGATCTTCATACGCAAGGTGTAATCTGCCACATGACACGATGCGCTGGCCTACGATGGACAGGATTCAACGTGCGATCAGTTCATGTGTGCTATAGTTCGTACACCCATGCATGCGACTTCATGCAGCAAACATACAGCGATGAAAACGGAAGCGCAGATACAAGCAGATACAGAGTGTTCGCATGGCGACCAACCGCATTACGAACGATCCATCACTGCAATCAGTGCTGCAGTCGGACACAGGATGCAC
>ENA-ORBV01014727-ORBV01014727.1-microbial-mat-metagenome-genome-assembly--contig:-NODE-14727-length-11637-cov-12.502941_pt1 | contig 11637 bp, 16 predicted proteins | sample MGYA00237777_ERZ505514 | MGnify/ENA primary metagenome ERZ505514 (study PRJEB26160, sample SAMN06269048) | microbial mat metagenome | isolation source: Oligotrophic lake microbial mat | place...
TGATGAAGCAGATGCAGAAGGGCGGCATGGCCAAGATGATGCGGTCCATGAAAGGCATGATGCCGGGGATGCGGTGAAGGTGGTACCACTTTCGGGTTAGATCTTTACCGAAGCGGGGAGAAGCGCTGTCCTGTGCGCATGTGCGCCGAGTGAGTTTGCAGTGAAAGCCCCCGTTTTCAAGAATCCACATTCACGAATCGCCCTGAAGCGTTCTCCGGCGGCATCGAAATCTGTAAGGGATCGCGACCGGCACTCCATCGGCCCATTTCTACAAAGTGCGATGGCAGCAATTCGCCACCTCGTCGGCGCCAGTGCTGGGGCGATCGAAAAAATTGGCAGCAAATGATCGACAGCGACGAGATGGCCGGCAACTGGTCCAGCAGCGCCTCACCTACGACAACAGCTCTATTGTTTCGCCGCGTCCGCGTTAATCCTGTCGAGGGCGTCGGTGGCGTTGAGGATGGGGATGCGGTGGAAGTACTTTAGGTTTCGCAGATGCTTGTCGCGGGAGACGATCAGGTCGGCTTGAGCCGCGAGCGCGGTGGCGAGTGCGAGGTCATCGTCGGGATCGGGTGAGACGGGGCCGGAGAGGATTGCAGGTTCGATGATGTCGGCAAGTGCGCTGTAGCGTTCGATGAGCAGCGGGATCGAGAGTTGTTTCTCTGCCAAGCGCCGGGTGAACTTCTCGCGGGGCAGGATTCCTGCGAGTTCCTCGATCAGCCCGGTGCAGGTGAAGAGCCTGATCCGCTGTTCAATGGCCGCGTCGATGATGGCGCGCGGCTGGTTGTCCCACAGTAGCCCCGACACCACGGTGTTAGTGTCGAGTACGACCCTCACGGGGGCGGACCGCGCTTGGCGCGGCGCTCGGCCCGGTAGGCATCGATCTCGGCTTGAATTTCGTCCTCGCTCATCGGGGGGATGCCCGAGGCGTCGACTTTATTCAGCATCTCACGCAGTTCCTCACCGGCTTGCTTGCGCAGCTGCTCGCGCAACAGCATCTCGATGGCCTCGGAGTTGAGCAAGCCCGCGGCCCGCGCTTTGCTCGCAAGCTCGTCGGGCAGATTCAGCGTGAGTTCAAGCGTGGTCATGATGTCGCGGTCTCCTCTGGCGGCTTATGCGTGCGGTCGGAAATTCGATCTTACCCTTTTCGATTCGCTTCGTTGTTGTCGCCCCCGTATCGGACCCGGACGAGCGAGCCGCACCGTCACGTGCTCCGCGCGCGGCGAAGGTAGCCTCGCGCGCCAGGTCTCTGGGATCAGCAACGTTAACGTGCTCGATGATGACTGCGCTCATATCGGGTTCCCGGCCCGCCGTTCAGATACGGGGGCGCGATTCGGTCGGGAATGTATACAGGCCATCGATCTTCATGCGGCCGGTCCACGGTGTGATTCGGATTCGGCACTATCCTCACACCGAACGATCAGTGCTTCACTTTCTTCGGTAACACCGTGGCTGCGGCGGCCGCGCGGCCTTCATCGGTCAGTTCCCAGATACCGCGGCCCGTCCCGCGCGCAATCAGCCCCCGGTTCTTGAGCGCATTGCGGCCCCAGGTGATCGTGTTTTCGGCGCGCGTCTCGCCCGTGGCCACCAGCCCCAGGTCGGCGGTGCCGATGAAGCCGTGCTTGACCATCTTCTCGATGATTGCCTGGGTGACGCCGCGCTTGTCGCCCCGGCCGTCGAAATTCTGTGCGAGCGTCGCCAGCAGGAATTGCTCGTAGGTTGCCTGAGGAGTGAGTTCCGGAGTGAGTGCTTTCTCATCTGCAGCGAGGCGAGCAGGGATGGCCGGCCGGACCGGTGCGGGTTGGAGAATTCCCTTTTCCGCCAACAGCCTGCGGATCACGGCGCTGGGTGTGTCGACGAACGGCTCGGCCAGCTTCTTGAGCCCGTCGAAAACGTCCTGCTCGATGCGAATGGTCGGCATGGGGCGATGGTTTCTCACTTGTGACTTTGTGTCAAGTGATGCAGGTATTCTCTTAGCTTTAAGGCCCCAAAAAGATGGCGGGAAGGACGCAATGCTGCGTATAATCCGCGCCTTTCGTTTGCGACGAACCTGGAGTTACCAATGGTTGTAATTCGTCTGGCCCGAGGCGGCGCCAAGCATCGCCCCTTCTACAACATGGTGGTGGCCAACTCCCGCGATCCGCGCGATGGCCGCTTCATCGAGCGTGTGGGTTTCTACGACCCCAAGGCCCCGGCGGGGCGTGAGGCGCTGCGCGTCGATGTCGAGCGCGTCAAGCACTGGAAAGGCGTCGGCGCGCAGCTTTCGCCGACCGTGACGCGCCTGGTCAAGCAGTTCGCGCGCGGGGTTGCGAGCAACCCGGCACCGAAAGCAGCCTGACCTCGAAGCTCGTCACGATGGGCCGGATCTTCGGCTCATGGGGCGTGCGCGGCGGCGTACGGATCGATCCGTACTCCGAGGACCCCGAGACGCTGACTGGATACAAGACCTGGCTGGTCGGCCGCGAAGGGGAGTGGAAGGAATACCCCGTGCTCGAAGCGAAGCTGCATACCACGCAGGTGGTGGCGCAACTCGCAGGCATCGACGACCGGGACGCGGCGTTGAAGCTGAAGGGCAGCGAGGTGGCGGTTCCGCGGGACTCGCTCCCGCAGCCCGAGGATGGAAGCTTCTACTGGTCGGACCTGATCGGCCTTGAAGTGGTTGGAAACGGCGGCGCGGTCCTCGGCGTGGTGAAGGAGATGTTCTCCAACGGCGCGCAGGACGTGATCGATGTAAGTGCGAGCGACGTTACCGGCGATGTCCAGCGGCTGATTCCCTGGACCGTGGTGAAGGGCGTGGACCTCGAGGCAAGGCGCATCGAGGTGGAGTGGGAGAAGGACTGGTGATCCGTTTCGACGCGATCACGCTGTTTCCCGAGATGTTCTCGGCGGTGACCGGGAGCGGCATCACCCGCAGGGCGCTGGAGACGGGTCTCTGGCGGTTGCAGACGTGGAATCCACGCGATTTCACGACGGATAACTACCGGACGATCGATGACCGTCCGTACGGCGGCGGGCCCGGCATGGTGATGCTGGCCGAGCCGCTGGAGAAGGCGATACAAGCGGCCCGGAGCGCGCAGCGCGAGTTGTTGGGCCCGGCGGGAGGCGGCAGGGTGGTCTACCTGTCGCCGCAGGGCGCGAAGCTCGATCACGCGAAAGTGATGAGCCTCGCGAAAGAGCCGGCGGTGACGCTGCTCTGCGGAAGGTACGAAGGCATCGACGAGCGGCTGGTGGCCAAATGCGTCGATGAGGAAGTGTCGGTCGGCGATTACGTGCTCTCGGGCGGCGAGCTTGCCGCGATGGTGCTGATCGATGCGGTGGTGAGGCAGCTGCCCGGGGCGCTGGGTGAGGCGCAGTCGGCGGTGGAGGAATCGTTTGCCGCCGGGTTGCTGGATTGCCCGCAGTACACGCGCCCCGAAGTCTGGTCGGGCGAAGGCATACCGGAGGTGCTGATGTCGGGGCACCATGAATTGATCCGGCGCTGGCGATTGAAACAGTCGCTGGGGCGGACGTGGATGAGAAGGCCCGACCTGGTTGAGCAGCTGAAAAAGCAGCGCAGCCTGACGGCGGAAGAACAGGGCCTGTTGGAAGAGTTCCAACGGGAAGCTGGAAAGAAACCGCGGTAAAGAACGCAGTGAAAACGTTGCAACGGAGCTGAACATGAATCTGATCCAGAAACTCGAGCAGGAAGAAATCGCGCGGCTCGGCAAGACGATCCCCGATTTCGTCCCCGGCGACACGGTCATCGTCAGCGTCAAGGTCGTCGAGGGCGAGCGAAAGCGCGTGCAGGCTTTCGAAGGCGTCGTGGTCGCGAAGAAGAACCGCGGCATCAACTCCTCCTTCATCGTGCGCAAGATTTCCTCGGGCGAAGGCGTGGAGCGCACGTTCCAGACGTACTCGCCGATCATCGCGTCGATCGAGATCAAACGCCGCGGCGACGTGAGCCGCGCCAAGCTGTACTACCTGCGCGAGCGTTCGGGCAAGTCGGCGCGCATCAAGGAAAAGCTCGGCACGCGCGCGCAGGCCGAGGCCGCGGGCGAGATCCTCGCGCCGGAAGCCGCCGGAGCCGCACCCGCGGCCGCGGAAGCGCCGAAGGCGTAACACCGGCGGGCCTGGCGGCCCGTTGCTGTACAAGCTGGGGCGCACGGCGCCTCGGACACACGACGGGGCGCATCGCGCCTCGGGACACGACGGAGCGCTTCGCGCCCCGTTCCATTTCCACTTTCGCAAAGCGCTTGCGCGTGGCTCGGCCGCAGTGGCGCGGCGGTATAATCGACGCCCGATTCCTTGGGGTTTTCCATGCGGCGCGAAGCCACAGCCATCAGCCCGGTCACCGAGATCATCGCCGAGATCAAAGCCGGCCGCATGGTGGTGCTCGTCGACGAGGAAGACCGCGAGAACGAAGGCGACCTCGTGCTGGCCGCGGAGCACGTCACGCCCGAGGCGATCAACTTCATGGCCAAGCACGCGCGCGGGCTCATCTGCCTCACGCTCACGGTAGAGCGCTGCCGCCAGCTCGACATCGCCCTCATGACGCGCGACAACCGCTCGCCGATGGGCACCAACTTCACGATGTCCATCGAAGCCGCGGAAGGGGTAACCACAGGCATCTCCGCGCACGACCGCGCGCGCACCGTGCAGGTTGCGGTCGCCGGGGACGCGAAGCCCTCGGACATCCTCCATCCCGGCCACATCTTCCCGATCATGGCGCAACCCGGCGGCGTGCTGGTGCGCGCCGGGCACACCGAAGCCGGATGCGACCTGCCCGCGCTGGCCGGGCTTACGCCCGCCTCGGTCATCTGCGAGATCCTGAAGGACGACGGCACCATGGCCCGCCTTCCGGACCTGGTCGAGTTCGCCGCGCTTCACGGGCTCAAGATCGGCACGATCGCCGACCTGATCCACTACCGCAGCGCGAACGAATCGCTCGTGCGCCGCACCGCCGAGCGCGAAATCGAGACCGCGAGCGGCCGCTTCAAGCTGATCGCCTATCGCGACAAGCCCACGGGCGCGAGCCATCTCGCGCTCCTGCGCGGCGAGGTCGAGGCCAAGACCGAGACGCTCGTGCGCGTGCATGAGCCGCTGTCTGTCCTCGACTTGCTCGAGACCGGCACAGGCGTTCACTCCTGGGGGGTGGGCGAAGCACTGGCCGCGATTGCGCGGAATGGCAGCGGCGTGATGGTGCTGCTCAACTGTTCGCAGTCGGATGACGCGCTCGAAGCACGGCTTTCGGACGAGTCGCCCGATGCGCGAGCGTCGCGCCGCTCGGACCGCAGCGCGGACCTGCGCACGTACGGCATCGGCGCGCAGATCCTGCGCGACCTCGGCGTCGGGCGCATGCGCGTCATGGCCGCGCCGCGCAAGATGCCGAGCATGACCGGCTTCGGCCTCGAAGTGCTCGGCTACGCCGACCTCCCCAGGCGCGGGAGCTGAGGATGGGCACTGCCGGAGCCGCCGCTGCGAAACCGGGCGGGGCAAGGCTCAGGGTGGCCATTGTCGCCAGCCGCTTCAACGAAAGTTTCTGCGATCGACTGCTCGAGGGCGCGAGCGGCGAGCTGGTGAAGCTCGGCGTTGCGGCCTCCGACATCGAAACCGTGCGCGTGCCCGGGGCGCTCGAGATCCCGATGGCATTGCAATGGCTCGCGCAGAGCCGCAGGTTCGACGCCCTGATTGCGCTCGGCGTGGTGATCCGCGGCGAGACGTACCACTTTGAACTGGTCGCGAACGAATCCGGGCGCGGCGTCATGGAAGTGCAACTGGAGACGGGCATCCCAATAGCCAACGGCATCATCACGACGGAAAACGAGGCGCAGGCCGAAGCCCGCATCGGCAAGGCCGAGGAGTGCGCCCGCGTCGCCGTTGAAATGGCGCGGCTGCGCACCGGCATCGCGGGGCTCGCAAGATGAGCACGGATCCGGCCGCACCCAAACCCAGGACCGGCACTGCGAAAACGGCTCGCCGGCGCTCGCGCGAATTCGCCCTGCAGGCGCTCTATGCGTGGCAGATGGCGCAGGGCAGCCCGCGCGAGATGGTCGAGCAGCTGCGCGGCTACGAAGGCTTCGAGCGCGCCAACGCCGAGCTTGCCGAAACCATCGTGCGCGGCGTGGTCGAGCGCTCGGAGGAACTGCAGGCGCTGATTGCGCCTTACCTCGATCGCAGCTTCGCCTCGCTTTCGCCGGTGGAGCGCGCGATCCTCTACATCGGCACTTACGAGCTGTGCACCCAGCACCAGACGCCTTTCAAGGTCATCGTCAACGAGGCCATCGAGCTGGGCAAGAGCTTCGGCGGCACCGACGGGCACAAATTCGTCAATGGCGTGCTCGAGAAACTGGCGGCGTCCCAGCGGCCGGTGGAGTTCGAGCGCGCGCGCGGCGGCACGCCGCAGCCCGCCGAACCCCGGCCATAAGCGGTTTGCACGCGCGGTGCTGTCCGAATTCGAGCTCATCCGGCGCTATTTCGAGCGATCGGCGCATTCGAATGCGCTGACCGCGCGGCGAGCCGAGCCCTCCGGCGTTCAGCTCGGGATCGGGGACGACTGCGCCTTGCTCGACCCGGCTTCCGGGATGCAGGTCGCGGTCTCGACCGACATGCTCGTCGAGGGCCGGCACTTCGCGGCCGGTGCCGACCCGTTCAAGCTCGGGCACAAGGCGCTCGCGGTGAATCTCTCGGACCTCGCGGCGATGGGGGCCGCGCCGCGCTGGGCGACCCTCGCGCTTGCGCTTCCCAGCGCCGATGAAGCGTGGCTCGAGCGGTTTTCCGCCGGATTCCTTGCGCTTGCCGACCGCTTCGAAGTGGCGCTGATCGGCGGCGACACGACGCGCGGCCCGCTCAACATTTGCGTCACCATCATGGGCGAGGTGCCGGCCGGCCTTGCGCTGTACCGCGCGGGCGCACAGCCCGGCGACGAGATCTGGGTGTCCGGCGAGCTGGGCGGTGCGGCGCTTGCGCTCCAGCACGAGGCAGGCCGCGTGACGCTCGAGGAGGGCGATCGCCCGGCGATGCTTTCGCGGCTGCACGAGCCCGAACCGCGCGTCGCTCTGGGCGAGCGCCTCCGCGGGATCGCGACTTCGGCGATCGACGTGTCCGATGGCTTCGCGGGCGACCTCGCGCATATCCTCGAGCGCTCCTCGGTCGGCGCGCTCGTCCATTACGCCGAACTTCCCCGGCCGGCAGTGTTTTCGAGGATCGGCGATGCCGAACTCGAACGCGGGTGCGTGCTCGCCGGCGGAGACGATTACGAGCTGGTGTTCACTGCGCCGCAGGCGCGGCGGGCGGAGATCGAGGCGCTCGGCAAAGAGATGGGTCTCAGCTTGAGCCGCGTCGGCTTCGTGCAATCGGGCGATGCACGGCTCATGGTGCTCGGCACGGAGGGCACGCCGGTGGCTGCGCCGCGCAGTTTCGATCACTTCGCCGAGCCATGATCCTTCGCCCCGGGTTCCGGTTCGTCTTCAGCCATCCGGCGCATTTCATCGCCTTCGGCTTCGGCGCCGGCCTCTCGCGCTTCGCGCCGGGCACCGCGGGCACGCTGCTCGGCTTCCCGCTCTACTGGCTGCTCGGGCCGGTGGCCTCGCCGTGGGTCATGCTCGCGGTCGTGGCCATGCTGTTCTGGGTCGGCGTGTGGGCCTGCGACATCACCGGCCGCCATCTCGGCATCTCGGACCACGGCGGCATGTGCTGGGACGAGGTCGTCGCGTTCCTGCTGATCCTCGAGCTGGCGCCGGACGAGCTGTATTGGCAGATCGGCGCGTTCTTCCTCTTCCGCCTCTTCGACGTGGTGAAGCCCTCGCCGATCCGCGAGCTCGAGAAGCGCATGAAAGGCGGGTTCGGCGTCATGTTCGACGACATCCTCGCGGCCGGTTACACGCTGCTCGCGCTCGCGATCATCAAGCGGATCTGGTTCTGAGTCATGCCTGACGAAACCGCGGAAGTACTTGCAGCAACCGTGGGACGGCTCCTCAAGGCCAAGGGCGAGAAGCTCGTCACTGCGGAGTCGTGCACCGGTGGAGGTATCGCGGAGGCAGTCACCGCGATCTCCGGCAGCTCCGAGTGGTTCGACCGCGGGTTCGTCACCTACTCGAACGAAGCCAAGACCGAGATGCTCAGGGTCTCGCCCACGACTCTTGCGAGCCACGGGGCGGTCAGCGAAGAAACGGCGCGCGAGATGGCGCTCGGCGCGCTGGCCGCGAGTCCCGGCACGGTGTCGGTTTCGGTCACCGGGATTGCTGGGCCGACGGGGGGCTCGCGGGCGAAACCCGTGGGCACCGTGTGCTTCGCATGGGCGAGGAGCGGGGAGGCGGTGCCGAGGTCCGAGACGCGCCGGTTCGCGGGTGACCGCGAGAGCGTGCGGAGACAGTCCGTGGTGCGCGCGCTGCAGGGACTGAACGAGATGCTGGACGACGGAAGTGGACAGGAAAGTTGAACTTTATGTACCGCAGATATAAGGCTTGTCCTAGGAAGCCTAAAACAACGGGTTCCGTTAATTTAGGATCACCCGCCAAACTAAAATAAGGCGGTCGACTTGCCTCCATATGAAAGGCTGCCTATCATATGGACCCATAGCTAGCCCATATGCAAGGGAGTCATACCCATGGCGGGTGCGGAAGCTGCCACGCGTGCCGGACGGTATGTGAACCAGCCCACAGGCTACAGGGCGTTCATCCCCACCCCCTTGCCCCCCGAGCCAGCGCTCGACGTTGGGGCCGAGTTGCAAGGGCTCCTCTCAGCAGCCGATCGTGCCCTGGGACGGCTCGACGGATCGGTGCTTACTCTGCCCAACCCCGATCTTTTCGTTTTCATGTACGTGCGCAAGGAGGCGGTGCTCTCCAGCCAGATCGAAGGTACCCAAAGCTCGCTACAGGATCTGCTGGCCGCTGAGGCCGAGTTATTCGACCAGGATCTGCCGCGCGACGTGGACGAGGTCGTCAATTACGTCAGGGCGATGAACCACGGGTTGGCGAGGCTTCCCGATCTGCCGGTGTCGGTCAGGTTGATCCGCGAAATCCATTCGGAACTGATGCACGGCGTACGCGGCGGCAGGTTGCAACCGGGCGAACTGCGCACCAGCCAGAACTGGATCGGCCCCGGTGGCTGCACGCTGAACACGGCGAGTTTCGTACCACCGCCCCCCCACGAGGTGCCGGGTGCACTGGGTGCCCTTGAGCACTTCCTGCATGCGGAAGATCACTTGCCTCCACTGGTCAAGATCGCGCTGGCCCATGTGCAATTCGAGACCATTCACCCCTTCCTCGATGGCAACGGCCGGGTGGGACGTCTCCTGATCACGTTCCTGCTCACGGAAAGCGGTGTACTGCATAAGCCTGTGCTCTACCTGTCCCACTATTTCAGGCAGCACCGGCAGGAGTACTACGAACACTTGCAGGCGGTACGCGACCGTGGCGCATGGGAAGCGTGGCTCACCTTTTTTCTGGGCTCGTCGGGGGAATTCGTGGGTAGATCGTGACTTACTTTCAGGCGTCTTGCTGTAGGAATCGGTACAGCCGTCGGCAAGTAGCGTCGAATGCGTTCTGCGCTGACTCGGTAATGCGCGGCCAGATGAGCGGACCGCTCTCCTCGTCGATGAGATCGAGCATCACGTCGCGGACAGGGCGCTTGGCAAGGGAAGGATCGTCGTGGTGACGGCGGATGAGTTCCCCACCGAGCATCTGGATGTGATCGCGGTGGCGAGCCAGCGTCTTGTGGGCAAGCCCGTGGTGCAGCAAATCGAGCAGGAAGGGTTGGACGATCTCGACGATGCGCTCTCCGAGGGCGACATCGGCCTGCTCGATCTTCCACAGCTCGGGCCAGTTCGACAGGTCTGGACAGAACCGGTCCAAGGCAGTGGCGTTGGCTGGGACAATCGTTGCCTTATCAACTCCGCGACGCCTGGCCACGATGCTATTGACTCGTTTGCTCAATGCTTGTCATCACTTCCCCGGCTTCGTCTACGACGGCGCGAAACTCAACGCATCGGCGAAGACCATCGAGGTCCAGGTGCGGCCGCGCTGCGGCTCGAGACCGCGCTGCTCGGGTTGCAGCCGGCCCGCCGCCGGCTACGACCGGCTCCCCGAGCGGGGCTTCGAGTTCATTCCGATGTGGGGCTTCGCGGTGCGCTTACTGTACAGCATGCGGCGGGTGCAGTGCCGCGCCTGCGGGGTGAAGGTCGAGGAAGTGCCGTGGGCCATGGGCAAGCACACCCTGACGCGCGCCTACATGCTGTACTTGGCGCACTGGGCGCGCAAGCTGTCGTGGAAGGAGACGGCGCAAAGCTTCCACACCAGTTGGGAGAAGGTCTGCCAAGCCGTCGAATATGTCGTGCAGTGGGGACTGGAGCACCGCGCGCTCGGACCGATCCGCGCCATCGGTGTGGACGAAATCCAGTATGGGCGCGGTCACACGTACCTGACGCTGGTCTATCAGATCGAGGCCGGTTGCGTGCGCCTGCTCTGGATCGGCCAGGAGCGTACCGTCGAGAGCTTCGAGAAGTTCTTCGCCCTGATCGGCAAGGAGCTTGCCCAGAAGATCGAGTTCGTCTGCTCGGACATGTGGAAGCCCTACTTGAACCTGATCGCCAAGCACTGCACCAACGCGCTCAACATCCTGGATCGATTCCACGTCGTGGCCAAGATGAACCTCGCCCTTGATGACGTGCGGGCCGCCGAAGCCCGGCGCCTGGTTCAGGATGGCTATGAGCCCGTGCTCAAGAAGTCGCGCTGGTGCCTGCTCAAACGCCCAGAGAACCTCACTGACCACCAGCGCGTCAAGCTGCGCGATGTCCTGCGCTACAACCTGGCGAGCGTGCGCGCCTACCTGCTCAAGGAATCTTTCCAGACCTTCTGGAATTACGACTCGCCCACCTGGGCAGGCAAATTCCTCGACCAGTGGACCACGCAGGTGATGCGCTCGCGCATCGAGCCGATGAAGAAGTTCGCCCGCACCGTGCGTGCACACCGCGAACTGTTGCTCAACTATTTCCGCGCCCGAAAGGCGTTCTCCAGCGGCGTCATCGAGGGCCTGAACAACAAAGCCAAAGTCACTATGAGAAAATCTTACGGCTTCAGAACCTTCCGCATCACAGAAATCGCGCTCTATCATGCACTTGGCAAACTACCCGAGCCAAAACTCGCCCACGAATTCTACTGACGAACCAACATAGAAATGGCAGCAATCGAGGATCAGCGCCCGGCGCGCGGTGCTCGTGTTACTCGTGCGCGAGCACGCGCTCCCGGAAGAAGCGGCATTGCGAATCGTGCGGCATTGGGGGGAAAACTACCCACGCACTCGACGCTGCAAGCTCAACGTTGGGCTATGCAGACGATCACAGAAGGGTGTGCGGGAAACGAGCGGGTTTGATTCTCGATCGATTGGTCCGATAGCGCCTTGATCATGAGTCGCAGTTTCTCAGCGAGTGCGACCGGGCCCTCCACCGGCGTGCATCGGCAGTCAGCCCTCCCCGCCGGGAAGCGTAAACCAGAACGTCGCTCCGACCCCCTCCTTGCCCTCGGCCCAGATTCGCCCGCCGTGGCGCTCGACGATGCGCTTCACGATCGCGAGGCCCGCGCCGGTTCCTTCGAATTCGCGTTCGCTGTGCAACCGGCTGAACACCTTGAAAAGCTTGTCGGCATAGGCCATGTCGAACCCGGC
>ENA-ORBV01014728-ORBV01014728.1-microbial-mat-metagenome-genome-assembly--contig:-NODE-14728-length-11637-cov-9.124740_pt1 | contig 11637 bp, 11 predicted proteins | sample MGYA00237777_ERZ505514 | MGnify/ENA primary metagenome ERZ505514 (study PRJEB26160, sample SAMN06269048) | microbial mat metagenome | isolation source: Oligotrophic lake microbial mat | place...
AGCCGAGCGCGTCGCGGGGCGGGCGAGCGGTCACGGCCCCCCGCGCCGGCGCCACGGCGTACAGCGACTCGGGAGCCCCCACGACGCCGCCGCGATCGGAGGCGTGGCGGGTCGGGAACCACAGGCCGCGCGGGTCGGCCGGCAGCTCGATCCCGAGGCGGAAGATGTGCCGGCCGCCGCCGAACAGGCGCTCGGTGATCGACGCGCGGCGCGCGATCGGCGCCCACGACAGCGGGCCGGCCGTTGCGCTCGAACCGCTGGCATCGATCACCGGCGCGCTGGAGGTCGACCGGTCTCCCCGCGGCGGCGGCTCGAACACCGGGAACGCCGCGTCGAGGTAAGCCCACAGCCCCTCCATCTCGCTCGCTTCGAGCACCCGCAGCGGCCCACGCGCGTCGATCCCGACGTGGCACGTCTCCGCGCCGTCGCGCGGCGTCCAGCACGACACCACCAGCACCTGGAACACGTCCCGCGGCGCGGCGAAGTAGCGGAGCCCCTTGAGGCGATCGAGCGGACCGCTGAACAGCATCGCCGGTCGATGGTAGGGCAGGACCGGCCCTGATCACACGCCTTTCGGCGCGCGGACCCGCGCAATAGTTTTGCGCGGTGAACAAGCTTCTGCCGCGCAGCTGCTCATCCACGACCAGAACGACCCCACTGTGGCCATCATGACCGGACGAATGGCGCGTGATCGTCTCCTCGCGCGCAACGGCTGCGGCATGGATGCCACCGCCGTCGATCCCGAATCCTGCGTCGCCTATTCGGGCTGTGGCGAGAACCCCGTCGTGTGGTGCGAGACGATGGGAATGCAGCACATGCGTCAGGACCGCCTCGCTGCGCCGGCATTCTGGAACTTCCTCTCGTCGCTCTGAGCGGCGCCGGCGTTCTGGAGGTTACTTTTCTGCCCCCTCTGCATTGCCCAGAACTCTACGCGGCGGCCGATGGATCGAAGCTCTGCGGGCGGGGCGCGGTCGCATACTATTACTGTCGCGCTTCGGAGGACAAAGGGACGCCGAGCTGAAGCGGACCGGCACGGATAGCTATCATGCCGTCGCGGACGCCGACGACCTCGAGCTCGCGCTCGACGTGGCCACATCCAATGGTGTCGGCGATCGACGTTTCTCCTTGGCGCTCCTTCACGGCCATCGAGGGCACTCCCGATATCCGGACTAGGGTTCCACATCTCAAACTTTCTCAAGGCTTTCGACGTTGCCTCCCGCCGCGCTGCGAGCCAGTTCTTTGCTCATGAAGCGAACCTGGGTACGGGTGGTCGTCGCGCTGGCAGCTGTGCTGGTGGTGGTCGGCGTGCTGGGCGCGGTCAAGGCCAGCCAGATCGGCGCGATGATCGACGCCGGCAAGTCGTTCGTCCCGCCGGCGGAGCCGGTCACCACCGCGACCGTCACCTCCGACGAGTGGGCCGGCGCGCTGGCTGCGGTGGGATCGGTGGTGCCCGTCCACGCGGTGACGGTCGCCTCCGAGGTCCCTGGTCTGGTGCGCGAGCTGCGCTTCGACTCCGGTGACACGGTGGTCAAGGGCGCGGTGCTGGTGCGCCTCGATACCTCCATCGAAGAGGCCCAGCTGGCCGCCGCCGAAGCCGACGCGCGTCTGGCCGGCACCAACGTCGAGCGCGTGCGCGCGCTGCGCCAGGGTCAGGCTGTGTCGGTCGCCGAGCTCGAGACCGCCGAGGCACGCGCGCAGCAAGGCGAGGCCCAGGTCGCGACCGTGCGCGCCACCTTGGCCAAGAAGACCGTGCGAGCGCCGTTTTCGGGTCGCCTGGGCATCCGTCAGATCGACCTCGGCCAGATCCTCTCGCCGGGCGCGCCGATCGTGCCGCTCCACTCGATCGACCCGGTCTACGTCGAGGTCTTCCTGCCGCAAAAAGCGCTGGCGCGCATCGCCGAAGGTCAGACCGCGCGACTCACCAGCGACGCCGCCCCCGACCGTCGCTGGGAAGGCAAGGTCGCCCTGATCAACAGCGAGATCGATCCCGCCACCAGGAACGTGCGGGTGCGCGCCCGGGTCGACAACAAGGACGGCGCGCTCAAGCCGGGGATGTTCGTCAACGTATCGATCGGTCTGGCGGAGAGCGCACGGGTGGTGGTGGTTCCGGGCACAGCGGTTCTCTACGCGCCCTACGGCGACTCGGTCTTCGTGGTCGAGAAGAAGGATAAGGGCCTGGTGGTGCGTCAGGTGTTCGTGCGCCTCGGTGAGCGACGCGGCGACATGGTCGCAGCCATCGAGGGCCTCTCGCCCGGTCAGATCGTGGTGACCACCGGCGCCTTCAAGCTGCGAAACGGCGCCGCGGTGGTGGTGGACAACAAGCTGGCACCAGCCTCGACGACCGCTCCGAAGCCGCGAGACTCCTGAGTATGTCGATCACCGATCTGTTCGTCCGTCGTCCCGTCATCGCCATCGTCGTCAACCTGCTGATCGTGATCGCCGGCCTGCAAGCGGTGCGAACGCTCAACGTGCGCCAGTACCCGCGCAGCGAAAACGCCGCGATCGTCGTGACGACCGCTTACGTAGGCGCCGACGCCGAGCTGGTCCGCGGCTTCATCACCACCCCGATCGAACGGGCCATGGCCGCCGCCGATGGCATCGAGTACCTCGAGTCGCAGAGCCTGCAGAACGTGTCGATCGTGCGAGCCCGCCTCAAGCTCGACCACGACGCCAACCGCGCCCTGGCCGAGATCGGTTCGAAGATCGATCAGGTGCGCGGCGATCTGCCCCCCGAAGCGCAGGTGCCGACCATCAACATCGAGTCGACCGACAGCCAGTTCGCCTCGGCTTATCTCAGCTTCGCCTCGAAGTTTCTGGCCCAGAACGAGATCAGCGACTACCTCGTGCGCGTGGTGCAGCCGCGGCTGTCGGCGCTGGAAGGCGTCCAGCGGGCCGATCTGCTGGGGGCTCGCACCTTCGCCATGCGGGTGTGGCTCGATCCCGCCAAGATGGCGGCGTTCAACGTCAGCCCAGCTCAGGTGCGGCAAGCGCTGGCGGCCAACAACTATCTCTCGGCGGTCGGCACCACCAAGGGCTCGCTCATCCAGGTCAACCTCACCACCAACACCGATCTGCGCTCCATCCAGGAGTTCGAGCAGCTGGTGGTGCGCGATCAGGGCGGCACGGTCCTCAAGCTCGGCGAGATCGCCCGGGTCGCGCTGGGCGCCGAGGACTACGACACCGAGGTGCGCTTCTCCGGTCAGACCGCGGTGTTCATCGGCGTGTGGGTGCTCCCCAACAGCAACTCGCTCGAGGTGATGGCCCGGGTGCGCGCCGAGATGGCGCAGCTGCAAAAGGACATGCCCGAACAGATCGTGGGCACCATGGCCTTCGACGCGACCAAGTACATCCAGAGCGCCATCGACGACGTGGTCGTCACGCTGGTCGAGACGGTGCTGATCGTGGTGCTGGTGATCTTCCTGTTCCTCGGCTCGCTGCGCACCGTGATCGTGCCGGTGGTGGCCATCCCGGTGTCGCTGATCGGGGCGGTGTTCTTGATGCAGCTGTTCGGCTTCACGCTGAACCTGCTCACGCTGCTGGCGATCGTGCTGGCGATCGGTCTGGTGGTCGACGACGCGATCGTGGTGGTGGAGAACGTCGAGCGCCACCTGCGCGAGGGCATGACACCGCGAGACGCCGCGCTGGTCGGGGCCCGCGAGCTGGTCGGTCCGATCATCGCCATGACCGTCACCTTGGCGGCGGTGTACGCGCCGATCGGCTTCCAGGGCGGCCTGACCGGGTCGCTGTTCCGCGAGTTTGCGCTGACCCTGGCCGGCGCAGTGACCATCTCGGGGATCGTCGCGCTGACGCTGTCTCCGATGATGGCGGCGTCGATCTTGCGCGCCGGTCACCACGACCGGGGTCTGTCGGGGCTGGTCAACCGCGCCTTCGAGCGGCTCAAGACGATGTACGGCCGGGCGCTCGACGCGTCCTTGCGTTCGCGGGCGATGGTGTACACCGGCTGGGTCGCGCTGAGCGCGCTGGCTGTGGTGCTGTTCGCGATGTCGCCGCGCGAGCTGGCACCGACCGAAGATCAAGGCGTCATCTTCGGCATCGTCAACACCCCCTCGAACTCCACTCTGGATCAGACGGTGCGGTTCACCGAGGCGGTCAACGACGCGTTCTTCCAGTCACCCGAGACCAAGTACAGCTTCCAGATCACCCTCCCCACCGGCGGCTTCGGCGGCGCCGGCATGAAGCCATGGAACGAGCGAGAGCGGTCGGTGTTCCAGATATTGCCGGAGATGCAGCGGCGACTGCAGGCCATCCCGGGGATCCAGACGTTTCCGATCTTGCCGCCCGCGCTCCCCGGCGGTGGTCAGTTTCCGGTGGAGTTCATCCTGGCGTCGACCGCCAGCACCGAGGAGGTGCTCGGCTTCGCCAAGCAGATCCAGGCCAAGGCCACCACCAGCGGTCTGTTCGCCTTTCCGCCGCTGATCGACGTGAAGCTCGACCAGCCGCAGTCCGAAGTGGTCTTCGATCGAGAGAAGGTCGCCGCGCTGGGGCTCGATCTGCGCTCGGTCGGTCAGGATCTCTCGGCAGCCGTGGGCGGCAACTACGTCAACCGCTTCAACCTGGCGGGGCGCAGCTACAAGGTCATCCCGCAAGTAGGCCGGAGCGATCGACTGAACCCCGATCAGCTGGCCGACATCTACGTGACCGGTCCCAACGGACAGCTGATCGCCCTGTCGAGCATCGCCACCATCCGCGACAAGGTCGGACCGCGATCGCTGAACCGCTTCCAGCAGCTCAACGCGGTCAAGATCAGCGGCGTGGCCATCCGCCCGCTCGACGAGGCGCTGAAGTTCCTGGAGAACGAGGCGGCCACGATCCTCCCGCAGGGCTACGTGCTCGACTACACCGGCGAGTCGCGCCAGCTCCGCAGCGAAGGCGACAAGTTCCTCCCGGCGTTCTTGCTGGCGGTGGTGCTGATCTTCCTGGTGCTGGCGGCCCAGTTCAACAGCTTCCGCGACCCGCTGGTGATCCTGATGGGCTCGGTGCCGCTGGCGATGTTCGGCGCGCTCTTGTTCACGTTCCTCAAGATGCCGAACCCCAACATGCCGTTCTGGACCGATGGCTGGACCACCACGCTCAACGTCTATTCGCAGGTCGGGCTGGTGACGCTGGTCGGCCTGGTGGCGAAGAACGGCATCTTGATCGTCGAGTTCGCCAACGAGCAGCAGAAACATGGGCTGTCGAAGCTGGAGGCGGTGCGGAGCGCGGCGCTCACACGACTGCGCCCGATCTTGATGACCTCGGTGGCCACCGCGGTTGGTCACTTCCCGCTGACGCTGGTGACGGGGCCGGGCGCCGAAGCGCGCAACAGCATCGGCTTGGTGCTGGTGTCGGGGATGATCGTCGGCACATTCTTCACGCTGTTTTTCGTGCCGAGCATCTACCTGCTGATCGCTCGCACGCACGCCGCCGAGGCGAGCCACGATGTGCCGGCGGTGTCGGAGACGGTGGAGGTCCCCGCCCTGCCCAGCGCGAGCGCGTAGCCCGGGCGCGATCGGAGATCAGCGCTCACGCAACGCGGCACACCAGCTCTCCACCGACTGGAAGCCATGGAGGGGCTCGATCCCCGGGCGCGCTTTCGGAGCGCCGTCGCCGCCCACCAGCAAGGCCACCCGCTTGGGAAGGCGCTCGCGCAGGCGGCGGATCGCCTGTGCCGTCGGCGGTCCTCCAGTCGCGCTCGATACGCTGAGGGCGACCGCTCGGATGTCGGCGTCGCGAGCGATCGCTTCGATCTCCTGGAGAGGAACCTCGGTACCGAGATAGGTCACGCGACAACCCGCGGCAGCGAAGGCCAACGCCGCCATCTGCAGGCCCAGCCCATGATTCTCTCCCGGCAGCGAGGCCAGCACGATGCGTGGCCCCGCGGCGCGCTCCTCCAGTCGCGTTCGAAGCGCGCGCAGCAGGTCGCCGACCTGCTCACTGAGGAAGTGCTCGTGGCGGATCGAGATGCTCTGCTCCGACCAGGCCTCGCCGACGGCTCTGAGCAAGGGCGCGATCCGTTGTTCGAGAAAGGCGTAGGGCGTCAGCCGAGCCCAGTCGTCGGTCAAGATCCGCGTCAGCCGATCGCCGTCGAAGAGCTTGACCAGGCCCAGCAGCTCGTCGATCCCGACCAACTTCCCGGCCGGAGGTCGGTCCCGGCCCTCGGGTTCGACCGCCGCCAGGATCTTGGCCAGCGCTTCGCTCGACGATCCGATGACATCGCTGGGTCGGAGACCGAGCGTCAGGGCGGCGGCGATCAGCTTCAGCCGCTCGACGCTCTCCAGCGAATAGACGCGGTGACCGCTGGGCTTCCTCTGCGGAACCGGGAAACCGTAGCGGGCCTCCCAGTTCCGCAGCGTCTCGACCGGGATCCCGGTCGCATTGGAAAGTGCCCCTATCGAGAGCAGCGATGTTCCCGGATCATGCGAACGCTTGGCCATTGGACGGCGTCATCTCACGCTGGAATCAGGACCGTGTCGATGACGTGGATGACGCCGTTTCGCGCCAACACATCGGTGGACACGACGTTCGCCTGATCAACCTTGACCCCTTGGTCGTAGGAGATCCGCACGCTCGCGCCGTTGACCGTCTTTGCGTTGGTCAACCGGACCACCTCCGACGCCCGAACGTCTCCCGAGACGACGTGATAGAGCAGGATCGAGCGGAGCTTCGCCGGATCGGCCAGCAGCGCATTGAGTGTCCCGGGCGGGAGCTTGGCGAAGGCCTGATCGGTCGGCGCGAACACGGTGAAGGGACCCACCCCCTTCAAGGTATCGGCCAGACCCGTTCGCTCCAGCGCTGTGATCAGCGTGTTGAATTGACCCGCCCTGCGGGCGGTCTTGACGATGCTCTTCAGCGCTGTGGGGTCCTTCTTCTTCTTGGCCTTGTATTGCGGTGCCCATTCCCGGGGCAACCACATGCCGAGGTGTGAGGAGGTGATGCAGCGTGCCAGGTGTCTCATGAATCGACCATAGTACCGTAGCTCGCGGTCGTCAACATGTTTTGAAGAGGTTTTGAGTAAATATTGATTTTGAGGGCGACGGTCGGGGGGCGATCGCAGAGGACGTCGCCGGGCCGTGACGCCTACCCTCGGGGCTGTCGCTTCCACACCGAGAGGCGGGCCTCGTTGAACGCGCTCTGGAGGATGTCGACGTGGTTCTCATCGAAACGCCGGCAGAAGTCTCCCGCTGTAGTCGGGTCCGGGATGCTGCGTGTGCCGAGGGCATCGAGGAACACGCGATCGTTTCGACGATGCTCGATGTCGTCGAGCGTTCGACCGCCGCACAGCGCGTTGAACGGTGTCCTTCCGGTGAGCGTGCCGAACGCAAAATCGCGCGGGTTTTCCGGCCTCGGCATCTATCCCTCGGTTGCTCCGCCGGGCATGAGCGCGGGCGGCTCGCGGTCAACGACGGAGGCGTCGCTGGTATCCGGATCCAAGGCTTGGGCGACCACGCGCTCGGTGACGACCGATAGATGGGCGTGCAGCGTGTCGACCATCTGGTTGTACTCGGGCAGGAATACCTCCTTCAGGAAGCGCTCTGGCCCGCGCACCATCAGCGTCGCGTAGCGCTGTCGCTGATAGCGATAGGGCGTCAGACCATAACGACGCGCGAGCGCCACCAGCACGCGCTGCGACCAGGGGTCTGTCGTGAATCGCCACTCGACGACGCGGTCAGCTCGGAGTTCGTCGAGCCGCGCTCGGATGCGCTCGCGCGCCTGCCCCGCCGCGCCCCGTTCACCCTCCGTGGTCGCGCCTGCGAAGAGCGCTTCGATCGCGCGCAGCTTCTCGAGCAGTCGAGCCTCATCGCGCATGCGCGCGATCGATCGCCTGCGATGCGGCAGCGCGCAACGGTCATCGAGAGGAGAGATCGCACCGACCGCTGGAGCGCCGCCGCGCGTTGACGTTGGGCTTCGCGATCAGGCGGCGACTGCGCGAGGCTCCGTCGCGGGGGTCGTGCCTGCGAGGGTCGCGCGGTAGTTCCAGGGCATCCAGTCACCAGGTCGTGCAGCGACCTCCTCCGCGTGACGCTGCAGCTCGGTGAGATAGTCGAAGGCATTGGCACCGTGAAGCTCGGCCGTGTGGATCAGTGACATGTAGATGTCGCCCACCTGAGCACCGTTCTCGCTGCGGAAAAAGTATGAGTTCCTGCGGTGGCGGATCGCCATCTTGAGCGCGCGCTCGATGATGTTGTTGGTGAGCGGGACGCCGGGACGCCGCAGAAATAGCGTCAGCTTCATCCAGTGCTTCAGCAAGTACCGGATCGCCGAGCCCAGCCCCGAGTTCTCTTCGATGAGTTTGTCTCGAAGCTGCTCGCGCATCCACTTCCTGAGGCGCCCCAAGATCGCACCACTGCGTAGCTGATGAAATCGAAGACGGTCCGCGTCGGTCATCTTCTCGCGCCGGGTCTCCTCGTCGTGCTTGAAGACCTGGGCGAGGTCCTCCAGGATCTTGCGGCACTCGGTGGGGAAGTTTGAGATCTCATCCACCACATTACGACGCCCATGCGCCAGACAGTTGGCCTCGATGACGATATGCCCCACCGGCACATTGCGCGTCAGCGCGTCGCTCATCAGGACCGGTGATCCGAGCTCACTCGCCCGCAGTGCGAGGATGCGCGCGAGATTCTCGCCTGCGTGCTTCCGTCCAGTGAGGAACAGCGCGATCTGCTTCTTGTCCGTGGTCGTGGCCAGCACGCCGCTCGTGAAGATCCCCGTGCGCTCCGGTGTCTCCAGCGCGCCGCGCCCGACCTGACGCGCTCGACGTTTCCCCATCAGCTCGAGGATACGCGCGAAGGTGTCATCAGCGTGCAGCAGCGTTCCTCCCGCCGCTTGTCGGAGCATCTCCGCGTAGACCGGCGCCAGCGCCTTGGCGCGGTCGCGCATGATGTCCCATTGCGTCGACGACGGCAGCGGTGTCTCCAAGTTCTTCTGCAGCCTCTCCTGGCGATGAAACGGCATCCCGACGCCGTAGTGCATCAGGCCGATCAGAGCGGCCGCTCTCTCGGTGTACTTGGGACCCTGGGCCTCCGGAGGCTCAGGCGCCGTGTAGATCTCTCCGCACGCTGAGCATCGTAGACGCTCGCGATCCCAGCACGTCGCCGCGATCGGCGGCGTGCCATCGAGGCGCACGGTGCGCGCGGGCTCCTTCATCTTGTTGAGCTTGGCGCATTCACACCCCGGGCAGACGGCGCCCGCACGAAGGTCCGGATGCGGGACATCGACGTGGGTCGCGTTGCGGTACGCGGAGCTCGGAGTTCGTCCCTTGTTCTTTCCCTTCTTTTTCCCAGCGTCCGTCGACCCGGCCTCGGAGCCGGAGCTCGAGATCGCGGGCGACGATGGCGCGTCGCTCGTGGGCGCGGCGGCGACGGTGGCGGCGACCGTGGCGGCGGTGGCGGCGCTCTCGTCGCTCCGCCCGAGCACCTCTTCCGTCCTCTCACTGCCCGATAGATGGAAGAGCCGTCGGAGGCGCGCGAGGGTCGTGCCCCGCTCGCGGACCAGCCGATTCAACGCGGAGATTTGCTCGAGCGCCTTCGTCAACGTGTCGTGGTCTGCGGTGGAGATCACGGACCTTGCGCGCTCGGCGACGCCGCGCAACGCGTCGAGATCGAGCTTGATCTCCTCTGGGCTCGTAGCGGCGCGCATGCTCGTCCTCAGCTCGCCCCGAGTCGACCGCGGAAGTCCTTCACCAACGGAATCCCGAACAGCCGCTTGAGCGGCCGCGTGGGCGCTTTCGTCGGTGCGTCCTTGCCGCGCCCCGTGGTCAGTCCGAGATCTACCCAGTTGGCGGCTCGGTAACAGGTGCCCTGAAAGCGCTGCGGGTCCACGAAGGTCTCCGTGAAGTAGATGGGGTGCGCGTAGACCGCTTCCCAGTCGGCCGATAGTTGCCGCGACATTCTGGCCAGTAGATGCGAGGCGAGATGCGGGACGTGAACCCAGGGCAAGATCAGAAACCGCGTCTGGTACGCGACGAAGCGGATGTTGGCTTTGCGCACGGCCGGTGACCACCCGATGTGCCGATCCCTCGGGCCCAGGTGCCTCGGCGCCGAGGACCAGCAGAAGCAGGCGATGGGTTGCTCACCGGCGCGCACGAGATACTTGAGGTGCTCACCGACGGGGCGCGCGTAGCCGAGATAGTGGTGCTGCTCGATGAGCTGTTCCACCAGCGCTTCGTCGGGAGTGCGCCGCACCTGCTGGAGCCGGAGATCGCCGAGGGCGGCAAGGTCACAGGTCAACGGCGTCGTCGAGATCTCGACGACGGGCTTGGCGACATGGCGTGGTGGTAGGCGCGCGGCTCTCCACTTCGCCGGAGGCAACTCGATGTGACCCTCGCGATGAAGCGCGAGCATCAGCCCGCGACAAACCATGTCGCGCGCCGCTCCGTTCTCCTGGCGCCAACTCCACAGATCGCAGAGCTTCAACGACAACGCGCGGCGGCTGGTGCTGGGATGCGCGGCGATGAGTGCTCGGATCTGGGCGACGTCATCGCGCGTGACCCCGCGGCCTCGGTATCGAAGGACGACATCCACGCCCGATGTTTGACACGAGCGCGGATAGAACGCAAGTCGATCAGTGCGAGAAGGTCATGGAGCGATCGGGCGCCATTGCGGCGCGGCGTGGGTGGCGCCTGGGTCTCCACCGACGAGCAGGAGCTGGAGCTCGTGGGCCAGCAAACGGCGCTGGCCGGGACCGTCTTGTCCAGCGGACGGCCAGTGCTGAAATTTCCCGCGCGAAAGCCGCTTCTGGCAGAGCCAAAAGCCCTGCCCGTCGTAGACCAACAGCTTTATCGCGGTGCCGCTGCGATTCCTGAAGGCAAAGACGGCGCCCGAGAAGGGATCGGACGAGAGACGGTCACGGCAGAGACGGCACAGTCCATCGATCCCGCGACGAAAGTCGGCGGCCTCGATGGCGACGAGAATTCGGAGCTGCGGTGGGAGCTGGATCATGAGCGCTCCGAGCGGGTGTGCAACAACGTGCTCGCGACGTGGGCGACGGTCTGCGCGCTGGCACCGGACACCCGCACGCGGGTGCCGTCGGGAACCTCGATCTCCACGACGATCTGCTTGCCGGCATCTACGAGGGCGCTCGCGATTTCGACGAACTGCGACGGACCGGCAGTCGCGTCCCCGACATCGCGCATCCGAGACTCCAGACGTCCCGAAGCCAGTCCCAGAGCTTGCAGGCCGGAGGTAGCCGCGATGGCCGCGGCCTCACTCCAGACCCAGGCCGGGATGCGGCGTCCCGGACCTCCGTGAAGCTGGCGCCACCGCTGCAATCGCTTGCGCAACGCCTGTAGCGATGGGGGATCTGTCGCACGAATTGTCGTCCTCATGGTCGCGCGAGGCTACCTGAGCGACGTCCTTGGCTTCACGCACGCTCACCGGAAGCACACGTTGAACGCGATGTTCAGGACGTGATCGGACTCGTGGTAGGGTACGTGGATCTTGAGCAAGTGCAGGTCGTCGTCGATGTGCTTCGCGAGGCCGATCTTTTTGAGGAGGCGCTGAATGGCTCCGATGCCACCGTGGGAGATCGCCCCCGTCTTCTCGCCGATCTCGTAGCGAATGTTGCCACCCGCGAGCACCGGCCCATCCTCGTTCACTTGGATCGCCGACTTGAGCCGTCGCTCGATTTTGATCTTCTCAG
>ENA-ORBV01014729-ORBV01014729.1-microbial-mat-metagenome-genome-assembly--contig:-NODE-14729-length-11637-cov-5.648183_pt1 | contig 11637 bp, 3 predicted proteins | sample MGYA00237777_ERZ505514 | MGnify/ENA primary metagenome ERZ505514 (study PRJEB26160, sample SAMN06269048) | microbial mat metagenome | isolation source: Oligotrophic lake microbial mat | place...
TAAGACACAGCGCCCTAAGCATGTCAGTCTGTCTGGCAATTGACACGTGCACTCACACATGCTAACTAATTAACACGTTTCTTCACTCAGTTGCATGACGCATGGGGGAGAATGCAGCACCCTGTGTCAACACACCAGAATTGGACTGGTGTCAATGACCTTTTGTGCAAAGTGGACACTTTGGCGCAGTGCAAGGTGAGTGCACCTGTCGTTGAATGAAACCATGGCCAAAAAGCTCACACCCTGAACAACGCCAATCATCATTTTCTGTGCCATCAGCAACGTTGCTTTGTTTTCTTCCTTTCAATGATCAATGGACAGCTTTCTCAACAATGTGTTCTGCTGGTGTTGTTGTTGTCTTGTTTTCCACTGTTGGGACAAGCAAGTGAGTGCACGCCCGGTGAGCTGCTGCCTGAAAAGAGAAATCCTTTTGTTTGTGATGAATGCAACAATTGACTTTGTTGCACCTTGCAGAAACATGCATTTCCATGGGATTCGATGCGGACTGGTCAGCTCATGGTGCAATCCACATCGCTCCATGAGACACATTGGAAGCAAGGGACACTGTGCTGCTGAGACAACATCTGCCTGGTCAGCTAGCAAGACAGGAATAAGAGCCATCCCTGGGCCTTCACAGAGTGTCCAAAGTTTGGCCACCTTTTCACGATGTCAATGAAGCCATTGTTAGGCTCTTGATTGAGTCATCAAAACATCCAACCCACATTGCCTTTGGCATGAGAATTGCAACATTTGCACAATCACATCCAGATGAATGCACAAGCAATTTTTTCTTCAGGATGTCTTTTGTTCTGAGACAACAGTGATCAGCAGTCATGAGTTGGAACAAAGTTGTTGTCTTCCAGATTGTCACCGCATTTGGCACCTGTGCAGATGAGGCAATTTTCCATGACATTGAAGACACTCAATGAAAGTCAGATCTGCTGCAAACATTCACACCGATTGTGTGGATTGTGATCAATCTCTTAAAATTGCAAAATTGTGCAAATGATGATCAACCCCCACACAATGTCATCATGTCACTGCTCACCCTTGTGCAATGTGAACATCATCACTGACACGACAATTGCACCCATGATTCATTTCATCATGTGGTCTTGCATTTTTTTACAATGTGAGTTTCATGATGTGTCTTGCACAGAAGAGTTGATTGTTCTGTTCAAAAGGAAATTTTTCCAATTGTGCCCTTTTGTTGCTCTTCAAGACTTCTCTTTTCAAACCAACAAGCAATGATTGTTTTCTCATGTGAGTCTTTTGTCCTTTGTTCCTTTCATTTGGGGCCTTAACCTAGAATTGACAAGGCTGAGAAAGGAAACAAAATGACAGAGTTGGTTACACCAATTTTGCCATTTCATGTCATTCATTGAAGAGAACCTACAAAAAGGCAAGATTTTCTCCAGTTGCAAGTTCAGGGGGAACCCAGATTCAATTGACAACTTGTCAGTTGCCCCCTGTTGGCCACACCAATTTTGCCATGGCATGTCATTCTTTGAAGAGAACCTACAAAAGGCAAGATTTTCTCCACTTGCAAGTTTGCGGGAACTTCAAATCAATTGACAACTTGTCAGTCACCCCCTGTTTTTGACAGCTCATCAAACACGCACCAACCAACTTTGTTGCGCCTTGGGCACTTTGATTTTGTTGTCACTTCCACTTTGGTTCAATTGCATCGAGAATGACATGACAAAAGCTCATTGATTCCATCAAAAAGAACTCACATTTGTGCAGCAGCATTGTGTTGAGCCATTGGGTTTTCAAATGGCTCAATTTTGCGTTTGGTGCCGCAGTTGACCATGGTGGAGACGCTGAACATCTGTTGCTGCCTTCACAAAGCGTTCAAGCACAAATGCATTTGAAAAGCTAAGAGAACCAAATCGGCACTGTTCCTGATTCCACACGATGAGTGTGCCTGCTGCTGTGCAAATGAGTTGAAGCCATGCACCCCTGAAAAATAAGCAGAGCATGCAAATGCATTCATTGGTGTGCTTTGCACTCAATTTGCAAGAAAAAGCCAATGAAGAATGCTTTGCTGCAACTTCAAAAGTGGACAACATTCATCCCAATTGCAAACACACAATCTTGACATGGTGAGATGCAGCCAAGTTGAATTTGCAAATGACAAAAAATAACATGTTGTTGTCTTCAAGACAACAAATTGCATGCAAGCAACAGCCTCTTTTGTCAGATGCGTGACTGTTGACCAACAAAAAGGAACTGGTTGCTAATTCTTTCCTTCTTTTGACACAAACAACATTGTGAACAAATCCATCAATTTTCTTCAAATGAGCAACTTTGCTGTTTGTCGTTCCATAGGATCCCCCATCAATGTTGAACAGCCCCACACATCTTCAGAACCCAAAAAACCACACTGAACAGCAAAGAGTGATTGATTTGTGGCATGTCATTGGAATTGTTTTTGAGGCTTTTGCTTTGCAATTGAAAACAAAATGTTCGCTTTGTTGTTTGTGCTAACAATGCGTCCAGCCAGGCAAACATCACACTCATTTGTGGCTGTGGCAACTCTTTGTGTTGGGCTTGCTTTTTTGTCATTGAGTGACTCATGATTGCTGGGTGTGGTTTGCTTCACACTCATGCTTGTGGAAATTGGGTCTGTCTCTGTCGGCGGCACCACAGATTTCTTTGTCAATGTTGATGCAAAATCATGAGTGGGATCTGAATGGTTTAAGAATTGTGGCTCTCTCTTTGGCACAAAAAACACAGTTTTTGACATTGGATGTTTTTGCCACACTGACAGGGTCTCTTTGCGAAACAATGCTGCATGTGATTCCTTCACGTTGGTTGGCCGGGGAATTGATTGCATCATGGAATTTGACCAGCGTTTGGACTTCATTGAAGTGTTGCATCATTCTCACTTTGAACTTTTGTTGGGTGTTCCCAATGTGTGCTGTTCCTGTGTTGGTGCATTTAGTACCTTTGCAAACTGCTGCACTGCTGTTGACAATGTGAAGCAACTTGCAAACACCAAGAGCAACATAACAAAGCCTAACCCCAATGCATGAAACTGATCTTTTGCTTTTTTTGATGCTATGGGTACGACGTACGGTCAGCGCTCGCGCACGAATTGCCACTGTAACCAGACTGGAGCGGTCGTGGGTGCCATATTTATTTTAACGGTCAAACCGTGATATCCAGGACTGGAAGGGCCGAAATAGTCGGAAATACGACTGGAGAACATCTGTCCCTAACCTTATCCTGTGAAATTGATCTTTTGCTTTTTTTTGTTATTATTCCGTTATTGTTATCATTGATCGAACGACACTGCTACCATAGTACAGTACCAGCAGTACTGCTACAGTTACTGCTTCACACACGACGACTTACTGTAGTACGAAGAAATAAGACCACCTCGAATCCGGCAGAGACAGAGCATATGTATCTCACATAAAACTGTAGCCAATAGCTAGATACTTCAACAGCTTGCTCAAAAGTATTATAGACCTGGCAGATACTAAGAAGGATCAGCTGTAGCAATAGCCGCAAAATACTCAATCATCATGCCAACAGGAACAACAGCAGCGGCGGCAGCGGCGGCAGCAGTGATAGATGACGACTGGACATGTGAAGCGTGCACCTCAAAAAATCCAGAATCCTTCTTGTGTTGCGACGTATGCGGAACCCAGAAACCAGAAGAAGAAAGTATTCAAGAAATTAGTGAACGACTGCTGCGTCTAGAAGAGGAGGAGGAAAAGGCAAAACAGGAAGCTGCCAAGGTTGCTGCTGCTTCTATTCCAACCAAAGATGGTAACAATTGGAAGTCGGTGAATGGAAGTACAAGCAAGGCATGTAGGGAAGAAAAGAAATCAGACCCAGAAGCTGCATCAGAAACCACTTCATCCTATATTGACATGGAGAGCTACACGTCTTGTAAATTGACCCAAGAACAATTGCAAGGCATTTCCAAACAAGTCTCCAATCCAAAATTGGCAAATATTCTGCTATCTCCTAAAACTCAAAATCCTGAGGGGATATATTTATTACTTCAACAAGACCAACAAACAAAACGCCCACCAGCAAAGGAAGAAAAAATTATGGCGTGGGTTCTTTTGGTATTGGTTCGAGATGATGTGGACCTTCGTTTGGAATGTCTGGCTCACGCAGAGGCCTTTTCTAACATTGTCCTTCAATTCCAGCAACTACAACAACAAGCTTCCAAGTCAAAGGGAGGTGGCAACACCACTTCTGAGGATCTATATACCCTTCAAGCTCTTCGAGCTTTGACGATTGCCTATCTTTTGCCATGTCTGGCAGACGAGGCGACCGAAAAGTTGAAGGTAGAAATCAAGCAGGTGCTTCAGTTTTTGTGTTCGGATTGTTCCAAACCAATCTGCGTGACTTCCAAAGTATGCGTGTCTGTAGCGGAAATGAAATGTGCCGGGGATACCCGGGGAAAGGGCCGGCTCAGGATGAGGACGAATACTGCTGATACTTTGAAGAAAACAGCAAATCACAGTCCTCACAAGCACGACAATAACAAGAAAAGCGAGCCACGTATGACCGAGAATCAATGTCGCGAATGGGAAATTCCCAGCCTCCTGATAGCTCTCCCCAATGAGACCGACGATATTAACCGGTTGCAAATTTTGAGTTGTTTGGTCCAAATGGTACAAGACCAGCAAGTCCTGCGAACACAATTAGTCACCCTGGGAGAAAAAGAAGGAGAAGAGTCTGCGCTCATGGCTCTGTTGACGCAACAGCCACAGCAAGACTCGAATCAGGAACAACAACATAGCACTACGATTCTAGCCGCCATGGCGGTTGCCTATTTTATCATCGAATGTTCCCAGCAACAAGTGTATTGTGCTGCATCGTTGTCTTCGGTCGTCTTGATGTTCCAAGAATTGCAAGACATATTGACACGGTTGACAGTAATCATCATGGACATGGAAGAGAGCAGCAGCATTGTCACGCATAGAAGTATTTCTGCAGTCGACATTCCAGCCATCAGCCTAGCCAAGCTCCGGTATCTATGCGTCTACGCGACATTACACCTTCAACTCCAACTCCAATTGCAGGATTCGTTGCAAGAAACAGCGCCAGTGGCAGCGGCAGCAGCCGCAACAACATCCACATCATGCGGACGAAAACACGGTTATGAAAGCATGTATCAAAGGATACAATCCTATGCTCAAAAAGGCGATACGAAAAGCTTGGCGGACATGTTTGTGCAGGAGCAAGAGCTGGTACTTTATCCAAGGCTACAAGTCCAAGTGTTGGCATGGATATTGAAATTCAAAAAGTCGCCCCAACATGAGCAAATGTTCCAGTGGCAAAGTTTCATGGTTGAACATCACAAAGATGTCATTACCTTATTATTGGAAATCTTTTATACATCTCCAACCGATGCCATGGGAACCAAAACTGTTGCGGCCTTGGTCGTGGCTGAATTGTTACAACCGCCGTCGGATTTCTTGCTGTTATCGAAGCAACGGGAACAGCAAGCGGGCATTAAGGATTGCGTCGACTACTTGACCAATGCACAACGAGATGTCGCCATTTTTCGTGCACCTGCAACTGTCCCATTACCACCACAGGCTGTTAACACCAGCCACAACGACAACAACAACAGCAATCAAATGCACGATAGCAAACTCCCCCCCATTCTTGTGAATTTCTCTCTGATGGAAATTGCTTATGCGGGAGAAGCTGCAAGGCGAATTGTGGCGGAGGGACCCATTCGCACTGCGACTGTTGTATGGGATGGGGGCAGCGCTGGTACTAGTCCTGCCGCTGATAGTGTGTTTGCACTGGCGGAACCCATGGCCACGCTATCAGACCCCTTAGGGATGCCTTCGCTCCATCGATGGACCTGCCAAGATTGTAACTTTGCGGAAAATTTTCCGGCCATGCATCGATGTGGCAATTGTAAAAAACTGCGGTATCATGCCAACATCATCAAGTTTCTATTGGATTCGTTGGCAGAAGGACACGAGACCTTATCGAAAATGGAGCTGGCACTGATGCTCATGCATCACGCAGAGCAGAATCCAAAAGCGCGGGACGAAATGATTGATTTCAATGCTCTTGAGGTTTTGGTGGCTGTCTTTAAAAGCCACAAAGATACTGCATCGGACAGAGAATTGGCAATGACCGCTGCCTTGACCATCGCCTACATACTTCGCTCATGCTATCCGCGAAAGGTCCCCATGACCAAGCCAAGACGGCTTGCAATACTTGACGCTTTGAATTTTTTGCGGGATTCTAAACGAGACGTCATATTGGAGGAGGGCGAGACAATTATGCGCACCAAAACGCTTCAATCCATCTGTATCGAGGCCCGCAATTATTTTGTCCTGATCGATTCGCAGGAGATGCGAGAATTAAAATCTCAAGCTTATGGCGTTTCAGGGAAGAAAAAAACAGCGGACGAGAACTCAAAGAAAGAACAAGAGAAGCAGCTGGAGTTCGCGCTAGGGCACACTGTTGGAACTGCAGATATCAATATTGAATCTGCCGTTTTCTATTTGGGGTCGGCCGACTTGAACAGAAAAATGGATGCTGTCTTAGCGCTAATCAGACACGCGAAAGAGGCTCCAACACAACGTGCACTTATGCAAAACTATGGTGTGGTCACGCGCCTATTAGACATCGTCCGGTCCCGGGACGACAAGACTGAAAAATTGAGAACTGTTGCAGCTTTGGCCATTGCGTTCATTCTTCCGTCTGTCAACGACATCACAATGTCCGGCTTTGAAGAACAGTTGAAAGAATGTCTAAAGATTCTGAGATGTCACAGCTCGCGAGGTCAATCTCTCCGAAGTCTTGAAATATATGGCCAAGATCTGGTGTGGGCAATCGATAGCTTGGCTCAACGTCTAGAGCAACAAGAACCTGCTGAGCAAACCGAAGCAGACCACGATGGGCAGGATTTCGCCACTCGATCTGAACTCTCCTTACAAATTGACCTGGAGGAGCTCTATCAGGAGAAGGAAGTGAAAGTGTTGTTAGAACTGATTCATACAAGATCCTGCAGAATCCTGGACGCTGTCTTGCTGCTCTTCGTTTTGGCGGAGCGAGAGAAGGGCGTACTCGATACAATCCACACGTACGGTGGGGTGGAGATTCTTCTTGGAGTTTTCTCCAGCTTGGCAGGATCTTGGGAGGATTTACGCTTTGCTGCTGCAATGATTATTTCTCTTTTGCTGTCCACAAACAAAAGCCTCTCCTCGGAGGTCCAGGAGAGAATGTCAGCTTGCGATCAGTTGCTGCAGGAAAACAAGCCGACGATGCAGAGAATAGCAGTGAAAGCTGCGAACAAAGTCGATTCCCCCGCCAGGTTCAAATTGGAGCCGACAAAATACAACTTTGAAGAAAATGGTGTTACTGGAGAAGTAATAGCTAACTCGCTCGGGTTGAAATGCGGAAGAAAACAATTTTTTTGGGAAGGCATCAGCACCTGTGAGATACACACGGATACAGGGCCTGCTGTAAAGATCATACTAGAAAACGGGACGGACGAAGCAAAAGACCATTACCTTGTGAATGTGCAGAACATTGGAATCGCCCTGGATTTGAAGGAAGATGTCTTAGGACGTCTGCGAGTTTTTCGAAAATCCCATCACGCCAAAAAGAACAAGAACGGAAATGACAGAGTCGAATACGACAAAGACAAACCAGCGAAGCCACTTCGCGTTCCACCGGTCATCGATATAGCCTGTGCAGATCGGCCTGAATTTCTCGGGGTCAGCGTCTACCATCTGGTTCATGTCTTCCTGCCACAGATTATGGAAACGCCGGACTTATCAGAAAAGTCTCTTTTCTACGATATTGAAGATTTGAAGAAAGATGCTGGTTATTTACGCAAGAAAAGCATAGATGCTGTCTGCCCGGTGGATGGTCGCATGTCTTCCGCCTACGTCCATACTCTGAATGGGGACGATCATGTTGGACTCGCGAATCACATGCTAAGCTGGACTTGGAAGTATTCTGTCCTAGATGTAGTCACCGCTCTGGAGAGCTACTGCAATGCAAACGAATTAGATCCCAGACGTACGTATGTGTGGATCTGCTGCCTTTGCTTGAATCAACACCGTATCGCGGAGTCTACCAAATCCGGTGTGAGCAGCGACACATTTCTTGGTTTTGAGAATGAATTCCGACAGCGTGTAATCGGCGTCGGCCGGTTGCTGGTGCTGATGCGGCCTTGGGGCGACCCTGATAATCTCAAACGCATCTGGTGTATCTTCGAAATCTTTATGGCACTCATTCATTGCGAGATGTCCATTGTCATGCCACCCCGCGAAAAGGAGTTGTTAACAACCGAGCTCTTGTCGTCGCCCGAGAATGGAATCGCTACACTGTATAAAGCACTGAAAGATATCAACGTGGAGAAAGCAAAGGCCTCTGTTGAGCACGACAGGGGACATATTTTATCTTTGATTCATGAAAGAATTGGCTTCAACGTAGTCAACCGACAGGTCAGGGACAGACTTCGGGGATGGGTCCGTGGAGTGATCGATGAATGGCGAGCAACTTATGAGCAAGAGTCGTCGCAGGACGACCCACTCCACTACTGCTCTCTCCTAAAACAAGTTGGTGACGTATACGAAAAGTAAGTTATCCATTTCCTTTTCTCTTCTTCCGGGTCTAGGTAAATGGCCGGTGTGATTCCATTGACTTACACCTGTATTCTCATCTCATTCAATAATGATTTTGGATACTCTGACAGGTACGGCGATTTCCCAGCCGCACAAGATATGTACGACAAGTGTCTTTCCAAACGTGGAGAGATTTTGGGTTTTGACCATTTAGAATGTGCTGAGAGTTACATGGATTTAGGCAGAACACTGTTTTCGCGAGGTCTCTACGACGAGTCAACCGATCGGTATTTGAATGCCCTTCATATCCGGGAGTCTCTTCTGGGCGTGAATCATTTGGATACAGCCCGTACCTACTTCCACATTGGACGTCTGTTGCAAGAGATGGGTGACATCAACGGAGCACTGACAAGGATGCAGAAATGCCGCGAAATTCAAGAAAGGGTGCTCGGGGAGTACGACAGAGAAACGGCTGTGACCTGCTCGTACATTGGGCTATTGCTGGGGGAGACTGTGACGGATGGAGCCTACGAACAAGTACTGCAGCCTGCTCAACAAGGTCTACAACTTGCTCAAAGCGCTCGTCGTATCCTTGAAGATATTCTGGAAGCGGATGTCGGCCCTGGACATCCAGACACTGCCTTCTCCCTTTATGTAATCGCAGTATGCCTAAAAGATTCGAATGTGAACGAAGCGCTCAGTATGGCGGTGAGGTGCCGCGTGGACCAAACAAAAGCACTGGGCGACAAGCATTCGTCTCTTGCGAGAACGCACATGCTACTGGGGGAGCTTTTTCGACTGAAGGGCCGGCATGATGAATCAAAGGAGTGTTTCGAACAAGCGCTTGAAATACACGAAAGTACCCACCCGGACAACCATATCATCATCGCTAGAACTTGCGCGCACCTTAGCGTGGCAGCTTTCTCACTGGGACAAAATAAAGAAGCCAGAGAAATGCACGGGAAAGTGTTGTCGTCTCTCCGAAACTCAGGGGGTACGCTCAACCAACCCCTCGTTCTTATCTACACCGGTGCCGGCGAGGAGTATTTTAATGGCCAAGATTACGACGCTGCCGTGATCCTCTTTCGCCAGGGCCTGGATGTCATGGTGGCCATGATTGGCAGTCATCACCCAGATCTTATCCAAGGTTATGATGCCATTGGCCTGGCGCTCTATAATAAAGGGGATCCGGCAGGGGCCTTGCAAGAATACAGACGTTCTCTGGCACTTAAAAAAGAGTACTGGCGCGAGGACGAGGTCGCGCAAGCGACAAGCTTTATCAATCGTATGGCCACTCAGTGGGTGGCGCAGCAGCAGGATCTTCACCCATACGCGCAATGATAACCGGCGATGGCATGGGATGAAGATGTAAATAGAGACGACAATTGTCAAGCTACGCCAGATATGAGCAATGTGTGTTTATGTGATGACGATTTCGTCCACTTTTATCAATAGATGATTACTAAATATATCATTTTTGTCTCATCTCGAAAGCTTTATCGCGGTCCACGCCCTAAATAGAAAACGTGGTAGAACAATTAAAAGACACCGGCAAGGTTAGCCAAGTCCATGTCTCCGGATGCCATCACGTCATAGATGCAATGTTCTTGTTCCGTCTCATCCCAATGAGCACAGGCCTGCTCCGCGGAATCTCTCGCCACGGTCTCTCCAAGACGACGACGACGACGGGCGTTGTTGGACGCTGGATCCGGAAGTAGACACTTTCCATCCGGGTGCTGAGGATGCCTGTTTGTTTGAAAGAGCTTGGGTTCTGATTCCAGGACCTGCCACTCTTGACCGAAGGCGTTGATATTGTCTTTCAAAGCAGTCGTTCCATCCCGGGCAAGCTTTGATCCAGTCTCAAAGTCGCCCATGAGACCAACGCTGCCGGCGAAGTCCTCTGCCGTGATGTATTCGAGTTTGACCGAGACCAAATCTTTGAATGACTTGATGATGACATGTTGTCCTCGAGAAAGCTGCACGTCAAAAACATGTTGCTTGATCGTGTCACCAGACGTGGTGTACACGACCGGATAGAGATCCGATAGCACGGCTGGCATCTCGGCATTCGAGACTCCATCCAACATGTATTCGCCATAGCTTGAGACTTGGAGCACAGTACCCCCATCGTCTCCTCCCACTTGAATGGCCGCACTGAAAATATAGGAATAATCGTATCGTCGCGTTGTGCGAATGTGAATGTTTAGTCCGATTCCCTTGGAAAAGTTGGGTGCACTCACAAGGACCAAATCACATTCGCCGTGAAAATCAAACCATTCCTGTCCAAATGTCTTAAAGTGAGGATCTCCTCCGGCACCACCCCCGTGATTAGGACACTGGTCCGGGTCCACACAATCATACGACCCAGTAAATTTTTGAATTTGATCTCCAGGGCAGTAACATTCCCATCTGCAGACGCCAAAACCATGCTCTAGTTCCGGCTTGTCGCAACTTTTGCCATATCCTGATGTCTGGCATTCCCTCACTATCATATTGCCACTGCAAGGATTATTTGGGCACAAATTCGAAGGGACACAACTTTCCCCATTTGCCACGTAGAGAATGGTGCCTTCGGGGCAGGCACAGCCGCTGACTGCTGGGCACACAATGGAATTATCCGGAATTGGATCAAGACAAGTAGGTTGAACGCACCAACGATTGGAGTGCCACACCAAATCGCCAGTACAACTTTCTTGGCCTGCTCCGACTTTGGCTGTGGCAGCAGCCGTGAGTAGAACCAATAACTTCTTCGAGGGAAACATATCGAGCAAAGCAACGGAAGGAAATACAACTCTAAAAGGCCTTCAAACGAAAAAGACTGTTTTACAAACACCAAAAACTAAGAATGAGCAATTAAGAAGCAAGATCCATCTACTGTAACTGCTACTAACTAGCTACTAGTAGCTAGCTGGTAGCTTATCGCGCTACTAGTAGAGTAGCTAGCCTATGGGTAGGTAGTAGAGTAGCAGAGCTGCCTACCCACTCGGCACAAAAAGAAAATCATCGCGATAACAAAACCAATCACACGACCAGTACCATGAGCTTACCTCCCCGTCAAATGAGT
>ENA-ORBV01014730-ORBV01014730.1-microbial-mat-metagenome-genome-assembly--contig:-NODE-14730-length-11636-cov-4.574877_pt1 | contig 11636 bp, 6 predicted proteins | sample MGYA00237777_ERZ505514 | MGnify/ENA primary metagenome ERZ505514 (study PRJEB26160, sample SAMN06269048) | microbial mat metagenome | isolation source: Oligotrophic lake microbial mat | place...
TTGATGTCGTAGGGAAACGAAGCCTCGCCCAGCAGACCATCGTCGCGGCCGCAGATCACCGTATTCAGATAGCGGCTCGGGGACTTGGCCGCAGCGATGGATGCGCGGTAGGTGTCGGGGTTGTTGCATGAAAATCGACCACCCGGACCCCCGGGGTAAAATGAGGCCCCACCGAAGACGAACTCGAAGAAAACAGGACCGCCGTTGTTTGCGAAGTGCGCCTTCGTTCGTTCCAGCTGTTGAAAGATGCGCGCAATCACCTCGTACTTGGTGAGAGAACCCACACCAAAGATATGCCACCAAGTCACAAATCTGAAGAAGAAAGAGTTGTTCAGCGGGTCCGTGCTCCAAGCCTGATCCCTGATCTTGGAGCTCAAACTTAGCGACTTCGGAGTGGATTGGCGGGCGAGGCTGCGGAATCCCTGAAGCAAGGTAGATGCGTACTCGTCTGGATGCGAAAGTGGGTGCACTTGGTCCTTGTTGAGTTTGTCATGCCCGATGACGTTCAAAGGTCCCATCTTGGCTAGTCGCTCAATGGTCTTCGCTGCGCCGCTAGCTCGAGCGGCAGCGAGCGCCTGCTCGTCGATGGCACTTGCATGCCATTCTTCAACTGCACGCCATCGAACACACAGCTAAACATCGCATTGAATGTGAAGAATTTCCAGCCTGCTTGCAGGCACCTACCTTCGATGTCAGGCCATCCGTCATCGCAGCGAACTGTGGCAGCAACCAACAACCCGAATAGCAGAGCTGCAGCTGCAACGCGATTCATCATGAAGTGGTTCATGTGGATGCTTGTGCCGTCAAAGCGCTCAATGGTGTACTACTGACTCTGAGGTTGACCGGTGATTGACAACGTCGTGACGATTGCGTTGCCAACGGTTTTGGGTAGTAAGTGCGTGTGCGGCACGGAGGCAGAATTTGTCCGTGATCGGCCACTCCGATTCAACATCGGGCAAGCTACTGTGACTTGTTACAGTTGGGCTGGAGCCCAATTATGCATATCTGCATCGGTCGTTCGCGTATGATCTTTAAGTATTCTGCAAATTTTAAACTGGCGAATACACAAGATCAGATCACATCTGGGACAAAAAGGAGTTTATTGGGAACATTCGCAGTGAATGGAACAGTGGGAAATTTGAGCTGGGTAGGGTGAAACACTTGATCTAGAACTTGCGCAAAAAATTTCACCTCACGCATAGGTGCTCGGAAGAGGTGCTACGCCTCGCAGACTCTCACATGGTATCCATGTCGTCGGCGTCATTGATGGCCTCAGCAAACCTCAACGCTAGCGCTCGGTCGTCAGCACTAGAGATGTTGCTGCAGTGCACATGCGCAGCGAACTTCAGGTACCAGGTCTGCACCAGATCATAGGGCTCGAAGAAGCCACGACCGGCAGCAGCGTTGAGCGCAGCGGCACGTAAGTTCTGGGCCAGCTCGTCACCAGCGAAGGAGGTCGGGCATCCAATCAGCGCGTCAGCCCGAGCCTCAAGGTCAGCCAGGTTCGAGACGTCCTGTTTGCCGGTACCAGAGGATTGGAACTTCCAGTAGGCCAAGGGCTTGCCGTTGCCTTCGAACGCAGGGGCAACATTTGGACGGTTGTAGAAGGGCGTGGCTTCATTGTCAATGAGCAGCTGGAAGTTAGCGTTTGCCAACGAATGAGCCGCGCCAAGACGGAGATGCTGGTTGTACTGCGCATACTGTCCCACGCGAAGGAACCAACCCGCAATTCTCTTCTGAGAGTCTTCAAGGAGGCCGTCCTCTGCCAACATGAGCTCGTAGTCGGCTTGGTTGCTGATGTCGTGGAAGCTGTAGCGACCTTGGGCGTCGGTCTGCGTCATGCGTGCAATAGAACCAGTGGCCTTGCTACGGAGCATCACCACCACGTCCGCCAGGGGGTAATCGAAAGATCGATCGCTGCCGAAGCGCACACCAGCAATCGAGACGCGGCCGGATACGTCGTTGGCTGCGCTGCTGTCGAACTGTGCCGCGCCAGTAGGACCACGCAGGTTCAAAACAACACGACAGCCAGCAGGATCAGAGTCTTGAGCGCCCATCATACCGCCCAGCTGATACGGGATCTTGTCCGACATGTCCGCTTGAGCATAGATACCCTTGACAGTCACGTTGTACCAATCGGATGTACGCACGTCCGTGTTGTCCCAGTACAATCCGGAGACGAAAGAGCCAGGTGCAGTGCCGGCGTTTGCAGATCCGAACGCCCAGTTGTTGTCAGGCACCACGGACAACACTTCAAGCTTGGTCAAGTCCAAGCCAAGAACGATACGATCAGGGCGGGCACCACCAGCTCCAGACAGACGGTAGGCAAGCGTCGTGCTTCCAGCAGCTTGGTCTGCCTGCAGCGCAGCCAGTGATAGCGACCAACCAGGGTAGTTGGATTCGCTGTCGTCACAGTAATGGTGAACAGTCTGGCAAGGGCACTCTCGCGGGCAAGTGATCTCGAAAGGTACACACTCCTCGAATGACAATGGGTAGCCACGGATATCGATCGATGAGCTGTTGAGAGGCACGAACACCTCAGCCTTGGCGAAGGCCTTGTGACCACAAGCATCCGTCACCACAGCGTTGATCGTGAACAGTCGACCACGGGCATCGGTCGTGTCGATGATGCCAGCCAGGGTCAGCGTGTCGGTAGCAGCGTTGTAGTCACAATGCGAGTTGAAGCCCGCGGAGGTGGAGGTCACGCCCAGAGCGGCGTCTTGGTCAGAAGAGCAGGACAGAATGTCAATGTCGACAGTGCTGCACTCATCAAAGGCAGGGAACAGGTTGCCCACGCCTGATGCATTGGCAATGATCATCTTGTCGTTCATGCTGTTAGCAATGAAGCACAGCAGCGTGTCGTTGGTGACTGGAGGCTTTGTGTCTCGCACATCCACAGTCTGGTTCACCGAGATCTGCTTGCCGCAGTCATCCGTAGCCGTCCAAGTGCGGAGCAGCGTGTAGTTGGCGGGGCAGCCCAGATCAATGCGGCTCTCAGAGTACGCCACAGACACGTTAGCGCAGGTAGCTGCAGCGGAGAAGTTGCCTTCAAGCGGGCCCAGAGAGCATTCGAAGGACAGACGAGGTTGAGGCTGACCATTGAAGATCGGCGCGAAGTCATCGACCACGTTGACCTGTTGCTGCTGGCTCACACTGTTACCGCACACGTCAGTGCAGGTCCAGGTGCGGATGAGCGAGTACTGAGACGGGCAGGCACCGGGCGCCTTGGTCTCGGAGAAGGTCAGCGTGACATCGGGGCAGTTATCACTGCAGCAGACATCTGGAGGCGCTGTTTGATTGAGGCAAGACTCGGTGATGAAGCTGGGCACTGGGGACATGGTGGGCTTGATGGTGTCCACCACGTGCACGTAGGCGGTGTGCATCACTCGGTTACCGCACACGTCACTGGCGGTCCATTGCCAGCGGATCAAGCGGCTGCAGTTATCAGTGCGCGGCATCTCCATAGCCTCGAAGCTGACGGACACGGCGTGACAAGGCGAGCTGGCGTTGAGCATGGGCGGAGAGGCGGTCTCATCGCACTGGATGGTGATGTTCTGAGGCAGCTGACCGTTGAACACAGCGGGGTACACATCCGTCACAGTGATGTACTGTACGTGCTGAGCAGAGTTGCCGCACGCGTCAGTGGCCACCCAACGACGGATGATGGTGTAGTTGGCGCAGCCGGGCTGCAGGCCGTTCTCCTCCGCGAAGGTGACGGTGACATTACCGCACTGATCGATCGCGGATACAGCGGGAGCTGCAGGCACGCTGTCGCAGGGCACGGTGATGTTGGCCGGAGGGTTGACAAAGGTGGGCGGGGTGCGGTCCACCACACGAACCGTGGCGTTGACCCACACGAAGTTGCCGCATGCATCCTCAGCGCGCCAAGCGAACAGGCGGAGGTGCTCGTCGGGGCACGAGCCAGGCTGAGTGGAGTGAGCAGCGGTAATCTGGACTGCAGTGCAGTCATCAGAGCAGGACGGTGCCTGGGCAGACAGTGTGTCTTCAAGCTCGCATGAGATCTCGGCCGGCAGGGACACCGCTGAGCATACGGGGGGCACGATGTCGTTGACGGTGACCAGCTGGCTGCGAGAGTCGGTGTTGCCGCACGCATCAATCAGCTGCCATGTTCGGCGCAGCGTGTAGCTCGGGCATTGCGGGTTCGAGTGCACTTGAGTACGAGTCTCGGTGAAGTTCATGCGCAGGCCAGGGCAGTTGTCAGAGCCGCACATGTCAGGCGGAGGAGGCACGTTGTTGCAGGTAGCGGCGATGTCGGACAGCTCACCAGACAGGACAGGCTTGGTGGTGTCTTGCACCAACACGTATTGAGTGTGGGATGCGCTGTTGCCGCTGCAGTCCACCGCGGTCCAGGTGCGGATGATGCGACGACGGCACTCATCGATGGTCTCGGATCGCTCTTGGAAGCTGACGGAGGCGGGTCCACACGAGTCGGAGGCCGTCAGATTGAGGGCGGCAGGCACATTGTCACACTCCACTGTGATGTTCTGCGGCAGCGGGCCGTTGAACACAGGCGGGGTGGTGTCGCGATAGGTCACGCGACGACGAGCCTCAGCGGCCACATTGCCGCACTGATCCACTGCACGGAAGATGAGCTCCACAGGGCCTAGGTTGGGGCACGACGCGTTGGCGTTGCTGCTGGTCACGGTGACGGGCAGTCGACCACCACAGTCATCGAGAGCTGATGCGTTGTGGGCTGGGATACCAGCCAGGCACTCCAACTCGCGATCCTCAGGCAGGTTCTGGAACACGGGTGGCGTGATGTCGAACACCGTCACCGTAGTGTTGACCCAAACGAAGTTGCCGCATGCATCAGAGGCGCGCCAAGAGTAGTGGAACACGCGTTGCTGAGGGCACGAGCCGGGAGTAATGCGGTGGAAGGTCTGGAGCGTGACGTTGGAGCAATCATCAGTGCAGATCGGAGCCGCCGGAGCTGACGAGTTGTCAGCACAAGAGATGTTGCGCGGGGCCGGTGCAGCAGAGCATACGGGGGGAGTGATGTCAGAGACATGCACGCGCTGAGAGCGAGAGGCAGTGTTGCCGCACGCGTCAATGGCGGTCCAGTTACGCTGCAGCATGTAGTTGGGGCACTGCGGGTTGGGGTGCAGCTGCTGCTTGGTCTCCAGGAAGCGCACTCGAACACCGGGGCAGTTGTCCACCACGCAGGCGTCCGCTGGGGGCGGTACAGAGCGGCAGGTAGCGTTGATATCTGCAGGCATCTCCTCCGTGAACAAGGGGGCCTGGGTGTCGGACACGCTGATGTACTGCGTGTGGGACACGCTGTTGCCAGAGCAATCACGCGCGGTCCAGCGACGAACGATCTGATAGGCGCACACACCAGGCTGGGTGATGTTGAAGGACTCGAAGGCCACAGTAGCGGGGCCGCAGTCATCGGATGCAGTGAGGCTGGTCACAGCCGGGATAGCATCGCACTGCACAGAGGCATTGGCCGGCAGTGCCTGGTCGAAGCGAGGAGGCTGAGTGTCGATCACCGTCACTCGGACCGTGCGAGACGGTGCAGCATTGCCACAGTCGTCCACAGCGGAGAATGTGAAGGTGTGAGTGCCCAGGTTGGGGCATGACGAGCCGTTGAGGGGCAGACGGTTGACCGACACTGGCACCTGCTGATCACAATTGTCAGAGGCAGTGACGTTGTAGGCCGGCAGCTGAGCAGTGCACTCCAGCGTGAGGTCGGAGGGCAGGTTGCTCAAGACTGGAGGCTGAGTGTCCTGGACCAGGATGTCGTACTCTCCGGTCACGCGGTTACCACACTGATCCACTGCAGAGTAGGTGCGAGTGATGAGGTAGCTGTTGGGGCACGAGCCAGGGGTGATCTCCTCACTGTAGGCGATGGGGGCGATGACAGCACCGCAATCATCAACAGCAGTGACCTGTGCAGCTGGAGGAATGGCGTCACACGAGACCACCAGTCGATTGGCCGGGATGCCCACCAGAGTGGGTGGAGTGCGATCATCGATATGGATACGGTAGATGGAGGTGGCGTCATTGCCGCACGCGTCCACAGCGACGATGGTTCGCTCCAACACGTACTGGTTGGGGCACGAGCCGTTGATGCGCCGCTCAGTCTGGGTGAATGTAGGCACGGGGTCACACTCATCCACCACGGCAGGCTGAGGGTTCGGGATGGGCTGGGTGCAGTTGAGGAAGATGTCACCGGGCACCGAGATGATAGGCGGGTTGATATCGCACACCTGGATCACCTGCGGGGCACACACTTGCTGGCCGGTAGCGGTGTCGTTCACGCAGTACTGGCGGATGATGGTGTAGTTCTGCGGGCAAGGACCTTCAGTTCGCGTCTCGAACACCTCGATAGGGGGAGTAACCACCGTATCGTTGCACTGGAACTCAGGGAACTGGTTCACGTCGAACTCGCACTCACGCTCACCCTCCGGCTGCAGGTCCAGCTGGATGGAGGCGGACTGCTCGCGATTCTCGTGCACGTAGCTGACGAAGATGCTAGCACCGTAGCGCTTGCTGAGACCGGATGCACCCAGACCGATCTGGGCCAACTGGTTGGGGTCAGGGGAGAAGCTCAAGCTCAAACCACCGGGACCGGTCAGGACAGCATTCTCGAACACGGTGTAGTACACCCAGTCACGTGGGTCGATCAGACGAGGGTCATTCAGACCCTTATCGTAGCACGATGACTTGAGACCAAGTGCGGGAGCATAGCTAGCGGGCAGGTCGCTCCACATGCGACGACCAGACAGGATCATGCTGAATTCGTACGAGGCGGAGCCTTCAGAGACGGTACCCCACACGCGGGCACGCCCGTCCATGTTCAACAGCAGCTTGACGTCCTGGAACTGCAGTTGATGCAGGTCACCGAAGAATCGGATCGAGATTGCAGCTGGAGAGCTGCCCACGGATTGCGAGCACTCGTCAGCGGAGATGGTGGACTGTGCGCAGTAGCCCTGCAGAGCCTCGGGCATGGTGACGATGGCAGAGTCTTGACCCGTGGCATCCGGGGGCACGATGCCGGAGGTGATGTTCTCGCAGGGGAAGCACAGCACTGGGGGCGGAGGCACTACAATTGGCGGGGTCATCTGGAACACGGTGATGTTCTGCACGGCGCGCGCCACATTGCCGCACTCGTCGGCAGCGGTGAAGATGCGCTCTTCAGTGAAGTCGCAGCAGGTGGAGCCCTGGTGACGGATCACAGTCACTGTGATGGTGACAGTAGGGCTGCAGTTATCGATGGCCGTCACGTTATCCGGGATGGCCGGCAGGAAGCCACACTCCGCAGTGGTGGAGGCGGGCACATTCACCAGCGTGGGAGGTACACGGTCAACGAAGCTCAGGCGCTGCGTGAAGTTGACGCTCTGACCACACAGGTCAGTAGCACGCCATGTTCGGATCAGCTCGTACTCTTGAGGGCAGGAGCCGGGCACGCGCTGCTCGTTGAAGGCCACGGGCAGGGGCACACCACAGCCGTCGAGAGCGGTCACGTTGGCAGCCGGCACGAACTGGTCGCAGGGCAGGTTCAACAGCTCAGCTGACGGCAGACCACTCAGAGTGGGCAGCAGGTTGAAGGTGTAGCGAACGTTCTGGAACACCTCCGCCACGTTGCCGCAGCGATCAACGGCGGTCCAGAAGAAGGTGTCGTTGTGGATGTAGGGGCACACACCGGGTGTAGTGACGTTGCGCATGGTGAAGCGAGGGTTCTCATCGCAGTTATCGCTGGCGGACACCAGAGCCATGGGGCGGTTCACACATTCGTTGACCACCACGATGTCGCTGGGCTCGTTGAGCTGAGGCGCAGTGATGTCGCGCACGCGGATACGCTGAACGTGTGTGGCCACGAGACCACAGGCATCGGTAGCAGTGTAGGTGCGGACCAGGGTGTACTCATCAGGGCACGAGCCGTTGATGCGGGTCTCCACCATGGAGGCTGGCAGCAGGTTGCCGCACATATCACGAGCCTGCAGTTCCTCAGTGCGCACGGGCAGCTGCTCGCAGGACACGTCCAGGTCGGAGGGCGGGTTGAGCAGTACGGGCGGCATGTCCCAGCGGCCAGTGATGGTCTGAGAGGCCTCCACAGAGCGGTTGCACTCGTCAGTCACGCGCCAGCGACGCACCACTGTGAAGCGGGCGGGGCAGGTGCCGGGCGTGCTTGCATCAGGCAGGCGGGTGACGGTAGCGGGTCCACACAGACCAACAGCAATAGGAGTCGGCTCAGCGCTGCTGTTGGAGCAGATCACAGTGCTGTCCTCAGGGGCGGCAGGGGTCCAGCCCACGATACGAGGCAGCTCAGGGTTGCGCACCAGGATAGTGTAGTTGAAGTAAGCCACGTTGCCGCAGGCATCTTGAGCACGCCAGGACACCAGGAAGTCGAAGATGGATACGCACTGCTCGTTGACCCGCTGGTGGTGCGGGGTGACGGTCACGGGGCCACAGTCATCCTCAGCAGCAGGCTGAGTCAGCTCGGGCAGCGTGCAGTTGACGGTCTGGGTAGCGGGGGGAGTCTGCAAGAAGCGGGGCGGCACGATGTCGCGCACAGTCACCAGCTGAGTTCGGATCACGTCATTGCCGCATGCGTCAGTGGCGGTCCAGGTGCGGTTGAGCTGGTAGTTGAAGGGGCAGCTGCCGGGAATACGGGTCTCCAGGAAGCGAGCCGTGAGACCAGGGCAGTTGTCGCTGATGCAGACGTCCTCCGGTGCGGGGTGCACGCACTCGTAGGTGTTGTCAGCAGGCACTCGATCGATGGTGGGGGCAGTGGTGTCCACCACGAAGATGTACTGCACGTGAGAGGCGGTGTTGCCGCACACATCACTTGCAGTCCACTCTCGGCGCAGTGTGTAGGAGTTAGCACACGTCTGGTTCAGTCTGGACTCGCTGAAGCGAATGTCGACCAGGCCGCCACTACATCAAAGCAGAGCACAGCAGGTCAGATAGTGTACAAACATAGACCATACAGACGCAGACGCACGGCAGATAATGAACATGATAAATCAACATCGTGTGTCAGCATACCAGTTATCAGTGGCGGTCAGGTTCTCAGGTGCAGGGGGCGCACACTCCACCGTGATGTTGGCGGGGCGACGATCAAACACGGGCGGCGTGACGTCCACAATCCGCATGTAGTGCGAGGCGACGGCCTGGTTACCACAGCCATCAGTGATGATCCAGTCCACGCGGTGATCAAAGTTGTTGATGCAGATGTCCGACATGTTGGTGCGAATTGGCGGTTGCACGGTGACGCCAGAGCAATCGTCTGCACCCGGGATGATGGGCAGCTCACCCATAGCACACTCGTAGGTGGCGTTGGGCGGGCTCTGCACTTGGGGAGGCGTGTTGTCGAACACAGACACGGTGAAGTTGCTCCAGGCGATGTTGCCACACGCATCCATGGCACGCCAGCTGTATCGGATCTGGTACTCGCCGTCGCATCGGCCGGGCACTCGAGATTGGAACGGAGTGACCGTGACTGCCGTGCAGGAGTCATTGGCGAAGGGGGCGGGGGGTACGGTGACGTTGGTGCAGGGCATGCTCATATCAGCACGCTGCTCGATGGTGGGCGGGATGTTGTCCAGCACGTTCACTCGCTGAGAGGCGGAGACTGATAGACCACACAGGTCGGTGGCGGTCCAGGTGCGCACCAGAGTGTAGATCACCTTATCCGGGCGACACTGCGGGTAGTCGATGCGCTGCTGATCGAAGGACAGGCTCACGTTGGGGCAGTTATCGAAGGCGCAGACAGGGGCCGGGGCGGGCACATCCAGACACGACACGTTCACGTCAGCGGGCACGTTGTCCAGCTGAGGTGCCGTATTGTCAGAGACGCTAACCAGCTGGGTGTGGCTGGCGCAGTTACCGCTGCGATAATACAATTCATGAATAGACAAGTATGGTAAGCAACGTGCATAAGATAGGGCAGGGGGAATAAAGTAGACACTAACCAGTCATCGCAAGCAGTCCAGGTGCGGCTGACTCCAAAGGAGTTATCGCAGGCTCCAGGCTGACGAGTCTCCGCCATGGTGACGTTGACAGGTCCACAGTTATCAGTAGCGCTGAGGTCTTGGGCTGAGGGCACAGCCAAGCAGGTGCCGTTGAGAGGACCCGGTGGGTTGACGAACACAGGGGCGATGCGATCAAACACAGCGATGCGTTGAGAGGCGTTCACACGGTTGCCGCACGCGTCCACAGCGGTCCAGGAGCGCAGCAGAGTGTACTCGCCAGTGCATCGACCAGGCAGCTTCTGTTCACTGTACTGCACGGGCACGCTGAGGTCGCAGTTATCCAGTGCCGTCACGGTGGGGGGACCCGTCACGTTGTCGCACGGCATGGAGGTGTCAGCAGGCACACCGCTCAGCACAGGAGCAGTGGTGTCGTTGACGGTGATGGTACGGTTGATGGTGACCGCATTGCCGCTGCAGTCAGAGGCAGTGAAGTGGCGGATCAAGGTGAACTCGTTGACGCATCGGCCCGGCAGGCGATCCTCTCGGGCTGTGATGGTGAAGTTGGCATCGCAGGCCTCCTGACCTCGACCGATACGCAGCTCCGCCAGACTGGCGTTCATAGGGGGCACCTCGCCGGGGCACTGGTAGGGACCCAGGTTGGGCAGCTGGTCCGCGGTGGGCGGGAGGGTGTCGATCACGATGATGCGCTGAGTGTAGCTGGCGCTGTTGCCGCAGAAGTCGATGGCGGTCCAGGTGCGCAGCAGCACGTACTCGTTGGGGCACAGGCCGGGCTGACGGGTCTCCTGCATGGTCAGGTTCATCAAGCCACAGTTATCGGTGGCGGTCACAGCAGCCGGGGCGGGCACAGCTCCACACTGCACGGTGATGTTCTCAGGCAGGTTCTGCAGCACGGGGCGCGTGCGGTCCACGATCTGAAGCACAGAGGTGGCGGTCGCGCAGTTGCCGCTGGATATAACAGCAAGACATCCGCCAGTCCAGTTAGAACAAGACATTACCACGCAAACGCATCAATACCAATCAACATACCAGTCATCGTAAGCCATGTAGGTGCGCTCCAACACGTATTGGAAGGGGCACACCGCACTGTTGTGACGGGTCTCGTTGAACGTGACTTGGACGTTCTCCGTGCAGTCATCAGAGGCCGTGAAGGTGGTGGCAGCAGGAACGTTATCACACTCGAAGGTGCCGTTGATCGCAGTACCGTTGAGCAGAGGAGCAGTCACATCGGAGACGCGAATGTTCTGACGAGCCTTGGCTTGATTGCCGCTGCATGAGACGAGTGCGCAAGTCAGACAGTCAGATGTGCATTCAACAACGAATTCAAAAACGAATATCGACACAGTATCTTACCAGCAGTCGGTGGCGATCCATTCACGAACGGTGGTGTACGCGCTGGGACACTCGCCAGGGTAGGTAGACTCAGAAGCCGTCACCGTGACCGGGCAGTCGCACGAGTCGGTGGCGGACACATTGGCCATGGGCGGTACTTGACCCTTGCAGTCCAGGTCCAGGTCCGCTGGCACGCCGATCAAGGTGGGAGGCTGGGTGTCGACCACAGCGATGGTCTGAGTGACGCACTTGGAGTTACCGCAGTCATCGGTGGCCGTCCTGTGCACAGATGGCACGCGAGCATGGGAACCATAAGCCTTGCACCGTTGCAAGTGTGGACACACTCAC
>ENA-ORBV01014731-ORBV01014731.1-microbial-mat-metagenome-genome-assembly--contig:-NODE-14731-length-11635-cov-5.333708_pt1 | contig 11635 bp, 4 predicted proteins | sample MGYA00237777_ERZ505514 | MGnify/ENA primary metagenome ERZ505514 (study PRJEB26160, sample SAMN06269048) | microbial mat metagenome | isolation source: Oligotrophic lake microbial mat | place...
TTTCAAGCAGAAGACGGCATACGAGATTCGCCTTAGTCTCGTGGGCTCGGAGATGTGTATAAGAGACAGCATCCTGAGCGAACGTCAGTCCCAGCCGTCACGAACCCCGCAGGCCACTGTGCCGGAGATGAAGCCATGACCAGTCGTGCCGCCATCTTACTGTGCTGCGTGGCCCTGTTGGGTGCCGCCGACCTGGTCATTGCGAGTCCGGTAGCGACCCCCGCCACCATCCAGACCAAGACCACCAGGTTGACGGTAGCCACGACCGGGGGGACAGCACCGGTTGTCTACACCTGGAGCGCCTCTCCGGCGACAGTGACGTTCAGCAGTGCGAATGGCACAGCGACCGGAAAAGTCTGCACGGCGACCTTTGCAACGCCGGGCAGTTATTCCTGCACCGTGACGGCCACAGATGCTGCGAACCAGTCGGTCTCGTCGTCTGTCGATGTCAGGGTCGACCAAGTCCTGACCGCACTGGCCCTGACGCCCAGCACGACCGTGGTCAACCAGGGTACAGCCGTGCCCTTCGCCATCATTTCCAAGGACCAGTTCGGCGTCGCTCTGGACCCGCAGCCTGCGGTCACCTGGACAGCCACCGGCGCCGGCACCGGCACCGTCAATGCGGCCGGCCTGTTCACCGCCGGCGCCACCCCCGGCGCCGCTACGGTGACCGCCACCGTGGGCGTCAAGAGCATCAGCCGCACGCTGCGTGTGAATGTTGCTCCGACCGTGGCTGCCGCTGTGGCGACCGCGACCACGACCATCACCGGCACGACGGCCGTCTTCACCGCCGCCGGCGCTGACGACATGCCGGTGGACGAACTCCTCTACACCTGGTCGGCCGTCGGCCCCAAGGGCGTGCCCTTCGCCCCGCGCAGCAGCGTCACGGGCGAAACGACTACCGCCACGTTTGCCGCCATCGGCGCCTACACCGTCACCGTGGTGATCAGCGACAAGCAGGGTTTGAGTGCCACCTCGCAGCTCGGTGTCACCGTCCTGCCCATCGCCACCAGTCTGAGCATCGCCCCCACGACTGGCGTGGTGGTGAACCCCGGACTGACGAAGCCCTTCGTTGCTACCGCGCGCGATCAGTTCAAGGCCATCATGGTCCCGCAACCCGCAGTCGCATGGGCGGTCGTCACTGGTTCGGGTAGTATTGGCACTGATGGCATCTATCTCGCCGGTGACCCAGGTGCGGCGACCGTCAGCGCCATGACCGGTACGGCTACCGGTTCCGTCGCGGTGCGTGTCAACGCCACTCCGACCGTGGCGACGCCGGTGGCCACCACCACCCCGACCGTCACCGGCACCACCGCCGTCCTTACCGTTCAGGGTGCTGATGACGACAACGTCGATCTCTTGAGCTACAACTGGACGGCAACTGGTCCGAAGGCCGTAGCCTTCATCCCCAGGAGTGGCATTACCGCTGAGTCGACCACGGCGACCTTCACGGCAGCCGGCACCTACACGATCACCGCCATGATCACCGACAGGCAGGGCCTGCAGACGACCAGCAGTCTGCAAGTGACCGTCCAACAGACGCACAGCAGTCACGCTCTGAATGCGACCACTACCGTGCTGAATCCGAAAGCTGCTAAGGTATTCGCGGTGCAGGCGCGCGACCAGTTCGCGGCTGTCATAGGCGGTGCCTTCATTCCATCTGTCACTTGGAGCGCCGTCGGCGGTACGATTGATGCCGCAGGTCGCTTCGTCGCCGGCCTGACACCAGGAGACGCCACGGTCACAGCGGCTATCGCAACGGATCCGCCGAGCACGCTGACAGCCGCCATCCGCATCAATGCCGCTCCAACGGTGACTGAGGTCCCTGGGACGATGGGCCCAAATCCCACGGTGGCGGCCACTATCCCGCTGCGCGTTTACGGCACCGATGACGGCGGCGCGGCGAACTTGCGCTACACGTGGTCGGCTACTGGCACGCTGGCCAGCGGCGTAGTGTTTAGCGGTGCGACACAGAACACGAACGCAGCGCGGGCGATCACCGCGACGGTGCCGGGTCCCGGCGTGTATGCATTTCGGGCTCTGATCCGCGATGCGCAAGGCCTGCGCCTGACGGCTGATACCAGCGTCGAAGTCATCTTCCCGGCGCCGACGATCAACCCGTCCGGCGGCTCGTTCACCGCCCCGGTTACGATCACGCTTGGCAAGGCCCAGCCGGATGGTGACATCCGCTACGTGGTGAACGCCACCGGCAGCACGCCGCGCGATCCCACCGGCGACGACGCCGTACCCACGGGGCCGATCACGTTGGACGCCAGCGCGACCGTCACAGCGCGGGTCATCCGCGCCGGCTGGACGCCGGGGCCGGTGGCGACGGCGAGCTACGTCATCGACAGCGGCACGGGTGGCGGCGGCGAACCGCCATCGGCGCCGGTGGTGACGCTGGAGATCGTCGGCGGTCTGACTGGCGATGAGCATGGCACCTGGCAGGGCGATCAGGTGGCATTCACGAAGTCGGCGACGGTGACGGTGCGCGCACTCGCCGCGAGCAACGGGGTGGTCGATGCCGTGGTGATCACGACATCGCAGGGCCAGTCAGTAACGGTGGCTCCAGGCGCGGATGCCAGCGTGCCGCTGCCAGATGAGGGGCGGGTGGAGATCAGCGCATCAGCGGTGGCGCGGCGCGCTGGTCTGGAGACCAGCGGTGCTACGGAGGCCACTACAGTCGTTCTTGTTGATCGGACCATGCCAAACATGACGGCGATAATCGGACATGAGCCACTAGCACCGACCTCATTGACTTGCCTGAACGGGATGCTGGAACCACAAAATGCAACGCTGCGCATGTCGATGGGATGGCGAGTGTATGGGGTTGCCGACTCTGGTTTGCGTATTGAGGGTCAGGACGTGAGTGGCTTGGCGGTGCCACCCGTTGTGGTGTTCATGCCGCAGCACGGATCAGACATCGTATTGCCACTGAAGGCAGACGGAGAATCCTGGCTGGTTTCTGATATGCGTGCCCTAGGCGAAAGCTGTGCAACTGATGGGCCTGGTTTGTTCAAACAATCGAGTGGAGCACCTGGAGTATGGGCCATGCATGTCAAGGCGATCGATCGATGTGGAAACATGGGAGCATCGACAACGCTCGGTCGCTTGTGGATGCAGACGGTTACGCCAACAGCCAAGCTGGGATTCATTTCCAATAGCAGTAACCTTCCAGATCATATCAGCGTATCGTCTGATGGCCGAACGGACCTTTCGCCGGTGATGATGATCGTCACCGCAAGCGATGTCGTTGCGGTGTGGCAGGGCGTTTCACCCTGCCAGCGGTTGAGCTCCAGTCCGCCTGAGATGTCAGATCTGCCGGGCGCTGCGCCGGTAGCGTGGCGCCTGGCACACCCGGTGCCGATGCCCGCACGGACGGATCCATTTATGCCGGTGTCGGAAAACATTGCCGTGAACCTGATGGACGTCGCCGGCAACCGCGTGGATGCAACTGTATCAGTACAGTGGAACCCGGCATTGTATGGCGGCGCGGTGACGGACGACAGGTATGATCTTAATGCACAAAGCAGCCAGCGGCAGACATCGTCAGGTTATTATAGGGATTTGTTCCAGTCCGATTCAATAGGGTGGGTGGGAGACACGATCAGGCCATGGAATTTGACCACTACCATCAGTCAGGTGACACGTCTGACGCCGCAGCCTGCCGTGGTTCCGGTATTCGAATCACTGCTTCGTGGCCAGGGCTTCGCTGTGGTTCACGGTGAGTATGACCTCGACCAGCGCGAGTCCTATGTCGCTGCCAGTGGCGTTGCGTGGAAAGAATCCGAGGTGGCGGTGGAAGCGCTGATCGCCGGAACTCCTGAACCGGGCGCTCCGAGTTACATGGGTGGAAACGGGGTATCGCCGTACGCATCCCTCGGCTTCGATAATCTTTCACACCGGGCGCTGGATGGCATGGCGGAATACCTGTCCGATCGCGAGGGCTGCATTGCTGCGTTCAATGGCTGGGACTTCACGTCCCAGGGCGCTCGCTATGATCGAGGCACGCGTATCCGGTGGTTAGGCATTTACGGCATGAAGGTGCAATGGAGCGCGCCCATTCTCGATCGGGATGCGCGCGCAACGCCGGTATGGTGGCATGGTTGGACAGACCGCCCACAGGTGGTGGCTGCGCATGCGTCGTGGCGTACGCCGACGGTGGCGTTGGCATATCTCAATCCATCGGAGATTAGGCCCGGTGCATCGTCCTGGCAGGCGCGCATCGAATCGATTGTGGATGGTCGTATCGGCTGGACCGGGGTGGCCTCGCCAGCAGAGCAGGGATCTCGGCTAGTCGGCGGCATCGGCGACGATCGTGCGGCTGGCGCAGGCTTCAGGCGAATCCAGCTGCAGGGCGACGGGGGGACGGTAACGTCGACATCGGTAGGGCTGCGTCCAACGACGTTGCCACTGCCGAGTGGGTCGCAGCACAGCTACTTCAACAACACTGGGGGGCTCTTCCTCAACGACGCCACCGGTTCGGCGCTGGTCGGTGTTGGTATGCGATTTCCGTCTGCGGCGACTCTGATTGATCTGGTGACCACCCGTAGCCCAGGTCCCGATCAGACAGTTGGGCCTCTGCGCAGTTATGCCGGATTCCACCAGGTGAACCGAGTCCTCGTAGACAATGATGTGGTGGTGCTGACGGATCAGATGCACGTGCGCATCCGTGGGGGCTTCCAGCGTTACCTGCCTGCCGTCAGCGCCGTCAGCGCCCAGGTGAGCCTGCATGAACCAGCGACCTGGACTGCCACCGCGGCACGGCTGACACCGGCGCTAGGCAATCTGCCGATTCCGGTGGCACAACGAGGTCCCGTCATTGCTGCGTATGCTGCGCTGGCGCAGGCGATGCTCGCTGTAGAGACTGACCTCGGAACTGATTGGACGGTCATCTCCTCAGCGGGTGCGGCCCTTGGTGACGATCCTGCCCAGGAGCAGGAGCTAGCACGCGATGCAGTTCGCTACGAAGCCGCTCGTTGGCAGGCTATGGCATCCATAGCTGTAGGCTGGGCCGGGGGTAGCCCAACGAGCGCATTGGCGGCATTGACGACACGTTTGCAGCACACCCCGTGGGACGCGGCCTGGGCAGAGACGGCAGCGGATCTGCCCACGGTCACGGCGGCGGTGGCGTCCTGGCGGTCGGCGTCAGCTCTTGCCGCCGCTGATCCCACGGGAAGCACCCTGGCTGCGCAGCCTTGGTTGGCGCAGCGTGAAGTTCTGAACCGTCAGGCGACATCACTGCGCCTGACGCTAACGGCGCATGCGGCCTGCATGGACGCGAGTCGCCAGTTGCTCGTCGCCATTGCTGCACGTGTCGACGCACTGCCCCAGCTGAGCTTTCCGCCATCGCTCGTCCCGCTAGGCCCTTGGGTTGACCACCTATTGGCGGATATCAACCAGAACCGTGAGCAGGCTCAAATGCCTACTTTCCGCATCCACAACATGACCGATCGGACGGCATGGACGGATTCGCATCGCGATCTCCCCTGGGATGAACAGCAGGCCGCCTACCAGTCGCGCCTGGCCCAGATGGCAGCCTGGGACACGGCCGCGAATGCCATGGTGATACCGATGCAATGGTTGAAGACGGATCTCATTCTTCAGGCATCCGGGCTGGTTGTCACCGCCACTGCTGGACGGTCGACAATCGGTGCCATGTCAGCCGCTCGCTCCAGCGTCATGCGCCCCGCAGGAAAAACGTCCTTGTCTCAGCATCACGGCATGACCGTGACCGGAACCAGGTTCACTACTGACGGCCCCAATGCGCCATTGTGCCAGACTCTCACCATCGATCTTGCCGCTTATCCTGCCACTGGCGTTGGTCTCTACGACATCAGTATCTCCTGCGGGGATGTTCACGCCTACTCGGATGAGTTGAGCCAAGCATATGCCGGGGCCAATGGGGCGCATCGGATGAAGGAGGCGTTGGCGGTTATCGGTGTGGACTGCTTGGCAGGGCACAGGTTCGGCAGTATTCACATGAAGAAGGTATATCGTAAGGATTCGGATCTGATGGCCTGGGCTCAGTCGTATCCAAGCCAACCGGCCGATGGCCGCTTCAACATTGGAAACTACTGGTTTATCACAGATAAAATCGGCCCGAACGAACCCAACTTCGGAATCTTCGAGACGGGACCAACCAACGAGGAATTTAATTATACCTTGGATGGTTGCACTCGGGTTGGTCCTCAGATGTATGCGCAATACCAAGGCATGCTGGACGCCATCAACGCAACGAAGCGATGGATCGCCCTATTGTTAGGTCTGCCAGCCCCGGTCGACTATACGATTACCGACTTCTTCAACTTCGTTATGTCGGCACAGGGGTATAACCTTGATCAGCAGAAGGTGACAGAGGGGCGTTATTGGCAGTCACCGGGGTACACACAGACCGGGGATAACGATATCACCGGCACTGTTGTGATACGCGGAAAGGCGATCCCGATTAAGCTCACGCTCAGTGTGCAGCAACTTACTGCCAGGTTCGATCTTGATGATGATCGCAAGGTGACCGCGAGCGACGACGCGTTGAAGGGGACGAAGCCATTTGTGTTCTGGGTCAACGGCAACAAGGGCTATGATGAGATTGCAGGCTTCAACGATCCTGCCGACACAACGCGGACAGTCCCAGCCGACACGGATGGAACGGACAACAAGGTCGACGGATTAAGAGACCTGATCGACTTTGCCCCCATGCAGGTTGTCCTGAGTGCTCAGCTTCGGGACATGCTGAACGAGAGCAGTGGTCGTTATCGCATGTATATCAAGTTTGAGGGCAATGGCGGTTGCCACCTCTTCGGCGTTAATGGAAGAACCATCAACTACGGAGATCCGACGAGCGATAGCGGAGCGGCCCTTGTCACTCGTGCGTATGGGACGTTGGCCGTCAACGAGTGCAACAGTCTGGCGCTGAATAATGCGTTGTTTGGCGACTCTGCAAAGCCGAGCAACTTTACCTTCAAGTTGGACAACTGGTTCCTGTTTGAGGGTATTGGTGCCGGAACGTTCAAGATCACATACAATATCCATGACACGAAGACCGGGGACATCATCCCGGCTGATGAGTTCGACATTGAGTTGAAGGATATTACCAAGTTCTATCCGATGCAGAAGGTCGATACGGATGAAGCCGGTGATACAAACTTGATCCCCATGGATCCGCAGCTCATATTCCACAAATCAACGGATTACACCTATGCGCAATTAGTTCCGCTAGAAGGAATGTCGATAAGTGAGATTCCCCAGGGGTCGAACGTGCTGGTTATGTTGCACGGATTCAACGTTAGCACTGACGATGCTCGACGGTTCTATAACGAGGCGTACAAGCGGCTCTACTGGTCGGGATACAAGGGGTATCTGATTGGGGTCAACTGGCCTGGTAAGGCAGGTGGCGCTGCTGCCGCCGTCATGTTCGACAAGAATATCTATAATTCGTATCGAACGGCAGGATTGCTCGCCGAGTGGCTGAAGACGATCCAGGACAACTATTCCATCAGTATGTTCGCGCATAGCGCCGGAAATGTCGCCATGCTGGAATCGTTACGGTTGCTGGATCTTACCGGCGGGAAGCATGTGAAGAGCGTTATCACCTCCGAAGCCGCCACTTTCCAGAACGTGTTTGGCCAGCCGTTGCCATCCTATGATCCGTTGTCCACGGGGACGTTCGACAACGTCTCGCACAACGGCATCTTCCGTGGTTCCGTTGACAATCTATCAGGCCAGTATTGCAACTTCTATAGCGCCAATGACCACACATTGTGGCTAACGCTCTGTATGGCCAACGAGAACATCAACTTTGTGAATCCCGATTCGTTTGCCTCCATCCTGTCTCACCTCAGTGACCTTGATCTGCGGAGCGCGCTGGAGGATCTGGTTGTGCACGGCAAGGGCATTGGTCACCCAAGAACGTCGGACGACAGGAGGATCCTAGAGGCGCGTGGCAGAACCCCGTACCGTCTGGCATATGAGATTCCAGGAACCCACTCTTGGGGTTCCGACAACGACGACCATCTCTGGGGTGCATGCATCATGTTCCACCAGACGCCAGCTCTGGGATCTGATGCTGTCCCTGTGTACGGAAACCAGAATTGCGAGGATGAGGGCTATGGGATACGAAACAATGGTGGAACGCCTTTCGTTAGCGGTCGAAACCCGATAGCAGGCAGCCATGGCTTTATGCGGGACGACTTGTACGACAACACTTACAAGTATTACCGCAAGCTGGTCTCCCTCATTCAATGAAAACAAAGGCAAAAACCATGTCATTCTTGCGTGCCTTTATTCCTTCCGTTGCTATGGCCTCGCTTTTCGCGGCGGATCTAGCTCCTAACTACTCATGCGCGTTTCACCCTGGCGGCCAAGAGGTGGGGAAGCAGTACGTCGATGGATTGCGTACTGGAGACGCCATTGTTAAGGGGTTATTCGGGAACCATGTAGATGTATACCTGACGTCATCCGACGTTCGGATTGGAGGAGGTCGGTTGGCGCTATCAGGCAAGTGGCTAGACAGCAAGACGGGGTGCGTGGTCAACATCATGCTGGAAAAAGAGGTGGTTGATCCTCACTTCACTATCCCTGGGTTGGCCAAGGGGAAATATGCGATCTCCTATTCGGTCGAAGGCGAGCGGCTGTTCATGTCTGATCTGGTCGTCGCAGAAGATGGGCAGAAATTTGAGATCAAGGTGAACAAGGCACGGACCGTGAGCGGCACAATGCATGGCGTTCCCGTGTGGGCACAGAACACACCTCTAGTCTATAGCGGATATTACTGCGGGAAAATGGCGGCCGACGGACAATTCACCGTCAAGACCTATGCTGTGGATGAAGCGCTATTTGTGGATTACTACATGGTTTTCGACCCTTCAGCCGGTATTGGTGGACGTCAGCGCTTTAGACTTCTGGCTCAGTTGGACAAGCCTGGATCATCCGAATACTCGGTAAAAACCACAGGAGACATCAAGGATCTTTCGATTAAGGGGAAGATCGCCGTCTCGGATGAGATGCAGAAGCTAGGCTTCGGGAAGTTGTTGGGGCACATTGAGGTCACAGCGACTTCCGCGCAGATCGGGGTGAAGAGCTTCGGCTACATCGGCAGTGATTTCGGGTTTGTTTTCTACGGATTACCTGTGGGGACTTACAGTATCGGCTTGAATGACTCACCGGGAAATCCGCCGCTGCGTGTGGTGCCAGCCACCGTCGAGGTTGTTGCTGGACAGGCCGCCTCAGTGGAACTGACCTTCCCATCTACCGCATCTCAGCCCTAACGACAACCATGCCGTTTCCCCCTTGCGCTCAACCCTGTTCATATTTAGCGGGCAGCGGCAGCTCTGGTGGGAAAGAGCCGATGCGCAAAGAATCGGTGGTACAGATGTGTTCGCTACCGACTTTTGGCACGTCGATTTGTTCGGGTGGAATCTGCCGAATATCCCGTATCGCTCGCGGCACATCTTCGAGCGGAACATGTCGAACTCGGGTTCCGAGGCTAGCGTCAGCGGTGGCACCACGCGGGCCGGGCTTTTCGTAGGTGATGTCACTGAGACGCCCAGTTGGCACCAGATTACGATTCGATCGGGAGCCATCCAGGCGGCGTGGTCTTTGCCGCGACAGTTGATTCAGGCGGGCCATGTTGCTGCTCCGTAGCATCCTGTGTGCATGCGTGGTGTGCGCTGGCGTGACTGGCGAACTGCCGGCTACCGCCCCGCAGGTTGTTCGCTTCACGACATCGGTGGGGCTTGAGTTCCAGTATATTCCAGCCGGAACCTTCACGATGGGCGGGAACTCGTACTTTGCGACCCCGCGCCATCAGGTTACCATGAGTCACTTCTATGTTGCCCGAGATGTGCTCCCCAAAAGGACTTTTCGCCGTTTCTTGACTGAAACGAAGCGTCAGGGCAACCGAGATGAACTCGGCCCTGATCCGGCGGGCTGGACATTCGAGAGCCAGGACCAGTGGGATAAGCTGTCCGCTCAGTTTACGCTCGGCGCCCCGACGGAACAGCATTCGATTCATGGTCAAAGCCTGGATGACGCCCGTGCGTTTGCTGCATGGCTGAGTGAGAAGGAGTCTCGGCGATTCCGGGTGATTACTGAGGCGCAGTATGAATATATCGCGCGATGTGGAATCGCGAATGGCGACGAGGAGCACTGGTGGGCGGTCGAACAGCCGGGCGCGCTTGGTAACTGGACCTATGATAGCTACTGGGTTGATTCGAGCGTTGGATTAGGCGGCGGTAGCATCAGCCACCATTACACGATGAACGCATGGGGGATATACATTGACAACAAGGCGGTTTGGGCGCGCGACCGATATGCCAAGTATCCAGACGATCCACAGAGCGACCCGACCGGCCCTCTGCTGACAGTAGACGGATTTTATGTGCGACGAGGCGTGAACATCGCGAACAGGTCCAAAGGGAAACCGGAGCAGCCACTGGCAGGCATTCTTCTGGTCGCTGACGTGACGCCGGCAGATTATCGACAGGCTGCCAAACCCGACGCGGCTATGCAATCAGTCATGGAGCCGGTTCAGTCCTTGCCCGAGCAGTCGTTGGATCTTGCTGCCGGCGTGCGTCTGGCGGTACGGCAGATCCCAACAGCGCGATACATTCTCGGACGCCCTCAACGGGAGCGGCCATGGACACGGGAATGGCCGGAGACGGAGATGAACCTAGGCCCCTACTGGCTGGGGACGACCGAAGTGACCCAGGCGCAGTTCCAGGCCGTGACGGGGATGAACACCAGCCTGGTCAAGGGCGACAGCCTGCCGGTTCATTCCGTCATCATGCCGGAAATGCTGGCATTCTGCGATCTCGTCACAGCCCGTGAGCGTGCTGCTGGCCGACTAGGGGCTGACGAGGAGTATCGCCTCCCAACCGAGGCGGAGTGGGAACAGGCTGCATTGGCTGGTCGACGCTCCCGATTCGCCCATGGCGATGACGAGAAGCAACTCGCTGACCACGCATGGTTCGATGTCCTTGGCGGTCCACGTCCGGTTGCCACCAAGAACCCGAATCGGTGGGGCTTCTACGACATGGAAGGCAACATCCTGGAGATCATGTGTGAACACATGTTCCTGTACCCAGGAACTCCGCAGAACCAGCATTGGACACCAAGAACCCGAGGGGGTGGCGGACAGACTGGATGGTATGCCGCCCGTGGTGGCGCATGGAACATGGGAGCTGTGGCATGCGAGCCGACCCTGCGCCGTGCCGTCCATGCCGACAGCCGAACCTACTTCATGGGTTTTCGTCTTGCGCGTGGCCCCGTTTTGCCGGAGTGGCAGTCAGGGTGGACACCAGGAAAGCCTAGTTCACCCTGGATCTTCATTTTCGCGCCCTACCGCGCGAGCAAGGCGTATGCCGCCGTCATGCAATCTGCCCCCGCGTCGTGGCCGCGCCCTGCTGGCTTGAAGCCACCTGAGAAGTCTGAGGTTGCCCCTCAGAAGTGATCGCCCCTCGCATCCCAGCCAACTCAGCCCCCACCACCGACGCGGCTGGAAGGTGAAGGTGGACACGCACGAGCTGGCGCGTCCACCGACCCCAGACGGACGATAGTGATCAACGAACCATCTGCGACAGCACGAAGCCGACCCGATTGGGCCGGCTTCTGTCGTCGTAGTGGTCTGCGATGCGCT
>ENA-ORBV01014733-ORBV01014733.1-microbial-mat-metagenome-genome-assembly--contig:-NODE-14733-length-11634-cov-5.218569_pt1 | contig 11634 bp, 3 predicted proteins | sample MGYA00237777_ERZ505514 | MGnify/ENA primary metagenome ERZ505514 (study PRJEB26160, sample SAMN06269048) | microbial mat metagenome | isolation source: Oligotrophic lake microbial mat | place...
CTCGGCGGGCTGGCACTCGGACTGTTGAGCGGGCGCGCGGAGACGGACCGGTCCGCGGCCTGCCGGGTCGGGCAAGTCTGCGCCGCCGCCGTCGCGCTCGTGGGTTTGGTCACGCTCGGCGAGTGGGTGTTCGGCTGGAATCTGCCCCTGGATAATTTTCTCTTCGTGGATTCCCCCGAGGCCGTCGGCACCACGCAGCCCGGACGGATGGCGGCCCAGGCGGCCCTGAGTTTCCTGCTGCTGGGGTCGGCGCTGCTGCTGCTGAATACCCGGCGCGGAGTGGTGGCGGCCCAGGGCCTCGCGGCTCTCGCCGGCTGGCTGGGGTTGTTCGGCTTGGTCGGTCATGCGCTGGGAATCAGAGAGCTCGTCGGCGTCCGCTTGCCCACGGTGATGGCCCTGCACACCGCCGCGGCGTTCCTCGTCTTCAGCGCCGGCGTTTTGGGTGCGTTGGGTGCGCGTCCCTTCAAGCTGAAACCCGGTTGGGTGTTGCTGACGGCGCTGGTGATGTTCACCGCGCTCATCGGCGCCAGCGGCTGGCTCTATTTTCAACAACAGCAGACCGAAGCCCGTCGCGCCGCCCAGGAGACGCTCGCGACCATCGCGGACATGAAGGTCGGCCAGATCGCCCTCTGGATGAAGGAACGGCGCAGCGACGCCGAAACGTCCTTCGACAAACTCCAAGCCCGGCAGTTTCTGGCCGAACCGGACAATGCCGCCGTGCATGGAGAATTGCTCCAGTGGATGACCACATTCCAGCGGGTTTCCGACTATCGCGCGGTGATCCTCCTCGACTCGCGCGGCGCGGTCCGGTTGGCGGTGCCGGCGGATGCGGCAGTGCCCGACGAGGTTTACGCGGAGCAGGTCCAGGCCGCATTACGCGCCCGGGAGGTTGTCTTTGCGGACCTGCATCGCGGCCAAGCCAATCAGCCGATCCATCTGAGTTTCCTGATTCCGATCGGCGTCAAACCGCAGGCGGACCAGCCGGCGGACGGCGTGATGCTGTTCCAGATTGATCCGCGCCAGTATCTCTATCCGCTGATGCGGAACTGGCCTGCGCCCAGCCGCACGGCGGAGACAATCCTCATCCGGCGCGAGGGCAACGAGGTCGTTTACCTGAATGAACTGCGCCACCACACCAACGCCGCGCCGGTGCTGCGCCTGCCCCTGGATCCGAAGCTCCGTCTGCCGGCGGCGATGGCCGTCGAGGGCGAGGAGGGCGAGGTGGAAGGGAGAGACTATCGCGGCATCCCGTGTCTGGCGGCGATGCGCAAGATTCCGGGCACGCCGTGGTTCATGGTGGCCAAGGTGGACGCGGCGGAGATTTACGCCCCGCTCCGCCAAGAGGCGTGGACCATCAGCTTGGTCGTCGGTCTCCTGCTGCTGGTGGCCGTGCTGGGGGTCGGCCTGCTGTGGCGTCAGCAAAAGCTGTTGTTCGCCCGCCGCGAATTGGCCGAGCGCCAGCAGGCCGAGAAGGCGCAACGAGAGAGCGAGTGGCGATTCCGCACCCTCGCGAATACCGGCCAGGCCCTGATCTGGACCGCCGGCCTGGACAAGGGGTGCGACTACTTCAACGAAGTCTGGATGCGCTTTACCGGTCGCACCCTGGAGCAGGAACTGGGGAACGGGTGGACGGAAGGGGTGCACCCCGACGATATGGCACGGTGCATGTCGGTCTATGTCACCGCCTTTGACCAGCGCGAGGCTTTCAGCATGGACTACCGGTTGCGCCACGCGAGCGGTGAATACCGCTGGCTCCAGGACGACGGCACGCCGCGCTTTGATGACCAAGGCAATTTCCTGGGCTATATCGGCCATTGCCTCGACATCACCGCGCGCAAACGGGTGGAAGAGGTTCAGGTCTTTCTGGCCCAGACCAGCAGCGGCACGAGCGCGGAACCTTTTTTCAACCTGCTCGCCCGCTATCTTGCCACCAGCTTGGGCATGGACTTCATCTGCATTGACCGGCTGAAAGGCGACGGCTTGAACGCCCGCACGCTGGCTGTCTGGCGTGATGGAAAATTTGAAGACAACGTGACCTACGCGTTGAAGGACACGCCGTGCGGCGACGTGGTGGGCGAGACCGTCTGCTATTTTCCCGCGAACGTCTGTCAGTTTTTTCCGCGCGACCAGTTGCTCAAGGATTTGCAGGCGGAGAGTTATGCCGGCGTGACGCTTTTTGGCCGCACGGGCCAGCCCATCGGTTTGATCGCGGTCATCGGCCGGCGGCCATTGACCTCGCGCGCGCAGGTGGAGGCCACTTTGAAACTCGTGAGCATCCGCGCGGCGGGCGAACCGGAGTGGCTGGAGGCGGCGGCGGCGTTGCGGGAAAGTGAGGATCGATTCCGGGGGCTGACCCAGTCAGCGCCTGTGGGGGTTTTTGAGACGGATCCCAAGGGCGATTGTCTTTTCGTCAACAATCGTTGGTGTCAAATCACCGGGCTGACGGTGGCGGAGGCGATGGGCAAAGGCTGGAGGCGCAGCTTGCATCCCGAAGACCGCGACCGCGTTTTCGATGAATGTAATCAGTCGGTCAAAGAGCGCCGACCGTTTCAGTTGGAATATCGTTTTCAGCGGCCTGATGGCTCAAGCGCCTGGGTTTTTGGGCAGGACAACGCCAGACAAAATTCTGCGGGAGAGATCACCGGCTACATCGGGACAATCACCGATATCACCGAGCGCCGGCAGGCGGAGGCGGCGCGGCGCACCATTGCGGAACAAATGCGGAGTCTGTTCGAAAACGCGCCGTTCGGCATTTTCCATTTCGTTCCGGAGGGGCGGTTGTTGAAAGCCAATCCGGCCGTGGCCCGCATGTTGGGATACGCGTCGCCGGAAGAATTGATCGCGGCCACCAGCAACCTCCCCACGCAGATCTACGCGGACCCAGGGAAGCGACCGCAGATCGTGGACGCGATGATGCAGCGCGAGGGCTGGGTTCACTACGACGAAGTCATCTGGCGGCGCCAGGATGGCCGCCTCATCACCGTGGAGATGAACGGGCGCAAAGTCCTCGATGGCGGGGGCGCGGTCGCCTACCTGGAAGGCTTCGTCGCGGACATCACCCAGCGCAAGCTGGCCGAGGAGCAACTGCAGGCAGCCCAGCGCGAGACGACCCGGCTGCTGGCGGTCGCCGTGGAGTCCCGCCAGGCGCTGCTGGGCACGCTGGAAGACCAGAATGAGGCGGAAGATGAAGTCCGCCGGCTCAACGCCGAACTGGAGCAGCGCGTCCGCGAGCGCACCGCGCAGCTCGAAGCGGCAAACAAGGAGCTGGAAGCCTTCAGCTATTCTGTCTCGCACGATCTGCGGGCGCCGCTGCGGAGCATCGATGGCTTCAGCCGCATCCTGCTCGAAGACTATGCCGCCAAGCTCGATGAGGAAGGCCAGGACAGCCTCCGGCGGGTGCGCGCGGCCAGCCAGCGGATGGGCGACCTGATCGACGACATGCTCAAACTTTCACGGGTGACGCGCAATGAGATGCAACCCGGCACGGTCGATCTGAGCGCGCTGGCGCACAACATCGCGGCGGAGCTGGAGCAGGAGGAGCCGGCGCGCCGCGTCGAGTGGGTGATCGCGGATGGGCTCGCGGTGCAGGGCGACGCCGCACTGCTGCGGGTGGCAATGCAAAACCTGTTGGGAAATGCGTGGAAGTTCACGAGCAAGCAGCCGCAGGCGCGCATCGAAGTCGGCGCGACGCAGCGCGATCGAGTGCGCACGCATTTCGTCCGCGACAATGGCGCGGGCTTCGACATGGCCTACGCGGGCAAACTCTTCGGCGCCTTCCAGCGGCAGCACAACGCCGCGGAATTTCCCGGCACCGGCATCGGCCTCGCCACGGTGCAGCGGGTCCTCCACCGCCACGGCGGCCGCATCTGGGCGGAGTCCGCCGTGGGCCAGGGCGCGACCTTCTTTTTCACCCTCCCCGAGCATCCCGCCACCACCGGGGCGGACCGACCATGAATCACTCCCCTGCTCCATCGGGCGAAGATCTGCTGGCCCCCGGCGCCCGGATGCGCGGGCTGCTGACGGCGCGGCTCGAACCGCTCAGAAACGCGGTGCTGGGGCTGGTCGGGATTGTGGGCCTCACGCTGGCGTCTGGTCTGGCGGCGGCGGCACCGCCCGGCCCGCCACCGCTGGCGAACGGACCCGCGACTGTGGCGGCGGGCGCGGCCAATGCCTTCCGGAGCACGCTCACCGAGGAGGAGCGCGGCTGGTTGCGGGAACATCCGGTGATCCGCGTGGCGCAGGATCCGAGCTGGCCGCCGATCGAATTCGCCACCGCCGACGGGACACCGTCCGGCATGACGGCCGACTATCTGGCGCTCCTCGAGGAGCGGCTGGGTTTGAAATTTGAGCGGGTGCTCAACCTGAGCTGGCAGGAAGCGTATGCGCGGATGAAACGCGGGGAGATCGACCTGACCACGACGGTGGCCGTGACCTCGGAACGCGAGACCTTCTGGGCCTTCACCAAACCTTACATGACGATGCCCATCGTCATCGTCACGCGGCAGGATGTCGCCTACGTCGCCGATCTGCGGGAGCTGGAGGGCCGCAAGGTGGTGGTGGTGGATGGCTACGTCGCCGACATCTGGATCGCGCGCGACTTTCCGAAGATCGAGCTCGTGCGGGTCAAATCGACGAAGGAAGCGCTGGCCCTGCTCGAGCGCGGCGAAGTCTTTGCCTGCGTGGAAAACATGCTCGTCGTGGGGCACTACCTGGCGGAGCTGAAGATCTCGGAGCTCAAGATCTCCGGCAGCTCCCCTTACACCAACGCGCAATGCATGGCGGTGCGTAAGGATTGGGCACCGCTCGCCGGCATCCTGGACAAGGCGCTGGACTCGATTTCCCCACCGGAGCGCCATGCGATTTACCGGCGATGGCTCCCCGTCCACTACGAACACGGGTTCGACTTCACCCGGCTCCTGCCGCTGGCGGCGCTCGTGGCCTTCTGCCTCCTGGGTCTCGCTGCGTGGAAGTGGAAGCAGGCGACCGACCGTCTCTCCCCCGTGCCGGGAGGCGGCCGGTTGAAGCCCTGGAAGGCCGATCTTTTCGCGCTCTCGGCGACGGCAGCCACGTTTGGCCTGCGGATCGCGCTGGATGGCCCGTTGGGCGGGCAACCGACGCTGGTCATCTTTACCCTGCCGATCATGCTCAGCGCCTACCTCGGCGGGTTGCGCGCCGGGTTGCTGGCCACGGCGGTCTCGTATTTCGGGGCGGGCTATTATTTGTTGACCCCGATCCACAGCTTTGCGGTGGTCTCGGGGGTCGAGGGCTGGCAGCAGATTTTCGTCGCGCTGGCCGGCGTGTTCATCAGCGGGTTGAGCGAAGCGCTCCATCGCGCCCGCCGGCGGGCGGAGATTGCCACCCGGGAGCAGCGGCAGGCGGTGGCGGCGCTGCGGCAGAGCGAAGCCCGCATGGCCGGGATCGTCGAGTCCGCCATGGATGCCGTCATCACGGTCGATGCCGGGCAGCGGGTGCTCGTCTTCAATACAGCAGCGGAGAAAATGTTCCTTTGTCCGGCGACCGAGGCCATCGGCGGCACGATCGAACGCTTCATCCCGATGCGCTTTCACGCGGGCCACTCGCGCCACTTCGAGCGCTTCGGCGAGGACGGCGTCACGAGCCGGGCGATTGGAAAGCTCGGGGCGATCAGCGGCGTCCGCTCGAATGGCGAGGAGTTCCCGATCGAGGCGTCCATTTCCAAGAATACCCTGGCCGGGCGGGAGCTCTACACCGTGATCCTGCGCGACATCACGGAACGCAAACTGGCCGAGGAGGCGCTGCGGGAAAGCGCGGAGCGTTTCCGGGTGGTGTTCGAGCAGGCGCCCATCGGGATCTGCGAGGTCACGCTGGACTACTGCTTCCTGCGGGTGAACGAGCGTTTCTGCGAAATCGTGGGCTCCACCCAGGAGGCACTGCTGAAGGACTCCCGCTGTGTGACTACGACGCATCCGGACGATCGGCCATCCGATGCGGCTGCGGTGCAGAGGCTGCTCGATGGCGAGGAGAAGGTGACGCTGGAGAAGCGGTATTTGCACTCGGCCGGCCATGCGGTTTGGGTGCAACTCACGCTCTCGCTACTGCGCTCGCCGGAGGGCAGGCCGATGCAATTCATCGGGATCGTGGAAGACATCACCAAGCGCCGGCAGGCAGAGGAGGCGCTGCGGGCGAGCGAGGAAAGCTTCCGCACGATGGCAAACTCGATCCCGCAACTGGCCTGGATGGCGCACGCGGACGGCTTCATTTTTCGGTATAACGAGCGCTGGTTTGAGTACACCGGCACGACGCCGGAGCAGATGGAAGGCTGGGGCTGGCAGAGCGTCCACGATCCGCAAGCGCTGCCGCGGGTGATGGCGGAATGGACGGGCGCGATCGCCACCGGACAGTCGTTTGAAATGACGTTTCCGTTGCGCGGGGCGGACGGAAAATTCCGGCGCTTCCTGACCCGTGCCGTGCCGCTCAAGGATGGCGAAGGCAAGGTGGTGCAATGGTTCGGCACGAACACGGACGTGGACGAGTTGAAGCGTGCGGAAGCCAACCTCGAACGCAGCAATCGCGCGCTGCGAACCGTGAGCGGCTGCAACCGGGCCCTCGGGCAGGCCACGAGCGAGACGGAGCTGCTCCAGGAAGTCTGTCAGTTGATCATCCATGACGGCGGTTACCGGTTGGCGTGGGTCGGCTTGGCCGAGGACGATGCAGAAAAGAGCATCCGGATTGTCGGGCTGGCGGGCTACGACGAGGGTTACACGGAGACGGCGAAAATCACCTGGGCTGACACGGAGCGTGGCCGCGGCCCGGCCGGCCTGGTCATCCGCACGGGAAGCCCGTCGATTTGCCGGCACATCGCCACCGACCCGATCTTTGCCCCCTGGCGGGAGGCGGCTCTCCAGCGCGGCTATGAGGCTTTGGCGGTGTTTCCAGTGCGGGATAACGGCCGGGCCTTTGGCGCCTTTGCCATCTACTCGGCGGAGGCCGACCGCTTCGATGCCGAGGAGGTCAAGCTGCTGAGCGAACTGGCCGACGACCTGGCGTATGGCATCCTCACGCTGCGCATCCGGGCCAGGCATCGTCTGGCGGAGGAGGAAATCCGCACGCTCAATACCGAACTGGAGCAGCGCGTCCGCCAGCGCACCGCCCAGCTCGAAGCGGCAAACCAGGAGCTGGAAGCCTTCAGCTACTCCGTCTCCCACGATCTGCGCACGCCGCTGCGGAGCATCGATGGTTTTTCCCGCATCCTCCTCGAAGACTATGCTGGCAAGCTCGATGAGGAAGGCCAGGACAGCCTCCGGCGGGTGCGCGCGGCCAGCCAGCGGATGGGCGACCTGATCGACGACATGCTCAAACTTTCACGGGTGACGCGCAATGAGATGCAACCCGGCACGGTCGATCTGAGCGCGCTGGCGCACAACATCGCGGCGGAGCTGGAGCAGGAGGAGCCGGCGCGCCGCGTCGAGTGGGTGATCGCGGATGGGCTCGCGGTGCAGGGCGACGCCGCACTGCTGCGGGTGGCAATGCAAAACCTGTTGGGAAATGCGTGGAAGTTCACGAGCAAGCAGCCGCAGGCGCGCATCGAAGTCGGCGCGACGCAGCGCGATCGAGTGCGCACGCATTTCGTCCGCGACAATGGCGCGGGCTTCGACATGGCCTACGCGGGCAAACTCTTCGGCGCCTTCCAGCGGCAGCACAACGCCGCGGAATTTCCCGGCACCGGCATCGGCCTCGCCACGGTGCAGCGGGTCCTCCACCGCCACGGCGGCCGCATCTGGGCGGAGTCCGCCGTGGGCCAGGGCGCGACCTTCTTTTTTACCCTCCCCGAACATTCACCCAAAACTACCCAGCCATGAATAAACCGATCCTCCTCGTCGAAGACAACCCGGACGACGTGAAGCTCACCCTTCGCGCCTTCAAGCAAAGCAACGTCCTCAACCCGATCATCGTGGCCAGGGACGGCGTCGAAGCGCTCGACTATCTCTTCGGCACCGGCAGCCATGCCGGACGCGACGCCACAGAGCTGCCGGCCGTGATGCTGCTCGACCTGAAGCTGCCCAAGCTGGACGGCATCGAAATCCTGCGGCGGGTGCGCGCGGACGAACGCACGCGCCTGCTCCCGGTGGTGGTGCTCACTTCCTCGAAGGAAGAGCACGATATTTTCCAAAGCTACGATCTCCACGCCAACAGCTACATCCGCAAGCCGGTGGATTTCGACCAGTTCCTTGACGCCGTGAAGCAGATCGGCATCTACTGGCTGCTACTCAATGAACCGCCACCCGCGGGAGAGCCCAAAGTATGAACGTGCCGCTCAATGTCTTGATCGTCGAGGACTCGGAGGACGACGCGCGGTTGCTGGTCCGTGAGTTGAAAAGCGGCGGTTATGACGTGACGTTCGAGCGCGTGGAGACCGCCGCCGCCATGGAGGCCGCGCTGGATCGCGGGAAGTGTGAGCTGATCTTGAGCGACTACACCATGCCCCACTTCAGCGGGGCTCAGGCTCTGGAGCTCTGGGCCAGGCGCGGGCTGGATATTCCTTTCATCTACGTCTCCGGCACGATCGGGGAGGAACTCGCGGTGGCGGCGATGAAGGCGGGGGCCAAGGATTACGTGATGAAGGGCAATCTGAAGCGGCTCGTGCCGTCGGTCGCGCGGGAACTGGCCGAGGTGCAGGTGCGGCGCATGGAGCACCAGTCCGATGCAGCGATGAAACTCTCCGAGCGGCGCTACCGGCAGCTTTTTACCGCCGCCCTGCAGGGCATCCTCGTCCTCAATGGCCAGTCGGGCCGGATCGTGGATGCCAATCCATTTCTGCAGGCCATGCTCGGCTACGACCTGGCCGAGTTGCAGGGCAAATACCTCTGGGAGATCGAGAGTTTCGAGGGCCTCGCGGATTCTGCGGAAGCCTTCGCCGTCTTCGCGGAAAAACCCGCCGTCATTCACAAAAACCTCTCGCTGAAAACCCGCGACGGCGGGACGCGCGCGGCGGAACTCACCAGCAGCGCCTACCTCGTCGATGGGTATCGGATCATCCAGTGCCACCTCCACGACATCACCGAACGCCAGCGGGCGGAAGCGGAGCGAAATCTGCAAAGCGCCGCGCTCAATGCCGCGGCCAACACCGTGGTCATCACCGACGTGCAGGGCACAATCCTCTGGGTGAACGACGCCTTCACCACGCTCACCGGCTACCCGCGCGCCGAGGCCATCGGGCAGAACCTGCGCATCCTGAAATCCGGCGAGCATCCGCGCGAATTTTACGAGGAAATGTGGAAGACCACTCTCTCCGGCCGGGTCTGGCGCGGGCAGATTCGCAACATCCGCAAGGACGGCACGCTCTACGACGAGGAGACGACGATCACGCCGCTCAAGGACACGGTGGGCCGGATCAACCACTTCATCGCCATCAAGTCGGACATCACCGAAAAGCTCGCGCTCGAGAAGCAGTATCTCCGCGCGCAGCGATTGGAAGGCATCGGCACCCTGGCCAGCGGCGTGGCCCACGACCTGAATAACATCCTCGCGCCGATCCTCATGGCCGCGCCGCTCCTGCGTCGGGAGCTGCCCGCGGAAACGCGCGAATCGATCGTCGCCACCATCGAGGCCAGCGCCGAGCGCGGCCGGGAGGTCGTCCGGCAGGTGCTGACCTTTGCCCGCGGCCAGGATGGCCAGCGGCTGCGGCTGGACCTCACGCACCTGATCAAGGAGATGGCCGGCATTGCGCACGCGACGTTTTCCAAGACGATCACCGTCATCCCGCGCTTTCCACCGGATCTCTGGCCGCTCATGGGCGATCCCACCCAGCTCCACCAGGTGCTGCTCAATCTGGCGGTCAACGCCCGCGACGCCATGCCGGTGGGCGGAACCCTCACCTTCTCGGGCGAGAACCTGACGATCGATGAAAACTACGCCAGCATGGTCCCCGGAGCGCACCCCGGCGACTACGTGGTGCTGAAGGTGAGCGACACCGGCACAGGCATCCCGCGCGACGTGATCGACCGCATCTTCGATCCATTTTTCACCACCAAAGAAGTCGGCAAAGGCACCGGCCTGGGCCTGTCCACGGTCATCGGGATCGTCAAGAGCCACGGCGGCGTGGTCCACGTCCAGAGCGAGCCCGGCCACGGCACCACCTTCCAGGTCTTCCTGCCCGCCGTGCCCGGCGCCGAGGCGGAAGCCCGCGCACCCGCGGAAAGCGCGGCCCCGTCCGGCCATGGTGAATTGGTGCTGGTCGTCGATGACGAAGAGGCGATCCGCAGTGTGACCGAACTGCTCCTGCGCCAGGCCGGGTATCAAGTCCTGACCGCCGCAGATGGCACCGAGGCGATGGCCCTCTACGCGGGGCGGCGCCACGAGATCAAAGCGGTGTTGACCGATTCGGTGATGCCGCATTTCGACGGCCTCGCGCTGGCCCGGGCGCTCAAGCGGATCGACCCCGAGGTGCGGATCGTCGCGACCTCCGGGCGCTGGGAAGACGGTCGCGAAGCGGCCTTCCATGAACTCGGCGTCCGCGCCTTCCTGACCAAACCGTACCACGCGGACAAACTGCTCTCCACCCTGCACGACGCCCTGGCCACGCCATGAAAACGCCCCACCTGTGCGGCGCGAGCGCGTGTCCGGTCACGCCGGGCGGGGAAAGGCCGCAACCATGAACACCCTCTTTGAACGCTTTTTTGAATCCGCGCCGGACGCCATCGTGGTCAGCGACAGCGCGGGGCTCATCGCGCGGGTGAACGCGCAGGCCGAGGCGCTCTTCGGCTACCCGCGCGCGGAACTCCTCGGCCAGCGGCTCGAAATCCTTTTGCCCGAGCGCTTCCGCGAGCGGTACGTCGCCCACCGCACGGCGTATCAGGCCCACCCCCAGGTGCGCCCGATGGGCGCGGGGCTGGAGCTGCTCGGGCGGCGCAAGGACGGCCGCGAATTCCCGCTCGATATCATGCTCAGCCCGGTCGAGACCGCCGAGGGCGCGATGGTCATCGGCGTGGTGCGCGACATCACCGAGCGCCAGCGCATCGAGGAAACCCTCCACGAAAAGAACGTTGAAATGGAAAAGGCCGTACTAGCCAAAGACACCTTCCTCGCCGGCATGTCGCACGAACTGCGCACCCCGCTCAATGCCATCCTCGGCTTCACCGGCACGCTGCTCATGAAGCTGCCTGGTCCGCTCAATATCGATCAGGAAAAACAACTGCGCACCGTCCAGGCCAGCGCGAAACATCTGCTCTCGCTGATCAACGACCTGCTCGATCTCACCCGGATCGAGTCCGGCAGCGTCGAGCTGCATCCCGAGTCGGTGAACTGCGGCGCGGTGCTGCAGGAGGTCGCGACCACGCTGCGGCAGATCGCGGTGAACAAAGGGCTGGCCCTCCAGGTCGGCGTGCCGACGGAGCAGGTCGTGATCGCCACGGACCGCCGCGCGCTCCACCAGATCCTGCTCAATTTGACGAACAACGCCCTCAAGTTCACCGAGAACGGCACCGTCTCGCTCGAACTCCGGCGCGGCGATGAGGTCGTCGAATTCGTCGTCGCCGACACCGGCCTCGGCATCGCGGCGGAAGACCAGGCGAAACTGTTCCAGCCCTTCACCCAGCTCGACAACTCCTCGACGCGGCGCTTTGACGGGACCGGGCTCGGCCTGCACCTCCGCCAGAA
>ENA-ORBV01014734-ORBV01014734.1-microbial-mat-metagenome-genome-assembly--contig:-NODE-14734-length-11634-cov-4.329411_pt1 | contig 11634 bp, 13 predicted proteins | sample MGYA00237777_ERZ505514 | MGnify/ENA primary metagenome ERZ505514 (study PRJEB26160, sample SAMN06269048) | microbial mat metagenome | isolation source: Oligotrophic lake microbial mat | place...
ACCCGGCGCCGGGAAAGAGCAGGCGGGGATGGCGATGGGTCTTCCAGAAGACCCGCAGCGCCGCCAGCACCGGGGCCAGGGCCAGGGGCTCCTCCACCACTAGTCCCTCCACCAGTGGTGGAACCGGAGCCACCAGTCCCGCCCGGTCCCGTTCCAGTCGTCCCTCCGGGATTCGTGCCCGTGCCTCCGGTCGGGCCACCAACGTAGAGTTGGGCGTTGAAGGAAAAGAGGTGTTTGATCTGGCCGAGATTGGCGAGGGCGTAATCGTCGGGAGCCTGGCCAGCCCAGGGGTAGCCGACCGGATAGCCTGCGGAGAACAAGCGATCGTAGAAGGGTTTCGCAACCGCCTTGAGCTGGCCGAGGTTCACGGCGGCAAAATCGTCGGCCTGGGCGGTGACGAGCGGGCGGCGCTGTCCTTGGGCATTGAGCAGGAAATTGCCGCCGGCATCGGTCTGATACCAACTCCTGATCAGGCCTTCGAGGGTGGACCCGGCCCCGCCGGGGAGTTGGGCATTGAACTCATCGTAGGCCGCGGTGGCGAGGTGCTTGAGCTGGCCCTGATTGACGACTGCGTAGTCATCGGCCGAGGAGCTGGGGACAAAAACCCCGCGCTGCTGCCACCAGACGGGCGGTGCCGCGGACAGGAGGAACGCGAGGCCGAAGGTGACGGCGAAAATCAGCAGGCTGCGGGCCGGCAGGGAGTGACCTTTCCGGGTGGAGTGGAGCATACGGGGGTTCCTGGGAGGGCCGCTCGGAGATTCCGCCGGTCAGGGTTGGGGACCGTGAACGAACTCACCCATGGACAAGTCGCCCTGCCGTTGCACGCGGACGGGGCCCTGGAAATTCGATCCGCCGATGGGATCGAAGACGATGCGCGGGGTGCCATCGACCGGCGAATAGAGCATGAGCCGGTTGCCCTGATCGAGTTTCATCATGGGTACGGTGCCGCTGGAAGTCGCGGAGGCATGGGACCAGATCCACTGGTTCTCCGGCCGTCCGGCGACGAGGCTGATCGTGGAGGCGGAATTAGCCATGCCGGGAGCGCTGTCGGTAAAACCGAGATTGAAGCCGGCCCGTGAGACATCTTCGCGGGCGGTGCCGAGGCTCAGGAGATTGCCATAGACATCGAGAGGCCCGGTGATCGTGGTCAGACCGGCGGCGTTTTGCTGGCGATTCTGCGCGGTGAATTGCTCGGGAGTGCCGTAGAGGTTGGCCGCCTGCACAGCGACCCCGAGAACTTGAAAGGTGCCGTTCGCATACGTGCCCGCAGCGTCGATATCGCGGTAGAGATCGGAGACCCACACGGAATTGCCGCCATAGATGTAGAGCAGCTGGCCGCTTTGCGAACCGACATAGGTATCGTAGTCGGTGCCCCCGATCGAGGAATACCGCCAGACCTGTTCCGCCGCGATGACGGCCAGAGGCCCCTGCTGAGCTGCTGGAGGAGCGACCACACTTCCGTCGGCGTTGAGGGGAGTCACTGCAAACGGCAAGTCCTGAAATACCCCCCAGGCAAAACTGCTCGAAGCGTTCACCGCATTGGTCGGCGGATTATTGACGACCACCGTGGCCCCATCCGAGAACTTCAGGACCTGTCCGGCACTTGCTCCCTTGTAATAGTCGGCGTTCCCGGAGGTCCCCTGAAACTTCCAGAACACCCCCGTGACGGCCACACCCGGTGGTCCATAGGTGGCCGTGGCCGAAGTCTGCAACAGGCCGCCATTGGCGTCAGAGGGCCGAAGATCGAAGGTCGAATTCGAGAGGACAAAAACTCCGCCGTCGGCATTGGCCGTGTATGAACCCGAGAAATTGAGCCCGGAGGAAGAAACGGTGCTGCCATTGATCGTGAGATAATCCCACCAATCGGGGCTGTAGTAATAGTCCGCGCCGGAATTTTCGTCCGACAAACAATAACGGATGGCGCCATTCACCCACAGCGCCGGGAACCTCCGTAGCGTGGGGCGGAGGCCCATGCGGGACGCGGCGGCCATGGGTTACCGGACGAATCCACCGCCGTCACGCTGGCCCCATTGATGGAAAACACGCCGCGCGAATACGTTCCGGTGACCGAGTAGGGATACCAGCCTTGTGCGTAGACCCAACCCCCAAGAATCTCCGGGTAGTAGTTTCCGTTTTCATCGGTGTAGGCTTGTGTTCCGGGGACCGAATAGTCATCCTGCCACATCCATCCAGAAAGCACGACCTGACCGCCACCCGGACTAAGATACAGAGACGTAAAGTAAGTCTGGGCCCAGGAATCGTATCCACCGGAGTAGCTGCCCCCACCCGAATTTGTCCACCTGTGTCCGTTCACGGAAACCGCTGGGGGATACTCCGGTTCCTGAGCATCCACCACGCCTCTGGAAAGGCTAAGGATCGAGAGAAGGACTGCCGCCAAATAGGCTCGGGTGTTCATGGATGAGGGTGGTTCGAGTTCACAGGCTCATGTGCGAGGTCGGGTCGCTCCAATCGCTGTAGCCGGTACTTCCGCCGATCGCGCGGACCTGGAAGGTGTAGTTTGTCCCCGGCGTCAGGCCATTGACCGGGAGCGAGCGCGAATTGGTGAAGAGCCCGCCATTCTGCCAAGGGCCGGGCGCGCCGCCCGCGGGGGCCGTGGCGTAGCGCACTTCATAACACTTGGCATTGGCGATGGGCGTCACGCGCACGAGGAGCTGGCCGGAGTTGCCATTGAGGATGTCGCGGATGGCCGGGGCTGGGAGCGGGACGGAGTTGCGATTGGTGCTCACGGCCTCGAATCCGCTGGCCAGCAGCGTGGCGAGGTTGTTCCCGCAGTTTTCCTGCACGTAGCCGGCGAGTTGCCGCAGCAGGTCCACGAGAATGTCGCGCTGGTTATTCTTGGCCGCCGTCTCCATCGGCCCACCCAGGGCGGCGGCGGCCACCGCGGCACTGAAAGCGGTCATCGCCGCCTGGAGTGCAACCGCGGTGACGGGGGGCGTGGGATAGGCGGCATGGCCGAAGAGATGATCGTGGACCGCCTGGGCGGTTTCTTCGACGGAGTGATCGGGGGCATTGCTGAAGCCGAGGAGGACGCGGAGCTGGGGCATACGTTTGGGGAGGTTGGGCAGTGGGCCGTCCCAGGTCAGGCCGGGCGTGTCCCAGCGCAACGGATTGCCTTGGGCGTCCAGCCCATCCTAGCAGCCTGTCGGACTTCCAAAGTTCGGCGTTACTCGTGGGTTGAAAGAGCATGCCGGCCCGTTTCGTCAATATCGACCACGACACTCCGCTTTTGCTGCCGCCGGATTTGCGCGGCTGGGTGCCGGCGGATCACCTCGTCCACTTCATCATGGACGCGGTCGGGCTGCTCGACTTGAGCGCGGCGCGCATCAACCACAGCGGCAGCGGCAGCGAGCAATACCCGCCCTCGCTGATGCTCGGGCTGCTCATCTATAGTTATGCCACGGGCACTTTCAGCAGCCGCAAAATCGAAATGAACACCCACGAGCACGTCGCCGTGCGGCTGCTCTGCGCGGACCACCATCCCGATCACGACAGCATCTGCACCTTTCGCCGGGAAAATCGCGCGCTGCTCTCCAGCAGCTTCCACCAGGTGCTGGAAAGCGCAGCGCGCATCCGCGTGCTGCGGGTCGGTGATGTGACCCTGGCGCTCGACGGCACCAAAATCCTCGCCAACGCCAGCAAGCACAGCGCCGTGAGCCACGGCCATGCCATCGCGCAGATGCAACTGCTGGAGGATCAAATCGCGCAGCTTTTGCACAAGGCCGACGAGGCCGACAGCGCGCCGCTGGAGGACGGGCTGACGGTGCCCAAGGAAGTGGCGCGCCGGCAGGATCGGCTCGAAAAACTGCGCGAGGCCACCGCGCAGATCGAGGCCCGTGCCAAAGAGCGCCACCGCGAGGAAATGGCCGCCTTTGCCGAGAAACAAAAGCGGCGCGACGCGCAGCATGCCGCGGGGAAAAAGCCGCGCGGTCGCGCCCCGCAGCCGCCGTGCGAAGGTCCGCGGAGCAAAGACCAATTCAATTTCACCGACCCCGAGAGCCGCATCATGAAAACCGGCTCGGGCTTCGAGCAGAGCTACAACGCGCAAGCCGCCGTGGAAATCGACAGCCGCCTGCTGGTGAGCCAAGCCGTGACCGACGCCGCCAACGACAAAGAGCAACTCGAACCGACGCTGGCGGCCACCAGCCCCGTGATCGCAAGCATCGCCGCCGTGCTCGTGGACAGCGGGTTTTACAGCGAAGCCGCCGTGAGCGCCGTCGAGCGCGGGCGCGACGGGCAACCCGGTCCGAGCGTGTATGCGGCCATCAGTCGCCAGTCCCACGGTCGCAGCGTCGAGGCGCTCGAAAAGCGCGTCGACCCGCCCGAGCCCGAGCCTGGAGCGAGCGCCGCGACGGTGAGGGCGCACCGGCTCTCAACCAAAGCTGGACGGGAGCGCTACGCACTGCGCAAGCAGACCATCGAGCCCGTGTTCGGCATCATCAAAGCGGCGATGGGCTTCGCACGCTTCAGTCTGCGCGGCCTGGGCAAAGTGCGCACCGAATGGACGCTCGTGACACTGGCCTACAACCTCAAGCGGCTCTACCACCTCGGCGCACGCCTGGAGCCAGCCTGAGGCGGGGGCGGCACGGCCGGTTGCGTTGCCACCGTCCCAATCGCCGCCGCCCGACTGCCCCAAAATCCAACTCCTCGCCGGAGTTGCCCCACATGCGAACGCGCGTTTTATTCGTCTTCGCAAACGATCCACTCGCGCACCGCAACGAAGCCCGACAGGCTGCCAGGCTGCTTCCAGACACATTTGCCTTCCGTGTGCGGCACTTCGGTCCATTCGCCGTGGTAGGCGCGCTGGGCCAGCGCGTCCTGCCGTGATGACTTTTCCAGCACCCTCCGACGCTCGTGAAGGAATCAGGCCACCAACAAACCGTCGCGAATCTCCAGCCGGCGGTCGCCGCGGGTGGCCAGATGGGCGTCGTGGGTCACGACCACCAGCGTGCGACCCTTTTCGCGGACCAGACCGAGGAGCAGTTCCACGATCCCGCCGCCGGTTTTCGCATCGAGGTTGCCCGTCGGCTCGTCGGCGAAGATGATCCCGGGATCATTCATCAGCGCCCGGGCGATGGCCACGCGCTGCTGCTCGCCGCCGGAGAGTTCTGCGGGCAAATGGTGCAGCCGATCGCCGAGGCCGACCTCCCGGAGGGCCTGCTCCGCCGCCTCGTGCTGGGGTTTGCCGCCGATCATTGAGGGAAGGAGCGTGTTCTCCAGCGCGGTGAGTTCGGGGAGCAAAAAGTAACCTTGGAAAACGAAGCCGATGCGCTCATTGCGGATGCGCGCCTGCACGCTTTCGCCGCCGTGATAGAGCCGCGTGCCTTCAAACTCCACCGTGCCCGACTCCGGCGTCTCCAGCCCAGCGAGCGTGTAGAGCAGCGTCGTCTTGCCCGCGCCCGACGCGCCGCACAGGAACACCGCCTCGCCTTTCTGAATGTCCACGCTGATCCCACGCAGCACCTCGATCCGGCGTTTATTAAGCTGGAAGGAGCGGCGCAAGTCGCGGGCGATGAGCTGCGCTTTGGCGGGCGGGGTTGGAGTTTCGGGAGTGGTATCGGCCATGCGGGCGCGTTGGTTTCCTAGATCACACCGGAAACATCAACCCTCAACCTTCAATCCGATCTGCCGCACCGCCTCATACAGCACGATGCCCACCGAGGTCGCGAGGTTCAGGCTGCGCGTCTGCGGGGCCATCGGGATCGTGAGGAGCGCGTCTGGATTCGCCTCCAGTAGCGGCTCCGGCAGGCCTTTCGTCTCGCGCCCGAAGACGAGGTAGTCGCCGTCCTGAAACTGCGCGTCCCAGTAGCTCCGACGCGTTTTCGTCGTCAGGAAAAAGTAGCGCGCCTCAGCGGACTGCGCCGCCTGCAATTGCGCGAACGAATCCCACACCGTCACCCGCACATCCTTCCAGTAGTCCAACCCAGCGCGCTTCAGCGTGCGGTCGTCGATGGAAAAACCGAGCGGCTTCACGAGGTGCAGATGCGTCCCCGTGGCCAGGCAGAGCCGGCCGATACTGCCGGTGTTCGGCGGGATTTCGGGTTCGACGAGGACGACGTGGAGCATGGGGCGATTTGTTGATTTTGTGACTCGATGACTGGCTGATTGAGGAAGCTGCCGGGGCACGACTTCAATCAACAAATCGACCAGTCCCAAAATCAACAAATTCCGCCGGGGGTTGCGCCGGGCGCCGAATGCGTGCTAGATGCCCCGTTCACTCCGTGCGTTATCTCAAAGTCACCCTCCTCATCGGCTTCTTCGTCGCGCTTTTTATCGCGATCCTGTTCGAGGGCGGACTTTTTCTGCAGCTGAATTCTGCCCTCGCGGCCTTCACCTCGCAGCCCTATACGCCCACGCTCGACCGCGCCGTCCAGTATCCCCTTTTCCTCCTGTTCGCCTTTGGCATCGCCTGGACGACCATCGACATCTCGCGCTACTCGCTCAAGGCCGTCGTCGCCGCCAGCGCGCTGCTCCAGGTCATGAGCCTCGTCTGGGTCTTCCGCCTGCTCGGCGTGTTTTTCTCCCCCTTCCCCGCCCTGCTCGCGGTCATCGCCAGCTTTGCCGGCGGCCTGTTTTACTCGCGGAGCGAAGCCGGCAGTCGCAAGCGCATCATGCGCCAGATCCTCGGCGACCGCGTCTCCACCAAATCCTTCTACGCGCTGCTCAACTCCTCCACCCCGCTCAATCTCGAAGGCGAGCGCCGCGAGATCTCCATCATCGTCTGCGAGATCTTCAACCACGACGACCTCGAGAACGAACTCTCCGCGCCCGACTACGTCGCCCTCACCAACTCCTTCCTGCGCAACGCCGCCGACTTCCTCGTCGAGCGCGGCGGGTATCTCGACGAGTGCGATGGTGAAACCCTGCGCGTCGTCTTCGGCGCCCCGCTGCCCAATGATCGCCACGCCCGCACCGCCTGCGAAGCCGCGCTCGCGCTCACCGAGCACCTCGATGAGGTGAACGCCGAGTGCCACGGCGTGTGGAAGCAGATGTTCGATTTCCGCGTCGGCGTGAACTCCGGCGAAATGGTCGTCGCCGCCTACGGTTCGCGGCGCCTCGGCACGCTCAGCGTCGCCGGCGAGCCCGTGGAATTTGCCCGCCGCCTCTGCCGCGCCAACCTCATCTACGGCTCCCGAATTCTCCTCGGCACGAACACCTTCCAGTTCGCCGAAGGCCTGATCGAGGTGCGCCCCATGGAGCTCATCCAGCGTTACGAGGACGGCAGCCGCGAGGAAATCTACGAACTGCTGGCCCTCAGCGACGTGCTCTCCTTCGAGGATCTCGAGCGGCGCGACCTTTTCTGGCAGGGCGTCATCTACTACCGCGAACAGCTCTGGGACGACGCCCTCGGTCTCTTCCACAGCGCCCGCAGCGCCAGCGGCACCGATGGCCCGGTCGAGTTCTACATCCGCCGGATCGAGCAGCTCCGCTCCGGCACGCCCTCGCTCGACTGGAACACCGCGCGGCTGTGAAGCGCGTCGCCTACCCGGCCGCCATCCAGGCCCTCATCGCCGAGCTCAAGCGCCTCCCCGGCATCGGCCCCCGCAGCGCCGAGCGCATCGCCCTCTGGATGCTCCAGTCGCGCGACGCCCGCCTTTTGGAAATCACCCGCGTCATCCGCGACGTCCATGAGACCATCCACGCCTGCCCGCGCTGCGGCTTCTTCACCACAGAGCCGCTCTGCGAGCTCTGCACCGACCCGGCGCGCGACCCCGCCATCCTCTGCGTCATCGAGCAACCCACCGAAATCCTCCCGCTCGAACGCACCGGCGTCTTCCGCGGGCGCTACCACGCGCTCGGCGGACGCATCGCCCCGCTCGACCACATCGGCCCCGAGGACCTGCGCATCGACGCCCTCCTCGAGCGGATCAAAACCGAAGCGCCCGCCGAGATCATCCTCGCCCTCGGCTCCGACGTGGAAGGCGAAGCCACCGCCAACTATCTCGCCCAACTTCTCCGCGAACTCCCCGTGCAAGTCACCCGCCTCGCCCAAGGCCTCCCCGCCGGCGGCGGCCTGGAGCAGGCCGACGAACTGACCCTCAGCCGCGCCATGTCCGGCCGGACCGCGATGAAAGGCTGAGCCCGTCGGCCGGCGCTGCGGAACATTTCCCTTCGCGGCATCCGCAAGTGCGGTCAAAATAGCGCTGCTTCGAACGCAACACCTGCACCGAAAACGTGGACATCCTCATCCCCGAGGACTTGGAAAATCACGCCCGCGTCTTCGCCACGCTGTCCCAGCTCGAAGACCACACCGCCGCCGAACTCACCCCGCAGGACTTCGTCGAAAACGTCATCGTCGCGACTTTGCGGGCCTCGGGTGGCCCTCCTCCCGTCATCCTGAGCTTGCGAAGGACCTCTGAACTCTTCTGACATCCGGCGCGACCTGGCCTGATCACACGCCAGCTTCACGAGCCGCGCGGCTGAGGAAAGGCTGAGATCAGAGGTTCTTCGCAAGCTCAGAAGGACGGGTCGGTCGAACCTGCCCCGGTTTCCTTCGTGGCCAAGCTTCAGCATGGTCACGCACTTGTCGCCGAAGCTCCGCTTCGCCGGGGTGGCCAGGGAAGCGGCGCGGCAGCCAAGCCGGGGCGCGGAACAAAACGGAACTTCCCCGACAAGGGCGGGTCGAAGCGGGGGCTTTGGCACGAGGAGGAGCCTTGTCGAACCCGCACTTTCGCTTTCAACCGATCACGGCACATCCCGACGACGGCAAGTTCGCCGACTGCGCCATCGCGGCGGGTGCCGGCAAGCTAGTCACCTCCGACCATTATTTCGCTCCGCTGATCGGCTCCGGCCACCCCGCAGCCGATCACGGCGGAGGAGTTCATCCGGCGGCATCTGGGTGGCGCGTGAGGCGGGCTCGAGGAAAAGCATCGCCGGGCCTGCGAGAGACGTTAAAGAGCGACACATGTCCACCGCCCTCCACTGGTTCCGCCGCGACCTGCGCCTGACCGATAACCCCGCGCTCGCCGCCGCCGTGGCCACGCACGATCATGTGATCCCGATCTATATCGTGAGCGAGTGGCAGTCCGAGCATCGCTGGTGCGGGGCGCCGCGGCAGGAGTTTCTCTGTGGCTGCCTGGCCTCGCTGGCGCGGAATCTGGAGGCGAAGGGCGGGCGGCTGACCGTGCGGAGCGGGCGAGCGGAGGCGGTGCTGGAAAAGCTGGTGCGCGAGACCGGCGCGGAGGCGATCTATTTCAACCGCGACCCCGATCCGTATGGCCGCGCGGTCGAGGCGCGGCTCGCGAAGCTGGCGGCGGAGCTGGGGGTGAAAGTGCATGCGCACCAGGACGCGGCGCTCCACGAGCGCGCCGAAGTGCTGACCGGCAGCGGGACGCCATTCCGCGTCTTCACGCCGTATGCCAAGGCTTGGACGAAGCTCGACAAACCCGCGCCGGGCCGGACCATCGGGCGACTTTCCACGCCACCGAATCTCCCGAGCGACCCGCTGCCGACGCTGGCCACTTGGGGCCTGACGAGCGATGCGCAGATCATCGAGCCCGGCGAAGCGGCGGCGCGCAAGCGGCTCGGGCGCTTTCTCGACGGTCCCATCTTCGACTACGCCGCGACGCGCAACCAGCCGCTCGGCGGGGCCAACTCGCGACTTTCGCAAGACCTCCGCCACGGCACGCTCTCGATCCGCGAGGTGTATGCAAAATGCGCCGCGCTCGCCCTCGCCGAGCCGAAACACGCGCGCAGCATCGGCACCTACGTCAACGAACTCATCTGGCGCGAATTTTATATGCAGGTGCTCTGGCACTGGCCCGACGTGCTCGATCACGAATTACAGGAGCACTACCGCGATTTGAAATGGCGCGACCATTGGCGTCCCGAGCAGCAGCCGGGTGGCGAAGCTTTCCAGCGCTGGTGCGCAGGGCAGACGGGCTTCCCGATCGTCGATGCCGGGATGCGCGAACTGAACGCGACGGGCTACATGCACAATCGCGTGCGCATGATCACCGCGATGTTCCTGACCAAAGACCTGCACATCTGGTGGATGCACGGCGAGAGCTGGTTCATGCGGCGGCTCGTGGATGGCGAGATCGCGAGCAACAACGGCGGCTGGCAGTGGAGCGCGAGCACTGGCACCGACGCCGCGCCTTACTTCCGCATCCAGAATCCCTGGTCGCAGACGAAGCGCTTCGATCCCGATGGCGACTACATCCGGCGCTGGGTGCCGGAGCTGCGCGACGTGCCTGCGCCCAAGCTCTGCGAGCCGCCGACGCCTGGCCTCGCGCTGGCCAAAGGTTACCCGCTGCCGATGGTCGATCATCACCGCGAGCGGGATTACGCGCTGGAAATGTTCCGCCGCTAGCTCGCGCCTTGCCCGCCGGGCCGCGGGCTGGTTAGCGTGCGGCGATGAAGTTTCTTTTCCCCGTCGCTCTCGCGCTGTCCGTCGCGGCCTGCTCGTCCCTTAAACCCGAGCCCAAGCCCGGCACCCTCGCGCATCAGCAGTGGCTGCACGAGCAAGCGCGCGAGCATTTCCTTTCCCTCAAAGCGCAGGAGCAAAAAAGCCGCCCTGTCGCCCGGCGCGAGGAAGAGCGGGAGCCCAAGCCCGTCGCCATGCAACCCTTCTACCAGCGGTCTCTTTTCGGACGGAAGCCCGAACCCACGCCGTCCCCGCGCCTCGCGGAGTCCCGCGGGCGCAAACCGAAACCGGCACCCCGCGTCGCGGAAACCCGCCAGCGCCAGCCCGCCGACACGCTCTATCTCTGGGACGCGCCGCGTCAGCGCGAGGAGGTGAACATGCGCTTTACCAAGGGCGAGATCCGCTACGCCCGCGAGCTGGCCAAACCGCCGGAGAACCTCACCTCGGAAGAACGCCTGTGGGCCCGCCGGCGCTATCGCTAAGCCAAACCACTCCACCCATGAACCAACTCAGCCTCTCCACCGCCCTGTGCGCCGCGCTGCTTCTCGCCGCCTGCGCCTCACCCGAACAGCAAGCCGCCGACCACCAGCGCCAGCTCCGGGAAGAAGCGCGCGAGAAGTTTGAGGAGCAGAAACAGCAGGAGCGCGAGCGCACCGAAGATGTCGCGGAGGCTCGCCGACGGGCCGCCGAGGATGCTCAGCAGCGCACCGACGACGTGGTCGATGCCAGGCGCCGCGCGGCGGAGGACGCCGCCCGCTATCGGGCGTACGAGCAGGAGTACGCGCGCCAGCTCGGCAAGAAACCCTCGCAGCTCACGCCCGAGGAACGCGCCTGGGTGCGCGACCACTTCTGAGCGCCCGGTCGCGCGGTGCCATGAAACTCCCCGGCCTGCTGCTCGTCGTGGCGGGTCTGCTTTTGGCCGGGTGCAAAGAGCCGCGCCGCACCGCCGAGCGCACGCTGTGGGAGATCGGTGTGCCGACGCTCCGGCAGGACGCCGCCACCTTTTACAAGAATCTCTTCGCCGCTCCGCCCGCGCGCTATTTCCTCCCCAAGCCCAACCAATGGCCGGCGAACTTCCAGCGCCTGAACCCGCTACGCGTCCGCGCCTACCCCGATGGCTTCGCCCTGGCGATCCGCGAAAAGCGCGGGCTCGAAGAAGGTTTCTACATCATCCCGCTCGGCATGGACGCCGCGCCGCGCGAGAGCCGCAGCTCACATTTCCAGCGCCTCGACGACGGCCTCTACTGGTA
>ENA-ORBV01014736-ORBV01014736.1-microbial-mat-metagenome-genome-assembly--contig:-NODE-14736-length-11632-cov-21.933622_pt1 | contig 11632 bp, 5 predicted proteins | sample MGYA00237777_ERZ505514 | MGnify/ENA primary metagenome ERZ505514 (study PRJEB26160, sample SAMN06269048) | microbial mat metagenome | isolation source: Oligotrophic lake microbial mat | place...
CCGAGCACCAGCTCGGCCAACCCTCGGACGGACCCGCTTCACCACTCTTGGACCGCCGAGCACCAGCTCGGCCAACCCTCGGACGGACCCGCTTCACCACTCTTGGACCGCCGAGCACCAGCTCGGCCAACCGTCGGACGGACCAGCTTCACCACTCTTGGACCGCCGAGCACCAGCTCGGCCAACCCTCGGACGGACCAGCTTCACCACTCTTGGACCGCCGAGCACCAGCTCGGCCAACCCTCGGACGGACCAACTTCGCCCCTCTTGGACCGCCGAGCACCAGCTCGGCCAACCGTCGGACGGACCAGCCTCACCACTCTTGGACCGCCGAGCACCAGCTCGGCCAACTGTCGGACGGACCAGCTTCACCACTCTTGGACCGCCGAGCACCAGCTCGGCCAACCGTCGGACGGACCAGCTTCGCCCCTCTTGGACCGCCGAGCACCAGCTCGGCCAACCGTCGGACGGACCAGCTTCGCCCGTCCCCATCCATTCCTTCCGAGCCGCAGAATGTACCCGCGACTCCGACCACTTCTCGTTCACATCGGAGTTTCGGCCGATTCCGACCCCCAACCCGAGCAGTCCTCGCGGAAGCGCCCCTCTACCTTGACTCACCCCGCCTCCCTGCTAAATTCCCCCCTTCGCACTCGGCCCACCGAAACCGAGTGCGTCGACATCCCGATCCCCTATAGCTCAATTGGTAGAGCGGCCGGCTGTTAACCGGCAGGTTGTTGGTTCGAGTCCAACTGGGGGAGCTTTCGACGCAAGTCCATGCGAAACATGGGCTTGTGTTGTTTCTGCCGCGCCGTTCACGCCGCCCGGCGCTTTCGTTCGTACCAGCAGAGGCGTCCTCCGAGGATCTCGCGGCGCCGGATCTCTCCGTCGGTCGCCTGCGGATCGCCCAGCGGCGCAGACACGTCGACGATTGTGCGCTCGCCAAGGCCCTGATGCGGCCGATGATGGTGGTAGTACTCAACGAACTCGCCCATCAGGTGGTCGAGGTGCGCGGCCCCGAAGACGACGAAGTGGTCGAGGCACTCCTGCTTCACCGTCTGGACCCATCGCTCCGCGTATGCATTGAGATTCGGCGACAGGATCGGCAGCGGGTGGGGCACGATTCCAGCGGAGCGGAGCATCTCGTCGAAGTCCCGCGGGAACTTCCGATCGTTGTCGCGCAGCAGGCGCAGCGGTGGTGGCTTTGCCTTCGTCTCGGACTGGACGGTCACGCGAGAGTGCGGCGTCGCCCCCCCCGCGGCGTTCGCATGTGGCAGACCTTCCGCCGCGGAGTCGGAACCGGTCTCGGATCGCACACTCTCGGCAACGACCACCGCGGCGAACGCCCGGGCCTGCTCGGCCATCCACGCGGTGTCGGGCCGCGGTGTCGCAGGCGAGACGACCACCCGCCGGGACGCGACATGAATGAAGAAGAGGACGAAATGCTCAACCAGGTCGCGCGGCGTGAGGACCTTGCGACTGATGAAGTCGCAGGCCCAGAGCGACTCGGCATGCGAGCGGATGAACAGATCCCATGAGCCGCCGCTGTCGGGGGAACCGCCGGGTCCGCGCTCGGCGCGGACGATGTTTGCGACGGTGGAGCGCGAGACTTCGCCGCAGCCGAGACGGCGAAGCTCGTGGTGGATGCGGGTGTACCCCCAGTCGGTCTCTCGCGCCATCCGTCGAATGAGTTCGGAGAGCGCCTTTCCAATGGGCGGGCGCCCGGGCTGCCGCCGCGAGATCGCGGAGGGGCGTGTGGCTTGAGCGGAGGCGCCGAGCCATCGCGAAAAGGTCCGCGGCGAGACGATCGACACCAGCCCCTCGACGGCCCTCCCGAGTGGGCGGCCGAGTCGCACCAGCCGAGCGCGCTCGGCGGGGGTCACGACCACACGCCCGGGCAGCCGACCGCGCAGGATCCGGTTCTCCTCCTTGAGGAACTCGATCTGGTGAGCCAGTCCATGATGTCTCCCGGGCGGGGAGGGCGAGGTGAGGGGATGGACCCGGAAGGCTGACCCGCTGGAGGGTGCATGAACTCCTCAAAGGACATCCACGAACGGCTAACAACGGATACACTCGCCGCATGTCTCGAAACCCCCGAGCACCCGGTCGTGCTCCGCCTCCGCCTGAGGTCATGACCATTTCTGACCTTGCGGAGTACCTCCAGGTGTCCAAGTCCTCGCTCTACAAGCTGGTGCAGAGCGGCAAGGTGCCTGGTCAAAAAGTCGGCAAGCACTGGCGGTTTAGTCGTGCTGTCATCGAGAGGTGGCTCGCGCGATCGGAATACCCAACCACAGGCCGTCAGGACTGATTTACAAATGCCAGACAGACAAGAACCCTCAAATGACCCGAGTCCAGCACCTCCATCCCGCAGCAGCCAACGGCGTCGCAACGCCGCAACCTGGCCAGGTCGTGCGTGTTCGAAGCCGCACGTACCTGGTGGACTCGGTTGTCGCTCAGTCGGGACTCGGAGGCGGCACCCAAGTCGCATTGGCCTGCCTGGATGACGACGCACAGGGACAGCCCCTCGAGGTCGTGTGGGAACTCGAACTCGACACAGAGGTCATCGACAAGGAAGCCTGGCAGGGAATTGGCAAGCGGGGATTCGACCAGCCTCGCCAGTTCGGTGCATACCTCCACACGCTTCGCTGGAACTGCGTCACGGCCACGGACCCCAAGCTCTTCCAGGCACCATTCCGGGCAGGCATCCGCATCGATGCCTATCAGCTCGAACCACTCCGCAAGGCGCTCCTGCTTCCGCGTGTGAACCTGTTCATTGCCGACGATGTCGGCCTCGGCAAGACCATCGAGGCTGGGCTCATCGCGAGCGAGTTGCTGCTGCGCCGACGTGTGCGCGAGATCGTTGTAGCGTGCCCGCCCTCGATGGTCCCCCAGTGGAAAGACGAGCTTGAAGCTCGCTTCGGCCTGACCTTTGAGGTGCTTGACCGAAACTACCTCGAGCGCGTCCGCGAAGAGCGAGGCTACAGCGTCAATCCTTGGACGACCTTCCCACGGTTCTTGGTCTCTCACAAGCTGCTCATTGACGAGACATACGCCGCTCCGCTGCGCGACTGGCTCGACAACCTCCGCCCAGGATCCCTGCTCATTCTGGATGAAGCCCACCATGCGGCCCCTTCCAGCGGCTCAAAGTACGCGATCGATTCACGCATCACGAAAACGATCCGCGACCTCGCCCCGCGGTTCGAGCACAGGCTCTTCCTCTCCGCGACTCCGCACAACGGTCATTCAAACAGTTTCTCCGCTCTGCTTGAGTTGATGGACCCGCAGCGATTCACCCGAGGTGTCAAGGTCCGTGCCAAGGACCTCGATCCAGTCATGGTCCGTCGTCTGAAAGACGACGTCCGCGAAGTCGCAGGAGGCTTCCCGAAGCGGCTCGTGAAGCAAGTCGACCTCCGCGACCTTCCCGAGGACGCCCCCGAGCTCAAGCTATCAAAGCTCCTCGACCAGTACCGCCAGGTGCGTCTCCAGCGGATTGCTGGCGCGACCAAGCGGAAGCAGGCCGAGACGATGCTGCTGATCTCCGGACTTCAGCAGCGACTTCTGTCCTCTGTCGAGGCATTCGCCCGTACGCTCGCGGTTCATCGCCGCACGATGGAGAAGGTCTGGGCTCTTCCCATCAGCGGCTCCGCGGCATCCGCTCCGGCTCTGAAATCCCAGTTGGAGCTGTTGGCAGGCGATCTCGACGCGGATGACGATCGTTCAGACCTTGGCGAAGCCGAACTCGCCCAGCTCGAGGATGCTGCCATCGCTGCCACGACGGAGGCGACTGCGGGTGACGCTACCGCTAGCGACATCGCCAAAGAGAAGGACCTCCTCACCCAGATGGAGAAGGTCGCCCACGTCGGCCGCGGCCTGCCGGACGCACGCATCCGCCATCTCGTCGAGTGGATGAGCAAGCAGATGTGTGAAGGTGTCCGCCTACCCGGCCAGCCTTCGCCCAAGCCCGGCGCGAAGTGGTCCGATCTTCGCATCCTCATCTTCACTGAGTACGAGGACACCAAGCGATACATCGTCGAAATGCTCCGCGCCGCCATCGCGGGTACAGACCTGGCTGAGAACCGTATCGAGGTCTTCCACGGACCCACCCCTCCGGACAAGCGAGAGGCCATCAAACGAGCCTTCAATGCGTCGCCTGCCGAGCATCCGGTCCGCATTCTCGTCGCAACCGACGCAGCCCGAGAGGGTCTCAACCTCCAGGCCCACTGCTGGAATCTGTTCCACATCGACGTGCCTTGGAACCCCAGCCGCTTGGAGCAGCGCAACGGCCGCATTGACCGCAAGCTCCAGCCCAACGCCGAGGTCTACTGCCACTACTTCGTCTACACCCAGCGTGCGGAAGACCGCGTTCTGAAGGTGCTCGTCGAGAAGTCCAAACGCATCCGTGATGAGCTGGGCAGTTTGTCTCAGGTGCTTGAAGGCCGCCTCACCGAGATGATCCGCCACGGCATCCGTCACGCCGACGCCGACAAGCTCGCGGCCGCGATTGATGCCGAAGACCTCGACAAAGACAAACTTGCCTTTGCCCAGGAGGAGCTCGAAGCCTCCCGTGAACGTCAGGATGCGTTGCGCAAGCAGGTAGACACGCTCCGGAACCGCATCAACGACGCTCGGAAGTGGATCGGCCTCGACAACGATTCGTTCCGCGATGCCCTCTCATGCTCCCTCGAAATGCTGGGCGCGGCACCCCTGAAGGCCAACAACGGGGCCGACGGGCAAGCGCAGTATGTGTTCCCAAATCTCGACACCCGCCACGGTGCAGATCCCACTTGGGCAGACACACTCGACACGCTCCGTGCGCTCCCTAAAGACGGCGAGAGGAACTTCAACTGGCGGAAGGAATCGCCCATCCGCCCCGTGGTCTTCGAGCCGCCGCCGGGGATCGACGACGACATCGTCCAGCTCCACTTGGAGCACCGCGTCGTTCAGCGTCTGCTCGGTCGGTTCCTCGCGCAGGGCTTTGTGCATCACGACCTCTCCCGAGCGTGCCTCGCGCATAGCGCCGATGCGATTCCCCGCGTGGTGCTGCTCGGGCGTTTGTCCCTGTACGGTAAAGGTGCCGTCCGTCTTCACGAGGAAGTCCTCACGCTCACGGCTCGCTGGGCCGAGGCCGGTGGCCGACGAGCGCCGCTTGCCCCCTACGGCCGCGAGGCCGAGGCCAAGACAATGGAGCTGCTCGAACAATCACTCAAGTCCGGGCCCGGCGCGAAGGTCCCCGCCGCGATGGCGAACAAGCTCCTTGGCTCCATCGCTCAAGACATTCAGGACCTCCTGCCCCACCTCGAGTCTCGCGGCCAGGAGGCCAAACGCGACGCTGAAACCAAGCTCAACGAGCGCGGCCGACTCGAATCCGACGCCATGCGCAAGATCCTCGAAGAGCAAAAGCAGCGCGTGATTAAGGAACTCGGCAAGGTGCCAGACGCCCAGTTGCTCCTCGACTTCTCCGCCGACGAAAAACGCCAGCTCGAACTGAACCGCCGCGCTTGGGCCCGCTTCATCATCAACGTTGACAGCGACCTCCAACGCGAGCCCGCCCGCATCCTCGACTTCTACAAGGTCTCGTCTTTCCGCATCGAACCCGTCGGCCTCGCATACCTCTGGCCCGTCACCGGATAGCCACCACCCCCAATGTCCTCCGAAGCCACCATCCGCGACCGAGCGATCAGAGACCACCAGGCGTGGTTGGGCTATCTACAACCCGATGGCCTCGTGGTGTCGCCCGCCGCGCTGGTGGATGCCCAAGTCGTGCTCGATACGCGGGTCATCGACACGCAGGCCAAGTTCGAGCCGTCCGTCCAGACAATCGATGACGACGAGAACGACCGTCAGATCAAGGTCATCAAAGACTTCCCTGCCTTCTGCCGCAGCTTCCTCAAATGGCCCGAGGACCTGATCTTCGGTGCCGATGCCGCCCGTCCGATCCCCGACAACCTCATCATCCCCCTCGCCGAGCTCGGCGAAACCCTCGAGCCCACCTACGCCTTCAAAGACCCGAAGCCCAAGGAACCCCGACCGGGAGCAGTTGGGCCCGGCGAGCCGCCTCAGCCGTGGCTCTTGCTCATCAAGGTCTTGGGCACAGGTACCGATCTCGACGCCGTCACCACCGGCGACAGCGCGTCCTGGTCCGCCTCCGCCACACGCCGCTTCGAGCGCCTCCTCCGCGAAACCCACGTCCCCATCGGCCTCCTGGTCAACGGCACGCACATCCGTTTCGTCTACGCCCCTCGCGGCGAAAACTCCGGCTCCCTGACCTTCCCCGTCGCGGCCATGTCCGAGGTCGCCGGCCGCCCGATTCTCGCCGCCCTGCACGAACTGCTCTCCCGTTATCGCCTTCTCGCTGCCCCCACCGAGGCCCGCCTGCCCGCGCTCCTCCAGCGCAGCCGCGATTACCAGTCCTCAGTCTCCACCGAGCTCGCCCAACAGGTCATCGACGCCGCGTTCGACCTTCTGCGCGGCCTTCAAGCCGCAGACGAACGAACCCGCCCCGCAGGGTCAAGCCAGGGCGAGCTCCTCAAAGACATCCTCGCCACTCAGCCCAACAAGGTCTACGAGGGCCTGCTCACCGTCCTTATGCGCTGCGTCTTCCTGCTCTACGCAGAGGACCGCGGCCTCATGCCCGGCGGTTCGCTCTACCAGCAAAACTACGCCCTCCACGGCCTCTTCGAGCGTCTTCGTGCCGACCACGAGCGCTACCCCGACACGATGGACAGCCGCTACGGCGCATGGGCTCAGCTCTTGGCCCTCTTCCGCGCCATCTACAGCGGGTGCGATCACCCGTCCATGAAGCTTCCCGCGAGGGCGGGTTACCTCTTTGATCCCGAGCGGTTCCCGTTTCTCGAAGGTCGGCCCCCCCACACGACCGCATCCTCGCCCACTAGCCGCCTTCCCCTCGTCCACGACGGCACCATCTTCCGCTGCCTCCGCCGCCTGCTCATCTTGAAGGGCGAGCGCCTGTCGTACCGCACGCTCGATGTCGAGCAGATCGGCTCGGTCTACGAGGTCATGATGGGCTTTGGCATCGGCATCGCGGCTGGGCCGTCCATCGCCATCAAGCCCAAGAAGACGCACGGTGCGCCCGTGCCGATCAACCTCGACGAACTCCTCGCCCAGCCCGGGTCCGAGCGGGCCAAGTGGCTCAAGGCCGCCACCGATCAGGAACTCTCCGACAAGCCCGGCATCGCGCTCAAGGCCGCCAAGAGCATTGATGACCTGCTCGCCGCCCTGGATCAGGGCAAAAAGATCGCCCGCTCCGCCACGCCCGCGCCCGTGCCCAAGGGTGCCATGCTGCTGGTTCCCTCCGATGAGCGCCGCCGCAGCGGCAGCAACTACACGCCGCGCTCTCTCACCGAGCCCATCGTCCGCAAGACGCTGGAACCGATTCTCAAGCGACTGGGTGGGGGGGATGATGATGTGACGCCCGAGCAGATTCTCGAACTCAAGGTCTGCGACCCGGCCATGGGCTCGGGCGCGTTCCTGGTTGAGGCCTGCCGCCAGCTCGCAGATCGGCTCGTCAAGGCCTGGCACCGGCACAAGCAACTCCCCGCCATCCCGCCCGATGAAGATGAACTGCTCTACGCCAAGCGGCTCATCGCTCAGCGGTGCCTTTACGGCGTGGACAAGAACCCGATGGCCGCGGACCTGGCCAAGCTCTCCATGTGGCTGGCCACGCTCGCCCGCGACCACCCGTTCACCTTCCTTGACCACTCCTTCCGCGCTGGCGATTCGCTCGTGGGTCTCACCAAGGCCCAGATCGCCTCGTTCACGTGGGAGCCGGGCGGCGGCGTGCAGAAGCAGATCTGGGCTCAGCTCATCGAGCCTCGGATCGAGGCCGCGCTGTCAGCGCGCCGCGAGATCCTTGTTTCCGGCGACTTCATGAACCCGGAGACCAAGCGCCAGAAACTCGCCGTGGCCGATGAGCAGCTTGGCGTAGTTCGGTTCATCGGCGACCTTGCCGTCGCCGCGTTCTTTGCGGGCGAAAAGCCCAAGCAGCGCGTGGAGAAGCGGCAGGAATACCTCCAGCAACTCACGGCATACCTGGGCGATCGGTCTAAACTTGGCAGCGGCAGCGCGGCGGGCGACATCAGCAAGCGGCCGCAGAAGTTTGTCGATGCGCTCAAGACCGGCGACAAGGGTGTCACGCCGTTTCACTGGGAGATCGAGTTTCCCGAAGTTTTCGGGCGAGAGAATCCGGGATTCGACGTGATCGTGGGAAATCCGCCGTTCATGGGCAAGAACTCGCTTAGCAATGCCGCTAATCCAGTACTGCTCGACTGGCTTCTGGGCCTCAACGAGGCGTCTCACGGAAACGCCGACTTGGTGGCCCACTTCTTTCGGCGAGCATTTGGGATGCTTCGTCCGATGGGTTGCTTTGGTCTGATCGCGACAAATACCATCGGCCAAGGAGATACTCGCTCGACTGGTCTGCGGTGGATCTGTCAGCACAATGGAACGATTTACTCGGCAGAGCGCCGGTTCCGGTGGCCGGGCGAGGCAGCAGTTGTAGTCAGCCAAGTCCACATATGCCGCGGGGACCCCGACGTGATTCGGCGGTTGGATGGCGATTCCGTCTCCGTCATCACAACCTTCCTCTTTCATGCGGGCCCCAATGATGACCCTCATCGACTCGTATCGAATGCGGGCCGTGGATTCACGGGACCTATTCCACTTGGAATGGGCTTCACCTTTGATGACACCGATGATTCGGGACTTGCTTCGCCACTAAGCACGATGCGGTCCCTAATCGCCATTGATCCTCGCAACTCAGAGCGCATTCTTCCGTATCTTGGTGGCGAAGAGGTGCTTCGCAATCCTCGCCAGGAACACCATCGATATGTGATTAGCTTTGGAGACATGACTGAGCAAGAGGCACGGCGATGGCCAGGGTTGTTCGCCATCGTGGAGGAGAAGGTAAAGCCAGCGAGAGCGCATCTGGTTAAGAACGAAATCGGGCGGAAACGGGCCGAAGCCTGGTGGCGGTGGGCTACGACGGCGCCGGACCTTCAAGCGGCGTCAGCTAACTGCTCAAGGATGCTCACGCACCCTTTTACCAGTAGTCATCTTTGCTTTGCCTTTGTGCCGAAGACAACGATTGTTTCTGGTCCACATGCGGTGTTCACTCTGGAATCCATGTCAGCGTACTGCACGTTGCAGTGTCGAGTTCACGAAGTGTGGGCACGATTTTTCGCTTCGTCGCTCAAAGACGACCTCCGCTACACGACCTCTGACTGCTTCGAAACCTTCCCCTTCCCCGAGCACTTCGAGACCGATCCACGGCTGGAGGCGGCGGGGAAGGTGTACTACGAGTTCCGGGCCGCGCTGATGGTGCGGAACAACGAGGGGCTGACCAAGACCTACAACCGCTTCCACGACCCCGAGGAGACCAGCCCGGACATCCTGCAACTTCGCGACCTGCACGCCACCATGGACCGCGCCGTCCTCGACGCCTATGGCTGGGAAGACATCCCCACCGCCTGCGAGTTCCTGCTCGACTATGAGGAGGACGATGATGACGACGCCAGCGCCGCCACATCGGGCGCATCCTCCGGCAAAGGCCGCAAGAAGCGCAAGCCCTACCGCTACCGCTGGCCCGACGCCGTGCGGGATGAGGTGCTTGCGAAGCTGCTGGCGCTGAACGCGAAGCGCGCGGAAGAGGAACGGCTGAGCGGAGCGGCGGGGGCGAAGGACGCCAAGGCGGGGAAGAAATCGGGAAGACCCAAGAAGGGCGAGGCCGCCAAGTCCGAGAGCGGACCGGGGCTGTTCTAATTGATCTTCGGAGAACTCTGGGAGCTACTTTGGACGCACGAACACTCGACATCAAGACGATCTTCGGCCAGGAGCGGCGGCATGTCGTTCCGCTCTTCCAGCGCCCGTATGTCTGGGAACGCAGTTCCCAGCTTCAGCCGTTGTGGGAGGACATCCAAGCGGTGGCCAATAGGCTGTTGGCGGGCCAGTCGGTGCGAGCCCACTTCCTTGGGGCGATCGTGCTGGATCACGTGTCCAAGCCTACCGGTGAGGTCGAGGTGCGGCAGGTCATCGACGGCCAGCAGCGCCTGACCACCATGCAGTTGTTCTTCGAGGCGTTCTGCGACTTCTGTAAGCAGCACGGCAAGGACAGGCACCATGCCATGCTCCTCAAGCTGACGCGCAACGACAACCAGTTCAGCACGGACCCCGACGAGCAGTTCAAGGTCTGGCCAACGACCCAGGACCAGAACACCTTCCGCACGGTCGTGAACTGCGGGAGCCCGGCAGAACTCCGCAAGGCGTTTGGAGTGAAAAAGGATGATGCGGCGATCGATCGACCGATTGCCGACGCGTACCTCTACTTCTACAACGCTATCGGCGAGTGGCTGAACCCTGACGGCGCGGATTTCGAGCCTCGGTTGGATTGCCTCTTCAAGACTCTCCGCGAGTACGTCCGGCTCGTGGTGATCGACCTTGACCCCAATGACGACGCGCAGGTCATCTTTGAGACGCTCAACGCCCGCGGGACCCCGTTGCTGCCCGCCGACCTGGTCAAGAACCTGTTGTTCCACAGGGCTCAACTCGCCGGAGACGCTCTGGAATCGCTGTACCAGAAGTACTGGCGGCACTTTGATGATGACGGCTATTGGCGTGTGAAGAAGGGGCGTGGACACGCGCGTCGGGCACGCATCGACACATTTCTGCAGCACTACCTGACGGTCAAACTGCGAGACGAAGTGCCGGTTGGACACCTGTATGTGGCGTTCCGTGAACACGCCGCCATGGGGAAGGCCGCCGAGGTGCTGGCTGATCTGCGTCGCTACGCGGATACCTACAGGTCATTCGACGGCCAGGAGACCGGAACGCGAGAGGCACTGTTCGTCAAGCGGTTGAGCGAGATGGATCTGACCACGGCGCACCCGCTGTTGCTAGAGCTTCTAGCCAACCATGCAGGCGACCGCTCGCAGCTCCGCAGTGTCCTGATCGACATCGAGTCGTTCCTGGTGCGACGAATGATCTGCCAGCTGAACACCCGCGGATACAACCGTCTGTTCATCGACCTGCTCAAGGCGCTGGGCGGCGAAGGTGGTTCACCGCGCGAGCGTGTACGAGCGGTGCTCCTTTCGACTGAGGCGGATAGCGGCCGCTGGCCGAACGATGAAGAGATCAAGCAGGCGTGGCTGAACAATCCGCTGTATCGAGGCCTCGTCAAGAAGCGCACTCGCATGGTTTTAGAGGCGATGGAGCATGCTTCCCGGACCGGTAAGACTGAGAAGCTCATCATCGACGAGAAGCTGACCATCGAGCATCTCATGCCGCAGGATTGGGAGAAGCACTGGCCGCTGCCGGAAGCACGTAACAGCGATGATGATCCGCAAGGTGTCCGCGACCGGCTTATCCACACGTTCGGCAACCTGACGCTCCTGACCAAGAAGCTGAACCCATCGGTTTCGAATGGCCCTTGGACCAAGAAACGCGACCAGATCACCAAGCACAGCATTCTGCGGCTCAATAACGTGCTAGCCGAACACGACGAGTGGAACGAGCGGATGATTCGCAAGCGGGGCGAGGCCCTACTGAAGCAGTTCAAGGACACTTGGCCGAGGCCATTATGACTCACTCAAGGAGAATCAACCATGACATCACTTGAAGTGAG
>ENA-ORBV01014737-ORBV01014737.1-microbial-mat-metagenome-genome-assembly--contig:-NODE-14737-length-11632-cov-9.833925_pt1 | contig 11632 bp, 9 predicted proteins | sample MGYA00237777_ERZ505514 | MGnify/ENA primary metagenome ERZ505514 (study PRJEB26160, sample SAMN06269048) | microbial mat metagenome | isolation source: Oligotrophic lake microbial mat | place...
TTGATCGCTGTGCCTGTGCAGGCAAAGTCCTCGAGTTCGCCAGTCTGAGGATCTGTGGAAGTAAAATAAATGCGACCCGTGACGCCTTGGATTTGGCCCTTAAGTGTCCATTCCGCTTCCCCCACACGGTTGCCTTCGTTCGTAGTAGTTTTGGAACCACTACGGGAAGAACTGGAGTAACGAACAACTACCAGTTCCTCTTCTGGCTCGACCATAGTAAAGGTTTGGGGGGAGGACGTCCTGCTGTTATCAGCATTGCGGACTGCCCAAGTCCATTCTCCCAAGGCGAACCCTCCCATCTGCACGTATGCCACACCGTCTTCGACTCTGATCCCTTGAGTGACTTCAAAGCCGTGAGATGCATGAGTAAAGACAAAGGCAGCCACATCAATGCTCTCCGTGTCTTCTCGAAAGGAAATCACATTATCGTCCTTAACGAGCTCGGCTCCAGTAGTGGGAAAGGGCACTGGACCACCTTGCAACTTGCGTTGGGGTTTCTTCTTCCCGCCGCCAAGCTTCCGTTCAAAACGACGCCTGTCCATGTCCACTTCTTCGATAATGTAGACACTTCCATTGACACTCACGCGTTTGTAGCGCTCCCCATTTTCTCCTACAATAGGATCGCGACTGGTAATGTTTGTGGAAGACCTATTTCCATAATGTTTGGCAATTTTCTCACGTTTCTTGTTATCCAGATCGTCTGTAGAATTGGATGCTGTTTCTATGCTATCAAGGAAACGGCTGCCAAATCTCGCAAGAAAACCGTGGTCTGCCTCAACGACAGTCAGCGCCATTGAGAGCACCAGGAGAAACAGAATGGCCTTCATGGTTAGTAGTGTATGGATCCAGAAAACTATGTGAGACACAGCCAAAAGAAATGTTTGACTGTCGGATTTCTACCTCTAGCTCTAGCTATACTAGCTGGTAGTAGTAGTAGTTGCTGTGTTGCTACTAGAAAAAATGTAGCGTGTCATTCTCAACCCACCCAAAATACCGGAGTGAAGACTGCTTGGTGACGGCAACGAGGCAATCCAATGGATGACTTACATGCATGAGAATAAGCACAGATTTCTACTGTAAGCAATCGAGGATGTGCAAACTGGTTGGGCCTCTTCTACTACTACTAGCTAGCTAGCTACTAGCTAGACTAGCTACTAGCTAGTATGTCACGGACCGTCGCGTGGCGTGTGTGCAAGTGCCAACGAAAACGCCCAAAAGATTTCGAAAACGTCCTTTCGCACGAATGAGAAATGACCTAGATCAACTATGCTACCTAAAATACTCTGGACGTCAGTCGCACAGTAGTTCTATTGCTATAGGCTTAGCCGAATTTGATATTAATTCGTCGTATGCCGCTACAATGTACTGGGTAATTAACTTCGTACCCTACGTTGCGATAACAATTAGCTTAAGTAGATCCATATTCATCCAGCTCGAAACATTTGGATCATGCCAAGAAGGATGTCAAACCCGTAACGTTGCGTCCTACTTATCCGATCCTATCCATTGGACGGTTTCGGAGAAAGGCAATGGCATTGCCCATACCGGTACGCAAGACAAATTCTTTGGGATCTTCCTCGCACAGTGCCCACAATAACTCACAGGAATACCGCTTGATATGACTCTCCGTCCAAGTCATGAGACGGATCAATTTGTATCGCAAGGTTCCGCGCGGTGCATCCAGAGCCTGCATATTCGTGGCCGCGGGGACCACACTATTTTGGCCGTTGTTGGTGGCAATTTGTTGAGTGCCGCGTTGGCCCAGCTGCGCTTGTGCCAATCGCCAAAAGAGATCTTCTTGGCTAGGAGGAAAGATACTGTGTTTGGTGACTTCTCGAAAGGTAGGATTGCCGGCCGAAAGCTTGTACAACACGGCCAAACTAGGAACCAATGCCGAGACGGCTGCGTCATCCACTTGAGTGGCGTCCAGTACAGCATCCATTTGTTTTTCCAGGATTTCCATCAAATCCTTGACCGCATTCTTTTCTACCAAAAACGTTCCAAAGGATGGACTAGCGTCGGTGAGAATGGTAATGGTAGACAATTTGACTTGATAGGTGCGAGGATCGTTCGAATCGAATTGTTGAAGCGACGTAATCACCAATTGTGACAGAGCCGGATTCGGACAAGGGTGTCGCAAGGCACGCGTCACTTCGCCCCCTCCCATGGCAAATATAATGCCCAATATTTCCACCACCAAATCAGGCCGACGGTCGTCTTTGGGTCCCGGAAAGGGTGGTAACGTAGGAGTGGTCAAGGACCAAATTAGAACATCCCGAAAAATAGAGGGATACGTAATGAGGCCGTCGGTATTGTCGTCGGGCTTTGGGGACCACGGGGCCTTGGCCATTTCCCCATCAAAGGGAAATCCAGTTTGTTGCACGACGGAAAGGCTTCCCGAAAAGGAGGCCAGCAGATTGTGAACATTGCGAATCAAAGACAAAGCCAATGCCGCCGATGTATTGGGCAGATAGGTTAATAGCTTGAGAGCTCGAGGAAGAAAGTGTAGTTCGTTGACAAGTAGCTCATGGGTGCTTTGCATAGTTTCATCATTGGGTGACAGGGGACTAAAGGTGGCGTAAAAGAGAAGCAGAGAGGCATACCTTGCAAACCGTTGTGACGGCGGCAATAATTGGTGTGATTGGTCTGTTGGTTGACCATTATTATTTTGCGTGTCATTTTTGCTGTTGAATTCCAATAAACTTAGAATTATGGAAAGCATGGAAGATGATTGAAAAGGGCTGGAACTCATGGGGTATATCAGGGGCTTGTATTGAAGATAGATTTGGAGGTACCATCGCAGGAAATTACTGCTTGTACGAAAGAGATACTCTAGCTCTGCCCAACACTTGTTATCTTGGTCAATCCCTGCTAGCTCCTGGTTGTCAATATCATTCTCGGTGTTGATTCGATCTGCCAGTAATTTTAGCTTGTCTTCCATGGACGCGTTGTTGTCATTGGAGGATAGATTCAGCAACGCCAATAACCGAAACACAATTCCATCTCGAAGGCTAAGGACGAGCTTATCAATGTTTTCTTTTTGCACTTCTTCTTGGCCGTCATCCGGTGTTTTAGCTTCATCCCCATGCTCATTCAAGCGTCTCTTTTGCTCTTCTGGACTTGCAAACAGTAAATCCTCCACTTCATCGTTCCATTTGGACAAGACCTCGATTGGAACATCATCCGTATGGATGATATCGGCTGTTGGGAGATGAGGCAGTAGGATCTCCTGTAGTTGCTGACAAAAGTTCATGGTTCAGCTTCGTATATAGTATACGATGGTTAGAAGGTTGGTGGATGAGGGATGGGTGGATTGGATTGGATAACACCTTATTATCCAGGCTCTATCTATTTAATTAGACAGGTTCTATTGTATTGTTGCAGCTATTGTTGTTCAGTGAGTCACCGACTTCGTGGATCGGAGGGTGGCTTCGGTACGTAGTACAGTAAAATTACTACTTTCTGGTACGACGAAAACAAAAAAAATTTTTAACCGAAGGTGGCCCTACAGGATGAAAGAAAAAGTAGCAACCACAGCAGGCTCCCATTCCAAGTGCTTGGTGAAGAGAAGCTTGTATATTGCATCCAATGCAACACTATTATAGCCAAATTGCTGATCCACTATGATTCATGTGATCCAACAATTTTGCCCCAATGGAAGACCACTTGGCAAAACCTAGACTTGCTTTCACAAACAAAAATGATAACTTAGTCATCCGAAAAACGAGTAAAAAAGGAACTGTGGTGGGTCAAGCTGCAATTGACGGTTGGAAAGGTGCCATCTTCTAGTTCTTCATTTCAAGGACGATCGGCCGAAATAATGGGGAGGGTTGAATTGCCCGTGCTGCATTTCCGCTCATAGCTTTACAGTGAGTTGTGGTCCTCTTGATCTGCGCTGTAGGATCGAAGCAGGCTAGATTCCTCGAGAGACTCTTCACTGACTTTGTGCCCCACCGCAACCATACTTTTATTTTCTTCGCCGCATGTTGTTTCTTCCACTGCATCGATTGCATCGGGATCAACTTCCATCTTGGCGGTTTCGCCGTCCGTGCTATCCTGAGTATGCACGCCAGCACCGCCAGCGGCCACGGCACCGTCCACGTCCATACTGTCTTCACTTTCGGTAGTAAAGAACGCAGTGCACTGCAAGTAGTCTCCGACGCCCTTTACACTTTCTGGAAACAAGTCAGCGCAAAGCCCTTTGGTGGCACTCTTGACCCCAGGTTTCTCCACTCCACGCAAAATTTCTTCCTTCTTTTCCGTATCAGAACTTGATAGAGGCTCGGAGACAAATTCGAAATGCAATCGAAAGCAAGCGTTACGCCCGAGAACACGAAGAAGCGTGCGGGCATAAGGTAGGGTGACCGAATCTTTGTAAGTACGATTTTTCTGACGAAGTTGGTTCATTCGATCCGCCATGGACCCCTTTTCAGGAATGCCCATGGAGCGGAGAAAGTCATCCGTAAGGGTCTGAAATTCCTCAAATGATTTTGCAGTTACACGTTCCGGGTGGTCGTTTCGATTACCATCGTATACGGTCGACAACTTTTCGCCAAGGCGTTCATTCATCAAAACATTGCTGTAGTACCATTTCATCTCATCCTCCTCGCGCTCCTTTCGCTTTTCCTCCTCGCGTGCCGATTTTTCAGAATCCCCTTTTGATTTTCTTCCTTATTTCTCTTCGTCGCTGTCTTGCCTTGTGACCTTGTATAGATCTCCGCTCTTCTTCCTCCGAGTTGTAGTCTGGGAACGAAACGCGTCTTCCTTCTTTCTTCTCTTGCTTGTCATTTGGGCACTCTTTCAACGTCAAACGTTGTCCTTCTGCTAGCGGAAAGTCGCTAGTGATGTTCATAGGGCAACGAATTATTTTTGGTTGATGAATCAATGGACGAGTGTCATTGTCCCAGCGAGGCACCACTGTGACGTTAAAAGATCGAGGCACCGTGGAATGAAAGTCCGATCCGGGTGGGTCAGATTTACGAGAAAAGTACGCACATCTATTCGAATCATTGCGGAATCATTGACCTGTGTGACTAACTCTCTGCGGTCAAAAGAAAAATTCGAAGGACACAAAGAAAGTTTCCAAGCTAAGTTATGCGTGCAACGTTGCTGTGATGATCTTGACAGACATATTGAGAAGAAGGAAAGGTGCTATGAAATGATGAATGATATTAGATAAAATTTTTACTAAAACTATTGTATTATTGACGAGGTACGTGCGCCAGCATCCAGCCAGAGAAAACGTTTAGAGCCACACGAGAATGGAGAGAGAGGAAAGAACGATGCCACACAAGGCGCTGTAGGAAGAGAATAAAGCGCCTACGCCGCTGTTTGTTTCTCCATTTGTCTCTCCAAGGGATTGAGAATCGCTGGTAAGATCGAACCCGTCGCCGTCCAAGAGTTCCTTTTCGTCAGTTGGGCCCTCGCGCCCAACCGCCACCTGTCCAGGGGCGCCCACTTGTTCATTGGCCACCTGTTCAATGGGAGCGGTCCATGTTGAGACGCCTGGGAACAACTCGTCAGCTGTCGTGATTTCGACGTTGCTGGCATCCAAACCTAGTGGATAGTCCTTGACAATATCATCAATGGCAGTCACGTTCTCGGGAACCACATCTGTGGAATACGTGGGGACGGAAGTCGTGCCATCAATCAGACGAGCTTTCAAGTCTGTCGCATTGGGTGTAACAAAGACATATGTAACACTCTCGTCTTGCAACCACTTCCTGGCTGCAGCGTTGACATCAGCCAAAGTAAGGTTGCTCAATTGCCCTTGCATGTATGACAGATAGTCATCACCGAATCCATATTCGTGACCCTCAATTGCCAGCGACAAGACATGAGCAGGTGTATCGACAGCAACTGGCAACACATTAAACCATCTGTTGCGAACGAATTCAAAGTCCTCTTGTGTCAAACCATCCTCGATGACCTTGTTGAGCTCATACATTGCCATGCGGGTCGCGAAGTGAGCGGATTCGGTTGTGTCAGCGGCTCCAATATAAACCTCCAAAGCCAAACCTTCGAAGCGGAGACCTGCGCTATTGCCGTAATTGATGCCTCGCTTAACACGAATTTCGGACATCAATCGGGACGTGAACGAACCGTCACCGTAGTGCCTCAAAGCAATCCGTAGAGCTGCATATTCCGGATGTCCCCGGGTCATCAAATCCACAGGCAGGCTGTAACCGAATGTCACAGTTGTAGCTTGGGTTGCCGCTTGCTGAATAATGATCGCGTTGGATGTGAGCTTTGCTGGAGGGGCTGCCACCGGCTCTTTATCCACGGGGCCACTCGACAAACGCTGGACATCTTTCATCACCTCTGCGACAAAACTCTCGGGCACTCCGCCAGCGAGGCCTACAATAATGTTTTGCTTTGTATATTTGGCCTCGTAAAAGTCCTTCACGTCATTCACTGTGAGGGCGTTGAGAGTATCGATCATTCCTGCGTTTGGCTTTGAATAGGGGTGGTCTTCGAAGACTGACAAATCAAAGGCCCTTGCGGCGACAAATCCGTCGTCGTAGAGACTGTCTTGGATGCTTCGAATGAGATCCGTTCTAATACGCTCGAAATCTTCCTTTCGAAAGCCTGGGTTGAAGAGCATCTCTTTGACGATGCCGTAGTAGCTATCCAAATTGTCAACATGGATCGCTCCATCAAAATATGTATATTCCTTGCCTGCTGAACCACTAAGATAAGCACTCATAGGGAAGAACTCGTCAGTGATCTGGTTGAGGGTCATAGAGGCACTTCCCCCAGAACTGATCATCTTGGCGGTGATGGCGGCGAGTCCCTCCTTGCCTTCTTCGTCGTCAGTGGACCCAACTCGGAAGCGAATGTCTACACAAGAATGGGTTGATTAACAGATGAGTATAACGAGAGGAGCCGAGAATTCCACACTGTTTCTTCGGTGTAAGGATGCACTTACCAAGGTAAACCAACTTGGAAGAGTCACTAGGAATGATAACTTGATCAGCTTCGAAGCTATCCTGATTGGTGACAGCTTTCACGAATCCATCCACCGATCCCGCCAAAGCATTGGCACCGTTCAACAGAGGGGTCGGTGGAGTGGGTAGCACATCCTCGGCATAAGCCAGGGTGAGAGTTGCAAGACGGGCGTCAGTAAAGTATTTGTTGGCAACTTCAACAATCGTCTCAGGCGTGATAGTGTCATAATAAGCATAAAGCTTGTTGAAGCTCTCAGGATCTACAAAAGAAACGAAACAAGAGTTATAGAATCAGGGTGGTAAGCAACCAGCTCGTCACTCATTGACATTTCAAGTTGAGGTGCGAAGGGATCAGTTCAGGATCGTCCTTACCTCCATTGAGAAAGGCATAGTACTGGATGGTGTCTGCAATGTTTTCTGCTGATGTGAGTCCCAGAGCAGCCTTATACTTCAAGTTTGACTTCACCCTGTCGAGCATCTGGTTTGATACCTCTTCAGTGCGTAACTTGGCCAATGCTTTGAGAATCTCGTCGCGCACATACCACATCTGGTCGACGCTTGCAACATTGGTTTCAATCGTGAAGAGATTCGGGTCGATGCTCCAGTAGTACCAAGCGCTAATCATAATTGCGGCCTGTTCATCGATCACAAGCTTCCTGTACAGTCAGACAAACGAGGAAGTGATAAGTGAGCTCTGTTTGAAACGAAAACATGCAACAGCATTACCAATAAATGCCTCGATCTTTTGTACCGTACTTGTAGAGGTCACTTTGAGACGAGAATACCATGTACTGGATGATATCTAGAGCTGCAGTGTCGGGTTCCGTAATGGTGAAGTTTGACGCACTAAAGTCCAAGGAGAACCAAGGCGTGCTGGCCTCGGGCCACTCAATGTGCCTGTAGAGGGATTCATCACGAGCAGGTTCCTGAGGAATATCTTGGGTGAACTTTTCGCCGGCCTCCCAGCTGCCCCAGTATTGTTCAATTAGACCCATTGCCTCGTCGACATCGACGTCACCATATACTTGCATAACAACGTTGTCGGGGGAGTAGAAACGCTCGAAGAATTCTCTGCTGTATTCAAACTCGTTGGGCATGTCAACAATATCTTCTAGGGTACCCAACACGCTGTGCGAATAAGGGTGAACATTGTAGGAAAGATTGTATCGAGCCATGTCCAAATTTCTACTGATGCTGCCTGTGGACGTAAAGGACAAAAGTGCATGAGCAAACCAGTGGCGAATCTTGTATACTTTCAATAGTAAGCGTCATTCCATTACGTACCCTCCACACGGTAATTGTATTCTCCTTGGATAGCTCCTGCCTCCGTCTTGAAGTCCGCCAATGTGTAGTTAATATTTTGGAATCGATCGGATTCCATCAACATGACCTTGGCAAAGTTACTCTCTCCATCAGCCGCAGACTTGGGGAAGGTGACATGGTAATTCTGTCGTTTAATGTCAAAGAAATTATCATTTAGAAATTGTCAGTTAATCGCTTACTAATCCCTCGCCACAAGATAATATAACTCCAAGACAATAAATTAATACATACCGTTGCATCCATCCAAGTCCAAGCATTGTAACTTGCGCCCATTTCCAAGTAGATGGCATCAAATACATCCGATGAGATAGTCTCGGTTCCCCGAAACATCATGTGCTCAAAGAAGTGCGCCATGCCAGTTTTGCCAGCCTCCAACTCATTGCGAGAACCAGCCAGCACGGTGATGTGGACGCTCACAATGCCTGGGAAATCGTCGCCCAGCGGCACGATCACGACGGGCATTCCATTGCTGGCCAACTTGGTGGACGTGTAGGCATAAGGGAAAATCTTTCCATCATCATCATCACCAGTAGTCATGGTGGCAGCCTCACTCTGGTCTTTGTTATTAGCCTGCTGGTCTTTGTTATCCTGCTGGCCTTGTTCATCCGCAACGGTCATGGTGGCATCCTCCATCTGGTCTTTGTTGGCCTGCTGGTCTTTGTTAGCCTGCTGGCCTTGTTGGTTGCCCTGCAATTTCCTCACCTTCGCGGGCATGAGGCTGCTAACGCCATTGCGAAAGGGAACAGCCGACACTGCCTCCAGCAGACACAGCTGCAACAGCAAGGCCGACAGGGAACGACGACCAAGTCCAAACATTGTTTATCGGTTAATCAATACGGAAGGGATTTTAGATATCAAGAATATTGATTTGTGTGATGTTGATGTGGTGGAAGGAGACAAATTAAACCAATCTATCCTCCAAGAAATCAAATTTAACTGCTCTATATCCTCCTCCAACTCAAATATATGCGAGCTGGTGCGTTCGACTCAGCCAGTAGACTTACAGGGGTGCGCATGCGGCGATGAAAACAATCAGAAGGCTTAAGATGTAAGTGTTCGATCAACAAATCTAATTAGCGATGGTATCGTTTTAGATGTAGGTAAACTGCCTGTTTTGCCTCCAACAAGCAGAACTTACATGAGCGCGCAGCAAAGGATTCGAGAAGTCCAAAAAATTCAAAAAAGTGAGATGGCGCAAAACAAATGAGCAAGTGTGAAGGCATGGTTGGATCTTTGACCGTTAGGTGCATTCCGTACGCGTTACGATAATAGCGATAGTACTATATTCGTAGTAGTCCCGCCTGCGCGCAGCCAGCCGGACCTGCTGGCTCGCTTGTGCTGCACATAAACCAGAGAATGGCTCAAATGCTGAGTGCTGCACTGCTGTGATCGTGTTAGGAAGTGACAGTGACATAAAATGTTACCGCAAGACATGGTGCTAGTTGTACACAGCTATGACACTGTTAGTAGGGGGATCTCACAAGTGCGCACGATGGAGGTCCGAAGTTCGAATCGTGGGCAGAAGCCGTGCAGAACAAACACAAACGCACAAAAAAAACACAAGTTGGGCAAAAAAGCAATGACTGGTGTTTTTGCCAGTGATTGGCTAGCCAGTGGTTTTGCATGCTTGCCCCCAAATGACACAATTGGGATTCGGCAGTGCATGCGGCACATCGAAGAACTCCACCCCCACCTCACACTCCAGCGCCACATTGGCCAGCATGCCTTGGAGCATCGCGTTGCCGCCACTTGGCCTTGGAACAGTTGGGGGGTCCAAAGTTGGGGCCAAGCATGCGCTGTCCTGGCATGAGAGTTGCATCACCCCCTCTCCCATTGCCACGACCACGCCCTCCAGGTGCAGGGGGGGGAGCAGTCTTCGCCGCGCTGGAGCCGCTGCTCGTCCTGCTGCCGGCCGCATGTTCGGATGCCGCGGTGCGCGCCGAGTCGCTTCGCTAAGACTTGTCATCAAAAGTGGGTGACCGCAGGCGTTCTTGATCTCTTCAATTGCCTCTGCTGTCGTCCTGCCTTCATCTGCTAGTGGCTGAAGGAGAGCATGGATCCTGAGGCGACGGCTGAACATCATCGACTTCCTTTTGCTGCCATGGCCACCACGTTCCCTGCTGGAGAAGAGTTGCGCCGGCTTCCTGCCCCCAACACCGCACTTCCATTCTCTCCAATGATCCTCCAGTGAGTGAAGGTTCTTGGTGAGCTCGGCAGTTGGATCGCGGTGTTCAAGCACACCGACTGGAAGATTCAAAGCGTTGAGTGGAACCTCGCGCAGAGCCGCTTGTCGTTCGCCTGCTTGAACAGGACGGATCTTGCCGAGCGAATCCACCTTGAACCGCACCACCAAAGCGGTGGATGTTGCCGTTGAGTGTGACGTTCTACCGTCCCATGTGGGTCTTGATCTCGGCAAACCTGTTGTCGATCTGGACCTGCATCAGGGCCTGGTTGGTGATGGTGCGCTGCTGGTTGAGGATGATGGTCTGCAGCATTGCACCTGCATCAGCACCAGCCACGCCAACAGGAAGCTGCGCTGCTCCAGCCTCTTGGCCAGCCCCTTGTGTCAACTCTTCGATGTGGAGGTTACCGTTGACGTTGTGCACATGGAGGGGGATCTTCTCCACACAGTTGTCACCGTGCTCCAGCCCTTGGAGGGCGGCGGCAATGCGCATCCTATGGAAGTCCATCAAGAGAGCGCGCAAAGTTGGTTCGCAGTGCGCACAAAGGGTAGCGAGACCTAACGCACGACAGAAGGCACGGTCATTGGAGAAGCGAGCGTGGATGTGAGGGATGCAGTTGGTAAAGAGCCACTCGTCGTTGATGCGATCCTGCAGACCCACCTTGAGCTTGTACTTGATGGGACCACCCGGGCATAGGAGCGCTGCTACCTTAGCGTCAATGTGAACCTGGTTCACGTCGATGTAGCGAAAGACGACGCGCTTACCCTGCGGCTTCCACCGTCCTCGGATTTCGATCTCGTCGGCGTTCGCCCCGTTCTTTCGCGCTTCGTCGGCTGAACCCTTTCGGAAAGAGTGAGTGCCAAGCCCCTTGTGCTCATCGCTATCCAATGCCATCTGGCAGAAGTCGTCATTCTTGAAGACATGACGGTCCATGTTGTTGCGGTGGTTGGTCTTGAGGCGGATGGGTGCCTCGTCGTCCAAGTCGTCGGCGAAGAGGTACTTCGCTCCAGGAGTTCGCCGTAGATGCTCCTCCAGGTAGATTGCTAGGTTGAGCACAGTACAAAGCGCTGACTCGCTTGCTGCTAGGACGATCTGTGCTGGACAGTCGCGTTCCTCCATGACATTCTTCGACCAACGGACTTTGGTCTGAAGAGCGAAGTTGAATCCAGGATGGGAAGT
>ENA-ORBV01014738-ORBV01014738.1-microbial-mat-metagenome-genome-assembly--contig:-NODE-14738-length-11631-cov-5.181409_pt1 | contig 11631 bp, 10 predicted proteins | sample MGYA00237777_ERZ505514 | MGnify/ENA primary metagenome ERZ505514 (study PRJEB26160, sample SAMN06269048) | microbial mat metagenome | isolation source: Oligotrophic lake microbial mat | place...
ATGCGGGGTCGCGCAGTGGAAGATGTACAGGCCGGGATTGAGCGCCTTGAAGCGCAGTGTCTTGTCCTGGCCCGGAGGCACCTGCAGCAGGGTGGCGCCGCCGCCGGGGCCGGTCGCGGCATGGAAGTCGATCGAGTGCACCAGCTTGCTGCCCGGGTCGTTGGCCAGGGTCACCTCGACGGTGTCGCCCACGCGCGCGCGCAGCATCGGGCCCGGCACCTGGCCGTCGTAGCACCAGTACTCGAAGGTGGTGCCGTCCTCCATCTGCGCGACCACCTCCTTGGAGGTGAGGCGATAGCTCACGGTCGCCGGCGCGTCGCGGGTGATCGGCGCGGGAACCGCCGAAGCATCGGCGCCGATCTCATCGTCGGTGATGGGCCTGGTCGGGGCGATCGGCTTGATCGCCATGGCCATCGGGCGATGGGCAGCGACCGCCTCATCGGCGTGGGCATCGCCGCCACCGCTGGAGCCGACGACAAGCTGGCCCTCCATGCCCAGTTGGCGATGACCCGGGATCGAGCAGTAGTAGGCATCGGACTGCTGGGCCACGAAGGAGACCTCGGTCTTGTCGCCGATGCGCAGGATCTGCCCGGACTTGATCTTGTGCCCATCGAGGACCACGTCGTGCGCCATTGGCTCGACGTTGATGAGCACGATCTTCACCGTGTCGCCCTTGGTCACCCGCAGCGTCGGGTTGCGTTCGCCGGCGATGGGGCCGCCTGATCCGACGTAGCCGGTCATGCGGGCTTCGAGGGTGAACTCGCGGTCCGCCGCCACGAGCGGCAGGGCCAATAGGGCGAAGAGGAGTGGAGCGCCGAGGCGCAGCGGGTGCAGGGGCATGGTCGGTTCCTTGGTAAACTGAGTATGACGTAAAAGGGACAAGAAGACTTGTTTATCTTTTTTATGGGGATGAAATGTTCCGGTGGCATCAACCGCATGCGTGGCGCTGTCCGCCGCGCGGCCGACGGGCCGCGCGGCAACCCCCTGACCATACCGGCGGGCCTTGTCATGGCGCGGCGCCGGTGGCCGTCGAGGCGGTGGTGGGCTTGAAGGACCAGCCGGTCCACAGTCCGAGTGCGAACCAGGCGAGCGCGCCGCCGCCGACCGCGAAGATGACGTCGCCCACCACCCGCAGCCAACGCAGGGTCTGCATGATGTCTTGCTGCATGAACTCGGCCGAGCGCGCCGACCACAATCCGCGTTCGATGCTTTCGTGCGCCTGCCAGATGCCGACCGGCAGCAGCGACAGCGCCACCATCAGGCCAAGACCGATGTTCAGCGCCCAGAAGGCGAGCCTGAGCGGGCCGTCCTTCCAGGCTCTGCCCGCGGTCGCGCGGCGGAAGATGAACAGGACCATGCCGATCGAGAGCATGCCGTAGACCCCGAAGAGGGCAGTGTGGCCATGCACCGGGGTGGTGTTGAGGCCCTGCAGGTAGTAGAGCGCGATCGGCGGGTTGATCAGGAACCCGAACACGCCCGCGCCGACCAGGTTCCAGAACGCCACCGCCAGGAAGCAGGCGATCGGCCAGCGGTAGGTCGCCGCCCAGGGCGCGGCCAGGCCGAGCTGGCGGTTCTTCCAGGCTTCGTGCCCGATCAGCACCAGTGGCACCACCTCGAGGGCCGAGAACACCGAGCCGATCGCCATGATCGAGACCGGGGTGCCGCTGAAGTAGAGGTGGTGGAAGGTGCCGGGGATGCCACCGAGCAGGAAGATCGCGGTGGCGAAGAGCACCGCGCGGGTCGCCGAGCGCGAGCTCACCAGGCCGAGGCGGGTGAAGATGAAGCTGATCGCGACCGTGGCGAAGACCTCGAAGAAGCCCTCGACCCAGAGGTGCACGACCCACCACCGCCAGTATTCCGCCACCGACAGGTGAGTACGCGCGCCGTACATCAGGCCGGCCCCGTAGAACAGGGCGATGGCGATGGTCGAACCCACGAACAGGGACAGCAACTGCTTGCGGCTGCCGCCTTCGACGTCGCCGGCGGACACCCGCGCGGTGAGCGCCGGCCACAGGCCGCGCACCATGAGGCCCAGCCACAGCACCAGCCCGACAATCAGGAAGAGCTGCCAGAAGCGGCCGAGATCGATGTACTCATAGCCCTGGTGGCCGAACCAGAAGCCGGCGTTCAGGCCCATGCGCTGCATGATCGACGCCCACTCGCCCGCCAGCGAGCCGACCACGATCACCACCAACGCCACCAGCAGGAACCACACCCCGGCAGCCTGGAAGCGCGGCTCGCGCCCACCCACGAGCGGTGCCAGGAACAGCCCGGCGGCGAGGAACGCGGTCGCGATCCAGAAGATGCCGAGCTGGATGTGCCAGGTGCGCGTCACCGCGTACGGCAGCCAGGCGGCGAGATCGTAGCCGAAGAAGGCGCGCCCTTCGACGCCATAGTGGGCGGTGAGGATGCCGAAGCCGATCTGGGCCAGGAACAGCGCGATGACCGTGGCGCCGAAGACGACGGTGGCCTTCATCGACGCGGTCATCGCGAAGCCGTCGAGCGGATCGCGCGGCGGCGCGACCAGGCGTTCGTCCTCGTGGTGGTGCGATTGCCAGTAGACGAGGCCACCGATCGCGCCGAGCAGGACGACGATCGAGACCAGCGACCAGAGCAGGTTGGCGGTCGACGGCGCGTTGCCGATCAGCGGCTCGTGCGGCCAGTTGTTGGTGTAGCTGATGGTGTTGCCGGGCCGGTCGGTGCCGCAGCTCCAACCCGTCCACCAGAAGAAGGCGGTCAGCTGCGTGCGGCGCTTGGCGTCAGGGATGGCGTGATCCTGGATCGCATACGCGTCGCGCAGCTTGATCACCGCCGGGTCGTCGCTGCCGCCGAACACGGCGTCGTAGTGGCTGGCGATCCGCGCCATCACCAGCGCGCGGTCGGCGGAGACGGTGACCCGGCCGGTGGCGGCATCCCAGGTGTTGGTGCGCATGGTGCGCTTCACCCGCTCGCGCAGCGCCGCCTGCGGCTCAGGATCGAGCTCGACATAGAGCCGCTGCGCCTCGCGCTGGGCCCACAGATCAAGCAGGCCGGTGATCTCGCGATGCAGCTGGTCGGCCGACCAGTCGGGCGCGACGTAGGCGCCATGCCCCCACACCGAGCCGACCTGCTGGCCCCCGATCGACTGGTAGACCTGCTGGCCGGTGAGGATGTCGTCCTCGGTGAACAGCACGGTGCCGTCGACGGTCACCACCGCGCTCGGCAGCGGCGGCGCCTGGCGGTAGACTTCGCGGCCAAAGAAGCCGAGCAGGAGGAAGGTCGAGCCCACGACCAGGGCGAGGAAGATCCACAGGCGGCGGTTCATGCGTGCTCCGGAAGCGATGGGGACAGGGTGTCGGCGATGGGGGCCAGACCCTGGTAGAGGCGGCTGACGGAGCCGCAGGCTCCGCTCCACGGGTGGAAACGGTCGGTGAGCTGGCGCATGCGCCGGGCGAGGGCGGCGTGCGCCGCGTGATCGTCGCCGTGGCTGTCAGCGAGGGTGGAAACCACCTCGGCGAGCGTCGCCATATCGGGATGGGAAGAGCCGTGGACGCGGGCCACGGTGGCCGCGAGGTAGCGCAGCTCGGCGAGCGGCTGGCGCCAGGCTTGCGCGGAAGCGTCCATCACGCCGCTCCGTGCGGCGAGGCCCCGCAATCGCAGACGGCGGTGAGCAGCCGCATGATCCGCGGTTCGTCGGCGGCCCGCGGGATGCCATAAGCGGCAGCCAGGCGGTCGGCCGTCGCCAGCATGCGCAGATGAGTGCCGTCGCCGACGTCATCGTGCTCGAGCCGCCGGTACGCATCCACGATCGCGGCGTCCTCCTCGGGCGAGAGCTGGGCCTGGGCGATACGGAAGAGGACCTCGTCCTCCTTGAGGATGTGGGCGCGCAGGAGCTCGAGGTAGGCGGTCGCGGCGCAGGCGAACCCGGGGCCGTCCCCGCGCGCCAAGGCCTCGGTCATGCCGTGGATCAGGGCCCGCCCCATCTCGTGCTCGCCACGCATCACCCGCGTCGGCATGAAACCCGGCATCTGCGCCTCCAGCGCCGGGAAGAGGATGTCCTCCTCTTTCGCGTGGTGGCAGGCGTCGGCGAAGGTGCGCAGGACGTCGAGCGTGGCGTGGGCGTCCCCCGTGGGCAGGTCACCGGTCGCGGCGCGGGCGGCGATCGCCTCGAGCGCGGCCAGCACCTGCAGGATGACGCGGTGCTCGCCCGAGAGGATGCTGACGGCGCTGATGCGATCGAGGTCGACGGGCACGTCGTGGTGGTGGCAGCTCATCGAGTCTCCGGTTGAGAGAAAGCTGATGCACGCCGCGTGCCACTGCGCGAACCCAGTTCGCACAACGGCTTACGTCCAGCCAGATCACGATGAGTATATTCAGGATATAATCATCTTGATACCATTTGATCAGATTGAGTATGAACGCATGCTCACCGTCGACGACCTGCTCACCCTCGCCTGTGACCTCACCGCCGGCCTCGCGGCCGAGGACCGCTCACGCCGGCTCATCGCCGCGGTCGAACGCGTGATTCCGTGCGAGGCGGCGGCGCTGCTCCGTCTCGAGGGCGACGCGCTGGTGCCGGTCGCATCAAGCGGCCTAGTGCCCGAGCTGGCAGGTCGGCGCTTCCTCCTGCGCGATCATCCGCGCCTCGACCTCATCCTGCGCCACCGCGCCGCCGATGGCGCTGCCGCCCCCCTGCGCTTCCCACCCGACAGCCACCTCCCGGATCCCTACGACGGGCTCATGCTCGGCGACCCCCACGCGTGCGCGCGTGTGCATGCGTGCATGGGCTGTCCGCTGATGGTGGACGGCGAGGTCATCGGCGTCCTCACCGTGGATGCCCGTGATCCGCACGCATTCGCTGCCCTCGACGACGCCACCATCGCCACCTTCGCCGCGCTGGCGGCTGCAGGTCTGCACGCCGCGACCCTGATCGGCGCGCTCGAGCGCACCGCCCAGCGGCGCGACGTGGTGCTCCGGCAACTCGTGCGCGATGAGCGCGAACGCCGTGGCAGCCAGCTGCTCGGCACCAGCGCGGCGATGCAGAAGCTGCGCCACGAGATCGCGCTGGTGGCGGCGTCGGACCTGACGGTGCTGGTCACCGGCGAGACCGGGGTGGGCAAGGAGCTGGTGGCCGGCGCCATTCACGCCGCGTCACGCCGCAGCGAGGAACCGCTGGTGCAGGTCAACGGCGCGGCCCTGCCCGAGGCGCTCGCCGAGAGCGAGCTCTTCGGGCACGTGCGCGGTTCGTTCACCGACGCCAAGGCCGACCGACCGGGCAAGTTCGAGATCGCCGACGGCGGCACGCTGTTCCTCGACGAGGTCGGCGAGCTGCCGCTGTCAGTGCAGCCGAAGCTGCTGCGCGCCCTGCAGCAGGGCGAGATCCAGCGCCTCGGCGCCGACCGCGTGCTCACGGTCGACGTACGGGTGATCGCGGCGACCAACCGCGACCTCCTGGTCGAGCAAGAGGCGGGCCGCTTCCGCCCAGATCTCTATCACCGGCTGTCCGTGTACCCCCTGCACATCCCGCCGCTGCGCGAGCGTCGCGAGGACATCCCGCTGCTCGCCGGGCACATCCTCGAGCGCGAGGCGCCGCGGCTCGGCTGCGGCCAGGCTCGGCTCGACTCCGCCGCACGGGCCGCGCTGCTGGCCTATCCCTGGCCAGGCAACGTCCGCGAGCTGGAGCACGTGCTCATGCGCGCGCTGGTGCGCGCTGGGGGCGGGGCCCGTCGCCAGCAGGCGGTGGTGGTGACCACTGGCGAACTCGATCTGGGAGCCCCGGCGCCGCTGCCGGCGGCACTGGCGGCGGTCCCGGCGCAAGCACAGCAAGAGACGGCCCCGCCTGCAGGCACCATGCGCGAGCGGCTGGATGCCTTCACCCGGGTGCAGGTTCAGGCGGCCCTCGTCCAACGCCGTGGCAGCTGGGCCGCCGCCGCGCGCGATCTCGGCCTGACCGCCAGCAATCTGCAGCGGCTCGCCGCCCGTCTCGACTTACGCGGCGACTGATCAGGACTTCGGCTGCCGGGCGCCGGTCGTCATCGCCACCAGGGCAAGCGGCACCATGATTCCAAGTGCGCCGATCCAATACGGCGCCGCGGGCGACCAGCTGAAGTAGGCGAGCGCGGCGACCAGCGGCCCGATCGCGCGGCCGAGGGCGCTGGCGGAGCGGAAGGAACCCAGCGCCAGGCCCTGGTTGCGCTCGTCCGCGGCCAAGCTGACCAGGGTGTTGAGGGCGGGGAAGACCAGGCCGGTCCCCGCCGCCAGCACGACGATGCCCAGCACCAGCAGGCCGAGGCCGGGATGGCCGTCGACCAGGGCGATGAGGGCGAAGCCCGGTGCCAGCAGGGCGAAACCGAAGACGGCGAGCGGCTTGGCGCCCAGGCGCGGGGCGAGGCGACGGAAGACCAGCCCCTGCATGAGCGCAGCCGTGAAACCCATCAGCCCGAAGAGGTAGCCGATATCGCGCGGTTCGAAGCGCAGACGCTCGGTAGCGAGGAAGCCGAGGGTGCTCTCCATGCCCGCGAACAGGCCGGTGTGCAGCAGCACGACCACGTTAAGCAACACGATGGTCGCACCGAGGTGGGTGGCGGTGAACAACTTGAGCGGATTGGCGGTGCGCTCACCGCTGCCGCGCACAGCGCGGCGCTCAGGCGGCAGCGTCTCGTGGAAGGAACGCAATGCCCACAGCAGGTTGCCCAGGCTGAGCGCGGCGGCGATCGCCGCCGGCGTCGAGAAGGGATTGAAGCCCCACGCCGCCAGCCCGCCCTGATCGATGCGGATCGCCTGCGCGGCGCTGAGCCCGCCGATCACCGGGCCGAGGATGAAGCCAAGGCCGAAGGCCATGCCGACCAGCGCCATGCCCTTGGCCCGCGCCGCCGGCGTCGGCGTGCTGTCGGCCACCGCCGCCGAGGCCATCACCGCCGCGCCGCCGACCACGCCAGCGAGCAGGCGCGAGATGAGCAGGACGGTGAACGAGCCCGCCACCATCCACAGCACATAGGCGATGACGCTGCCGCTCAACGACAACAGCAGCACCGGACGCCGACCAATGCGATCGGACATCCGCCCCCAGAACGGTGCGGCAATGAACTGCAGCAGCGAGTACAGCCCGCCGAGCAATCCACCGAACAGCGCGCTGCGCTGCAACGGCGAGGCGCTGGGAAAGCTGCTATCGACCCACGCCATCACCGAAGCCAACACCCCGGGATGGTGGTTGAGGTAGTGGTCGAGCATGTCCGGATAGAGCGGAAACAGGATGCTGAACCCGACCAGATCGAGGAACAGCACCAGGAAGATGACGCCCAAGCTGACGCGCGGCGGGGCAGAGGCGTCGATCGTACTCACACAAACTCCTCGACGAAACCGCCCACAGGCAGCACAGGGTCAAGCACCCTCTTCATATGTTCTCGCAAAACCGGCGAGAGTGGCCCAGCTGCGGGATCACTTCGGGCCCTGCCCAAGTGATCGGGCGGAAGGAAGGAGTGTGGCCCAAGCCACATGACTGACGACCAACGCCGCAGATGGGCCGCCATCGCCGGTTTTGTTCAGCCAACGACGTAGACGGTGATGAAGAGGAGGATCCAGACGATGTCGACAAAGTGCCAGTACCACGAAGCCGCGATCATGGCGAAGTTGCGCTTGCCCTTGAAGTGGCCGAACTCGAGCCGCATGAGCACCATGAAGAGCATGATCAACCCGATCGCGACGTGCAGGCCGTGGAATCCGGTCGAGGTGTAGAAAATCGAGGCGAAGGACGCGTTGGCCGCGTGGCCGGTGGTTGCGAGCCCGGCGGGGGTGAAGCCGCGCGCGATCAGCTCGCCGTATTCCTTGCCTTGGAAGCCGAGGAAGATGACGCCAAGCACGATGGTGGTCAGCAACAGCAACTTGGCGAGGCCACGCTTGCCATGCTCCAGGAAGTGGTGCGCCATCTCACAGGTGACCGAGCTGGAGATCAGGATGAAGGTCGCGTACGCGACTAGCGCGCCGTGAAAGTGCATGCCCTCGGGGAGGGTGAATTCCGCGGAGGCATCCCAGATCTTGCGATGATAGAAGTAGCCGAAGATGGCGCCGAATATCGCCAGCTCACCGGTCAGGAAGCAGGCGGTGAACATCTTCAGGTCGGACTGCTGCTGCACGGGATCGTGGCTGAGCGGCTTCTCGCGGATGATCTGGTGCGCCCAGCCCATGAGGGTGAAGAGCAGCCCGACGCCGCCGACGCCGAGCAGGATGTTGCCGAAGGCCGGGGTGGTGACTTGGTTCAGCGTCTGGACGAAGCCGAGGTGGACGAAACCGAGCAGGTCGCCTTCCCACTTCAAGGCGCCCAGCGCGGCGAGGGACCCGAACGGGATCAGGATAAGCGCGATCGATACCAGGAACGGCCAGATACTGCCTGGTGGGACGTGGCTCATCGGGTCATCGTGGCCGCCGTGCGCCGCGGCGGTGCCGGCGGGATGCTGGGCGTGGTCGCTCATCGCTGGGGCTCCTGGGGCGCGGCAGATGCCGCAGCGGGCGTAACACTAGAGGGCTGGGCCGCGCCGCCAATGGGGTTGCCGTCGGCCGAGCGTTCGCGTTCGAGGCGCTTCCACACCTCGGGATCCTTGGGCAGGCCACGGCGAGTGAAGGCGACCATGAAGGCGATGACCACGGTGATGACGAAGAGGGCGAGCAGCAGGCCGGTGATCCGGTTGCGCCGGCGCTGGTCGACGGGGACGAGTTCGATCTCGGGGTTCATGGCGCCGGGGCCGGCGGCGTGGGCGGCGGCGTGGCCTTGAAGCGCGGCGACACCACGGCGCCCTTGCTGCCGCCCGCTTGTTCGAGGCGCTTGAGCGACCCCGCCTCATCCTCGCCCTCGACCAGGGCGAGCAGGCTGTAGCAGATAGTCACGTCCTGCACGCGCGCATCCATCGCCGGATCGAAGCGGTAGACGACCGGCAATTCGCGCTCCTCACCCGGGCCGATCTCCTGGTCGTTGAAGCAGAAGCAGACCTTCATGCCGAAGTGTTCTTGGATGATGCCGGGGTCGACCTGATGGATCGGTCGGAAGCGCACCACCCGGTCAGAGAGGTTCTGCAGGCGGTAGAGGTTGCCGGTGTCGGTGCCGACCTCGACGCGCTGGCGCTCGTGCTCGGGCACGAAACGCAACGGAAGCTGGTCGAAGATCTTGCTCTCGAAGAAGACCTCGACGAAACGGCCAGTGGCCACCGCCGGCGCATTGGCGACCGTGGGGTTGTTGGGGTTCATCGAGCTGCCACCTTCGCGACAGATCAGCGAATAGAGTGGCGGCAGCACCACAAAGGCGAAGGCGACCATCACCGCGGCGATCCCCGCCAGGACCAGCAGCAGCTTGGTGTTCCCGGCCGCGGTGGCGGCGGGTGCCGGGGCGGGTTCGGCGACAGAGTTGGATTCGGGGCTCATGATTTCACCACCGGGTACGAGATGGCATCCAGCACCAGCGCGAGGAACAACGCGCCGATGTAGATGATGGAGAAGCGGAACAGCGGCATGGTCGGCATCACCGGGCGACGCTTCCACAGCAGTAGGGCCCAAATCAGGAAGACCGCGCCGAGCGCGCTGGCGATGGAGGTGTAGAACGGATTGTGGGTGAACGAGGACGATATCCACGGCAGCGCCAGCGTCCCCGCCACCATGATCACGGTGTAGATGAAGATCTGGCGGGTGGTCTCGTCGACACCCTTCACCACCGGCAGCATGGGGATGCCGGCGCGCGCGTAGTCCTCCTTCAGCTTGATCGCCAGGGCCCACACGTGGGGCGGTGTCCACAGGAAGATGATGGCGAACATGCCGAACGGGGCCCAGTCGATGCGCCCGGTCATCGCCGCCCACGCGATCAGCGGGCCCATCGAACCGGGCACGCCGCCGATGACGATGTTGAGGTAATGCCGGGGCTTGAGGTAGAGCGTGTAGAAGAAGCTGTAGTAGAGCACGGTGAAGAGTGAGAGCGACACCGCCAGCCAACTGGCATAGACCAGCCCAAAGATGACGACGGCGGCCACCAGTTGGACCCCGGCGAAGTAATAGGCATGGCGGACCGAGATGCGCCCGGCCGGCAGCGGACGCCGGCTCTTGGTGCGGTTCATCACCGCATCCTTGTCCTTCTCGAAGATCTGATTGAGGGTGTTGGCGCAGCCGCCGACGAAGAACAGCGCGAGCAGGCACGGCCAGATGTGGCCCCAGTCGGTGGCATGGCTGCCCTCGACCGCGATCGCGGCGTAGCCGGTAAAGATCGCCATGGCGGTGATGCGGTACTTGGTCAGCACGAGCAGGTCGCGGAGCAGGCCGATCATGCCGGGGCTCCGGGCAGAGTCGGCTGCGCGTCGCCGGCGGATTCATAGCGGGTGTCGAACAGCGCCATCACCAGGCCGACGAGCAGGAACATCGCCATCACTAGGTGCGCCAGCGAGACCAGCACGGGATGGCTGAGGAAGACGTTGCCCAGACCAAGTACCACCTGCGCACCGAGGAAGGTCGCCACAACCTTAAGCGACAGCCTCAGGCGTGGCGCCAGCGGCGCACGGCGGGCGGTCCAGAAGGCGACCAGCAGCGCCGCGACCACCAGCCAGGCGAACCAGCGGTGCACCCATTGGTGGAGCAGCGCATTGTCGAGCAGGTTCCACGCCAGCGGCCGTCCTGAATCCCACAGGAAGTTCGGCACCAGCTTGCCCATCATCAGCGGCCAGGTGCTGACGAACTGGCTGGGATCCTGGTGGTCGTGGCCGCTGGTGCGACTGCCCGCGACCAGCGCGCCGAGCACAATCTGGATCCAGACCAGGATCGCCCCGGCGTGCAGCGCGCGGCTCAGCGGACGACGGGCGGCGGCGATATTCGCCGGCACCGTCACGCGCTCACCGAGCAGGGCGAGGATGGTCCACACAATGAGTGAGAGGATGACCGCCGCCGTGCCGAGGTGGACGAACAGCCAGTGGGTCGCGGTGCCGGACTTGACCAGCGCGCCACCAATCAGCGCCTGGACCACGATCAGGCCGCAGGCGACGCCGAAGAGTCGACCGACCCGACTGCGCAGGTCGGCGTAGCGCAGCACCACCACCCAGCAGGCGGCGGCGACCAGTCCGACCAGGGCGGCGGCGAAACGGTGTAACCACTCGACCAGGAACAGCCGCTTGAAGGTCGGCGGATCGTGGGCGAAGGCGCCGAGCGAGCCGAGGCCGATCGCGCCGCTCTGCGCGGCATGCTTGAGCTCGGCCTGGTCGACGTCGTAGCGTGCGCGCACCGATACCCAGCCCGCTTCATCCATCGGCGGCAGCAGCGACCAGCTGTCGCCGATGCGGATCAGCGGCCAGTCAGGGATGGAGAGTCCGGATCCGGACAGGCGGACATAGCCGCCGACGGCGATCACCAGCAGCAGCAGCACGAACAATCCGCTCAGCCACGACGCCACCGACGCCCGTGCTGAATCCACGCGGGATTGGCTCGAGGCGGAAGACGTGCCGGGAGTGGTGACGACGCTCATGCGGAGCGCGCACGCTAGCGCGACGGAGGCGGGGGTGAAGGACGGAGCCCAGGCAGGCCGCAAGGATAGCCGGAGTGCATCGGTGAACCTAAATCCGGCGATAGCGGCCCATCTGCGGCGTTGGTCGTCAGTCCGATCACCTGGGCAGGGCCCCAGGTGATCCCCGC
>ENA-ORBV01014740-ORBV01014740.1-microbial-mat-metagenome-genome-assembly--contig:-NODE-14740-length-11629-cov-19.817434_pt1 | contig 11629 bp, 14 predicted proteins | sample MGYA00237777_ERZ505514 | MGnify/ENA primary metagenome ERZ505514 (study PRJEB26160, sample SAMN06269048) | microbial mat metagenome | isolation source: Oligotrophic lake microbial mat | place...
CCCCACCACCGCCACCGCCTCCCGCATTCGGCATTTCAGCCGCCGGCGCCAGCGCCGGATTGATCTGCATAGGCGCGGGCTTGTACTCGGGGAACGGCCCGGCCGACCTGTACGCCTGCTGCGAGAGCATCCCCTCGGGCATCCCGGCGTAGTTCGCCTGCCGTCGGCGCAGGAATTCCGGTAACCCGGCTTGCGGGTCCATTTCAAGCATTGAGTTCATCCGACCCTCACGTATAGGTATGTCCGGTCAGTGCTGGCCGTGCTGCTGTGCGTCAGCGTGAAAGAGCCTTTCGCCCGAGCGGACAGGTAGACGTTGGTCATCGCCGCCGCAGCGTTCGCCGTGGCTGGCGACCAGATCACGACTTGATTCGATTCAAAGAGGTTGTCCGTAACCACGGTCGTGGTAACGCTCGCCGCCAGCGTGAACGTGCCCATGTTCGCGCTCTTGCCGCCGATCAACGCATTCACCGCCTGTGAGAGGGACTTGTAATGTTCCTCTGCACGCTGGCTATGCTCTGGCAGGAACCTGATCGCCATCAGGCCACCGCCGATTCAACGGCTTGGTACTCGACGCCTAGCGCAGACTCAAAATTGCCGTCGATCGTAAGGCGCACCCGGTGATACCGTGCCTCGGCGCGAAAGTCCGCAAAGCCCGTGCGCGAGTTCGGCGTGCGGGCTGTCGTGTAGGTCACCGACGCGCCCAAGCTGTCGCGCGTGCCGAGCGACACCGTTAGCGTCGGCGCTGTGCCGATGACGAGCGGCTTGACGCCCTGCATCCGCACGAGACGACCGGGCACGATCTCCACTTCGCCGCCGTCGATCAGCGCAGGGAACGCCGATGTGCTAAACGTGCTGAGGCGGTACGCGCCGTCGAAGCCCAGGATCGTATTGTTGCCGCCCTTCCAAACGTCGGAGTCAAGCGACGGCGTGACGAGATCGAGCGATGCGAAGTAAGTATCCATCTCATCGAGCGTGATCGCCGCCGTAAAGCCGGTCACCGTCACCCACGAACTATCGGTGGCGCGGCTCCATCGGCCTTCGACATAGTTATAGATCAGGACGCTATCCGGAACCCCGATGCCACCCGCTGTGCGCGAGGTGTAGGTCCAGTAAATGCACTTGTTCGCGTAGTCCACCGCCCCGTACACGCGCTCTTTGTAGTTCGTGTCAACGCTGTCGGCGAAGTAGTTGTCCACCTTCTTGTCGCCGATCGGCTTGACATCAACGCCGTCGGTAACATAGAAGCCGTCACCTGAGGCAAAGTACGTTAGCCGCCCGATCTGCACTACGGCATTAGGAAACAATGCGCCGCGATTCTTCTCGATTACGTCGAACTGGAACACGACGTTCCCGCCGACGTAGGACATGCGGGTGATGCCTTGGCGCTGGAAGATGATGCCGAACTCCTGCCCGCCCGCGATGGCCGTCACCGGACCATAGGCAAGATTCAGGAACTGTTCGCCCGCCTGCACCGACTGCGCCGCGCCGCTGCCCGGAGTAGGCCAGTTCTGCGGGTCGTCGATGGCGCACCACTGCAAGCCATTTGGCGTGACGGCGGCGAGGTTGGTGTCTCCCAGCACGACGAATCGCCCGATGACGCCGAGGCAGCGCGCGAATGGCGCAGTGCCCGTGGTGGCGAGATTGGCGAAGTCCGAACCCGAGGCCACGACCAATGATTGCGGCCGATTGGCGTAGTTCGTGCCGATTACAAACTCGTCGAACTGCACGAACTGCCAGTAACCCGCCGCAGCCGTGGTGTAGGTTCCGGCGAACTTGCTGGTAAATGCGTTGCCCGCGCGGACGTAAATTTTATCGAGGGTGCCGGCGTACAGGAATCCCGAACCTGACGAGTCGAACACGCTGATAGCACCATAGGGCCTTCCTACCAGCGCACCCGGCGACCCGTTGGCCCCGAGGTATGGCTTGTAAACCCCGTCCGCCGGGACGACATTCTTTGCCTCCGTGAGGCCGGGATTGTTCAGGGAAGGCATGTCCGGCAGCCACTCCCCGAATGGCACGACCTTATCTGCTTCCCTCACCCGAGCACCGCCGTTTGAGCCGAGCCCATGCTTTCCTCGTCGCGGATCATGTCGCGATAGGACACCAGCGAATCGGTATAGCGGTCCATCCAGACCGAGATGCGTGAGTCGTTCTTCAGGAACGGCTCTGCCTCAAGCAGCGAGCCGAATAGGATCAGATCGGGCGCGTTCGTCACGAGCCAGTTGATGCCGTCGCTGTCGTTACGTAGCAGCGCGGGCTTGGCGTAGTACGCGCCAACCACTGCATAGTTGCTGTCGGGCATGGGTCCGAACACAAACGACCCCTGGTCCCTGCCGATCCAGATCGGCCGGCCCGTCACGTTGTTACGCGGGTAGCGCTGGTAAATGGTCTGCGCGCTCTTGCGCGATAGCGGGCGGTTCGGGCTGCCGACTGTCGCCGCCCACTTCAAGCCGAGGTAGTCCGCCGGCAGCGTTGCGATGCCAGCGGCCATCGTCACCGAGAGCGCCGACTCCATCCACGGACCCCAGTTCAGCGGTTGGCGGAAGAACGCTTCCTCCCAGTTCTGCACGAAGTTCGGCACAAACGTCGTCAAGTCGGATCGCGCGCAGTAGTCGGCGACCGCCGTCTGAAGCGTCTCGTAACTGGTTATCGCTGCCATGCGCGTTCCACCATCTGCGTCGGTTTCTCGCCGACAACATGCAATGCGTTGATAAGGGTTGAATTCCAGTCGCCCCCGGTCTCCCGGTAGTGACTGAAGCCCGGCACGCCGAGCGTGTAGTGAACAAGGTCAGCAGCCGTGGTGTCTTGCTCACCCTCGAGCGCGTTCCACGACTGCGGCAACTCGCCGATCTGCGCATCCCGCAGCCAGTCGAAGCGGTGCAGGAAATGCCCCGGCGCTTCGTTCACGAACTGGCGCGTGAGGATGCGGTTGGAGTAGTGCCCGCAGTTGAACAGCATCACGCTCGACCAGTTCTTGCGTGGGTAATCGACGTTATCGTTCTCGATCGGACTGCCCAAGTACTTGCGCGGGTGCTTTGTCTTGTAGTCGTGCTTGACGACCATCAGCGCCCTGGTCGGGTCGCGCAGCTTCCACAGCTCCGCGATATCGGTGCGCATCACCATATCGCCGTCGAAGAACGCCGCCCACTCGTTATCGAACCCCATCAACTGCGGGACGAGGAAGCGCGAGAAGATGAATGCGTTGGTGCCGTCACGCTGGCCGTCGAACCCTGAAAGCATCGGGCGATGCAGCGGGACAAACTGCACCGGGACCGATGCGCGCTCGATGACCGATTGGCAGAAGACGTGATATGCCGCCGCCTCGCGCGGATCGTACCCAACGAATGCCCGAATCAAGACAGTCGCTCTCCGCTCGAATCCTCGATGACTCCGGGCTTCGCGTACACCACGACGTAGAACCCATGCTCGCCCGTGACCTGGAAGCTGTGCAGGTCGAATCGCTCCATGAACTTCGGCAGCCACCACTCAGGCGGCGCCTGGATCAGGTGCGCGTTGCGCCCGTCATCCAGCGTCTTTACCGCAGGCCCGGTGTGCACGCTGAAGAAGCCCACCGCTTCGACCAAGCTCTGCAGGTGATCGAGCACGTCGTCGAGGTGATCCGCCTCGACATGCTCCAGCACGTCGATACAGGCGACCATTTGCGCAGGGAACGGCGGGGAAGCGAACTTCGGCACGCCGGGGTCGTACGCCTGATAAGTCAGCTTGTGCTTGACCTTCAGGCTCTTGCCGAGATTGCACCGCGACCCGCTGCCGTAGTCGAGCAGGTGCGTGATCTCGAGGTTGTTGACCATCTGCGAGACGATCGGCGCGTACTGAATCGATGCAACGCCGTAGTTCCCGACTTCATGCAGCTTCTGCTGCTGCGCCCTGTAGCCTTCCGAAATGAGCATTCGTGTCCTCGGTGATGCGGGCAATGTCGCCCTTCCAGTCGTTGTCCTGCTGGCGATAGACCTTCAGCGAGCCGTACCACGGTATCGAGTCGCCTGTCGTGCCGTACCGCCACTGCGATATCGTTGGGACAGCGACAAAGGTCGGCACGCCAAGCGCCCCGCCTAGGTGCGCCACCGCCGTCTGCATGCAGATCACGAGATCGCAGGACGCCACCAGCGCCGCCGTGTCGTCGTAGTCAGCGGTCAGTACCCCGTAGGGGTATTCCTTGATGTCGATGTCGGGGTGCCGTTCGCGATATGCGGCGATTTCCTTCGCGGCGCTCTTGTACTGCAGCGACACCCACTGCGCGTCGATGCTCGATAGCAGCGGGTGCAGTTGCTCGAGGTCCCACTGCCGGAAGCGTGCGCCGGTCTTCTCCGTGCCGCCGCGCCATGCGATGCCGATGACGGGCTTGGGCTTGGTAGAAAAAAGCGCCTTCCACATCGTCACCCGGTCGGGATCGGGCACGAGGTAGGGCGTGCCGGGGAAGTCTTCGATCCGGGTGCGATACAGCTCACCCAACTGTCCGATGGCGTAGGACGCATCGAAGGCGCAATCATCCTCAGCCCATCGCGCACCGCCCTTCGACATGCGCGTCCCGTAGACCTTGGCGGCCGGGAACGATCGCTGAAAGAGCGGCGCCAAGCGCGGGTCGCAATCAAGAATCACTTTGCGGCAATCCCGGATCGCATCCGGAACTACGGACGCGAACGATAGCTCGTCGCCAATACCCTGCTCGCCGTAGAACACCACGTCCTTGCCCGAAGTGCCGTCCCACTCCGGTTCGTCCCGGTACTTGATGACGTGCCGCCAGTCGGTGCCGAGCGTGGCGTGGTAGTTCTTCCAGCCGTCCGCGAAGTTGCGCTGCGCGAGCTGCGCAAACCCCAGGTTACCCCGCGCTGCCTTGCTGTCGGACTCGATCTCCAGCGCACGGGTTGCGTACTTTTCCGCCTCCGCCCACTTGCCGTGCGTTACCTTCATGGCGGCAAGGTTCGATAGCGTCATCATCTTTGTGTGCGGGGCAGGGTTCGCCGCGAGCGCACGCATGTAGGCGCGCTCCGACTCCTGCGGGCGCCATAGCCCATCCGCTACGCGCCCCAAGTCGAGCCACGCATTCGCCTCGCCGGGGTTCGCAGCGGTCGCCGAGCGATACATCTGATACGCCACCGGCAGGTTGCCGGCTTTCTCGTAGATATGCCCGCCGACCCCGAGTGCATAAGCGTCGTGCGGATTTGTGCAGAGCAAGGGCGCGACGATCTTCCACGCCGCGTCAATCTCGCCCTTCTCCCACAGCGCGACCGCGCGCTGCAGGGCGTTAGGACTTTGCGCCAAGGTCGTGTACCTGAATCAGCTTCTTGCCCTGATCTACCTTCTGGGTGCATTTCAGGTGCGGATAGTTCGCATTGATCTCGGCGATCATGCGATTGGTCGAATCGCGGTCGTGGATGTTGATGCCCTTCGCGCGCATCTGTAGCTGCACGACTGGCGGAATCTTGGCGTACAGCCACCAGCCGCGCTTGATGCCGCCATCGGTCGCGCCGTCGTTCGCGAGTGCGCGGGTATGATCGACCACCGCTTGCACGTCGGAGGTGTAATGGATGGTCGCGTCGCCGCTTTCCTCGTTGAACGAGAAGTCGGTACGCAGCCCGGTAAACGGATCATATTCAAGAAATTCTGGCACATGGCCTCCAATAAAAAGGGCGGCGAGATTGCTCCCGCCGCCCTGAAGATCAGCTAGCGATCACGCGCAGCCGACGACCTTTGCGTTTGATCTCCAGTTGCGAGCCACCAGCGCCCACTCGGTGATCATCTGGTACTTCTTGCCGTCGCCCGTTCGAGCGAGTTCCCGCTTGAGCGGCTTACGCAGATACCGCACCGCCCAGAAGTTCGGGTCCAGACACAGCACAACGCTCGAGCGCATGTACCGCGACAACTGCACCGAGTGCTTGCCGTAGTCCGAGACGAACACGTTTGCGGCACCGATGATCGACGCCTGATTCGCGCCCATCACGTCCACGAACCGCGTCGCCACGCCAGCGAACGCGTCAACCTTCGCCTTCTGCGAAGCGCCGACCAGGATCACGGAAGCATCGCCACCCGACGCCCACGCCCCCATGAGCGCTTGCGAGAGCACCGTCTGGGTGAGCGCGCCGAGCGTCGTCGGGTCCGTGATCGCCGTTTCCGGTCGCCCGGAGGCCGTCGGCGGAGTGGTTCCCGTGGTCGCCGCCGCGGTCGCAAACATCGCGTTGCTGGTCGTGATGCCGTCACCGCTGACGGTAGGACCAGCGATCCACGCTTCCATGCCAGCGGTCGAGCGGCCCGTGCCGGTGCCGCCCGCAGTGCTGATGCCTGGCCCGAGGATGCGCGCCTCCATGTCGCGCTTCAGCTCGCGCATCTTGACGATTGCACCACGTGCAACCTCGGACCGGCGACCTGCTTTGACGACCGACTCCAGCGAATCGGAGACGAGGAACGTCTTGCTGGAAATCTGCAGGAATGAACCGTACCGGGTCGGCGCGGTGAGCGAGCCAAAGGTCGCATCATCGCCTTCGAGCTGGATATTCGCCGTGGGAGGCGCAAGCTCCTGAGCTTGCCACTCGGTGTAGGTCGCGTTCGCTTCTTCCTTGTCGAGGTTGGAAAGCGCCCACGTATCCTCGGGAAAGAGATCAAATATCGTGTCGGTCAGATCCTCGCGAAGGCCGCCAGCGTTGGTGACGCCGTAAGTGATCGTAGAGCCGGTGAGAAGAGCCATAGTCTAGTCCTCAAAATTGCTTTGCGAGGTACGCTTCGATGACTCGCGCCTTTTCGGCCGAGGTCTTCGCTGCGCCCTTCGCTTTTGAAAATGCGATGCGATCGCGTGCAGCACTGTCCATCGGGCGTGGCGATGCCGCCTTGCCGAGTGGTTTAGCCTTCTGCAGCGTTTGTGTGGTCTGGGTCCGTTGGGACTTCAGCTTGTCGAACTGGGCGGCCTTGTACGCGAGCTTGAAGATCCGAGGGTCCAGAGAGGAAGAAACCTCCTCGTCCGAATACCCTTCCGTCTTGAACTGCGCGGCGATCTCTCTGGCGACTGATTCGTTGAAGTTCGGGATATTCTTGCGAATCATCTCCCGGCCATCGTGCATCAGTTCGTCCATCGCCTTCTGTTGGCTGCCCTGGAAATCGCGGTATCGGCCATCGAGCGTGCGTTCCGTATCCTGCTTCTGCTCCTTCAACTGATTGACCTGATACTGCATCAGGGCAATGTCGCGAGCTTCGAGAGAGGACACGTCTACGTTTTTAAACTGCCCAAGCCGCTGGTCGATTTGCGCGAGTGTTTCGAGTTCGGTTTTCACCGAGTCGGCGAACTTGCGCTCTGCCGTAGCGGCCTGAAGCTTCTTGTGCTCGAATGCGTTTGCCCGTCGCTGTTCGGCAATTTCCTGCGTTTTCTTGGTGTAGTCGGACGCATGGATCAGTGCTTCTTTCAGCCTTGGGGTTACCAAAAAAAGCTCGCCCCCGTACTCGGCTTCCACAAGCCCGTCGCCAGTCGGGTCGGCGCCATCGGGGGCGTCGTCCTCGCTTGCTGGCACGTCGGGGTCGGCGGCTTCACCGGTCGGGTCAAGTTCTTCGGCTGTCTCTGGATCAGCCTTTTCCTTAGGCTGCGGTGCGCTTTCCTCAAAGAGGTTAGCGACGCGATCTTCCAAAGACATAGGGGACGAGTCCGCTGCGGGAGCGGCTTGCTCGTTATCGGCCATGTGGTTTACCTGCGGACTATGGAAAACTGCCGCGCTTCTTCAAGTCGCAGCGTCTCGACCTTGCCGTCCTGTATCGCAAGGTCGAGGGTGCCACGCAGGGTGCGTAGCAGGTTCAGCATCAAGCGGGCCTTCTCTGCGCCCTCGGTGTCGCGTATCGGGCAATCCTCGATCTTGCGCAGGATCGCGTTGCGCACTTCATCGAAAGCCGCCTTCAGGTCGGCGTCGGCCATCAGATGTTCGACGCGAATAGCGCGTGAAATCGTTTCTTCTTTGGTCAGAGAGCACCTATTGCGATGAGGTCTTCGATGTCCTGTTCGTCCTCGATCGCCGCTTGCCGCTCGAGCATCAGCTGCATCTCGGCGCGCATGGCCGCTTCGTCATAGATCGACGCGATAGCGCTGCGTGCAGCGACTACCTCCGCCGTCTGCGGCGCGTCGGTCTTGATGCGCGGGACGAGCCGAACGGGGGCAACCTTGCCGAGCCGCCTAGCACGCGGTGTGCGTGCGTCAACGATGGCGTCGGCGGCAACCTGCGCGGCCTTGGTCGCAAGCGCCGCTGCCTGCTGCAGCAACATCGCCGCTTCGTCCGCTGTATCGACGAAGAATTGCTGGCCGTCGATCTCGACGTAGTAGCGCCGGCGCCGTCTGCGGCTGCCGCCCGCTGGCGTGGTCCCGGATGCGACATCGGCACCGCTGACGCCGATCGTCCCTGCGGATACCGTGACCAGTTTGCCCGAAAGCGCAACTGTCTTGTCGCCACCGACCGTGACCCCGAGCGTTCCGGCAGAAGTCGTGACTTCTGTCCCGGCCAGCCCCAATGCTGTCGCGGGAACGAGCGTGCCGGCGCTGCTGGTGACCGCAGAGCCTGCGATCCCCACAGATGCGGACGGTAGTAGCGTCCCCGCCTGCGCCGCTACAGCGGCTCCAGAGAGCGCTACCGTGAGGTTGCCGCCGATCGTGACGCCCAGCGTCCCGGCGCTGGCTGTGGCCGCGTCGCCCGCGAGCGCGATCGTCGTAGCCGGAGTGAGCGTCCCGGCAGAAGTCGCGACCGATTGGCCCGTCAGCGCGACCGTGACGGCAATCGATGCCGTGATCGTCCCGGCGCTGGCAGCCGCCTCAGAGCCTGCTAGGGCAATCTCATTACTTGGGGCAAGAGTGCCCGCCGAGACGGTAGATGCTGCGCCGGTCAGTGCCAGCGTAACGTTGGGGGAAACCCCAGACGTTGCGCTGAGAATTAACAGCAGCGACATGGCTTACTCGGCGGCGGCGAATCCGCTCAGGTTGACGAGCACGCCAGCCGTCGCGGTGGCGGTCACTTCTCCAATCTCGACCAGCGTGGCTGCAGTGCCACGGAGCGGTGGCTCGAACGTGCAGGCATAACCGCCGCCTGCGGCCTGCGCCCAGCCGCGATGCAGCACCGTGCCTGCAGCGCCGTCGCGCACCAGCACCTCGGTGCTGATCGTCTGGTGACTGTTCACGACTTGAATCGAGCTGATGTAGTTCCGGACGCCAGCCGCACCCGCAGCCCGCGCCGTGACACCCGTGGCGTTCACGAGTCCGCCGGCTGGCGCGGCATAGCTCCACGTGTTCGCGGGGTTCGCGAGCGGGATCGTGACGAGTTTGCCCGTCAGAGTCGTGATGAGATCAGCCGTGTCGCCAGCCGCGACGGCGGTGTAGTCGGCCGTGAGCGCGCGGCCTGCGAGTCGAAGCGGGTTGCCCGCGATAACCGCGTCATGTGCGGCGGCGCCAACCGGCTGAGTGTAGAGCGCGCCGACTACGTTGAGATGTAGCGGCTCGTAGTCGCCCGTGGCCGAACTGAGAGTGGCAAGCGTGTCCTGGCGCACCGCGAGCGCCATCACTCCGGTGTCGCCCGAAGTGTGCGCGGCGTCCTCGGCTTTGCCGAGGTTTGCCGCAGCGGTGCCGGGCGTTACCGACGTGCCGATGGTCGCGACGTTCGTGACGGTTGCGACCGTGGTCACGGTAGTCAGCGTCTGCGTTGCCGCAAGCGCCGCGATTACATGCAGCCGCCCGTTGGTGTCCGTAATCTGAGGCTGATAGTCGCCGTCCGTTCCCGAGAGTGCTGCGGCCGTGTTCTGGCGCACAGTCATCGCCAGTACACCGACATCGCCGCTGGCGTGCACGGCGTCCTCAGCCTTGCCGAGCTCCGTGGCGCCCGTGCCCGGTATCACTCGCGTCACATCTACGTCGAGGCCGTTCGTGGCGTCGCCACCGAGATCTATGACCGTCCTCGAACCCTCTGCGCCGGTGACGATGACTGGCCGAACGAGCTGCACGTTCGCGGTGTTGCCGCTGTAGCTTACCTCGTCCGTGGCCGCGAGCGGCGAGCCGGTGAGGGTGTTGATCGTTACGTTGTCAGCCATATCAGCCAGCTCCTAACAGCAGCATGCGTCGTCTTGATGGATCGCTGGTCGGCGTAACGCCCACATCGAAGTAAAGCTTTCGCGAGATCGGGGCGAATAGTTGCCAGGGGTTCTTGTAAAGCTGCAGGTAATCGCCTAGCCCGAGCACTCTGTTCCAAGCAAAAGAAACCGATATGTCGCACCGTCCGCCCGCAGCCGTCGGATCTGTGGCCCAGTTACCATGAACCGTGACGCGGCGAGCTGAGTTAGCGTTAGGAAGAAAAGTGCTTGCTCGCGACTCCCAAACACTTCCCTGCGCGTACCGCACGATATTGGTACCGTCACCAGTGCCCATGAATCGGTGTGCATGGAAGTGGCCCGTCCCGCTCGGCCCAAGAGCTGCCCAGTTGTCCCCAGTCACTTCTGAATTATTGCCCCTGACAGCAAAACCTTCCTGCTGATTAGATCCGTCATCGACTGCAATACCAATACCGTCACCAGAGCCGCTTTCCCCGCTCTGCCAAACAATCGCCCCACCGACACTCTGCGCAGAGTGCCTGCCTTCAACAAAAATTGAGAACGACCCCGTTATTTCATCCGCGCCAGTGCGGTTCGCAAACCGTGCGGCTCGATTCCCGCCCGCGTTGCTGGATAGCAAAGACGATCCGCCAGCGTAGGCCACAGCGGCGGGAACTAAGTTTTGTGCGCTAGAAGCCGCCCCCCACTGAGCGTGCTGCCCAGAAACTAGGTCAGCGTATCCGCCTACAGTCGGAACGAGGGCAAAGACCAGACCGCGAGCAAGCGGGTTGCTCCAGTCAATTCTGCCGGTCCCCAGAGGAGGCTGGTGAGTTCTCGTCGGACGTAATATCACGCCCACGGCTTAGACCGTCTGCGCCTGCACTCGCAGATAGTGGAGCACGTGATCGCTTGCCGTGGAGCTGAGTGCCACGCCCGAGCCGTTGATGACGAACAGGCCCCAGAACTGCGGCAACTGCCCACCAAAAAGCGAAGCGACGCTGGTCGGCGGGATGTAGTAGTAGCGGCTGGCCGTGGCGTCTACGACGATCGTATGCACGAGACGCAGCGCGGAGAACAGCACGTTGCGCGAAGTGGCAGTCTCGGCGCTGTCGGTGCCGTCGAACACCGTGGCGTCCATGATGGGATACTCCGGCGTGCCGCTCGCAACCGAGATCGGGGCATACGCCCAGATCTCGATGCGGTTGCCGAGCGTGGGGGCCGATGAGCCCGCGCGGATCACGCCCGACACAAGATGATCGAGGTCGAGGTTGGTGGTGTTGTCCACCGCCGTGGACTCGCGCCCCGCGAGGAAGTTGGCCGAGTCGTTCGCCAGCGACGTAAGCGTGATCGTGATCGCCTGCGTGCTAGTTACGGGGTATAAGGATTTTATCGCAGCCATGTATTAGGCCCCGGTCGAGAACACATTAACGGCCGCATCCACTGCAGTCTGCACCGCCGCATCCGAGGCGCCCGTGATCGCCGCGAGCGATGCCGCCCGGTTCTGCGCGAGCACCGGCCAGAGGATGTTCCGCGCGGCCTCGTCGGGGTTCCTGAACGTCGCCTTCGCCCA
>ENA-ORBV01014742-ORBV01014742.1-microbial-mat-metagenome-genome-assembly--contig:-NODE-14742-length-11628-cov-3.710242_pt1 | contig 11628 bp, 10 predicted proteins | sample MGYA00237777_ERZ505514 | MGnify/ENA primary metagenome ERZ505514 (study PRJEB26160, sample SAMN06269048) | microbial mat metagenome | isolation source: Oligotrophic lake microbial mat | place...
TCTACACCTCTCTATTCGTCGGCAGCGTCAGATGTGTATAAGAGACAGGCCTTCATGCGCAGGATGACCTCCGCGAGATTTGCCCGCTGGATTTCCGGCTGGGTGAAGCGCGAGCGCTTCTCGAAATCCTCCTGCGCGTAGAGCCGGATGCAGGTGCCATCCTGCACGCGGCCGGCCCGGCCGGCGCGCTGGTTGGCGCTGCTCTGCGAGATGTCCTCCACCGGCAAGCGCTTGGTGCGCGTGCGCGGATTGTAGCGGCTCATCCGTGAAAGGCCGGCGTCGACGACGTAGCGGATGCGCGGCAGCGTGATCGAAGTCTCGGCGATGTTCGTCGCGACGATCACGCGCCGGCGCGGGCCCGGCGCGAAGATACGCTGCTGCTCCGCGGCGGGCATGCGCCCGAAAAGTCCGATTACCTCGATGCCCGAGCCGAGACTGCCTTCCAGCGCCTCGCGGGTGTCGCGGATGTCGCGCTCGGTCGGCATGAAGACAAGGACATCGCCCGCGTCGGATTCGATGAGCGCGTCTTCCGTCGCCCGGACCGCGGCTTCGATGTGACTGAGTTCGTCCGCGTCTTCGTCGTGGCGGGCGTGAGTCTCGATCGGCGCGTAGCGAATCTCCACGGGCCACAACCGCCCGGAAACCTCGATGATCGGCGCGCCGCCGAACGCCCTGGAAAATGCCTCCGTGTCGATCGTCGCCGAGGTGATGAGCAGCTTGAGGTCGCCGCGTTTCCGCAGCAGGCCCTGCAGGTAGCCGAGCAGGAAATCGATGTTCAGCGAGCGCTCGTGCGCTTCGTCCAGGATGAGCGCGGAGTAGGCGCGGAGCAGTGGGTCGGACTGGATCTCGGCGAGCAGGATGCCGTCGGTCATGAACTTGATTTGCGTGTCGCGCCCGGTGTCGTCGTTGAAGCGCATCTTGCAGCCGACCTCGCGTCCCCAGATGACGCCCAGTTCTTCCGCCACGCGCCGCGAAACGCTCAGCGCCGCGACCCGGCGCGGCTGCGTGCAGCCGATCTTACCGCGCTCCGCAACGCCCGCTTCGAGACACATCTTCGGGAGCTGCGTTGTCTTGCCCGAGCCCGTTTCGCCCGCCACGACCAGGACCTGACTTTCCCGAATCGCCGCGACGATCTCCTCGCGCCGGGCGCTGATCGGGAGGTCGGGTGGATAGGAAATCGGCGGCATACGCTGGAAAACGGGGCGCGACCCTACACGCGTTCCGTCCGGGGCGAAATAGCAGCGATGCGCCCATGCCCCGGCGACCGCATCGCCATCTTGGGCGCGCCAATGAGTGGTGTCTGCCATGCCCGGCAGCGTCGGTGCGCGGAAACGCGCCACGCCCGGTCCCAACGTCAGTTCACAAAGATCAGCTCGTTCGTCTGCAGCACCGCCTGGGTGTAGCGCTCCCAGACGTTGAGTTCTTTCGACGGCTTGAGAGCCTTGAGTTCGCTGATTTTGCGGGCGCGTGTCTTGGCGTCGTCGTCGGCTTGCGCTGTCAGAGCGGGATCGGGGAGCGGCTCCGGCGGGTCGTTGGAGAGGAAGTCGCGGGCCAACTGGAGTTCCTGCGCGCTCGGCTGCCGCTGGAAGGCGGCGCGGAAAACGAAGCGCACTTTATCCTCGTCGATCCCGTCTTTTGGGAAGTCCTCACGGGCGAGCAAATTTTTCACCTGCTCGACGACGAAGGGGCTGTTCATGAGGAAGAGCGCCTGCTGCGGCACGGTGGTGAGGAGGCGCTCGCCGGTGGACATGTCAGGGTTGGCGAAGTCGAATGTGCCGAACATGTCGGGCAGCGCGTTGCGGTCGATCATCGCATACACGGTGCGCCGGTCGGGACTCGTTTTTGGCTGGAGCGCGTCGCCGACCGTCCCCTTGTAGCGGCTGGAAGCGGAGGACGCCGCGAGGGTGAAGGGACGCCCGTTCAGGTCGCGATCGAGTCTGCCACCGAGGGTGAGGAGCGTGTCGCGGATGGATTCGAAGTCGAGCCGCTGGATGTTCGCCCGCCAGAGCCACTGGTTGGTCGGGTCTTCGCTCATGCCGCGCTCATTGGCCACGCTGCTTTGCTGGTAGGTGGACGAGAGCAGGATCAGTTTGTGCAGCTTCTTGAGTGACCAGCCGTTGTCCATGAACCAGGTCGCCATCCAGTCGAGCATCTCGGGATGCGTCGGCGGCTCCGAGCGCGTGCCGAAGTCACTCACGGTGCGCACGATCGCTTCGCCGAAATGCCACTGCCACACACGATTCACGAGGACGCGGGCGGTGAGCGGGTTGTCGCGACTGGCGATGCGGCGGGCCAGTTCGAGGCGACCGCTGCCGTCGTTGAAGGGCGCATCTTTTTCGTCAGAAAGGACGGTCAGAAATTTGCGCGGCGCGATCGGCCCACGGTTGTTGGCTTCGCCGCGAATGAAGATGGGGGAATCCTTCGGCTTCGCTTTATCTACGAGGGTCATGGCGCGCACGGGAGCGCCGGGATGCGCGAAGTCCACGCTCGTCGCTTTGGCGCGAATGGCCGTCTCGGGATTGGTGAACTGCACGCCGAGCGCGCGGCTCATCAGCTTTTCGTCGGGCAATACTGGGGATTCGCCGCCGAAGACGCAGAGCCGCAGCGACTCCATCGGCCCTTCGAGTTTGGTCTCCACTTTGGCGATCGGGAATTTGCTGTTGCGGCCTGCTCCGCGATAGCCGGTGTAAACGGGGAGATCGAGTTGCTTGCGGAGATCGGCGAAGATCTCGGTGTAAACTGCGGCCACGTCTTTCAGGGTGATCGGCACCTTGGTGGCGAGCGCGGACGCGAGGGTGGCCTGGGCTTCGCCTGAGGCGGCGATTTCCGCGGCGAGTGTGGGGCCGCGGGTGGCGAATTGATCCGCCGGCAGCTCAGAAAACTTCAGCCACGGGCCGAGCACGGTGTCAGTTTTCTTGGCGGCCTTGAGCCGGTCCATCCAGATAAAGGCGACTTCGGCTTCGAGCCCGCGCTGGCGGGCCATGAGCCGGAAGTTGTCGCCCTTCTTGCTCGTGTCGGTGGCTTGCCCGGTATCGTGCGATGCGAGCAAATACTCGCCGGCCTTGTCGAGCATGCCGGAGACGAGTCGCGCGGCGTTGGCGCGGCGATAGTCGTCGATCTCCTTGTCCACCTTGGCGAGCTCGACCTCGTAGCTCTTGTAGTCAGGGCTTTCCTTGTCCACAGGCGCGATGATCGGCTGCTCCGCAGGTTCCTCGGAGCTGCTGAAGATGCCGTGCAGCGAGTAGTAATCTTTCGTCGGGATCGGGTCGAACTTGTGGTCGTGGCAGCGCGCGCAGGCGCCGGTGAGCCCCATCAGGCCTTTCGTCACGACGTCGATCCGATCGTCGATGATGTCGTTCTCATTTCCCATGAAGCGCTTGCCCACGGTCAGGAAGCCGAGCGCCGCGAGCTTCGACTTGTCTTTTTCCGCTTCGGGCAGTCGATCCGCCGCGATCTGCTCGACGATGAATTGATCGTAAGGCAGGTCCGCGTTCATCGCGTTGATCACGTAGTCGCGATACGTCCACGCGTAGGGGAAGAGCGGTTGCCGGCGGCCATTCAGGCGGTCGCCGTTGGTATCGGCATAACGCGCGATGTCCAGCCAGTGGCGCGCCCAGCGTTCGCCGTAGGCTGGCGAGGCGAGCAGGCGGTCGATCGTCTTTTCGTAGGAGTTGGGCGAGTTGTCGGCGAGGAAGGCATCCATCTCGACGGCGGTTGGCGGCAGGCCGGTGAGGTCGTAGGTCACACGGCGGAGCAGCGCGGCCCGATCCGTCGGCGCGGAAGGTGGGAGCTTCTTCTCGGTCAGCTTCGCGAGGACAAAGGCATCGATCGGGCTCTTGATGAATTTCTGCGGATCGGCGGGCGTCGGCACCGCAGGATTGGAGGCGGGTTTGAAGGCCCAGTGCGCTTTCGCGGTTTTATCGTCCCAGGCGAGTTTGCGAGTGACCTTGCCATCGCGCGGATCGGGAGCGCCCATTTTGATCCACTTCTCAAAGTCAGCCAGCACGTCCTCCGAGAGTATTTCCTTCTCCGGCGGCATGTGGAGAGACTCGTCGGGATCGGCGTGCTTCATCGTGCTGAGCAGCAGGCTCTTCGCCGGTTTGCCCGGGACGATCGCTGGCCCACTGTCGCCGCCGGCGAGCAGCCCAGCAGCGGTATCCAGCATCAATCCGCCCTTCACTTTTTTCGCAGTGGCGCTGTGGCACTCGTAACATTCCTGCGCGAGCACGGGGCGGATTTTTTTCTCGAAGAAATCGAGCTGCGCGAGATCGGACGGTGCGGCGGCGCTGGCGGTGAAGGCGCTGCCGAGCAAGGCGGCTGCGGTGAGGATGCGGGGAAACGTCGGGCGAAGGCTCATGGGCGGAGCTTAGGAGACGAGACCCTGCACGACGTTGCCGTAAACATCCGTGAGCCGGAAGTCGCGGCCATTGTAGCGGTAGGTCAGCTTTTCGTGATCGAAGCCGAGCTGGTGCAGGATCGTGGCGTGCAGGTCGTGGACGTGGACCTTGTCCTCGACCACGTCGTAGCCGAACTCATCCGTCGCGCCATAGACCTGGCCGCCTTTGATCCCGCCGCCGGCCATCCACGAGGAAAACGCGCGGTGATGGTGATCTCGGCCCGGCTCGCCCCGCGCGCCTTTGTCGTGACGCGGCGTGCGGCCAAATTCGCCACCCCACACGACCAGCGTATCTTCCAACATGCCGCGTTGCTTGAGATCCTTGAGCAGCGCGCCGACTGGCTTGTCGATGCCCTCCGCCTGCTTGACGAGATTGCCCTTCACATCCGTGTGGTGATCCCAGCCGCCCGCCCACACCTGCACGAAACGCACGCCATTTTCCACAAGACGGCGCGCGACCAGCATGCGGCGGCCGATCTCCGTGTCGCCGTACATGTCGCGGATGTTCTGCGGCTCCTTCATCACGTCAAAGGTGTCGGTCGCTTCGGTCTGCATTTTGAAGGCGAGCTCGAAAGATTGAATGCGCGCTTCGAGCACGGACTCGCGGGCCAGTCGCTCGGCGTGCATGTCGTTCATGGCCTTGAGCAGGTCGAGTTGGCGGCGCTGCTGCCCGCGCGTCGCATACTGGCTGCGAATGTTCTCGATGATCTTGTCCACCGGTCCGCTGACCGAGCCCACGAGCGTGCCTTGAAACGCCCCGGGCAGAAACGCCGAGCGCCAGTTCGAGGCGCCGCCCAGCCCGCCGCCGAGCGCGATGAAGCCGGGCAGGTTTTGATTCTCCGCGCCGAGTCCATAGATCACCCAAGAGCCGACGGAAGGCTTCACCAACCGACCCGAGCCGGTATTCATCATCAGCGTCGCGAAGTCGCGCGCCGGGACATCGGTGCTCATCGAGCGGATGACCGCGATGTCATCGATGCTCTCGCCGATGTGCGGGAAAATCTCGCTCACCTCGATGCCGCTCTGGCCCGTTTTCTTGAACTTAAACTGCGTCGGCAACGGGATCCCGCCGATCTCCTTCACGTCCTTGCCGATGAACTTCTCGATGCCCGGCTTCGGATCCCACGTATCGATGTGCGACGGCCCACCCTGCGAGAAAATGTGGATCACCCGCTTGGCCTTGCCCGGGAACATCGGCGCCTTGGGCGCGAGCGGCGAGAGATTGACCGATGGCTCCGCCGGGCTGCCGAATGATTGCCCCAGCAGGCCGGCGAGGCTCATGGCGCCGAAGCCCATGCCGAAACGATTCAGGAATTGACGACGCGTGACGCAGAAATCGTCGGCGCAGGGTTGATGCTGGGTGATGTCCATAAGCTTGGTGAAATTTGACGAGGTAGCTGGCGCTAATCCTTGGTCTTAGCGAAAACTTCGCGCCGACCGTGGCCCCCACGTGGCTGCTAAAACCCTGAACGAGCTGTGAGTTGCAGAGGATTTTGACCAGCCTGGGTGGTTCAAGGCCGCTTCGCGTTCGCCATCCGGTACGACCGACGTGCTGGATTTCCGCAATCCTTCCGCGGAGCGCGCAGAATCGCCCCTATTTCCCGAGGGGTTGCGAGATGCGGGCTTCGGCGGGCGGGGTGAAATCGAAGGTGGACGCGGGCAGTGCCGTGGCGCGTTGATTTTTGTAGGCGGTCTGGACCCGGTCGCCTTTGGGTAAGGTCGTTTCCGTGCGTTGCACCTTTGCGCCGTCATCGATCCACACGGTCAGTTCCTTGACCATGCGCTTGAGGCCGGTGCTGCGAGGCGTGAGTTGGAGGCGATAGCCGGTGCCTTCGCGGGTGGCTTTGGAGCTGAAGAATTTCTCGATCTGGTTGAAGTTCAGGCCGGCAGTGAGCGCGGCGATGGAGTCGTCGAAGAACGCTTTCTGCCCGAGCGTATAGAGTTCCGCTTCCTTGAAGCCGGGATAATAGATCCACAGCTTCTGCCCGTTGCTCACGGTCAGGCTTGGGCTCTTGCCGGTCACTTCGCGGCGAAATTTATTGGGCGATTGAAAGGCGATGGTGCCTTCGGTGACGAGCGGCTTGGAAAGCAGCCGCGTGGTTTTTTCCTCCACGAAATCGGCGCTCATGGAGGGCGATTTGGCGCGTTGAGCCTCGAGAGTCTGGAGCAGGGCCTGGGTCTCTGCGGGTGAAAGGTCGGCGGCTTGGAGCGACGTGGCGCACAGCGCCAGGAGAAGGCAGAAACGCATGGAGGTGGGGGCGAAACGGGTGTTACTCACGGAATGAAAAGCCGGGCATTGGGGCGGAGGTGGCGGCGCGGCGCAAGACTAAGTGTGCGCGCCGTTGCTCCCGCCTGCGCTTTGGCCGTCCTCGCGCCAGATAGGGACGTAATTAAACCACTGCTCGGGGTGCCGCCGGATGATGTTCTCGAAGACCGTCGCGATGCGCTGGGTATTGGTCGCGAGCGCGGCGTGGGTGTCGGTGCTTCCATCCATCGGGACGAGCGGTTCGGCGAGGGTGAGGTAGCCGCCCGCGTCATCCTGGACGACGAACGCCGGCAGGACGGTGGCGCCGGTGTGCTGATGCAGCAGTGCCGGAGCGGTGGAAAATTCGGTGCGGTGTCCGAAGAAGTCCACGGCGGTGCCGGTACCGGCGTAGGGCCGGTCGACGAGCATCGCCAGCAGTTCATTGCGGCGCAGCGTTTGGATCATTTCGACAAAGGCAAAAGGATGCCCGGGACCGACGGTGATGGTCTTGATGCCGAGCTGGCGGCGGCAGGCTTCCCGCCAGTGCGAGAGGCCGGTGCTCGGCTCCTCGAGCGTGATCACGGTGAGCGGCAAACCGTGGCGCGCGAGCATGAGCCCGCCGAGTTCCCAGTGGCCGAGGTGCCCGGTGACGACGATCCCGCCTTTGCCGTCGGCCAGCGCGGCCTTCAGGTTTTCTTCGCCGGCGCGCCCGTGCAGCAGGGCGGTGGCCTGCATGACGGCATCCGATCCCGCGCACAAAAAATAGTCGGCGAGCATGCGGCTGAAGTTGGCCACGTTTTCCTGGCAGAGCGCATCGAGTTGCGGGCCGAGCAGCCCGGTGACCAGCGCGAGATTGGCCCGCAAGGCCGACTGCGCCTCGGGGCTCCGCCCGTAAGCGGTGAGGCCGATGCGCGCGGCCAGCCAGTGATTGAAGAAGCGCGGAAAAAGGTGGGCAAAGGCGAAGGCGGCCTTGAACCCCCGGAGCGAGTAGATCGCGTCTCTCATGCGAGCAAGCGGGCCGGATCCATGCGCAAACCGGGCCGGGAATCAGCGTTCAAATTGGAACACGAAATCCTCATCCGGGCCGAGTGCCCGAATGCGGAGCTGGTTGATGACTTTGCCGGTCGACTGAATTTCCGCGGCAAAATCGCCGGTGGGATCTGCGGACCATTTTCGCTGCCCAGCATCGGCGGCGGCGAAAGCGCCCGGCAATTTCACCCAATGCCGCAGATGACGCGGCGCGTTTTGCGCAGCGCCCTGCCAGGCTCCGCGGGCCAGCACGCCTTCGGCTCGCGTGGTCGTCGCATCCTGCCGGAGCGAGAGCAGCGGGAAGCTGCCGCCCTTGAGGAAATCGAGCTGAAACTCCTGCGCGCCGCGGCGCTGGATCACGACTTCGCCGATGACCGTGCGCTCGCCGTTGTCGTGCTTGAGTTGTCCGATGGACGATTTCCACGAGGGATCGGGCGTGGCGAAAGTGTGGGGCGTCTGGCAGCCCGTGAGCACGAGGAGCAGCGCGGCAGTGGCGCCGGCAATCAGCGGACGCATGCGGCAGCGGTGGGTTGCTCTTGTCGCGCGGGTGGAGTGAGTGTGAGCCGGGGGACGAGGGTGGCGAATTTCTGGAGGAACACGAAGAGGTAGAAAACCTGCATGCGCCACCAGACGGAGAAACCGCCATTGATGTTGCCGGCGAGGATGGCGTTGATCGCGGAGGGAAGCCGGAAGGGCGCTTTCGGCGTGCTGATGACCTCAATGAATTCGTGCTGATACCACGCGGTGACGAAACGCAGGTAGAGATCCATCACGCGGTTGAGCCGCTTTTCGTAGCGGGCGAAAAGACCGAGCGCTCGCGCGGGTTTTTTCAAGGCGGCGTGGATGGCGTCGGCGCATTGTTCGCCGGAGGAAATCGCGATGAAGACGCCGGTGCTGAAGACGGGATCGATGAAACCGGCGGCGTCGCCGGCCAGCATCCAGCGCGGGCCGGCGAGGCGGGTATTGCGGTAGCTGTAGTCGCCGGTGGAATGGACCGGCGTGACCCGTGTGGCGCCTTCGAGGATTTCCCGGAAATGCGGTTGCTCGGCGAAGCTCTGCTCGAGCATTTCCTCCGGCGAAAGGCGCAACGCCTTGAACGTGGCTGTGTCCGTGACCACGCCGATGCTCGTCTTGGTCTCGCTCAGCGGGATGACCCAAAACCAGCGGTCGATCGAGCGGATCATGCGCGTGAGGGTGCAGCCGTCTTCGCCGGGTTCGCGGCGGACGTTCTCGAAGTGCGCGAAGACGGAAAACTTGTTCAGGTGCGGATAGCTTTGCTTCAGCCGCTGCTGCTGGCCGATCACGGTGTGGCGACCACTGGCGTCGATCACGTAGCGCGCGCGGATCGCGTCGTTGTCCTTCAACCGCACGGTCACGCCGTCGTCATCGAAATCCACGCCGGCCACCGAAGTCTCCTCGCGCACCTCGGCGCCTTGCGCGGCGGCATGGTCGAGCATCAGCTTATCGAAAGTCGAACGCTCGACCTGATAGGAGCGGTGATGCTTGAGTCGGAAGCCGTTGCGGAAATGGAAGCGCAGGTGCCGCGTGCCGCACGCGGTGATGATTTCCGCGCCCAGTTTCGGCTGGCTGGTGCGGTCGAGCGCCGCGCGCACGCCCATGCGATCGAAGACCGGCATGCTGTAGGGCAGGAGCGATTCGCCGATGTGAAAGCGGGGGAATTTCTCGCGCTCGATCACGATCACGCGGCGTCCGGCTTGGGCGAGCAGGCACGCGGCGGTGCTCCCGGCGGGGCCGCCTCCGATGATCGCGACGTCGTAAATTTCGTTCATGAACAGGCGGGAGATTACACGTCGCGGGGCGTCGCTCAATGGGAACGTGCGTGCCGCGGCCGGGGTGCCTGTCCGGGGAAAAGAAATCGTGGCACGCCGCGCGCGGGGAGGTCTATGCTCCGCGCCCGTGCCCGCCTCTTCGCCTCTCAAGTCATGGATTCGCCCGTGCCTGCTGGTGGCCAACTACGGCGCGCCGATCGCACTCGTGGCCACGCGCCTGCGTTACCCGTGGCTGATTGCCGTAGCGATCTGCGCGCACGCCGCTTTTTTCTACGCCATCGTGGCTCCGCGATGCGGCTGGCTCGGCTTGGTGGTCACGCGGTTTCGCCCGCGCGGCAGCGAACTCTGGCTCACGATCGACGACGGTCCGGCGGGTGAGGAGACGCTGCGCCTTTCGGCGGAAATGGCCGAGCGCGGGGTGCGGGCGACCTTCTTTGTGAAGGGCGAAAACCTGGCCCGCCAGCCGGAGGTCGGGCGCGCGCTGCTCGCGGCGGGGCACACGCTGGCCAACCACACGCAGACTCATCCCGTCGCGTCATTCTGGAGATTGCGTCCGCGGCGGCTGCGCGGCGAGATCGACGCTTGTGCCGACGCTTTGCAGCGCGTCGGCGTGGCGGCGCTGCGGTGGTTTCGCTCGCCGGTCGGGATCAAGAACGTCTATCTCGCGCCGATCCTCGGACGGCGTGGGCTGCGGCAGGTCGCGTGGACGGTGCGGGGGCGCGACGGCGTGGAGCGCGCGCCGGAGGAAGTCGCGCGGCGGGTGCGGGAGCGGGTGTCGCCGGGCGCGATCGTGCTGCTACACGAAGGGCGCCGCCGGAGCAATGAGACGATCCTGCGCGTCGTCGATGAACTGCGGGCCGACGGATACACCTTCGTCATTCCCGCCGACGAACAACTGATCTAGCTGTGTTCTACCGGTTCGTGCGGCATTTCGCGGGAGTGGTTTTCTCCCACACATTGCGCATCGGCGCGCTCGGCATCGAGGCGGCGGATCGTCCCGGCGGTTGGCTGCTCGCGTGCAGCCACATCAGCCATCTCGATCCGTTTTGCGTGAGCGCGCTTCTGCCCCGCCGGATCGGCTGGATGGCCCGGATCGAATTTTACCAGCGCTGGTGGGCTTCGACTTTGCTCGGCTGGCTCCATGCCTTCCCCGTGAACCGGCAGGGTGTGCCGGTGCAGGCGATTAAAACGGCGCTCGCTCGGCTGGAGCGCGGAGATGTCGTGGGGCTGTTTCCGGAGGGCGAGATCAAGGACGGAGTGGAGACGGTGTTGCGCGGCGGTCCGATCAAGCGTGGCGTGTGTCTGCTGGCCGCGCGTTCCGGCCGGCCGGTGCTGCCGTGCGTGATTCTCGGCACCGAGAGACTGAACGCGGTGGCGCCGTGGCTGCCGGGGCGCCGGGGGCGATTGTGGATTGCGTGCGGCGATTTCATCGAGCCGGTGGTCGGCCCGGATCGCCGCGCGGCGCGGGCGGAAATGGCGCGGCGCATCGAGCAGGCCTTCGTGGAGCTTTATGCGCGATTGCGGCAGGAGCACGGGCTCGACGATTCCGTGGTGCCATCATGAAAGAGGCCTTCTACAAGATCGTGCGCCTCATCGGACGCCGCGTTTTTTTGAATGCCTCGGCCCCGCGAGTCTTGCACGCCGAGCGCGCGGCGCGGGCGGGCGGCTACATCCTCGCGGCCAATCACGGCAGCCCGTATGACGCCCCGCTGATCATCGCCAGCAATCCGCGGGTCATCTACTGGCTGAGCATCGTGGAGATTTTCCGAAACCCGCTGGTCGGTTGTTTCCTGCGCTGCTTCGGCGCGGAGCCGCTCGACCGCTCCGGGCCCGATCCGCGGACGGTGCGCACGATGTCGTTGTCGTGGGGCGTCACCCCGATGGTCGTCGACACGTACACCTCCACCGACGAACTCGTGTGGTTCGCGGTGGAGACTGCGGTGAAGGCAGGCTACGTGCAGCGCGGCCAGGTGGTGCTGGTGCTCGCCGGGGCGCCCGACCGTCCGAGCGGTGCGGCCACCGACGTGTTGCGCATCGTGCAGGTGGCGTGATCCAGCCTTCGGCTCAGGGGCCGGTAACCGTCTGGTCCGATGAGGCGGGCCCGGTCGATGCGCCGCTGATCGTGCTGGTGCATGGCTCGATGGACCGCTCCACGGGCATGCTCAAGC
>ENA-ORBV01014743-ORBV01014743.1-microbial-mat-metagenome-genome-assembly--contig:-NODE-14743-length-11626-cov-6.210408_pt1 | contig 11626 bp, 4 predicted proteins | sample MGYA00237777_ERZ505514 | MGnify/ENA primary metagenome ERZ505514 (study PRJEB26160, sample SAMN06269048) | microbial mat metagenome | isolation source: Oligotrophic lake microbial mat | place...
GAGATTCGCCTTAGTCTCGTGGGCTCGGAGATGTGTATAAGAGACAGAGCTAGACTAGCTAGCTACAGTAGCTAGGCGGTATTGCTTACCATACCGGATCGATAGCAAATATCCACAAGACAGACACAATCTTGTCTTTATCCAGCAGTCGTAGCAGCGGAACCAACCACCGCGCGACTATTGTACGAACAAGGAAAAATCAATCGTCATGAAGATCTTGTCGATGCGATTCCGAATGTGCACATGGATCGCCGTTGTGGTCATCCTGATGAGTGTATTCGACTTGTCGATGGGTTGGACTCCCTCCATATTACGAGCGACACAGGATTGCCGTGATGCCGAATCCACGCCCTCCACAACAAATGGTTTGAAAAAACGCCGTACAGTCCTTTCTACATTGGTGACCGCCCCAGTGGCAGCACTAGCCGTGCTATCATCTTCACAGCCCGCCGTAGCCGCCGACAAGCCACAAGAATTTGTCAATGTCGGAACCCAAGCTCCGGCACCCGATGGAGAAGCTCCCTTTGTGGCCTTGCCCAGTGGTGTCAAAATCAAAGATTTCAAAGTCGGAACCGGTGATGCCGTCGTCACGCCCACTTCCTCCCGCGTCAGCATTCAAGGCAAGGGTCGTCTCTTGAATTTAAATGGCGTGATTTTTTACAATACCAAAGACAATGATCCGGATGGTTTTGGTCCACTTCCACTCACGATTGATTTGGGCAAAGGACAAGTCATTCCGGGTTTGGAGGAGGGATTGGTCGGTATGAAAAAGGGAGGCATTCGCCGTATTATCATTCCACAAAATTTGGCCTACAACAATAACCCAGGATTGGAACCCAAACCTATCAATGCCAATGATCAACGAGCCTTGGATTCGGTCGTCAAAAATTCACGACGAGATGGAAGTGTACTCTTTGATGTACAAGTGGAGCGGTTCAAATAAAAGACACTACACAGGATGCTAACAGAAGAAAGGGCGCTGCAAACATAGAGTTTTGCCAGTTTTAGCTAATAAAAAAGTAACAGAATACGGGCACGCATTTTTTTGGTTAGAAACTGTTCGACATTCAGTCCGGAAGAGGAGGGGGGAGTATCGTACCAAGGTGATAACCCATTCCCTACTAGGGTGACTTGTCGTCGTTGTTCCATGCATTGACTTGGAATAGGAACATGCACAGGAACCCGCAGGGCGAAAGCCACCGGCCGTTCCCTATCCCCATTCCTATTCCTCTACTGAATTGAAGTCTTGAAGCGTTGGAGTCAGAAGGCAACGGTTCCAGCTACTATGTGCCGATCTTCTGTGCTTCCCATTGACGACAATTAGAGTCTCTAGTAGCTCAACCCGCTGTCACCAAGACTTCGGTGCTAGCTTCTACAGCGTTGAGAAGGAACAATCAAAACTGTACTTTCATAGCTAGCGGCTACTCGGAGTAGATAGTCAAAGAGCGAAGTCTACTAGTAGGCCTACGCGGACACATTTGCACCATGAAGTTGCACATAACTATTCGAAAGGACGGAGTGTCCACCCTACCCCGAGCACAAGAAGCAATCAACCTCCATGGGCAGTTAGGAACTCCATAGCATGCAATTGCAGCTGGGGTTCAGTTCAGTTATTTTGTCTTCCATACTGTCAGTACTAGCTAGCACCGGGCTAGATCGCTGGTACCTTCTAAAATAATTGTTTCTTGCACATCTAGCTAGCTAGTCCACGAGTAGTTAGATCGGATGTCCTGGTTTCAGTTGCAGACACCTCCCATCAAGTGAAGAGACGGACGGTTCTGTGAAAAGGACTGTCCATAGGCTGTGATGACTGAGGCACGGATGACTGACGCCACACATACATCAGCTTTGCAAATGCAACACACGAGGCCGAGGGGACGGAGTACAGGATGCTTCTTCCTCGGCGTTCGTCAGATTCATGAAAGTGCGACAACTCACAGAACCCTGGCGTGAATGAGAGTGTAGGGCTAGCTATCATAAGCTATGAGCTTGTCCCGAACATGTATGTCTTCGTGAAGCGATAGGTACTAGCCACTATAATATTATTTGTTTCATAGTCAACCACAGCACGCTGGCCGTCGCTACTACCGTAGTTAGCTACTAGGAACTACATAGCTCTGTTCGCTACTCTAGAGATGGATTTCTCCCACTAGTAGTTGAGCTGCTAGCTACTCCGAGTAGCTACTAGGCTCCATTAGTAGGTCGCAGTATTTAATAACTAGCTAGACTAGGTAGTTCGTGGTGTAACTTTCATCTCTCGTTGTCTTTTGGTAACCTCCGGAAGAATGGCCTCTCTACTAGCTAGCTAGCTACTAGCTAGTAGTTAGATAGCTTACCCTAAACAGCTCCCTAAACCATTAGAATTGATGACGGCCCTGTGATGACGTGAAACTGCAAAGATACTTAGGGAAGCTCGCATTTGCAGTATGACGTGTTCGAGGAACACTGTTGTCACTCCGACTGTCTTTCTGGGTTGTGGATTTGCAAAGTTCTGATAAATACTGGAACTTGCTACCGATAATGATTGAATCAACTCGCGGATATGATATCCACCAATCAAAATCCTTTATTTGGATTCATCGGATAGATTTGAATATCCCCGGCTCGTACTCATGCTTAAGATTTTGCATTTGCTTCGCAGCAATACAACGACTAGCGGTAGCCACGAAGATACCACAGTGACATTTTGCGGAATACTATCCGATGTGGTATTGCAAGAACACCACGCGCCAATGAAAAACTTGCGAAGTTGAAATTAATTTTGGCACCAACCAATCATCTCCAGTGGCCTACTAGCTAGCTAGTAGTACGACGTACCAGTATTGTCATAGATAGCTTCCCGAGAAATACAAAATTGCAAGTAGTTTCGCCACATCACTGTCATAAAATCAATCCTTCGATTGAGAAATTCAGTGGCTGTCACACAAAATCTAGCAACAAAAATCAAAAAGCACAGCAACCCAAAGTGAAGCAGGAATTTAACCACCTCTTGCTCTACCTAAAATCTATTGCTGTTTCTATTTTTGCTTGAATCTTTAATACGTTCATCCATCCTCTGGTTTTCGTGTGAAGACAACTGAGTAAAAGATCTCTCTTTCCGCCAAGAACTTTTTTGATCCAAAACGAAATCCATCATCATGTCTATGCTTCGCCCCATTTTTTCCGCCTCGTCCAAGACGACCGCAACTCGAGGAGCTGCCGCTGCGAACCGTCGCCTTCCAGGTCTCGCTGGACGAACCTTTGCCACTCAAAGTGGAGATGATGCTCAGCCACCTACCGCTTTGGCCAAGCTCCATTTGGAGGATGGAACTACCTTGACCGCAAAATCTTTTGGTTGTCATACTTCTGTGGAAGGAGAGGTAAGAAAGATCTAATTGTTTTTTGATATCTTTGTTTGTTTGTGGCTGTTTGTGGTAGGGGTTCTTCTTTTGCCTTTTATGGAGGTCATTTTTGTGTGGATATCACCCCAGCTTGTAAATTGTGTCCATGACTTGCCTTCGGGAATGAACATGGGAGATGATTTTTTCTGGAATGAGAATGGAATTGGATTTTCACCAAGATATATGAATATCACCTGTGTACAACTTGAAAGCATTTTTGGAATTTTGGAGCACCTGCCAATTTTTGTTTCCTGGCTGCTATATTTTTGCCATTTTTGAATGTGTACGTCCATTCTCCATTTTTGATCCTTTTTCCTGACTCTTCAATTTTATTGCACCAAAATGAATTAATTTTTAGGTTGTTTTTGCCACCGGTATGGTGGGGTATCCCGAGAACTTGACCGATCCTTCCTACCAGGGACAAATTTTGACCGTCACCACACCCATGGTCGGAAATTACGGTGTCCCCGACCGTACCGTCAGGGATGAATTTGGGTTGCCGGCCTATTTTGAATCGCACAAAATCCATGTCAGTGGTCTTTTGGTGCAGGATTATTCGCACCATTATTCGCACTGGAAAGCTTCGTCCTCTTTGGGCGATTGGCTCAAGGAAGAAGGAGTGCCTGGTCTCTGCGATATCGATACTCGTATGTTGACCAAGAAAATTCGTGAGAGGGGAGCCATGAAGGGACGCATTGAAGTGGATTTGAATGCTCCTCCTCCGGATTTCTCCAAGATGCAAGATGTCAACGCCCGTCACCTTGTCGATGAGGTTGCCATCAAGGAACCGATCGTCTACGGAAAGGGAAACAAGTACAAGATTATTGCCGTGGACATGGGTATGAAGTACAATATTATTCGTCAGTTGGTCAAGCGTGATGTCGAGTTGACAGTCGTTCCATGGGACTACCCATTTGCTGCAGAAATGCACAAATACGATGGTCTCTTCTTGTCCAACGGACCTGGAGATCCCAACATGTGCATGGCAACTGTAGAAGAATTGAAGAAGGTCGTGACCTGCCCCGACGAGGAAGTCAAGCCCATTTACGGTATTTGTATGGGTAACCAGTTGATTGGTTTGGCTGCTGGAGGTACCGCTGAGAAGCTTCCCTTCGGTAACCGTGGGCAGAATCAACCCGTCTTGAATCACCAAACTGGAGAATGCTACATCACACCCCAGAATCACGGATTCCACATCAACACTGCAACCATGCGTGATGAGTGGAGAACTCTCTTCACCAACGCCAACGACGGAAGTAACGAAGGTATTGCCCATCAGACTCGCCCTTACTTCACCGCCCAATTCCACCCCGAGGCAAATTCTGGACCCACCGATACCGAGTTCATGTTCGATGTCTTCCTTGATGCATGTGGCAAGCCATTGGAGAAGATTATCTTCCCCTCCCGAAAGCCTGCTCCACCAAAGCCTAATGTCAAGAAGGTGTTGATGCTTGGATCTGGAGGTACTTCTATCGGCCAAGCTGGTGAATTCGATTACTCTGGTGGACAGGCCATCAAGGCTCTCAAGGAGGAAGGAATGGAGGTTGTCTTGATGAATCCCAACATCGCTTCCGTTCAGACCAACATGGACAACAAGTCTGCTTCCAAGGCCGACCACGTCTATTTCATTCCTGTGACTCCTGATTTCGTCGAAGAAGTCATCAAGAAGGAGAAGCCCGATGGTATCGTCATCAGCATGGGAGGACAGACTGCTTTGAACTGCGCTGTTGAAATGTTCAATAATGGAATCTTCGAGAAATACGGTGTCCAAGTTTTGGGTACTCCAGTTCCAGTTGTCATCGATACGGAAGATCGTCAATTGTTCAGCGACAGGCTGAATGAGATCAACGAGAAGATCGCCGAGTCTTACACGGCGACTACTATCGAGCAAGCTGTTGGACACGCCAAGAAGATTGGATACCCTCTTATGATCCGTTCTGCCTTCGCTTTGGGAGGTTTGGGAAGTGGAATCTGTACGGATGAGACTCACTTGAGGGACATGGCCAGGAAAGCCCTCAGTGTCTCTCCCCAAATTTTGGTCGAGCGCAGTATGAAGGGATGGAAGGAAGTCGAATACGAGGTCGTTCGTGATACCATGGATAACTGCGTCACAGTCTGTAACATGGAGAACTTCGACCCTCTTGGTATTCACACCGGTGACAGTATTGTCATGGCGCCCTCTCAAACATTGAGTAACGAGGAATACCACATGCTTCGTGAGACGGCCATCAGGGTAAGAAAGATGAAGCCTGAGTTTTTTTCTTCGTTTTCCGATCAATCAGTTTCTAAAATTTATTCTTTTTACTACAGGTTGTGCGTCACTTGGGAATTGTTGGAGAGTGTAACATTCAATACGCCCTTCACCCCGAGTCTCTCGAATACTGCATTATCGAGGTGAACCCCCGTCTTTCTCGTTCGTCCGCTCTTGCGTCCAAGGCCACTGGTTATCCATTGGCTTTCGTCGCTGCCAAGTTGTGCTTGGGCATCCCATTGACGGAGGTCATTAACCAAGTCACCAAGAAGACTCAAGCATGCTTCGAGCCTAGTTTGGATTATGTTGTGACTAAGATCCCCCGTTGGGATATGTCCAAGTTCGAAGGTGTATCCACCGAAATTGGATCTGCCATGAAGAGTGTCGGAGAAGTCATGAGTATCGGACGTACCATCGAGGAGACTTTGCAGAAGGCGATGCGTATGGTTGACCCATCTGTACCCGGGTTCGAACCAAAGCACACCTACGAGACGATGGAAGACCTCAAGAAGGAGCTCGAGGTGCCCACTGATAGGCGTCTCTTTGCCATTGCCCAGGCACTGCATGAGAAGACTCTATCTGTGGCCGAGATCCATGAAATCACGAAGATCGATCATTGGTTCTTGCGCCGTTTGGAAGCCATTGTGAAAACTTGGGACAGGATGGAACTTACTACGCTCAACGACATGTCCCACGAATTGATGCTTGAAGCCAAGAAGAACGGTTACTCAGATATCCAGATTGCACGCGCCGTGAAGGGTGGATCGGATGAGGACACCGTCCGCCAAAAACGTATCGGCATGGGAATTGAGCCTGTCACCAAGCAAATCGATACTCTTGCCGGCGAAGTCCCCGCCGACACCAACTATTTGTACATGACATACCACGGACAAGAGAACGATGTTGAGCCCTCCAACGGTGGTATCATTGTATTGGGAAGTGGTGCATACAGAATTGGTTCCTCCATCGAATTCGATTGGTGTGGAGTTAGCGCCATCCGATCGCTTCGAAAAATGGGATACACCTCGACTATGATCAACTATAACCCCGAGACTGTGTCTACCGATTACGATGAATGCGACCGTCTTTACTTCGAGGAACTCAGCCGCGAACGTGTTCTTGATATTTACAACCGCGACAAGTCTGATGGTGTTGTTGTCAGTGTCGGAGGACAAATCCCCAATGGATTGGCTATCCCCTTGCACAATGCCGGCGTCAAGCTCCTGGGAACGCCAGCTGCTATGATTGACAACGCAGAGGATCGATTCAAGTTCTCCGACACCATGGATGAAATTGGTGTCCAACAACCCCGCTGGAGAGAGTTGACCAGTGTGGACAATGCGTTGGACTTCGCAAAAGACGTTGGCTACCCCGTTCTGGTCCGTCCTTCCTATGTGTTGAGTGGTGCTGCCATGAATGTTGCTTGGAGTGACGAGCAGCTGAAGGCGTGCTTGACGGAAGCTGCCGAAGTATCAAGTGACAAGCCTGTTGTGATTTCCGACTTTATTGAGGGTGCCGTCGAGATCGAATTTGATGGTGTTGGAAAGAATGGTGAAATTATTGCCGCCGCCATCCACGAGCACATTGAGAACGCCGGTGTTCACTCTGGAGATGCAACGCTTGTTTTGCCAGCGCAGGACTTGACGGCCTACCAAAAGTTCCGTGTCCGCGATGCTGCCAAGAAGATTGTTAAGCGTCTCAACATCACCGGTCCAGTCAACATCCAGTTCGTCGCCAAGGGAACTGATGTCATGTGTATCGAAACAAATGTTCGTGCTTCTCGGTCTTTCCCATTCGTCTCCAAGACTATGGGCGTTGACTTCATTGAAGCCGCTACACGTGCCATGGTCGATGAGCCCACCGACGATATGCCCCTGCCTACTTTGGAGAATTGCGACGGTCCATCCCAGTACGTTGGTGTGAAGGCTCCTATGTTCTCTTTTACTCGTCTCCGCGGATCTGATCCAGTTTTGGGAGTGGAGATGGCCAGTACCGGAGAAGTTGCTTGCTTCGGTGCAACCAAGGAAGAAGCTTTCTTGAAGGCGTTGATGTCTACTGGTTTCAAGCTTCCCAAGAAGGACATCCTTGTGTCTGTGCAGGAGAGTCTCCAAGGGGAGTTCACCCACTGCGCTTGGCAGCTTCATGAAATGGGATTCACCCTCCATGCCACTCGCGCGACCGCCGAATATTTGGAGAAGAACCGTGTTCCGTGCAAGGTAGTTGCATACCCCACCGAAGGCGACAGTACGTCCGACCCAAACGCAATTGAAATGATCAAGAATGATGAGTTTGGTCTTGTCATCAACATCCCCACCCACAAATCCACTCGTCTCGAAGACAACTTCAACATGCGTCGTAGTGCGGTCGATTACGGTGTCCCACTGTTGACGAACATGAATTTGGTCAAGTGCTTTTCTGACGCCATGTACAAGTACCAGCACGAGGGCATGGTTGCATTGGAGCCTAAGACTTTGTTCGAGCATTACGAGAAAGAGTCTAATGCCGATGCCTGGACCGACCCATCGGAATTCCATTAGATTTATTGCGCAACTACCTTGCTTTTTCTTTCCTTTGACGACGCCCGGGATTGGTTACCTTGGAGCGGCTGTCTTGGAATAAAAGCAGTGAAGGTGTGATAGGTTGTTTTATATACACATTGTTTTACAAGATTGATAAAGGATTATAAAGGTTGAAGGATTTTTACAACTAGTTATCGCTGCTTACATTTACTTGCTAGCTAGTAGCTGTGGCAAGTATTATTTTCATTGCGATGGCAAAAAATGGCTCTCGACTGCTAACTGGTCTGTAGTGGTCTCCTGAAGGGTTCGGGTTATCGTCCAACGCCATTTCGATGGCCCACACAGGCCCCGCAACTGGATCAAGACCCCATCCCCAGGACGATCCCCATGACGATATCCATTCAGCTAGCTAGCTAGCTAGTAGCTGTAGCTGGTAGGCAAAGCGACCTGACTCTACACTAGCGCTGTGTTAATTTCCTGAATCTAACTGTGTGGCCTTTTCTCTACGCGGGGACTCCTTGTTTTGGTATGGAAATCTTGGCAAACAGCTTTTCAGCAATTGTTTCTGCCCACTTTGAATAACATCTAGCATTTGGGTGAACACCATCACTCGCGATCAATGTGATCTGAGAGGATTGTTGTGCTCCTTCTTCCATATTGTTGATCTCGTCCAGCAAGCGATTGACAGTTTCCCTGGGACCAATGGGCTCAGCTTTCTCGACAGTTTCATCATGATACCATCGACCAACCTCCCCTGGCGACAAACCAACATACAAAACCCCGTCATAGGGGAACGAATCCGCAACAAACTTTTTCTGGGAATCCCAGAATCCGCCCATTGTGTCCAACAGCAGACCCAATGGAAAGACGTTGAGTGGTGAGTTTTTGTGGAACATTTGTATGGGCAAGGCCGGTAGCAGTATGGTCGTTTTTGGTGCCAATGCCCGAATCTCTTCAATAAAACTTGATAGTTTGCTGCGAAATCCTTTGGGCCGACTGTTTCTTTTGAACGGATTTGACAGGAAGTATTTCATATCATTTCCTCCACATAAGATAACGACACAGTCTGGCGGATTACCGGCTTCTACTTCCTCTTGGATGACGCCTAGTAGGTGCGCTCGTATTTCAGAGATAGAACCTCCATCTACCCCCGCGGAACGCCAGGAAACACGTTTCCGTAGTTTTTGGGCCAATGTTCTGGCAAACTGTTGGGGAAATGCAGGCGAGATCCTGCCGCTACTCATGCCTGCACTGCCCAAGTTTTCGATTCTCATAAAAGGCAGATCGTTTGTCTTGTTCTTGTCGAATTGGTCCACTGTACCCAAGCCCACTGCCAAAGAGTCTCCAATGACTACAATATGCTTGTCGTTGTCATTCGAAATGCTCAGTTCCTCCGGTAATGGTGTCGTGGACTGACCATCTTGTTGATTCCAAGCTTTGATGAAGCTTTGTGGAAAATCAAAGACGCTCGTGAGCGTCAGAATAGAACCAATATGTAAAAGATGCGCATTTCGTTCCAATAAAAACCCAGCCTTTCCAAACAACCAGGGTATCAGCACAATCAGGAAGCGGTTGGCTCTCTGCCAAAAGCGAGCGCGCCGACTTTGCATCCGACTGTTGTTGCTGTTATCATCCATGGTTGTTGCTCCTTTCAAAATGGAAGACGACTTGGGTTGCTTACATGCTACTACTGCGGCATCCGAAGTCGTTTCATTTTGACCTTCCGATCGCAGAGTGGAGGCCACTGCGGAAGAGAATGATATTGTCGCATTCTTGCTGTTTCGTGGAAGTGTTTCGTAGTTGTTTTTCTTGGCTGTCGTCGGTACTTCCATGCCAACGGTCAGGCCAGGTGGCACCATTAATTCCCCGCTTGGATTGGTTCTGTATTGAAAGACGGCCAACCCACCTTGCAAGAGCGCAAGGAGTAGAAGCGCCACGAAACTATTTTCACCGAACCGCTGCAGGTTGCCCGTCATCTTGGTCCACAAGGGAATGCTGCTCAAAGCCGCTGCGAATTCAAAGTTGCCTCCGAACGAAACACCCAAAACGTCCATACATGAGGTAGCAAGATCTTGCAATGGTTTCCAGATGGAAACGTCCATACATGACGTAACAAGATCTACCAGCGGTTTCCAGATGGAAACGGCCATATCGGCAACAGCCGTGGAAGCCTCCCAGAAACTCTCCAAAAAGGACAGAGTGGGTAAAACATACAAGAAAGGCTGATTCTGCATCTCCATGCATGCCCAGGATGATGATGATGATGGCGACGACGGCGGGTTGGCTGAAGTAAATCCGGTCCGAGGCATGGGCTCTGGCCTGCCAAGGAATTGGAATGGTCGTGTCGGTGGAACAAAGGCTCCCGCAGTGGATGGGCTCAAAAGCAACCAACTAGTCGCCATAACACATGCCGAGCTACGAGTAGGAGCCCCCGTACGAGGCTCGCATTGCTTGGTCGTCATCGTCACTTTTGGGACAGAAATCCTTCGTGTGGTTGTTGTTGTTGTTACTGCAGCAGCAGCGCCAAGATCGAGACCATTGGTTTCGGGCAAGTTCCAAGAACAATAGGCCGTCACGAGAGCGACGGCACACATGGCATATCCAATCGTGGTTAATGGCGTCGAGGGAGAAACGACGTAGGGGACGGAAAAGGCTCCCAATCTCGCCACGGCATTGGCGGCACTGTGACCGGTGGAACGAATTTCGGTCGTCAAGAGTTCCGCCGTCGAGACCCACGTCGTACACGTCGCCATCATTAGGAGCATGCGCGTGCCAAAGGCCAATACGACCATGGTGGTATGCACGTAGGAATCGTAGTTGGTGTTGGAGTCCTCGTCGTGGAGGTTCGTTTCTCGGGCGACTGCCAACAAGCAAAGCACCATGACAAAGATGCCCCCCAAGGCGTAACAGGTAAATTGGATGGGGATTCTTCCGACCCGGTCGACCATCAGGACAATGATCACCGTGCCCACGATTTCGGCCGCATTGGAGATCCATATGGCTCCGTAATCGAAATGGTAGCTGGTTGTTGTATGATCCGTGATATTGCCGCTTGGGCGGGTGTTGGAATCGGCAAAGACCAAGGTTGTTGCAATGACGGCTCCATAATAAATAAAGGCTTGTCCAATCCATGTGCCCCACAAAAAGAGGGTGATCCGCCGCCATTTGGGACCAAACAAATCCATAATTCCCGCGTCTTGTTGTTCCGATGCATCATCGTCGTCACACAGTAGAATCGTATTGCGTGGATAGACTTGCAGGGGATTCTTTCCATTGACTCGTGCGGCTTGTCGGAGAATTTCCAAAGCTTGTTCGGGATCTTTTTTGGTAGCCACTAACCATCGCGGTGATTCTGGAACGCAGTAGATGCCCCACAGAGTGGAAAGGATGCACGGGACAGCACAGAGACTGTCTCTTATACACATCTCCGAGCCCACGAGACTAAGGCGAATCTCGTATGCCGTCTTCTGCTTGAA
>ENA-ORBV01014744-ORBV01014744.1-microbial-mat-metagenome-genome-assembly--contig:-NODE-14744-length-11626-cov-5.589229_pt1 | contig 11626 bp, 9 predicted proteins | sample MGYA00237777_ERZ505514 | MGnify/ENA primary metagenome ERZ505514 (study PRJEB26160, sample SAMN06269048) | microbial mat metagenome | isolation source: Oligotrophic lake microbial mat | place...
ATCTCACAGGGTCCTTCACAACATCGGCGGTTGTCATTTTTGAAGTGAAGAATGACAACAAAAAGTTGGACGCTTCCGTGGGCAGCCTTGCTGTTGTGCTCTGCTCCAGGGAATGTCAATCGAAAAATCGAGCAATGTGATGCAGAGAAATCTGATGATTGATGCTTCAAATCGATGCCACGCTCTTGTTCACTCAACAATCTGCAATGAAGAAGGTCCTTCTGTCATCTTCATCTTCACTGGTGCCAACACTTCTGATTCAGAGTGTTTCATTTGTCTGATCCTAGCAGATGGATGGACAATCAAAAGCGATGTTGAATCACCTGTCAAATCTGATGCGGCATTCACAAGACCCTTTTTTGCCAGTCGTGGCGTCAGCAAGGCACGAAACGGGCAATGACCCTGGCGCGATGGGCATGCCCATGCTCAACGGGTGGCTACGAGCCAATTGCCCATTGTGAATCCGCAATTGCCCTTTCTCAATGGCCAAAGCTGGGCCACATGTCCTGTCAGAACCCTTTCTGCCGCCAAACGCACTCAACAAAAATGTTGCATTTGCGACAAAAATGCATGTCAACTTGGCAAAAAAAACGTTGCTTTGGTCATTCATGCTCCATCGTTGCCCTTTCAGCGAGGCCATGTTGACAAAAAAAAATTGCTTTGCAAAACAATTGCACTCAACTTGCATGTCTCAAAGGCACAAAACTGGCATCGAAATGCACAAGCTGCCGCCTGTGTGCACCCTGAACACTTTCATTGTCAGCGCCAATTTGAGGACAACCAGACTGCAAAAAAAATAAAATTGCTGCTGATTTGTGATTGAATTGTGTTCAGATCAAACCGTTTTTTGATCAAACAGGGCACAAATCATGCAGTTCAGTCAGTGTGTCAAGATCGCAAACATGCAAAACAAACCCGCCAAAGCCAGTGCTGTTTTGCCCCGCCAAGCACTTGTTCAGCCACAAACAACAGCGGCGCATGGGGTTGCAAAAAGGGCAAAGCCAAGCCGCAGAATGGACAAAACGACCAAATTTCTGCTCATCGTTGTCACTTTGTGGGGGCACTTCACCAGGACAAAGGCAGCTGGCATCCCATTCTTTGTCCTTTTTCCAGTCCGTTGCAATGCCTTCTTTGGGATCCTCCTTGCTTTGGCGCCTGCAAGCTTCCTCACACATGGAACACTGAATGTCACTTTCGCTTTGAAACCACTTCAAAAAGTCTGTTTCAAATTGGGACTTGGTTGGGTCTGTGCGGGCATTTTTGACATCCTCTAGTTGCCTGTTGTGCTGAGCTGAACCTGGAACAGTCAATCAGGTAAAGTTTTTCTGCCTGCTGCAACCATCCGTGTGGGGATTCTTGAAGACAGCGGCCCAATGCTTGGTCTTGTTGGTGCACTCTTTTTTCACTTCCGAAAGGAAGACCTGTGGAAAAACAATGGGCAAAATGGCGTTAACAAATGGGCACATGACCAGTGAACAGCGTGCCTGATTCATTTTTTAGATTCCTTTCTTTCATTGTCACCCGCAGCAGCGACACCCGCGAGCGCTGGAAGGTCCCTTCAAACTTCAATTTCATCTTGTTTTGCCATCCTTCCGGCAACTCCAAGAGCTCGTCAATGTCATTTTGTCCCCTGCAAAGCCACGCTTTGATGTCATTGGGGGCCTTGATGACCTCTTCAGAAGGCCAAGCATGGATGCTCTTCTGCTTGCAGTTGGGGTGCTTGGCGGCAGTTGGGAACTGCACATGCCAAAGAATCCAGTTGCCTCTGATGGCAAGAAGGGCACATGCCTCTGTTTCGGGGGTGACGCAACAGTCAATTTCTTGTTTTTTGTTGGGTGGGTCGCAGTTGTGCAAGCAGAAATGGCCCCTGTGAGAAGTGTTCCAGCGCTCTGCAGCGCAGGTGGCTTTGGGCACAACTTGGTTGTGACAGGCCTCAAAAAGCTTCACATCGTCATCATCATCGATTTCAAGGTTCCATTTCAAACAGGCCTCCCAACGTGCAACCAAAATCGCAGCGTGGGGTGCAGAAGACCCAAAAATGGTTCGCATCTCTCTCTTGATGGCCGTTTGTGCACCGCTCCGATGCATGTCAAGCTCTGCACCGCAATGTCGAGAGAACTCACGGTGCCAATTGTCATTCCTTGGTTTGGTTTGCCGCAGAAAAGCACATGAGCTGCCAGTCTGTCAAGCGAACAACCCCCCTGGGAAAACTTGGCCTTGGCGATCATGTCCTTCGTTTCCTTGAGAGGGTCATCATCATCTTCAGAACCGGTCGATTTGTGGGTTTTTTTGGTTCTGGCCAGCTTAGCTTTTCAGGCAATTTTGACTTGTCCCGCAAAGCTTGTTCCATGCTTGTTCTCATTGGTCGCTTGGACTATGGCCAATTGGGTTTTGGCGCCTTTTTCATGGATGACGCACATGCAAAACAACGGTTGTCTGAACTGACTGTTGCAAAACGACTGGAAAATGTTTTGTTCTGTTTGCCACAATGCAACCCATCGTTGCAACTGTGGCAACTGAATTGCAAGTCGACAAATGGCACGCCGGTTCTTCACGCAGAAAAATCGTTCATCTCAGCAGAGAAAGATGATTGCGCTGATGGATCTTGAGCCTAACATCTCCCAGATGTTTTGTTTTCATTTGTTTCATTGTGAGCTCACAATTTTCATTTTCAAACAAAGCAAAAGGCCCAAATGTTTTGTTTTTGTTTGTTTCATTGCGAGCTCATGATTTTCATTTTCAAACAACGCAAAAGGCCTGCAGCTTTCAACACAGTGTGAGGATGACAATCACCGACAGGAAAAAAAAAGCTTGTCAATGCCATGAACAACAAAAAACAAAGCTGGTGTTGACACAATCAAATTGGGGAGTGTGGGTGGATGCAGCAACAGCTGACAAAGATGAACTGAATTGCCACAGCGCTGCAGCAAGACCATTGGTCACTCACATGGTTTGGATTTGTTGGACATGGAAGATTGCACTCCAACTGAAGAAAACACATCAAACAGAAGACAAGCAAAGCTGTGACATGAATGAGATTTGCATCAGTGGACAACAATCACCCAATGGACAATTGAGAAGACAGCAGTGAAAGTTTTCATGACAACAATCTGAAAGAAGATCATGACTTGCACGACTTCATTTTGAGAAAAGATTGATGCTGTCAATGAATCAATCTGTTTTTTTCTTGACAAAGCCGCAAAAAAGTGGCACAAAGAACTTTGCGGTGGAGTTTCAACCCAAAATGAAATTCTGGTTTGCACAGCAAACACAATTCTGAATGCATTGCACAAAACAGACGACCCAAACATTGACAACTGCACTGATGTCGTCAAACAAGGAAAAGACATGATGGCAGCTTTTGTGTTCACAATGATTGTCATCTGTGATTTCACATTGTCGAAAACATTTTGAAAATGTTGTGATTGCATTGCCCGGGCACACCTTGAGGTTCAACACAAAGTCAGCCAACCGGCAAAATTACAAAATGTCAAAAGCTTTGAGTGTTGAACTCAAAAAGATCTTTGAGTTGATCAAACGTTGATTTCAGTGGGCATTCTTCTTCGATTTTTGCACAAATGCTGACACATGATGGGTGTCAACAGCAGCATTAAGCAAAAATGCGTGATCACAGTGATTTTGTCACTTTTCAGTTCACTTTGTCACTTTTGCTTCGTCAGTTGCTAGAATGTCAACCCAATCTGTTTTGCTTGAGAATTTTGCTCAAAAATGAAACACCACCAGAAGAAGTGCTCTCCCCTGCAGTTTGACAAGATCCAATTGTGCACACTTCCCACTTGTGTTGCTTCATTTTGTTAACTGAGATTAAAAAGTTACTTGGTTGCTAATGAAGCATCAATTGCATCCACAGCATGTGGCAGTAAGTGCGTAGCAGTAGTTGTCTGTTGCAGTTTGAAACCCAGTTGCAACCAACACCGCGGCAGTACCTTGACCGTAGAAACGGATATTTTATGGCCGCCAGAAAGTTTTAATAGGGGTGGTCTTTACCTTGAAGATTGGTACTCGGAGTAAAAGTTCTACCCTGACACTTCTGTAGTTATCGGAGAGGTGGCGAATTTCCAACAACCTTCTTCTCGTTTCCTTGCACCTTCTTCTCGCCACTATCAACGTAATTTACATTCTTCTTACGTACAGTCTCTACCAGGGTTCTCATGACGTATCTTGGCTTCGTGAAGAAGTGGATCCAAAGGGCAATAGCTTGGCCAATGAGAAGACTAATTCGTGTTTGACCGGCAAAACGGCAAGCTTTGATTGGCTCCTTTTGTGTGTCAAAAGCGCCCTACTGCCCAAAAGATACCCAGTACGCGAAATTCTTCACTGTTCACGCGTTTTTAAATATTGTTTCCGGTCATTATTGGCTTAGGTGGCAAGTTTGCCTTTATCCCATTTTCTGATCTGGAATTATGGGCCATTCCTTGACGCTTGATGATAGAGCGAATGTTGGCATGCGTCAGTCTTCGATTGATATTTTTCTGGAATTAGATTTCGCCATGCGATTTATTTTATCCAATCATAACTTTCAGAAGCTGATGACGGCCATTGACTCATCGATTTAGAACGTCTTCAGGATCGATTTCGAATGACCGTAGTTCACCTATAGTCCTACTGACTGTTACGAGTACAGGAATTAGTACTGCCCTAGTAGTAGTATGGTACTGCCTTACGTGTACTAGTTGAAGAGGAATCAATCTGAGTGGTTGACATTTTTCTCATTGCATGCGTCAGTGATTGCTTGGCAATGGAATACAGAACATACATACTCTTGGAGTAACTTTGACTGCTGAAAAGACCTTTCTTTGCTTTCTCACTAACCAACAATAACACAAAACACTCTCGTAAACACGGCATAACAGCTCCGTGAACGCACCTACCAACCACGTTCATAAAAAATACAACTCCATCATTGCGTCAGAAAGTAAGTAAAAGTAGATCAACATGTTGCAGTCTGTCTCGTCTCTCTCCCGTTGTAGGAAGCTTTTCCTCTTCCTTTTTCTCTTTCTCTATCTCTTTCCTCAACTACCAATTTCCTCATCTATCCCTGTCATCATCTATCTCCCCAACAGATCTCTGTCTTCACTCTACCTCACCTTTCTTCTCTCTCAAGACCAAGACAAACAACATCCATACAACAAGTATAAATCGTACTCTGTAACTTCCGCGTATCATTCTACTATAAGGTTTTTGAAAGCACCCTAACGGAAATACAAAAAACTCCCCATTGCCGTCATGTTTCCCAATACCAATCTTTCCCAAGAACTTCAAGCTCGAGCATTAGCTCAAATCTTGCTCGAGCGAGAACGACAGAGACAACATGAGAAGAACCAACTCCTCTTGGCAGCTTCTCTGCTTCTTCAACAACAGCAAGGATCATCCTCGTCGGGCTCTCAAGCGCAGTCCCCACTGGCTACTCTGAACTTGGGCAGTGCCGGTGCTACAGCTCATCAAGATCCGCGTACGCAGCTGCTAGAACTGGCTGCTCGAATGGCAGCAGCTCCTGCCCCGGCTACAGTCCCTCAAGCCAGTTCCCCTCCTCCTCTGGAACTCCCAGCAGCTGCAACTACTGTTGCTGCCCCCACAAGTGCAAGCACAGTTGTGGCGCATACATTGCTTCCTCAAGTCAGTCAAGCACAAGCCCCTGCTCCCTCAAGTTTGACCTTGGAGAGCTGGATGCAGGCACTTGGGTACAGCACTGGAGCTAGTACCAGTACTAACACTACCAGTGCTACAGGCACTGCCACCTCGGCTGGCAGGGCCGTGTCACCCTCTTCCTCGGGGTCTACCTCCATGCCCGACATGTCGCCAATGGCTGCTGCCACTGCCACTGCCACCACAAGTACGGCTACTAGTGGTACCACAAGCCCAACTGGCAGTATGGAGGGTGCAAGTGCTGCTGCTGCTGCTGCTGCTGCTCCCTCCAGCAATCCCTCGGCCTCCATGTTCAACATGGACTTTTCCGGGGTCGGTGCCGCCATTAATGCCGGCATGACGTCCATGGACGCTCTCTCTGATGAAGATTACTTTAGTGGTGCCCATCGCAAGACCTACTTGGGAGAACGCGGGACCATCATTCACGTCCATGGAGCCGGGGAGGACAATACTAGTGGTGCGGGTGCCATTTACAAGGGAGAAGCCTTTCCCATGAAATTGTATCGCATGTTGTATGAAACCGCCAAAGAAGGACACGAGGGAATTGTGGGATATTCGGCCTCGGGAAAAGCCTTTCATATTCATCAACCCGATGCCTTTACCAAGGATATCATGTCCAAGTACTTTTCCACCACACGCATGTCTTCCTTTCAACGACAGGTATGTACTATTCATTGTACTGTCGCTGTGTCTATTTTTTTTACCAATAAATGGTCTCTCACTAAAATCTTGTCAATCTTTTTCTTCTTTTTCAGCTCAATTTATATGGATTCCGAAGATTGTCTCACGGAGTAGATAAGGGTGGTTATCATCATCCCTACTTTATCCAGGGGGAGCGCAATCTCTGCAAGACGCAAATCAAGCGCAAGGTACCAGGGGCTACGGGTCCAGTTGCTTCTGTGCCAATGAGCTTTGGTGGTGTGTTTCCACCACCTCAAGTATCATCGGCACCTGCTGCGGCGGCTGCTTCTGCGGCTCCAAGCCCACTCAATGCCCATCACCAAGTGTCGTCGGCGGCATCGAGTACGGCTGCCAATGTTGCTGCTTACAATCATAATCACCATGCAGCGGCGGCTGTTGCTGCACCACTGCCAGCCACGGTGGCTGCAACTCCAGACGCATCTGCCTTGATGCCATCCTTGCTGGCCTTGCTCAAGTCGGAATTGATGAAAGCACAAGCCGTGGCGGGTTCGACGACGACGACTAGTTCGCCCTCTCTCACCGGAATGTCAGCATCCGTCATTACTGGCTTTAAGAACTAATGGTATGAAGAACTGCATTTGTGAATGATGGAAGGATGAGCAAGTCCTTCCTTGCTGCAGTGTGCCTTTTCGCAAGCATGGTGACTTCCAAAGGAAGTGGGCCACCCGCCCTTTTCACGCCGAACAAACACATTTAGGATACATATTATACGCACAGCTCCACCTACGAGCACACCGAAAACAAGCATCACCATCATCGTCAGCATCACCATCATCTCCGTCCCAAACGATTGTCGCCGGATGGATGATTCCATCCATGGATGGATTACATTCGTCAGTTCCTTCAGGACAAAACAATGGGAGTTTGGTTGCTTCTCCTGCGAACAAGGCCACACACACACACACAAATACACCTCTCCAAAACATATTTTTTACATAATTATTAGTCGTACAATTGAATCAACACAGATACTAGAAGTCTTCTCCATATTGTGTTGAAGATGCTCGATTCCAAACAGTTCCTTCCCCCAAGCCCCTTTTACACATTGGTGGTGATCCTCATAATCAGGCAGTTCGTGTCGTGGACAAATGATACAGGAATTTGGTGGATTGGAGGCTTGAGTTTCGTCCGGGAAGCCCATGTTAAGACAGACATTTAAAAGTGCCAGTGAAGCAGAATGGATTTTTGGTATAACATGACTTTTTTTCAGGAATTTCAGAGCCCCTTGTTCACTGCCAAAATATGAGGAGTGGAAGAAGATGGAACAAATGTCACACTACCGTATCCGTTCTTTTTTCGGTGACACTGTTGTGGGAACCGTAGGCTCATGCTGCCGTGCAACATGACAAGGAATGCAAAAGATATCTATTTCATAGTATCGATAAAAATGACAATTTTAAAGGGATCCCCAATGTGCGTTTGTTTTATGCTGTATTGCTGTTTCGGATGGTACCGGCCGGGGTAACTAGCTGCAATAACGCTTTGGCGGCCGGTATCTCCCATTCTTCGTCATAAAAATAAACTTGAACTCCTTCTGACGAAGCTCTCAAGTCGTTGTCGAAATTGGGTGATTCCTCTTGCGCTACAATTGGTTGATACCAAAATTTGGTCCTACCAATGACATCAATCCTGGGCTTCCACGGCAATCCCGACAAACGACCGACCATGTTCCACCGCGTTTGAACATATCCTTCGTGCAAGGAAATGTCCAACAGAATGGACTCGCAATCGCCGGGTTCGGTCAAAGCCTCGACGATGGGGACTAAATTATCCAAGTTTTTGGTGAACTGATCGGTCCCTTCAAAACTCAGCGTGGGATCGGTGAATCGACACTTCTTGTCAAAGGCCGTCAAGTCGATCTTTCCCGTCCATAGATAGTTGCGCACTTGGTAATCCTCTCGTATGCGTTCCAGTAATTCTTGTGGTGTTTGAGGAGGGAGACCGCTGGTAGTAGTAGTAGTGGTAGTAATTTCGCTATTTCCCTCTGAAGCGGCAGTCTTGTCAACACTCTTGTTGGAATTTCCAGAGAATAAATTGACCAAATTGGTCAAGGATGACACCAAGCCCTTGGAAGAAACATCGGTATCTTGGTACGATACACTGGGTGGTAATTCTTGATGATTGTCGGTGTTCGGTTCTGTTTCTTCTTCATTTACCACACCGAAAATGGCAGTCGTGGTGGGGACAATTCCTTCTTGCTGCTGTTGTGGACTTTTGGAAGACTGCCTCGCCCTCGTGGTGACACTTCTCGTACATGTAGTAGTAGTACTTGTGGGCGGCACAAATCCCGACGCCACCTGTAACAGCCAAAGAAGTAGGGCTCTTCTTCGCCTAGTAGTTGTAGTGTGAGTATTATAACAAGTCATCTTGTTTGCTCATGTTGGTTGTTGTGGCTGCAATAAGTTTGTCGGCTGGCCTCGCAACCGACTCCGCACCATTGCCTCCGAAACAGTTGGGTTCATTGCGGCTGGCTCTGCACAGTATGAATCCAAGAAGAAAGATAGAAAAATGAGGTGGTGATACGTGGTACAGTAACTAATGTTGCAGGAGGCTGCACACGTGCTCTGTTCATTTTCAACATCGGCAGCCACCCGAGCACTATCGATACCTTTGATGAGCTCATGACTCATAATGAGTCATGGTATCCTTTTTTGGTCTGTCCTTTGTCCCAAGATCTCCACAAGAGCGCCATTCATTCCAACGACAGTCAATAACAACAACAACAATCAACAACAACAACAAACCATTCAACGCAACTCACACCCAGCATCAGTGTAGTACAGTATCGTCGCTATCTTGCACTCTTGCTGTCCCTTTGCTGCCACTCGTTGACGACGACCACTCCCTACACACATACAGTACAATCACTATACTATCTACTACTATGATTCGTGCAGATCCTTCCGATTGCATCATTCGCAAACAAGTCGTCTCGGTCGAATTTGGCTTGTACAATGATGCCGATGTCTTGGCGCGAAGCGTCGTGGAAATTACCTCGAGTCAAGCCTTTTTAGAAACTTCCACTGGAGGCTCGGATGAAAATGCCAAGACGGCGCTGCCGGGAGGCTTGTACGATGCTCGCTTGGGACCCTACGAGACGCACGATCCCAGTGTCTGCGTGACGTGCGGGTGCAACTACAAAACGTGTCCCGGACATTTTGGACACGTCGAATTGTGTTTGCCCCTCTATCAACCCCTTTTGTTTCGGCCATTGCTCAATTTGTTGCAGTGCAAATGTTATTCCTGTCATCACTTGCGAACGCCCAAACGCTTGTTGTTGTTGCAATACACCAAATTGTTGTTGCTCGCGCACGGCCGACTCGACGACTTTTACGCCATGGATCAACGCATGGCCGTGGCCGTCCAACGCGCCTCCCAACAAATTGCCGACATGGACATTGCCGCCAAGGATGGATGGAAACGCAACAAGGCCAAATTGGTGGGGACCGCCATGGAAACGGCCTGTCGTCAAATCCAACGAGATTTATTACAACAAGTAGAAGCAGAACACAGCAACTCGACTCCAACGACGACAAGTACCTTGCAACGGACCACCACCGAAAACTTCAAAAAGCATTTAATGGCCAATTGGAAGGCCGAAAAGAAGTGTCATCATTGTGGCGCCTATCCTCCCAAGATCAAACACGATCAGTACAACAAACTCTTTCAAGTCGCCTTGAGCGATCGACAAGCCGAACACAATGCCGCCCATAATTTGGCCGTCGTCATTCCGTCCGCCTTGGAAGTCTTGGATCAACGGGCCAAGCAACAAGCCAAACAAGGGAATAAAAGTCCTCCTCGTCGACCAGTGGTCACCCGTCATCCCGCCCATGCAGGCTATGATTCGGACGACAGTGAACCGGATTTTACCACGCCCATGCTCTTGAAACAAGAAGACGACGACGACGACGACGACGAGCAAGATCCAAATCCACAAGACGACTCGTCGAGTGAGTCCTCCGACGACGATTCGTCCGATGACGAAGACAAGGATGACAACAACAACAACAACAACAAGACCATGGCCGAGAAATCCACTACCAGTCGAGAACAATACTTTATGCATCCCTCCGAAGTCCAGGCCCAATGTCAATTGCTATGGGAAAATCATGGCGAATTCTTGACCCTCCTCTTGTTTGGAAAGAACAATGCCATGAACCAAAAACACGCCCTCCAATTGCAATCGTATCAAGCCTTTTTTTGCAAACGCATTCCCGTGCCTCCCTCCCGCTTTCGACCGCCCATGGCCACGGGCGGCATGGTGGTGGAACACGTTCAAAACTCGCACTTGTCCAAAATCTTGCAACAAAACGCTCTCCTACGGCACTTGTATTTTGCCCTGGGCCAAGAAAAACAGGCCCACGCCGTGTGGATTCAACTGCAGACGTGCTACAATTGCTTTTTGGATTCCAGCAAAGATCCCAGCGTCGCGGCGGCCCTGGGACAAACCCCCAATGGGATTCGACAATTGCTCGAAAAGAAGGAAGGCATCTTTCGCAAACACATGATGGGCAAGCGCGTCGACAGTGCGTGCCGATCCGTCATCAGTCCGGATCCCTACGTCGGCACCAACGAAATCGGGATTCCCCTGGCCTTTGCGCGAGTTCTGACCTATCCGACGCCCGTGACGGAATGGAACATGACGGAACTGCGACGCCTGGTGGAACGGGGACCCCACAATTATCCCGGTGCGCGGTGGGTGGAATTTCCGCCCGATGCCAGTGTGCCGGGGAGTTCCTCCCGTCGAATTGACTTGACCAAAATGACGGATGACAAGCGACGGTCCGTCGGGGCCATGTTGGGCAAGGGCTTGCCCAGTGGTGGATCATCGAGTAGTAGTAGTATGGGCAGTTCGGGGATGCATGGCATGGGCGGTGGTGGATACAATCAACGACCCGTTATTGTCGGTCGTCAATTGCGACATGGGGATACCATGTTGGTCAATCGACAGGTACGTCTTGTGTTGTTGTTGCTGTTGTTGCTGTATTTGGTGTTGTTGTATTTGTTGTTGGTTCTTCTTGTTTGTTTGTGTGTGTCCAAGGACGAGCTTTTTTGTCATGCACCACTCCGAAAATTCGTGATGGATTATGACTTTCCAATATCGGCAAAACGATTTCTTTTGTGGCTACAGAAATGTAGTTGCTGGAGTTTGTCTCTTGTCGTACTGAGGACACACACATATGATGATGATGATGATGATGATGATGATGATGATGATGATGATGATGATGATGATGATGATGATGATGATGATGAT
>ENA-ORBV01014746-ORBV01014746.1-microbial-mat-metagenome-genome-assembly--contig:-NODE-14746-length-11625-cov-17.556720_pt1 | contig 11625 bp, 1 predicted proteins | sample MGYA00237777_ERZ505514 | MGnify/ENA primary metagenome ERZ505514 (study PRJEB26160, sample SAMN06269048) | microbial mat metagenome | isolation source: Oligotrophic lake microbial mat | place...
TTTTCAAGCAGAAGACGGCATACGAGATTCGCCTTAGTCTCGTGGGCTCGGAGATGTGTATAAGAGACAGCCCTGAGTTGGCTGGTGGTGAACTCGCCCAGCCACGCCTCGCCCGATCCGATGACCTCCGCGGCGAGCACCATCTTCTCCTCGAGCATCGCATCGATCTTTTCTTCGAGCGTGCCGCCCGCGACAAACTTGTGGACCTGAACCGTCCGCGTCTGGCCGATGCGGTACGCGCGATCAGTCGCCTGCGCCTCGACGGCCGGATTCCACCAGCGGTCGAAGTGGAAGACATGGTTCGCGGCGGTGAGGTTGAGCCCGACGCCGCCGGCCTTGAGACTCAGGATAAAGATCGGCGGCCCGCCCGTGCGCGGCGCGGAGCCCGGCTCGCCCTGGAACTCCTCGATCATCCGCTGCCGCTCCGCGGCGGTGGTCCCGCCGTGGAGGAAGAGCACCTCGCGGTCGAACGCACGCCGGAGCATCCCCGCGAGCAACTCGCCCATCTGACGGAACTGCGTGAACACCAGCGCCTTATCGCCTCCCGCAAGAACCTCCTCGAGCATCTCGATGAGGCGCTGGCACTTGCCGCTGCGACCGGGAAGCGGCACGCCCGGGGCACCGCCCTCGCCGCCGCCCTCGCCGGCCTCGTCGCTCCGCTCCTTGAGGAACTGGGCGGGGTGGTTGCAGATCTGCTTGAGTTTGATGAGGCCCGCGAGCACGAGGCCCTTGCGCTGGATGCCCGTCGCCTTGTCCGCCGCGCCGAGCATGTCCGTGACGCACGTCTGGTACAGCCCCGCCTGCTCGGGCGTCAGATAGCAGTATTCCTTGGTCTCGACCTTCTCGGGCAGATCGCTGATGACCGCCGGGTCGATCTTCAGTCGCCGCAGCACGAAAGGTTGCACCAGCCCGCGCAGTTGCGCCGCCTTGTGCTTGTCGTGGTACCGCTCCACCGGCACGGCGAACTTCCGGCGGAACTCCCCGCCAGAGCCAAGGTACCCCGCGTTCAGGAAGTCCATGATCGACCACAACTCACCCAGGCGGTTCTCCACGGGCGTGCCGGTGAGCGCAATGCGGCGCGGCGCATCGATCGCGTGGACCGCGCGGGTCTGCTTGGCCGAGGGGTTCTTGATGTTCTGCGCCTCATCGAGCACCACGCGCCACCACCCGACCTTCTCGATGTGCTCTCGGTCCCGGTGCGCCAGCGCGTACGTCGTCACCACCATGTCCGAGGCCATCGCCTTCTCGAAGAGCCGGTCGCCCAGGTCGCGGTCAGCGCCGTGATGCACCAGCACCTTCAGCGTCGGCGTGAACCGGCGCGCCTCGTGAACCCAGTTGGCCACGACCGACATCGGCACGACCAAAAGCGTCGGGCCCGGCCGGGGGCTCTGCACGCCCGCCGCTGCGGCGAGGTCCGCACGCTCGCGCTCATCGGCTAGGAGCGCTAGCAACTGGATGGTCTTGCCAAGGCCCATGTCGTCGGCCAGGCACGCCCCAAGGCCGAGGGCATCGAGGAACGCCATCCACGATAGTCCCTTGACCTGATATGGCCGGAGCGTGCCCACAAAACTCGCCGGCGGATTCAGGATCGGCAACGTCTGGTTCGTCCCGGCATCCGTGAACACCTTCGCTACCCAGCCGGTGGCCTCCATCCCGAGGATGGGCACACCCGTTTCGCGGATGTCAGACGCGTACGCGAGGCGGAGCGCCCGCCCGACTTCCATCTGCCCGCCGGGGTGCTCGCCGATGAAGCGCACCGCGGCCTTGAGGTCCTCGGGGCGGATCTCGACCCACCGGCCATTGAGGCGCACGAGCGGCGAATGCTGGGCCGCGAGCAACTCGAACTGCTCGAGCGTCAGCGTCGTCTCGCCCACGGCGATCTGCCAGCGGTAATCGACCAGCGTGCTCAGGCCCACGCGCGGGGCCGAGGGCTGCGCGCTGCCGCCCGCCATCAGGTTGCCGCGCTCAAAGTCGACTTCCTCGCTCGAGACCACGAGCCTAGCGCCGAGGCGGATCGTCGGCGAGTCCCACCACTCCGGCGTCTCGACGCCGAATCCCTGCTCGACCAGGAGGGGGCGGAGTTCGCGGAAGAACTTGTACGCCTCGCTGGTGGAGAGTTCGACCTCGGTGGGCTCGGAGTCCTGCAAGACGCTTTCGAGTTTCTTGTACAGGCGCGCAGCCCGCCCCAGTTCGGCCAGCAGAACATCCTGGGGCGAATCAATCCGCATCCCCTCGACCGTCGCGCTCCCCGTTCCGCCGCCGGGCAGCAGCCAGACATCCTGCGCATCGAGTTTCACGCGCGGGTGCGTCACGCTTTGCAGTCCGAGCGTCAGCGTCCACCGCACCGAATCGTCGGGCGGCGCGATCCCGCCCGGCCCGCCAAGGTCCAGCGGCTCGCTCAATCTCAGCAGCAACCGCCAGGGTGAGCCGGCACCGCGCTCCTCGAGTCCGCCCACCCACCGGCGCACATTCTTGACGAGCTCGGTGCGATCCTTCGTGGCATCCGAGCCCCGCAGTTCCGCGCTGCCATCCAGGAGACCGGTGAGCCAGGAGACCTGCGGGTCCCCGCCCTCATCGCGCCCCTCGATGGCGTCCTGCATCGACTCACGACCCATCACCGCGCGGCAGATGGCGTCGCCCATGCCCGTCAGGAACGATTCGAGCACGCTCCACCCGTCGTGCGACAGCCCGTCCTCAGCGCAGCGTGCCTCCCCCGGCATGGCCGACAGGAGCGCGGCCACGCGCACGCCCGTAGCTTCGTCGCTGAGCCAGGGCTGCCACACGCCGCGCAGCGTCCCCGCGGCATCCTGATAGAGCGTCGGAACGAACCGCTGCTGCGCCAGCAGGTGCAGACCGAGGCGCGCTGCGGCCGCAAAGAAATGCACGCTCTCGCCAGCGCTCAGGCCGGGCGTCGCATCCGACTCCAGCAGGTCGAGCACCTCGGGCGCTCTCCCCGCATCAATCCGGATCGTCGGCGCACCGAAACTGCCCAGCAGTCGCACCTCACCGTCGTGCCCCTCGCCCGACTCATGCCCGGTAGCGTGCGCCAAGCGCGGGCTGGGCACGGGGCGTCCGTCATCCTGGATCGGCATCCGCAGACTCAGGCGGCCGACCTCGGGCTTGGCGGGTGCTGGTCCCTGACTCTGCCCCAGAACATCTTCAAGTCCTGCGCCGAGTTCCTCAGCACTCGCAGCGAACGGGTGCTCGTTGTCGCTCGGCTGGGCGGGCCGGCGCTTGCCACCAAGCCCTGCGACAAATCGCTCCGCGGACTCGGCCCAGATGTGGAGCACGCGATCCGACCACGCCGCGTGTACCACCATCACGCCGGGGCCTGCGTCCGCAGCGCCGCTGCCAGCATCGACAAGGACAGCGGTGCTCTGGCTCATGCGGCGCGGCTCTCCCCCGGGTATCCATCAATCGCCCCGGCGCGCGGGGCGCGACGGGTCAGGAAAATGAGGGCGCCGAGACTTGAACTCGGGACCCGCGGATTAAAAGTCCGCTGCTCTACCAACTGAGCTACGCCCTCGGGTGCGCTCGATCCATCGCGCGCGGCAACACCCGCGCAGCGGCCAATCCTGATCCTAGGCAACCACTCCGGCCGCGCATCCCGCGCGGGTGTGCAACGATCCCGGCTGACCCGGCCCGAACTCACCCGCTCATACGGCCTGCCGTCAGGCCGGGATACCGGTCGTTCCGAGCGCGGTGCCGAGCGTGCCGAACCCGCCGCCCAGCCCGCTGTCGAAGTGGCCCTGGTACGCGACGATGGGCACCGACGCCTTGACGCGAACGCCGAAGAACGAGCCCAGCCCCATCGCCGTGCCCTGTGTCCGTCGCAGACCAGTGATGAAGGAATGCAGGTCGAACGTGTTGGCGGCCCGCGGCGAGACCTGACGCAGGAACGTCTCGGTCTCGCCATTGTTGAAGTTCAGCGTGATCGCGATGGTCGCGTTCACGGCGGTGGGGTTGTATATGCGGAGATAGTCCGTCACCGTGTTGTTGGTGATGCGCCGGAATCCCTCGCTGAAGAGCCACTGGGTCGACGCCAGCGATGCGAAGGCCGAGCCCGAGGCCTCATCGTTGCTGTAGGACTGGAGCGTCATGGTCACGGGTCGGTTGGAGGTGTAACTCAGCGCATAAGCCGGTCCGACGGGGAAGCCGGGGAGCGACGCCACCGCGACGGTGCTGCGCACGCCCGCGGGCACCAGCACCTGGCGGCGGTACGCGCTGCCGTTGGTGAAGGAGAACGTGAGCGTAATGTTCGCGGGGTCGGTCCCGGCATTGAGGATCCCGATGGTCTCATCCGACGCGCCGACGCCGAACTGGCCCTCCGGCGAGACGCCCTGCACCTCGCCCAGGGACGGCGTGCCGAGCGTGCCGTAACCCGCGCCGCGGTTGGCATCAAAGTGCGTGAGCGCCGCCACGATGGGCAACTCGCCCTCGACCTTGATCCCGACGGTCTCGCCATCGGCGAGTTGCGGGAAGTCGCGCAGCAGCCAGCCGCCGCGCTTGTTGGCCTCGACCGTGCGCTGCGACACGATGGTCGTCCCGTTGGAGCGGTACATCGTCAGCGTGACCTTCACCAACTCCTGGTTCGGGTTGAAGAAGACCACGGCGTCCTGCACGTTCGCGGCCTTGGTTCCGTCGCCGAAAGTCCAGAGCGTGCTGAGGGTCGAGGTGAACGCCTCCCCCGTCGAGATGTTGAAGTCGTAGAGGCTCAGCGTCGCGCCCACGGGCAGGCTCGACCGCACCTCGATCGCGTAGGGCACGCCCTTGCGAATGCCGTCGCGGCCGGCGATCTGGCTGAGGACGCGCGTCCCGGTGCCCGCGGCGTACAACTCGGGAGTGGTGATGGTGATGCCGTCGCGCTTGTTGGGCGCGATCACCCCACCCGGCTTGTCGATTGAACTGTCGAAGAGCACATCCGAGGTCGAGGACCCCTCGTAGTGCGCGATCACGATCACCCGCACCGGCTCATCGTTGGCGTTCACGATGGGGATGAACGTGCTGTTGTTGCTGCTGGCAAAGCCCTCCGGGTAATATATCGAGTACGGCAGGTCCGCCGACAGGAGCGAGGGGTCCAGCGGCTGGGCCACCAGGTGCCCCTTCCCGTTGCCCGCTTCGAGCAGATTGAACTGCGTCTGCACGGCCAGCGGACTCGCGCCCATGAACACGAAGTAGCGGAAGGTCTCCGAGGTGTTCCCGGCGATGGTGCCAAGGTTGAACGCGATGGCCATCGACAGGTCGCCGTTGACGCCCGAATCGCCCGCGGGATCAGGATCGACGGGCGAGTTGATGACCTGGAACGGGTCGCGGACGCCGCCGGGAGCCTCGAAGGAGAGGAACACGCCCGACTGCGGGGCTGCGCCGATACCGATGGTCGCGCCGTTCTGGAACTTCGACCACGCCAGCCGGCCGGTCGCTTCATCAATGTTGTTGACAGTGCGCGCATCGCCCGTGGTCGCGATGCCCTGCTGGGGGTTGAACCCCTCGACCCAGGCAGCATCGTTGATGGGCAACTGCCCATTGTTCGTGATGGTCACATCGATCGCGATGAACCCATCGTTCACGCCGAAGGAGAGCGACCTGCGGATCGAGATCGAGTCCCTGAACGTGCCGGTGATGAGGGCACGCCGGTTCGCGAAGTCCGACTCGTTCGAGACGCTCACACCAAGGTCCGACTGGCCTGCAAGCCCCGCGTTCCGCAGGATGTAGCCGTCGAGGGATGCGCCGTAGAACGACTCGATATCGCCCCCGACGATGAACTCGCGCGTTCCCAGACGCAACCCCAGCGGGTTCGACTGGCCGTAGATGCCGATCGATCCGTCCGTGCCGATGCCCGCGGAGATGGCGTTGCCCACGAGCCGCACCTGCGCCTCGCTGACGCCGCCAGAAACGCTGATGGCCATCTTGTACGACCCGGTGGCGTCGGCCGCTGTCCCGGAACCGCCCGCGTTGGGGTCGTACCCGGCGTTGCCGAAGTTGCCCGGGGTGGTCTCGTTCCCGCCGGAGACGGCTATGTAGTACGCGCCGGCGTTGACGGCCAGGAAACTCGCCGTGCTGGATCGCGTGCCCTTACGTCCGTCGGAGGCGACCTGCGCCCCCAGGGCATCGAAGATCCGCACAACCGTGTCGAGCGAGCCGGCAGTCGGCGTGAGCGCCGCGGTGATCGTCGTGCCCGCGCCCGCGTCCACTCGGAAGATGTCCACATCGCGCAGACCGAACGCGCCGTCGCCGACGAACGCGTCGATCGTCCGCGAGCCCGTGCCGATGACATCAAGATTGGTCGCCAGCAGCAGCGTGTCGTTAAGCTCGAAGGGGCCGAAGATGTCGTTGGTGACGGTCAGGCGCAGTTCCCAACTCAGGAGCGTGCCCGCGTCGCCCGCCCGCAGATCCTCGATGCGGAGCGTCCACACGCCCAGCGCCGACAGGTTGTTGAACCCCGAGAGGTTCTGCTCGGGCCGGAAACTCCCGGTGAAGGCCGCAACGCCCACCGCGATCGAGGTCGCGGACTGGGAGTTGAGCACGGTGCCCGTGAAGTTCTGGCCCGACCCGCCGCGCCGGTTGACCAGTTGCACGATGTTGCCGCTCGGGCCGATGAGCGTGATGCGGAGATCGCCGACATAGGAGTGCGCGATGTTCAGCCGCACATCCACATCCGTGATCGTCCGGCCGTCGGGCACGAAGATCGTGCTCTCGATGAGGCCCGAGGTGGGGATCGGCACCGGCGTGAGGTTCGCCTCGGTGAAGGTCTCGCTCCCCGCCGTATCGACATCCAGGAGCAGGTTGTAGATGCCCGTGGTCTCGTGGCTGACGCCCGTGCCGGCGAGGATCGGGTTGTACGCGACGTTCGGGAACGACGAGACGCCGATGAAGTAGTTGCCGCCCGCGGGAACGAAGTACTGGATTTTGGGGTCGAGGCTGGTGTAGTTGTCGTTGTTGCGGAGTTCCACGCCGCTGGCATCGAACAGCCGGAGGTACGGGTCAAGGCCCGAGGGCGAGGGGAGCGTGCTGGCGAGCACCTCCGCGCTGATGAGCGACGGGCCGGTGACAAAGATCTTGAAGATGTCGACGTCCTGAGGCTCGTTCAGGCCGTCGCCGATCACCAGGTCGGTGAAGGTCGCCTGACCGTCGCCGTTGAGGATCACCGGCGTCGCGCTGCTGAGTGAATCGTTCGGCTCGAACGGGCCGCGGAACGGCACGACGACGAAGTCGTAGATCTCGTCGTTACCGAAGAGGTTGTCGCCGTTGAGGAAGTTGCCTTCGAGGTCCAGGAAGCCGGTATGGACGAGCGTGAGGCGGTAGGCATCGCGCGCCAAGAGACCCGAGGCGAGCGTGATCGTCAGCAGGTTGCCGTTGAGCACCACATCCCCGTCGTTGATATCGATGAAGATGTCGTTCGCGTCGAACCTGTTGTCCCCGTTGCTGGCGCGAAGGCGGATCTTGCTCGTGTCGAGCACGCCGCCGGGGAAGAGGAACTGGGGGTCGATGTCCTCGCTGAACTGGATGACGATCTCGCTGACGGGCGCGGTCGTCGGCCCCGGCAGGATCGCACCGACCACCGGCCCGGGAACCCGGATGATCTGCAGCGACCGGAAAGCGTTGATGCGTCCGCCGGTGGCAACGATCCCGTCCAGAGCCTGGAGTTGATCCACGCCGGCATACAGCGCATCGCGCAACTGCTCGGGGGTCGCGTAGCGGTTCACCGATGCCAGCAGGCCGATGACGCCCGCTGTGTATGGCGAGGCGAAACTCGTGCCGTTGATGTACTGGTACCCGCCGCCAACGGCCGTCGTGCGGACCTGCTCGCCCGGCGCTCCGACATCAACCCTCGTCAGGCCATAGTTGCTGAACGATGCCAGACGGTCGCGATTGTTGGTCGCCGCGGCTGAGATGATCAATGGGTTCGGGTAACTCGCCGGGTACGCCTGCAGCGGGCCGTCGTTGTCCGTGGCGTCGTTGCCAGCCGCGGCGACAAACAGGATACCCGCGTTCGTGACACCCTGGATGGCGATCTGGATCGCCTCGTCGAAGTTGCTCTCGGGATAGAGCGCCCCGTAGGAGTTGTTGGATGCCACGATGTTGACGCCGTAGTCGCGCCGCAACATCGTGATGTACTCGTTCGCGTTCAGGCGCGACATCAAGCCTGATCCGCCCTCGTTCGGGAAGATCTTGATCGGCAGGATCGATACGTTCCACATCACGCCCGCCACGCCCAGGCCATTCCCGCCGATGGCGCCGATCACGCCCGACACGGCGGTGCCGTGCCCCTGCGTCGCGGGGTCATCGGGGTTGTTGTCCTGCCCGTCGGCCTCTTCGCTGGCAAAGTCCCAACCGTTCACATCGTCGATGAACCCGTTGCCATCGTCATCAACGTTGTTCCCGGGAATCTCCAGCGGGTTGGTCCACAGGTTTCCCACGAGGTCAGGATGGTTCACATCAAAGCCCGTATCAAGCACGGCGATCACCACGCGGTCGCTGCCGGTGGTGATGTTCCATGCCTGCTCGGCATCGATATCCCCGCCGATCACGCCCGGCGTCGGTGCGCCCGTCGCCGAATCCTGGAACGGCAGGCCCGTGTTGTTGTGCCCCCACTGCAGATCGTACTGCGCATCATTCGGGGCGAGACTGATGTGCTCGATACGGTTGGGCTCAACGCCGCGCAGCCAACCGAAGTGTCGAGCCGCCGCAGTGGCCATCTGCTCCGTCACGTCGCCGTTCACCACCACGGACGCGAACCGGCCCAGAGCAGTCGTGTTTACCCGTTGGGCCTGCAAGCCAAAGTACGCCGCGACCGAGGAGGCTCGTTGGGCAGCCAGCTGTCGGCTCCCCTCGTTTCTATAGGTCAGCACCCAGGAGTCCACGATGGTTTCAACCTGGCGGCCGCGCCAGTTGATCATCTCGGTGGCATACGCGTCGTTCGGGTCAGCCCCGTCCAACATCATCCGCGGCTCGAGCACCTCCGCGCCCCAGTTGGCACCTAAGCCTGCGCGATTGGCCTCCAGCACGGATCGACCCCGGACGCCGCCGACACCATTCAGCCACTCGCGCTTGACCATTCGAACGACTCCCGAGTTGTGGGTCCGCGGCGTGCCGACCCGGGCGCAGAAACATCCCCTCCCCCTCCCGTTCCCCCTCCCGTTCCCCGTGCAACCAGCGCGTTCCGCCCGGCTATCCGCCGCGAGGCACGAATGGAGTCTAACACCGCACGACGGACTTTGCCCGTCTGGGCCTCGTATTTCCAACCGTTTGTGTCAGCGGCCGAGAATGGGGGGGCGGCGTTGGACAACACGACCCCTCCGTGAACGCCACCCCGGACCGCCTGTACACTGCGGTCGATCGACCGATTCCCATGGCCGGAGGTTTTTATGCTGTGCGCCCGTCCCCGCTTGCTGGTTGCATCGATCTTGGCCACCGCACCCTTGGGGTGTGCCGCGAACACAGCCGCGCCGGTGATGCACTTGGAATCCGCTTCGACCACGGCCTCGAGTGTTGTTGCTTTTCCGGAATACCCCTGCCTCTCGCCGGATGGCATGACGGTGGTATTTGCATGGGCTGGGGACCTCTGGGCCGCTCCGACCCTTGGGGGAACAGCCAGCCGCCTGACCGCTCACCCCGCCACGGAGCGCAGAGCTGCGTTCTCACCGGATGGGTCGCTTCTGGCCTTCGAGTCGGATCGCGACGGAACCAGAAACATCTATCTGATGCCTATTTCCCTGGAGTGGGGGGGGGCCTCGCTGGTCGGCGGATCGATTTCCCGGGTGAGCGCCTCGGATCGGCCACAGGCGCTCTCGGCCTTCTCCCTTGACGGTAAGTCTATATATTTCACGAGTTTACATGAGCCTGAACTTCATCGAGGTTCGCGCCTGTACGCCGTGGACCTGCTTCCGGAAGCCCCCGAGCCGGGCGTGCCCGTAGGTGGACCCGCCCGCGAACTGACAGGTGCCTTCGGAAGCACTACCCGCCCGATGCCGGACGGCGACATCCTATTTCATCGCGGCCGGTTCGACCCCGACCGCCCCACCTATCGCGGCTCGGGCAGTATGGATGTGTTCTCTATGTCCTTGGAGGACAAGAGTTTTCGTCAGATCACTATCGATTCGGCACACGATTTCGACGCTTGGCCTGGGATCGATGGCTCGGTTGTCTTCGTCTCCAGCCGGAGCGGCCAGAACAACCTCTGGATGCTTCCTAAAGGTGCTTCGGAGCCTGGGACCAAGCCCGCCCAACTGACCAACTTTCAGCCCGCGCCCGAAGAAACCACGATCGGGCACGGGGTGCGCGACCTGGCAGTCTCCGCCGACGGGCGGATCGCGGCGTTCTGCGTCTGGGACGGTCTCTATCGCCTGGACCTGACCCAGCCGGGGGCTGAGCCGGCTCGAATCACCATCCACGTCGGCGCGGACACGCAGTCAATCGACTTCCAGCGGGTGAACATCGGAGCAATGGTCTCCGAGGCCGCTCTGTCCCCGGATGGCAAGACCATCGCCCTCATTGCCCGCGGCGAGGTGTACATCCGACCGGCCACAGAGGGTCGGTCTGGTCGCCGCCTCACGACGACGCACGGACGCGAGCGTGACCTCGCGTGGTCGCCCGATGGTGGCACGCTGTACTTCGCCTCCGATGAGCCTGCGCAGGGCGGTAGTGAATCCCCGGCCGGGGCATATGCGATCTTTGCCGCGACGGTCGCTATCGCGCGGGAGGACATCAAGCCCCCCAAGCCCGAAGAGGCAAAGGAAGAGGCAAAGGAAGAGGCAAAGGAAGAGGCAAAGGAAGAACCCAAGGAACAGGCGAAGGCGGAACCCGCGACGGCAGATGTCCCGAAGAGCGATGCCGCTCGCGCCGATCCGGACAAGCCTGAGTCGAAGAAGACCGACCCCAAGAAGACTGATCCGAAGAAGCCCGACCCCGGCAAGCGATGGGCCGAGGCCATCACCTTCGACACCAAGCCGCTGGTTGCCGCCGATGACGACTGCCGCAGACCGATCCCCTCACCCGACGGCAAGCGTCTGCTCTACATCCGCGGTCGCGGCGACATCATCGTGCGGGAACTCACCGGCGACAGTGCGGGCGTCGAGCGCGTGCTGGTGAGGAGTTGGGATACCGGCGGCGAGGCGCTCTGGGCGTCCGACTCCATGCACGTTGTGTACGCGGTCAACGACCTCGACTTCAACACAGACATCTGGCTCGTCGATTCGACCAAGGCAGATGCCGCGCCCATCAACCTGACGCGCCACCCCGACAACGACTTCTCGCCGCGTCTGAGCGCGGACGGGAAGGTGCTGTCGTTCCTGTCCGAGCGCGGGAGCGGGGACGACGCGATTGATGTGTACCAGGTGTACCTCGACCTCGAACTCGATGGCATGAGCGCGTACGACCGCGACGACTACTTCAAAAAGGCGGCGGAGGTTGCGGGCAAGCGCAAGCCGCTGGAAGTGAAGCCGCCCAAGCCCGCCGCGAAGGAAGCATCGGCCGCGGAGACGAAGGAAGAGCCTGCGCCAATGGCAGACGCCCCGCCGCCCGCGCCCGCCGCAAGGTGCGCGAGGGCATGGTCGTGTCGTCCAAGGGCGACAAGACGATCATCGTCGCCGTCACCGACCGGGTGCGGCACCGCCGCTACGCCAAGAC
>ENA-ORBV01014749-ORBV01014749.1-microbial-mat-metagenome-genome-assembly--contig:-NODE-14749-length-11623-cov-5.512472_pt1 | contig 11623 bp, 7 predicted proteins | sample MGYA00237777_ERZ505514 | MGnify/ENA primary metagenome ERZ505514 (study PRJEB26160, sample SAMN06269048) | microbial mat metagenome | isolation source: Oligotrophic lake microbial mat | place...
TCAGTGGCATCGATGATCCAAGTGGTGGGGTCTTTGCCGGATTTTCTTAGTTCATTGACGATGGGTTCTAGCAACGTGCGCGCTTGCAAATAGCTTTCATCCGTCGCTCCTCGCTCAATCCATTTCATCACCAAGGAGTAAGCTTTAGTATTCTTGGCTATTCCCTGCTTCTCTAAAATCGCCAAGATCTCTTCGCGCTCGGCTTTTTGCACAGTGCCATCGGCCCAAGCCACATCTACTAGTGGAAGAAGGAATAGCGCTCTCGAAGAGTCGGCGTCGAAGCCCATGCTCAGCAAATGATCAATAAGACTGGTGTCTTGAATACCTGAACCTTGTAAATCGGACCGGGTTTTCAATTTGGCCGCGGCCTCGGCATTCAGCTTTCGAAAATATTCTTCTTCATGGACCCTACGAAGTTCCTCAAGAGGCTTTTCTGTTGTCATGAACAATGCTTAAACCAAGATCTAATGGACATCAAGTCGTGGGAAAATCTAGAAGACGCCGAAATTCTCAAGTTGCGAATGAAGGATTTGAAAATTTCGTTAAAAGACGAAAGTTTAGTGACCTGCATTTTAAAGGTCCAAAAAGAACTGGGTGAAAAGGGCCTGCAATTAAGCCCGTATTATTATCTAGGTGACGAGTGGTTTAGCCCCGAAGGAGAAATAGCCATCTCTATTCCCTTCTTTTTAGCCCATCCGCGACTTCGACGACTAGAAAAAAACTTCATGATGGAGTGTGAGGGCGACACCGACGAAGAGTTTCTACGCCTTCTCCGCCATGAAATGGGCCATGTATTCGAACACGCCTTTAAGGTTTCACGACGTAAAAAATGGCAAAGTATTTTCGGCTCCAATGCCAAGCCTTATCACCCTGAAAATTATCGTGCGCGTCCCTATAGTAAGAGCTTTGTGCACAATATTGCGAATGACTATGCACAAGCTCATCCCGATGAAGATTTTTCTGTGATTCTTGAATTGGGTCAACAATTGGCTACCGGAAAATATTTGGAAATTCTTCAAGGAAATTCCGCCCAAAAATTGCTCGGTGACGATTTTGAATTTCAGGATGCGACTTCCGTACCACAAATGATTCGTCAACGACTTTTTGAGCTCGTAAAATCACCCCTTGACTACGTGGAATTTCAATGCTTGGGCGTCGCAGCTTTGAACGTGTATTTGCAGCTCAATTATACGGGACCGTCCTTTGAAGAAATGGACGCGACATTAAAAGGCCTTCATCCTCATGCCAGTTTGGCCACTCACTTGTCGGCCAATAAAGAGGAAAATGCACAAGAAACAGACAGCACGACAACAACTATTACGACTTCTTCGTACATGCACACCAAGTTTCACAATGCTGTTTTGAGCGAGTTGGCCGTCGATGGTGAATGGCCTTGCCAAGTCTCTCAAGGTCCCTATTTTTTACTTCTTGCTAGATCCATTTTATTGCCGCTATCCAACACTGCTGGTCGTATGGATTGGATGCACACTACTGCTGCAAAGGAAAAACAAAGCGATAAGACGACTCCTACATTGATTCAACAACTCGCAGAACAATATACTGGAATTCATCTTTGGAGTGCCCGGGCTGCTGTCGCTCATGGACGATTGTTGGTGTCAAATGAACCCTCCAAAACCTTGTGGGAAGAAGTAGACGCGACATTTTCGACGTGTATCAAGAAGCTCTGTCCCGATGATTTATTAGTGACGGCTGTTTCCAACGACGACAACAATTGGGACCGCCGGACCCATGCTGCCACGATCATGTTGGAATGGGGATTGGCACAGCACCACTTCGACCGTCCCTCCAAGGCGGCGAAAAAAGCTTTTGAAAGTTCTAAAAAGTATTCGGGTTTGAATATGCAAGTCACGGGTGCCGAGGGTGTTCGTACCAAATTTCAAACCAAGAAAACGGCTCAGATGTTGGTGGAAGCCGTCTCGGCCAACCACCAAACGGACAAGGAAAAGGAAAATGATAGCAATGAGAACAATGCTAGTGAGGAAGAAAAACAAGATATTGTCAAAAACCACAATATGGTCAAAGGACAAGCCGTCGAAGTAGAAGATGAACTCTTGTTGGACCGCATCCAATTTGACGATGACGCCAAGAATAAAATCCAAGAGTTGAATGTCCTGGACCAATCCATTTTATTGGCGCTATGTCTCGATGTCAAGAACAACAACCCCACTGGAGATGAATTGACGGCCGAAGAAATGGGCGCCTACTTGGCCCGTGTCCTCAATCATCATGACGATTGGATGATTTATTCGACCGCTCTATTGGAACGGGCGTGGCTGGAATTTGAACGAACCCATGGTCGTGAACGCGCGATACTCCAAGTCCAAGCCTTGGCCGATCAACATACGAATCGTTTGACCATTACCCAATCCACCAAAAAGAGCATTGAAGAATCGGCGCCTGTCCAGGATCGTTTACGCAATCTACATACCATTGTCTATCCTCCACGATGGGAAATGATCAAGGATCTGGCGGATCGGTATGCCAATTGTGGAATCTTGATGAGTGCGGCAGAATTGTTCACGTCGATTGAACTTTGGGACGAGGTTGTCGAATGTTATCGACGATCCGGACGGGGACAAAAGGCCGAAGAGATTGTCAACGAACGGTTGAAGATTCAAGAAACACCCCGCATGTGGGCGGCACTGGGAGACTTGAAACAAGAACCCGAGCATTGGGAAAAAGCAGTGACCATCTCCAAGGGTCGATTCTCCAGTGCCTTGGTGGCACTGGGTGCCTATTATTTTGAAAAACGCGACTTGATCAAATCCAAAGAGTACTACAAACGAGCCTTGGAGGTTCGGCCGATTGCCCCGGCGGTTTGGTTTCGCGTGGGAACCATCAGTATGCAGCTGGACCAGTGGGACGATGCTCTTCAAGCTTTTTCGCGAGTAGTACAACTGGAACCAGAGGAGCATGAAGCCTGGGCCAATGTGGCCGCTATTCATATGCGCAATAAGAACGCTGGGGAGGCCTATCCCGCACTAGTTGAGGTATGACTGAAGCCTACGTTTGTCTATCGTTGCTGTTGGTCACTACATGCTCTTACTCTCGTTTGCCTTCCTCTTTTTCCTCCGATTTATCCATCTATTCGAAATCATGGATAGTCATTGCGTCACTTTCGCCAGAGCTGGCGTGTCTGGACCAGTAAACTCTACGTCTGTTTGGATTTGAAAAAATACGACGAAGGCGTTCAAGCCTGTAATTCCATTCTCGATCTAAAGACTCGAAAGCAAGCAGCCGATAATATTCCGCCTTTGGAAGAACGTTGTGTACGTGCCCTTGTGGGAGGTGTCCTAGAGCAATTTCAGGCCGCGCGAGAGCAGCAAGCCCAAAACGTCGACAAAGGTGAAGGTGCTATCGATTCGGCCAAACGAAGTTTAGCACGAGTCCACACTCTCCTGGACCGATTGCAAAGCACCAACAATCCGGAACCCTGGCTGTACGAAACCATGGCATATTTCCATGAACAAATTAGAGGAGAGGGCAACGAACAAGTCCTGGAAAACCTCATGAAGGAATATCGGGCCTTACAAACGGTAGTGGGGTGGGAAAAGGATGACGCGGAAGTCAAAAAGATATGCAATGTGGTCGGTCAAGTCAGCGAGATTCAGCGACGTGAAGGCAGCCCCCAAGCCTTATCCAAGAGCAAGTTTTTACTCAAGGGTGTAATAACGAAGGTGAAGAAATCCCGAATTGATGAGAGTAAAGTACCGGACGGTATTCTGCGCTTGGAGCAACTGTTGGCTGGTTTAGAGCAGGATCTGCAAGAGAAGAAGGACCAATCCTAATCTTTTAAAGTTCCGCATTCTCTACTAGTTATTGATTACCTATTCACAGCTAATAGTAGAACTCTTGGCTGTCTTGGACACTGGACGTCTCAAGCGGCGACGTCCTGATCAAATGGTCATCTTTTAGGAAACAAGAAGCATTGGTAGCATCTATATGCTTGGGCAATGTGCTCAAGATCAATGAGGTTGCAGTGTTCTTTGACTGCCTCCCTCAATTCCTCCCTGTTGCCAATGGGGGTGGCAGGCACTTGTGTTTTCCTATAATTATGGCACTGGCAACACAGGTTGTGCTGTTCTCCAAAAAACTAGAGTGTTCTGGCTGATTACATTCCTGATTTCTCCTCCAAGGTGTTTTGTAAAAGGAAGATCTACAAGAGGAGAAACAAGGCTCATGCTAAAACTGCAACAGACTTCTCTCAAATCTTTCTCATTCTTCAACATTGGTGCTCACATTTTTGATATCATCTAAGGACACATGGAGGGGCTCAAGCTGCCAAGGAAATGACAGATGGGCAAATAAACGTGCTATTTCTATCAGACCAAGGAGGGTGCTGATTGAAAGTGTGGATTAACACTTAACCACCAAAATAAAGAGCTGGCATGTGAGCACTTGAAATCATAACAATCACGTTATTTTGACTTTGAACATTTGTTTTGATTCATGGGCATCTGGGATTGAATCTCTGTGGACAAAAGGAAACAAATAGCAGCAATGACATTCTTTCATAATTTTGACAACTGTCAGTTGCCACAGGGATGTTTGGTAGCAAATCATAACAGCGTAAAAAAACATTTTGTCTTATCTTTCCATAGCATGGAGTTCATTTTTGTTGCAAACAAGGTTTGTTGATGCTGTTGTCATGACGATGTGCTGGCTTGGGAGACCCCCGTGATGCAGTTTCGTGAGTGCACACGTTCTCAAAGACATGTCAATTTTGTGAAAGATTGAAAAAGACAATTGAAGAGGCTTCAAACAGTGACAAGTTGTTTGTGTCTTTTGACCACATCAATTCCATTTGGACGACAAAGCACAGTGTGCAATCCCCTTGCAAGCAATGAATGCATTGTGGAGTGAATGTCTCCCCAACTGCATTGTGTGTCCAAAATGCTGGTTCATCAACTTTCATTTCTTCTTCTTCTTTTGCTCTTTGTTTCCTTGTTCTTCAAGAAATCAAGCAATCAATTGCTTCAAACCAAATGTGTCAAGGCTGGGTGACAAGTGATGGGTTGTCATGCGTTTCTTTGGTCGTGATGCAATGCGCTGAAACCTGCAGACCTTTTGATTTGTCAGGAACAACTGTTCATTCAAACAACAACATGACCACATGCAGACAGCAATTGAGAAAAACAACATGCTCCAGAGAAACATTCCTGTGTGCATGCAACTGAACCTAAGATTGCCGCAATCAAAGAAATGGGCAAACGTCGAAAACAGATTGTCAATCAACAGTGAAAGGGATCTTTGTGCTGATGATGACATTGCAGGGGACAGTTTTGGCTCCATTTGTCTTTTGGCTCCATTTTTGATGTGAATGTGAATCTCAGCCAATGACTACTCAACAGCTGATGCATTGTCATGAAGAAGAGACAAACTTGCGGACAAATGTTGGAGATCACAAATTTCCACAAGCAGATTTGATTTTGTTCAACTAGCCAATTGCACAAGCCACCAGCATCAGTGTGCTGCATTGGCATGTTTGACAAAATGACATTGAGCAAGGTCAGTGGTGTGGTGATTTGTCAAATGTTAATTTAACTTGTGCAACAGTGCAATGACAACATGCACCCCCCCAGTTTGTCTGTTGTTTCACAAGGCAAAAGAGGGAGGAAAAGTTGGGTGTTGGGAATCAAATTCTTTGAAAAGTTTTGTGCTTTGTTGGGCTCAATTTTCACAAGCTAGACAGTGGTCAGTTGCTCACTGACCAACTGAGACTGTCACCATGAGACAGAATTTTCACAAGCAAGACAGTGGCCATTTGCTCACTGACCAACTGAGACTGTCACCATGATGCAATGTGCTTTTCCAATTTAAGAAAGAGCATTGTGGCAGTCAGCAGGCTGATCAGAAGAGCATTCCAGTCAGGCACTGATGCTGGCTGTGATGATCTTTTCCCCCATGCAGCAGGGACAGGTGCATGTTTGTAACAGGAAGGAATGGATGATGAGCTTAATTGCGAACATGTGTGGGTCAAGCGAGTTCAATTACAGCGCAGCGACGGTTTTAGGCGAGCCGTTGTGGCGTTATACCAGTATCCCTTTTGCAATTGTTACGAAGACGAACACACAGAGTAGGCAATAAGGTTGTAGTGCTGGTACAGAGTGACCACAAACAAAACAATAGGTCATCATAGCTAGCATCGCAATTTGTAGCTCCAAGCTACTACTGGTACTAGCCATTTGCGAGCAACCAATCAGTGAGATAGTGCTCTACTACTAGTACACACTTCCGTACTGGCATCAGGAAATCAAGACGGTTACAATACAGCAGCACTTGGATGATTTTGGAATTTTGGATCGCGGACCAGCAGGCGAAAGTGATCGCTCCCGATGAGGATACTATTAATGACTTGAACCTCTTGTACGATTCCGCGGGCGCTGGCATGCAGGTCGACCCACCATTGCATGATAATGAGGATGATGAGGACGGTGCGACATTGACATTGCGACTTGGCTGCGAGCTTGCCGAACTTCTTGTGGAGCGCTGTGCACTGATGACGGCAGAGCAGCGCGGTCGTGCACTGGAAATTCTGGAGTCCAGACCCCAATTGGCCAAGCATAAAATGGGTCGATTTGATCTCGCCTTTCCGTTTCACGCCATTGTTGCTGATCCTGGAGTACCACTGGAAATGATTCAAAAAGTGTATGCCATGAATCCACGAGCCATAAAAGATGTCTCGGAGACATTGCCTCTGCACGAGGCATGTTGCAATGGGGCTGCACATGATGTCATTCAATTTTTATTGAATGAATATCCTGAAGCTGCCGCTATTAAAACAAATACAAGAGATGGTGGGCTACTTCCCATTCACGAGGCTGTGCGAAGAATAAATACATCCTTAGAGACCTTGCAAGCTTTGATTGATGCCTTTCCAGACTGCATGTCCGTGAAAGATGACGGAAATGGCTACACAGTCTGTGATCATGCATTTAATGACTCTTGCAATCCAGCCATGCTAAATTTTATTTTGGAAAAAAAGCACAAAATGCCCAAGATGCTAAAAGTGAACACCAAGAAACACGTCATTACAGATATTTTTCGAGCCAATCAGCCTACGAGTGTGCTCCAGAATTGTCTAAAAATTGCCCTACCAGTCTTCGAGCACGTCCAAGTGGGCGGGCTTTTTAAACACGAAGAGTATGGTGACAGATACATGACTCTGCTGCAAGAGTTATGCAACCATTATCCACTTCGTCTTGATATCCTCCATCTCCATGGCGAAGCGGCTTTTCTAGACGAGCACAATGTCTTTGGGGCCATACAAAATATTTTGAATTCCAATCTATGCTTGGAGGAGCTAGTCTTAGGACTCGATTTTGATAAAGGAACCAGAGGGCCATATGATCTCGGAGAAGATGCGTATGCCCTCTGCAACGATCTCTTTGAATCATGCGTCCGTTCGCTTCACCGGTTGACGCTCAAGGGATTTTCCTTTTTGGATGATGGAGAAACGCTTGGAAATCTCCTCCGTCCCACAGAAGAATATGCCGCTATCATTCCAGGGAATAAGCTCAAAGACCTCACATTGGAATTGGTCCGAATGGATCGTGCCGGTGCATTGGAACCGGAACCATCCAATTGGAAGATGCAAGGTGCCTGGAGACAGTGCCGCTTGGAGAAACTTTCGTTCGTCAATTGCCACATGACGGAGGAAACACTACTAAGTCTCCTGGAGGAACTAGCACACATGCCATTGCTGCGAGATTTGGAACTTATCTTCAAAAGTCATGTGCCACTTGGTTTTACAGTCTCCGCCGAGCACAACGACCCAGAAACCATCTATGCGGTCGGAGAAGCAGAGTGGAATTACTGGGCCTCCGAATGGAACGAGGATGAAAACCCGGTATTTGATGATATTGAATCTCTAAACATTACAGAACCAATCCTCCAAATATTGCGTCAGGGTAGATTGGTGGCCTTGGCGGTGAAAGGGCCCATTGTGGACATTGAGACTTTTTGTGCTGCCTTGTCCTCGTCATCGCCATCAGCAGCAACAACAACAACTTCTGGGAGCGTTCTCATATCCCCGATCCAAAAGTACCACGTGCCTTCTAGCTTGAATAGCGAATCCAAATTAGCCATCTTGGCGGACTTCACGAGAAGATATGGCACCCCGACGAACATTTTGCTCCCGGACGAAATGCCTATAGAAACTGGCTGGAATGCATTTGGGCGTGCTCTGCTGGCCGAAGGTTGCACCAAAGCCAACATTGGAACGCTGCTTGATATTTTGGAATCCATGGAGGGGCATCCCGACTCCAACTCTGACAGTGCGCCAATGGTTTCTGAGAACGTCACTGCGATGTACAGTCTTTTGCGAATGGCACCTTCTGTTTGGTGTCGCTTCTAATGGTGCCGTCAAGTTTTCATATTATGGATGGTTGGGTGGTACAGCATGCACCGCTGTTTGATCATCGAGATGCATATCTACATACTTTCTCTATTACTGCGGGCAGCAAAATAACAGTGATACTTGCGCTGGTGATGGGGTTGAGTTAGTTGTCGCCGTCGACGGGAACAAATATTGGTTTTGAAAAGTAGCAGCGGCTGGGATTTTGGTTTGACGTAGCTGGTTCCTTGCAATTCCGCCTTGAACTTCACTGGCTGCTTTTGTTTCTTTCAACTGTTGTCCTTTGCAATGAAGCTTCCATAGATGTCGCGGGTTTACCTTTGCGAAAACACAAGGAAATGAAACTGATTTTAGTATTTACATTACATTACATTCTTTAGCTTCTAGTAGTAGTACGGATTAGAGTTCCCTAAAGGTTCATTCGTTTCAATAGTTATACTAGCTACTAGAAACCAAGCTCGTTTATTTGCATGTTGAACTCCATTGTTTCCTCCTGCAGTACAGTATGTCTCCTTCATCCTACTACTAACAGTCCGCCGGCCATCTGCGACTAGCACAGTAGCACGAACGCTCCTTTTGCTGGCGAAAGAAAGAAAGGAAGGGGTGGTTGGCAGCAATTTCTGTTGTCCCAGCTTTGTCGCAATTTATAATCGTGTTGTATCTCGTCCAAACAAGGCTGATTTGAACCAATCAAAGGTCACCAGTACACGATTGCGAGTAGCGACTTGCTTGACGAGATACACTGATCGCCACAAGAAGAATCCAACGGAACCGGCTTCACTCACGACGGGAGTATCCCCAACTTGTACCTGACTCAAAGCTTCGCCACCTCCCAAATACGCGAGCATACCCAAATTCAAAAAGGTAAAGGGTGGTGCTTTTTCGAGACCCCGAAAATACAACCAATTCGAAAGGGCGGGATCGTAAAAGACGTCATTGTCGGTACTTTTGACTGTCGATGGCTGTGGAAGCTCCATGATGCCACCACTGAGCATCATGGAAGGAGTATATTCGTCCGGTACCATCAAGGCCGGTGGCGTGGTGGTCAAATTATAATTCCGACACAAATTCCGCGCCACATAAGCTCCTTGTTGACCGGCCACTTGAGCGGTACTGGGCAATAGCCAATCGGGATGTTCGACGTCGCCCTTGGCTTGCGCGGCGGCATCGCCCAAAACTAGGACCGAACCCAAGAGGGAGGGGTCCTTCATGGGAGGACGCATCCACGGGTCCACTTTGATGCGGCCATCGGGATTCCGAGCTTCTTCTGGCAATTGTTGCAAGAGCTTTTGACAAAACTCCGCGGGAGCGGTTCCGGCACACCAAACCGTCAATCCTACTGGAATGGTTAGCTCTTGACGGTCTTGCAAAACGCGTCCTGTATCTTGGTCAAACTGTTTGATACTCAATGTAGCGGATTTGTCGGTGACTTCTGTCACCCGTGTATTCAAAAAGACTTGGACACCCTTATTCCGTAGCGACTGCAGTGCTTGTTCCCGGAGGGGTTCTTCAAATTGGGGTACCAATTGGGGTCCACCATGTGCTAGAATCACTCGTGTATTGTTGGCCAATTTGGGATAGGAGCCCTTGTGGGGACGAGTAATGTCGGAAAACAAATCGCACAATTCTCCGGCCAATTCCACACCCGTCGGACCACCACCGGCAATCAAAAAGGTAATGCGACGTGTCTTTTCCGCTTGTGCTTCGGGTGTTGTTTCTCGCGAGACGTCGGGTCTGCTGGCGTATTCAAAACACTCTCCCACGGCCGTTCGCAATGCCCGAGCATCGTCCGTGGTTTTCAATCGCAGTGCGTATTCTCTGGCTCCCGGTACGTTCTTGTCATCGACACGGGATCCCACACTAACCACTAAATGATCATAGGGAATGTCAATCGTAGGTGGGAGTTCCTCTTGTTTGGTGGTTGTGGTCAGTAAATTGTTGAGTTGCACCGTCACTGTTTTTGTATTCACGTCCAAAGAAGTCGCCTTGCCTTCAATGTAGTCATGAATCATGGGATTGGCGGCTCGTACAGCTTCCGTCATGCTTCGGTATTCCACAGTCCCAACAGAGGCAGAAGCCAACATGGGTGTAAAAACAAAATGATTGGTAGGTGATACCACAATGATTCGTAATTTTTGAGAATCCGCCACTTTCATCAATGCGTGAGCTGCAGTTAAATAGCTTGGGATGCAAATCGACGACGGGTAGTGGACTTACCTTTCATCAAGGCGTGCGCGGCCCAACCACTTCCTAAAATGACCACGGTTTTACGAGAGGCATCTTCTTCGGGCGTCAAAACAGCGGCGCCTTGTTCATAGGCTTTTCGTCGCAAATGAACCAACACATCTTCCACGGTATCCCATGTACGTTCAATCACCACGTCAATGGGTAAGCCAGGATTGGCATTGTTGCCTCGCAGTTGTTTCCACACGCGAACTTCCGAAGTCACCAAGCGCATCACTTTGTCTTGTTCCATGTTTTGACGGGTTGCCTCGTCATTGACCATGACGTAATCTCGTCGCCAGTCCTTCTTGTCGTCCTTTAGAAAGTCTTCGAGAGGTGGCATGCTGCTGTGGGGTGTCTTTTGTTCGTCGTCGTTGAAAAGGGAATTTTCGTCGAGTGTTACCGCGTCGTCCTCGGTCGTTTTGGATTCTTCGGTAGTGGAATAGAGGCGCGTCCTTGTCTTTGTAGAGACAGGCCGTTGTCGTTGTAACAAAGGCACCTGAAAGGCCACAACAGAGGATGTTGTCGTTGCTAGGAGTAGAAGGGCGATGAATCTCTTGCTATTCGTTGTCATTTTCAATGTTTTTCGGAGCTTTCTTTCTACTAGCATAGCTTTTGTCGATTTATGATCCGTTCGCCTGCTTCCTTTTATCAAATTTAGTCAGCTAGCTAGTAGTAGCTACTTGTAGTTGCAGTGGATTGTCTTTTAGCTTCTATGCACAGTAGAATTCGACAGGATAGGAACAGTGTTGATGATTGATTCGTATTTTCGATTGTTGTGTTGTGGCAATCCAAAAGAGGCCATCAATAGAAGACATCCATCAACGAAGAGGAAGCATGAAGAAATCGAATCTTTTCGTGATGGATCTTTTTCATTTTGGTTGTCAATCGGAAGACACGAAAGCGACGTCAGAACAACCAGTTCACAATTTTTGACTGCCCGGGTGAAAGATCCAATAGTGTGAAGCTTGGATCTACAGTAAGGTAAATACCCTGTCTCTTATACACATCTCCGAGCCCACG
>ENA-ORBV01014750-ORBV01014750.1-microbial-mat-metagenome-genome-assembly--contig:-NODE-14750-length-11623-cov-4.647151_pt1 | contig 11623 bp, 15 predicted proteins | sample MGYA00237777_ERZ505514 | MGnify/ENA primary metagenome ERZ505514 (study PRJEB26160, sample SAMN06269048) | microbial mat metagenome | isolation source: Oligotrophic lake microbial mat | place...
CCCACATCGTGACCACCCCCGATGAATTGGAACGTCTCCTATCGCAACTCCCTCCCCCCCACTCCAAGTAGTGTTGGCCGCAGCGCACCCTCGCGTCTTCTCGTCTTCTCGTCTTCTCGTCTTCTCGTCTTCTGTTGTATTCGTCTTCTATGGTATGTAAACCTTCCACCCCTTCGCGGTATCTCACCTGTTGAGTATGCGACAACTGGTTCGAGCATGGCGGTGACCTCTCTGGAACGCGATCCTCTCCCCACGGCGAGTGACGCGCCTGACGTAGCCCTGGCTGCGGCGGGCGACCGTCTGGCGTTCGAACGATTGTACCGAGCCCACGTACATCGGGTGCTGGCGGTGTGCGCACGAATGGTCAGTGACCGCTCGCTCGCCGAGGAGCTCACGCAGGATGTATTTGTTCGAGCGTGGGCCAAGTTGTCGCTGTTTCGGGGCGATTCGGCCTTCGGCACGTGGTTGCACCGGCTGGCCGTGAACGTGGTCCTGAATGCACGGAAGTCGGACGGGAGGAAGCGTTCGCGCTTCGAGGATGACGGAGATGCACTTGATGATTTGCCGCAGCGGGCATCGGTATCCCTTCCCGGCGCGTCCATCGACCTCGAGGCGGCGATTGCCACCCTTCCCGCAGGCGCCCGCCGCGTATTCGTACTGCATGATGTGGAGGGTTACAAGCATGAAGAAATCGCCGAGATGTTCGGCATCACGTCGGGCGGGAGCAAAGCGCAACTCCATCGCGCTCGGCACCTGTTACGTGAGGCACTCAATCGATGACTGATCGTGACTTGACCTGCAGCGAGTTGGATAGACGGATTGCTGACTATCTCGAAGGAACACTCGACGATTCGTCAGTGGCCGATGTCGAGTTGCACCTCTCGGGGTGTGCCGAATGCGCGGCGCTGGTGCGCGACTTCGAGCGCATCACGCGCGACGCCGCGGCCCTTCCCGCTCCCGCACCGTCGCACGACCTCTGGCCTGCCATCGCCGCGCGGCTCGACTTGCCGGTGCTAACGCTGGCGTCGCGAGACGCGGCACCGGGCTCCACCTGGAGGCGTGTGCGCACGGGTGCGCTGGCCGCCGGCCTGGTGGGCATCACCGCGCTCGTGACGTACACGCTCACGTCGCGCGACTCCGCTCGCCGCGTGGCCTCGGCGCCTAACGTTACCAGTGATTCATCAGGCGCAGCAACTGTCGCACCGGCAACATCGCTTGCCGCGCAACCGGTGGCCACACAAGGCAGCGGGTCGTTAGCACCCGAAGATTCGTCGTCCGCCACTTCGCGCACCGCTCCAACGCTTACGCCGGCCACCCGGCGTACGCGGGTAGAAGCGAAGACCACATACGACGCCGAGATTTCCGCATTGCGTGGTGTACTCACGCAGCGTGGCGAGCAACTCGATCCACGGACGGTGGCCATCCTCGAGACGTCGCTCTCCACCATCGATTCGGCCATCACCGAGGCACGGCGTGCACTCGTCGGCGATCCCGCCTCGCGATTCCTGTCCCAGCAACTCAACAAGGCGCTGGAGAAAAAGCTCGGACTCCTCCGGACCGCAGCCCTCCTTCCCGCGCGTACCTAACGAGAACCCTATGACCCATTCATGCTTTGCACGCGTACTGACCGCGCTTGCCGTGGCTCTCGTCGCGGGACCCATCACGCTCGGGGCTCAGTCTACCGAGCGTTCCACAGAGCGCTCAACGGAACGTTCCATCGAGCGCTTGGCCGAAAACATCGCGGCCGCTGCCGAGCGTTTGGCTGCACACGTCGAGCGAAACGCCGCCCTGCTGGCCAATCGACTCGAGCACGAGTTCAACAAGAAGGGATCACGATGGGAGCGCGACCAGGAGCGGCGGCGGCGTCAGGACGACCGTGATCGCGTTCGTGATCGCGAGGACGGAATAGACTGGCAGAACGCCCGCTCCACGCTCGACACCACCATCACCTTCTCCACCAACGGGACCATCGATCTCACCAATATTTCGGGCGAGATTATCGTGACCGGATGGGATCGGCGCGAAGCGCGCATCAAGGCCGTGAGCGAGCGTGGTCGGCTGGAATACGAGCTCGCGTCATCGCGCATCACGATGGACGTGCAGTCGGCGCGCTCCAACCGGGGCGAGGGCTATCGGGGCGAAACGCGCTACGAACTCTCCATCCCACGCGGCGCCCGGGTCATCGCGCATAGCACGTCCGGCGACGTCATTATTCGCGGCACCGGGGGCGACGTCGAGGCCAACTCCACCAGCGGCGACGTCACCGTCGATGATGCCAGCGGACGCATCGAGATCAGTTCGGTGTCCGGTGACGTACAGGCCGGGCGGCTCAAGGGCAACGTGGAAGCCAATTCCGTCTCCGGCAGTGTCGAGGTGACCGACGTGGAGGGCGGCGTGCATGTCGGAACGACCAGCGGTGACGTTTCGCTCGTGGGCGTTAGGTCACGTGACATCGAGGCCTCGACCACCAGCGGTGACATCGAGTTCGAAGGTGTGGTGGAGGGTGATGGACGCTACGAGTTCCACTCGCACTCGGGCAACATCACGCTCACGATTCCCGCCGCTTCGAATGCCAAATTCGCCGTCGAGACATTCAACGGAGAGATGGATTCCGCCTTCCCCCTCACGTTGCAACCGACGGATCGTACGAATCGCCGTCCGCGCCGCTTCGAGTTCAACGTGGGCAGTGGCGGCGCCCGCATCATCGCCGAAACCTTCAGTGGCGACCTCGAAATCCGTAAGCGTTAGGCCAGGAGTCATACCGTGAATCGATTCGTCTACGGCGCCCTGTTTGTCGCCACCGCCCTCTCGACTGCCGGCGCGCAACGCTCGGGCCCGGATTTTTCGTGGGAAGGTCGCATTCCCCGCAGCCGATGGCTGTACGTGCGCAACCTCAACGGCGCCATCCGCGTGGAGAAGGCATCCGGCGACAAGGCCGAGGTGTCGGCGGTCAAGCGCGTGAATCGCGGCAATGGCGATGACGTGCGCATCGAGGTCAAGACGGTCGGCAGCGACGACATTCTCATCTGCGCCGTTTGGAACGAGACCACCACCTGTGACGAAGATGGCTATCGCACGCGGGGCGGAAGTGGCTGGCGTCGCGGGAACGGGGTCGCGGTCGAATTCACCGTCAAACTCCCCGAGGGCGTCAAGCTGGTCGGCAGTTCAGTCAACGGATCCATTCGTATCGACGGCGCTACATCGGAAGTGAACGCGAGCACGGTAAATGGCGGAATCACAGCGAATTCGAGCGGTGGGCCAGTGCGGGCGAGCACGGTCAACGGCGGCATCGAGGCCCGGATGAAGGACCTGGGCACCGAGGACCTCGAGTTCGAGACCGTGAACGGTTCCATCGAAATCGAGCTTCCGGCCGATCTGAATGCGGAGCTGGACATGCGCACGGTCAACGGGCGGGTGAACTCCGACTTTCCTCTCACCATCAGCGGGCGAATCAACCCGCGCCACCTTCGCGCCACCGTCGGTCGCGGGGGGCGTCGCCTCAAGTTTTCGACGGTGAATGGGTCCATCGACCTGCGGAAAGGCTAGGAAGGGCGAGTTGGTCTTCTTCCGGTTTAGTGGACACCTGACCCGACCCCAATACGGTTCACTGAAGGATTTTCACGCGGGAGCTGATGCGGCGGGTGCTGTGTCGTCGCTGGGGGCGCGCGGGACAGCTACGCCTCTTGCGTTTGACTCCGCGCGGGACGACGCGGCTCCGGCTGGTGCTTAACTGAAGAGTATTGGAGCTAGGTCGGCATTGGCGCTGCGTGGAAAGCGGGATTGCGATCCTGTCCGCACCAAAATGGTAACGTTTGGGCTGCTTGGTCGGCCAGACTACTGGCGATGAGAAAAGCCGAGCGATGGCCGCGCCGGGCCTCTGGTCGGCAGCCACCGTTGCTGCACATCCCTCCTGGAACGTCCCCCCCTTCCGCACGCGTGAGTCAGGAGACATCGATTGCCAGCGCCGACTCCCCACAGGAGCCGCGCACAAAACCTGGAATCATTCCCGTGTAGTGCGAATGCGCCGACGGCGAGATCACGAGAATCTCGCCGCCGTCGAACCGACGCCGTGCGGCCTGCCGCAAGACCTCGATGTGTGCGCGGCCTCCGCCGAGCAGAACCAGTCGACGGTGGTGCTGCGTTGGCATCCGCCTGCTTCGCCGCCCCAGATTTCCCGAAGCCGTCCATCACGCCCGCAGCTGGTCCGATGGAACTTGTATCGCAATGGATTCTTCGTGTAGTTATCCTGGTGGTATTCCTCGGCGGCATAAAAGGGCGTCGCTGCAACTATTTCCGTTGCGATTGGCTGCGAGAAACGCGCAGCAACTGCGCGAAGCGATGCCTCGGCGGCTTTCCTCTGCGACGCATTGCGCGGATAAATGCCGCTTCGATATTGATTGCTGCGGTCGCAGAACTGTTGATCGCGCGCGAACGGATCGATATTGCGCCAGAACACATGCAGCAAACGATCGTATGTGACCCGCGCCGGGTCGAATACCACCTGCACCGTTTCCGTATGTCCGGTTCCGCCTCCCGAAACCTGATCGTGGGTTGGGTTTACGACCGAGCCCGAGGTGTAACCGCTCGTGGTGGAAAGCACGCCATCGAGCTTGTCGTACGGCGGCTCCATACACCAGAAACATTAGGAAGCACCGGGGTGGCGTTTGGGTTCCCGCGACACCTCCAACAGTCTTGTCACGAGCAGAATCGTGAATGAGCAGTTGCGCAACATCGCGCTGGCGGGAAGCGGAATCACGCTGGCTTGTGCCGTGCTTGTCACGTCGCTGGCCGCCGCCAACTGGGCCGATGTGCGCCTCGACCGAATTGGCCAAGCGGCAGTAGGCGACGCATTGCCACCCGGCTGGCAGGTTCGCCCGGTACGCGGCCAGAAGGCGCCCATGACTCGTGTGGTGCAAGACGACACCCATGGGCAGGCCCTTCGTTTCGAAGCCCGCGGACAGGCCGCGTTTTTTGGAAATGAGCTGAAAGATGCCATCGATGTGTCCAACGGCCGATTGCGCTGGAGCTGGCGGGTGGACAAGCCACTCGCGAGCGCCGTGCTTCAGGATGCAGCGAGAGATGACTCGCCCGCGCGGCTCATGGTGATATTCGGGCGGCAGGGTCTGTTCGCACGCCCGCGCATCCTTTTCTACACGTGGGGCCATGCAGAACCACGCGGCACCAGTTTCGCGAGCCGTGCGAGCGACAGGATGCATGTGATTGTGTTGCGCAATCGCGAAGATCCGATCGGTATGTGGATGACCGAACAACGCGATCTCGATGCCGACTATCGCGCCGCGTTTGGCGCCAGTTCGCAGAACATGGGTGGCATTGGTTTCATGAGCGACACGGAGAATGTGCCGTCGCATGGTATCGCCTTGCTGGGTCCGGTGCACTGGATGCCGAGTTTCAGGTAAGGGCACGCGCCGCTATAGCCACCGACGACGCTGTTACCTGTCGCTTGTTATCGGCGGACCAGCCCATGTCATCAGTTGCGTCTCCCGCTGGCGGCGCACCAGACGCGCCCCCACGGTAACGAGGCTCACCGTGGCCGCGATGATGAGCCACCAGGCAACGTCCGGGGCCGCAGACAGCAACTCGCTCCATGACAGCCCCGCCAATCGCGGAATGACCAACGCGACCGCAGCCACGAATACCAGATCCGTGAACATCGACATTCCGGCGCGCGGCGCGCGGTCGCCGTTGTTCCGGCCTCGTACTATCCGCAGCAGACCGCGCAGCTGACTAAGGGTGACCAGAAGCATCGAGGCAGCGATCACGCCGAACAGCCAGCGATGCTTGTCCGACGGCACGGGTAGCGTCACGCCGATGAGTGCGGCGGCAAGCTCGTCGCCCATGACGTGACTCGTCGGAGCGATCGGCCACGGAATCGCCGACGACACGTTGGTGAGCACCACCACGCCAAGGCGTCGATCGGGAAGCATCACCATCTTGCCCCGAAAGTGCGGAACGATGCCGCCATGATGCACTGCGCGCTCGCCGGCTATCGTGCCATCGCGCCAGCCAAAGGCGTACGAAAAACCGTCTGATGGTGCGCCACCGGCGTGCATCTGCGCGAAACCTGCCGCACTCAACACTTCGCTGGAATCCGTGCGCAGCTGCGCCACGAGAAAGCGCCCCATATCGGCAGCGCTGCTGATCAACGCGGCAGTCGGCAGCCGGTCCCCCTCGTGCGGCAGCGTGCGCGCCACAGGAAAGCCGAACAGGTACACATGCCCGCTCGACAGGTGCCCCGGCTGCTCACGTTCGAGCGCGATCGTCTGATCGATGTGGCTGTCGCGCATGTCAAGGGGGGCAAAGATCGACGCCTGCACATACGACGCGTACGAGCGCCGAGACACAGCCTCCACGATCGCGCCGAGCACCAGATAGTTCGGACTCGCGTACTCGTGCACCGCACCCGGCGCGTTTTTCAGGGCCACGTCGGCGAGGGCGCGCACCTGGTCGGTGAGCGTGCGCGAGGCGCCGGTGGCTCGCGGTGCGTTGGTGGGAATGCCGCTCGTGTGGTGCAGCAGCTGGCGTACCGTGATACGCGCACTCGCGCCGGCATCCTCCACGCGAAACCAGGGCAGGTACTGCTGCACCGGCGCGTCCAGCTGCACCAGATTCCGCTCCGCCAGCTGCATGACGGCCAGTGCGGTGACCGACTTGCTCATGGACCCCAGCACGAATCCGGTGCGCTCGGTGATCGATGCCCCGAAACCGTCTGTGCCGAATCCCCGCGCATAGATCACCGAGTCATTCGACACGATCGCGACCGCCACACCCGGAATACGATTGCGCTGCATCTGCTGCGCGATGTAGCGCTCGATGGCAGGAATGTCGGCCCGAATGTCCGGCGCCGAGGTGCGCGCGGGTTGAGCAGGCAATGTCATCGGAAGGGCGGCCAGGGCGAGCTGGCGCGCGAGTCGCGGATGATTCCGGAGCAGTGAGTGCATCGTCAATGGTACGTGGTCTTCTCAGCGGAAGGTTTCAGCCGATGTCGGCCACTGTTGGCTCGCGAAGGTGTCCAGCCATCAGGTCCACCAGCTGGGCGGCTGCGCTGCCGCGCGATGCCGTCGATCCGATATCGGACCCGCCGGCCTGCCAACCGCAGGTCTGGCCAACGACCTGCGGCGCTGCGGCGGGGCCAGGCAAGACGGCTGCCGTGTTGGGAAGCTACGGCCCGGTCGCCCGGTCCGTCAGCCCTGCCCGCAGCACGCGCTTGCGAGGTGGCTACTTGACGTTGTAACGTCATAACGTTGCACCGCATCATGCCTACCGCGAAGCGCGCCACCGTGTATTTCGATGCCAGCCTGCACAAGGCCCTGCGGCTCAAAGCCGCGGAGACCGAGCAAAGTATTTCGGACCTGGTCAACGCTGCGGTGCGAAACACCCTGGCCGAGGACGCCGAGGATCTCCAGGCCTTTCGCGATCGCGTCAAGGAACCCACGCTCGCCTTCGAGGATCTCATCCGCGACATGAAGCAGCGTGGCAAGCTATAGCGTCCGCTTCAAACAATCGGCCGCCAAAGAGCTTGAGCGCATCCCGTTCAAAGACCGCCGCCGGATCGTTCACCGCATTGAATCCCTCGGCACCGCCCCTCGGCCGCCCGGCTGCGAGAAACTCAGTGGTGAGGAGAAATATCGCCTCCGCCAAGGAGACTATCGCATCCTGTATGCAATCGTGGACCAGGCGCTGATCGTCACCGTCGTCACGATCGGCCACCACCGAGAGAGCTACCGCTGATTGAGGGCTGGGTCTTCGCCACCTGACGGCCTGCGGTTCAGGCGCGAAGGCGCGGCACCAGGACCGCGGGCATGCGCGGAGCGGATCGGGCCATCGCCCGCTGCATGTGTTTGTCAGGACGACCAACAACGTGTCGGCGTCGCCGATCGTCATGCCTGATTGTACGCTCTCTCGAGTGCTGCGACGTCGAGCTTCACCATCGTCATCATGGCTTCCGTCACCGCCTGTACTTTCTTAGGGTTCTGATCGCTGATGAGTTCCATGAAACGCCTCGGAACAATCTGCCACGTGACACCGCACTGGTCGGTAATCCAGCTGCACTGCAATGGGGTTGCGGCGGCGTTGACGAGCTTGTTCCAGTACTCGTCAACCTCCTCTTGGTCCTCGCAGTCGACAAAAAGCGAGAACCCTTGGGACACACTGAAGTACGGGCCGCCGTTGTAGCCCATGAAGGACTGACCACCGATGACGAATGCGGCGGAAGTGATTGGGCCGTCTTTTCCGGTGCGTGCGACGTTCTTGATTCTAGAGTCCGGGAACATAACGGTGTATAACGCTATTGCCGCCTCGAGTTGGTCGTTGAACATCAGGAATGGCGTCACTGTGGACATCGGTATATCTCCCTGTTTGTAGTCGCGGCCTGAGCTTTGGCCGCGAGGCCGCTACGCGCCGGCAACGCTACGGGAATGTCTTGATGACCGGCGGCCTCGTCGGTCTCCAAGCTCGGGTTAGGCCGCGAATCGGAGCACGGCGATCCCGTGACAGGCAGAGCCCGCAAGCACGAACAAGTGCCACACGAAGTGAGCGTACCGGATCCGGCTGGCTGCGTAGAACCCCACGCCTGCCGTGTACGCGACGCCGCCGGCCGCAAGCCAGAAGAGGCCCCAGCCTGGCATCGCGTCCCACAGGGGCTTTGCGGCGACCACAATCAGCCAACCCATGGCGAGGTAGAGTCCGGTCGAAAGTCGAGGGTGTCGAACACCCCCGATGCTCTTGAGAACAACGCCAGCCAGGGCGAGGGTCCAGATAAGCGCCAGGAGCGTCCAACCCCAAGCGCCGCGAAGTACGCCCAGTGTGAACGGCGTGTAGGTCCCGGCGATCAGAAGGTATATGGCTGCGTGGTCGAGGATCTGGAGGACGCGCTTGGCGCGATTCGGGACGAGCGCGTGGTAGAGCGTCGAGGCAAGGTAGAGGAGTACCATGGCCGTACCAAATACGGATGCACCCACGATGGCTGCCGGACCGTGCCGGACCGCGCCGAGGATGAGCACTGGCAGGGCGACCACCGCGGCAAGGAATCCCACGCCGTGGCTGATACTGTTCGCAAGTTCTTCCCCGAGGGATTGGACCCGATGCCCGACTGCAGATGCCTCGACCATATAGCTCTCCATGATACGCGGTCGAACGTTCTGCGCTTCTGCGGCGGCCGCGCACCGCGCCGAAGGCGCTCAGGTGCAGCGCGGTCGACCGCAGCAAGCGCGGGTTAGAGTGCCCCGCCGCTCGCGAGACCTTCTACGGCCATGATCCGCCGCACCTGCCTGGCGAGCTCGGGAAGTTCAGTCCGCACCATTTCCCAGGCGAGTGCGAGATCGACGCGGAAGTACTCATGAACCAAGATGCCCCGGGCGCCGGCAATACTGCGCCAAGGGACTTCGGGGTACTGCGCACGGAACGCCTCGGGCAAGCCTTTGACCGCCTCACCGATCACCGCGAGCCGACGCACCACTGCGTCCTGCTTTTCGATGTTCGCCTCGAAATCGTCGAAGTTGAGCCTGCCGTGTACTGCGCGATGAGGTCGGTCGCTTCGAGTAGTTCACCGAGCAGGAGCGGAACCGCGCAGGTCATAGGAGGGGAACGAGTTCGCGGAGGATACGGTCGCGGAGGCGGGGGTGCAGGGAGTTGCGCGTGGCAACATCCACCTCGCGCCCGAGGGCATCGCGGAGTGCGACGCGAAGCTCCGCCAAATCGAGCAGGCTGCGCCCGCGCTCGAATTCGACGAGGAAATCCACATCGCTGCCCGAGCGATCGTCACCGCGCGCGACAGAGCCGAACACTCCAGCGTGCACAACACCGTGCCGCCGCATGGGTGCCTCGACTTTCCTCCGGAGGACTTCGAGAGACGGACTCATAGTCGGCAATCTACGTCCTGTGGCGGGAAGATGGGAACTGGGGCGCCATAGCCAATTCCCAGTGTTTCGCTAGGACACTCTATCGAGGCTGTAGAATAACCCGCATTCCTTCTCGATGCGGCGGCACGCATGCTGCAGGACAGCCCGAGAGACTGATGGTGTCCGCCCCCTCCTCCCGGTGCCCGCATGGCCCGCTGCAAGTATATCGACACGAATCCGCGCTTCGTGGCCGTGGACCTTGCCCACCAGCTGCTGCCGGGCACCTTCGAGCATGCCCTGCATCACCTTCTCGAACACGCCATCGATCTCTCCGCGTTCGATGCGCGCTTCCGGAATGACGCCACCGGCGCCACGGCCTCTCCGCCCGGGATGTTACTGCAGGTGGTGCTCTTCGCCTACTCGCGCGGCATCGTCAGCAGCCGCAGCATGGCGCGCGCCTGTCGCGAGCACGTGACGTTTATTGCCTCTGCGGCGATACGGCCCCCCATTTCACGACGCTGGCGCATTTCGTGAGTACCCTGGGTGACGACATCGCCCGGGTGGTCGCGGCGGTCGTGGAGATCTGCGATGCCCACGGACTCATCGGGCGCGAGATGTGCGCCATCGATGGCGTCACGCTGCCCAGTAACGCCTCGAAGCATCGGAGTGGGACCCGGGCCGACTTCGCCCGGCATGCCACCACACTGGAAGCCGCGACGGCCCTGATGGTGGAGCGGCATCGCTCCACCGATGCCCTGCCGAGCGAACCCGACCTGGCGGCGAAGGCGGGCCAGCGGATCGCCCGGCTCGAACGGGATGCCACCGAGCTGCGCCGCTGGCTCGCGGCCCATCCGGCGGACCGTCGCGGACCGAAAAGCACGCTCCGGAAGAGCAAGCGCACCGACAATGACAGCGCCAGGATGGCCACCGGCAAGGGGGTGATCCAGGGGTACACCGGAGTGGCCGCGGTCGATGCCCGCCATCAGATCATTGTCGAGGCCCAGGCGCACGGGACGGGCTCGGAGGAGGAGCTGTTGGGATCGGTCGTGGACGCGCTGCGGGCCGTGCCGGGATTGCTCACCGCCACGTCGGTGATCACCGCCGACGCCGGGTATCACAGCGAAGCGAATCTGAAGCAGCTGGCCTCACTCCCGGGTGATGCGCTCATCGCGGACCCGGGCATGCGTGGGCGGGATGCCCGCTTCACGACGCAGCACCGGTACCACGCCAGGCCGGAGGGGCTGCATACCAAGGCCGGCCCCGCCCCACCCCGCGAGGCAACGGTCTATCAACCGCACGATGTTCCCTGGCGTCCCGTCGTGGCGCAGATCGCCGACAAGTTCCTCGCCTGCGGCGTGCTGGAGCACGGCTTCGCCCGCATCCGCTACGACGACTGTGCGCACGAGTACCTGCTCGCGTTTTCGTGCAAGGCTCGCTACTTCTGCCCGAGTTGTCACGCCAAGCGCCTCGTGATCTGGACGCAGTGGCTGGACACCACCCTGCTCGCGCGGTAGTGCGCGCGGAATCCCGTCGCGCTGGAGCGACTGACGTACGACCGGGCTGCGAAGGCCGTGACCTATCGGTCGGACAAGTCCGAAGGCCCGACGGCGGGCACCGAGACCGTGGACCCGCTCGCGTTCCTGGCCCGGGTCGTGGTGCCCATCCCCGACAAGGGGCGCGTCACGACGCGGTACGACGGCTGGTATGCCAATCGCCAGCGGGGCACGCGGTGCAAGGCGGAGCCTTCGGCGGCGGCGGTGCCGCGC
>ENA-ORBV01014751-ORBV01014751.1-microbial-mat-metagenome-genome-assembly--contig:-NODE-14751-length-11622-cov-4.480121_pt1 | contig 11622 bp, 12 predicted proteins | sample MGYA00237777_ERZ505514 | MGnify/ENA primary metagenome ERZ505514 (study PRJEB26160, sample SAMN06269048) | microbial mat metagenome | isolation source: Oligotrophic lake microbial mat | place...
GTATGAAACACTATACTGTGTTTACTTTAGAAACTCCAGACAAAATAGGACATAAGATCCAAGAGGAATCTGCCCGTAGAAGGCTTCAACTTCCATTGGCACTTCCAGTACTCTCAAGGAAAACTCAACACATGTAGATTAAAGCCGGATACACTGCATAAATCCAGCCGCTCAAAACTTGTACTAGTTTGAAGGGCAGCGATACTGCCCCTCAAACCATATAATGGACCGATTAAACTCGCACCTACTTGTTAAGAGGTGCATACTTCATCTTGAGTACATACCTCATCAGTAGTCCTATAGCTAAGTCCCAGTAGCTATGGACGAATATCATAATCACCAACCCGAGTGAGTAGTTCAGCAACCCGTTCACCATATTTAACACCGTTGTTGCTATGAAGGTTTGCCTGCGCCCTATGTTGGCATAAATCTCCATGCCTTCAACCTGGCGCGGCAGAATGTTCTCCAGCAGTCGGTAGCGGTGCGACGACGGGTTTTCTGTCCGGCCTGGTGCGCTTCTGAGCGCCCCACTCGTGCGCCCCCCCTGCGTTCCGTAATCAGGCTGATTGCCGGGGGCGATGCCGTCCAGGTACACGATGGCATCCACACAATTGCGAACGCGCCCACCCATGCGTTCAATCAGCTGAATCAGCGTCTGCGGATTTTGTTGTTCGATATCAGTGCGCGTGATGAAACGCGACGGCGCAATGCCCGCTGTTTTCTGTCGACTCTCGAACCCGACGCGTATCAGTTTGTCGGAACTGTACCTGGCATTGACCGCCACGGTCGCGAGACGCACGACCGTGGGGGTGAGTTCGAAGTCGAGTTCCATGGGATTGCCGTTCAGTACGTCAATTTTCATGGTAAGCGCCTCGAATCCGATGCGGCGCATCAGCAGCCTGTACGGTCCCGGTTTGACTTTCGTCAATCGGAATTCGCCGCGCGAGTTGGTAATCGCACCGTAGTCCGTGCCCGACAGCTCAATTTGCACTCCGGCAATCATCACGCCCATCGTATCCGCGACCGTTCCCACAATGCCGCTGCGCTGCGCCTGAAGGGTCGCAACCGGCCACACCTCCCAAACCGCGATTAGCAGAACCGCCCGAAGATATCGCATGCCTTTACTATTGAGCGGCCCGTTAACGCCCGCAATAGTGGAGGGGTGAACGGGTGTTAAACTTTGGTCGCACGTACCAGTCCGTTTGGGTGTTTCTTTCGGGAAGGCTCCAAATTCGTCCATGACAGTATCAACCACGCAACCCGGCGCAGCGTTACCGGTGCAGGAACGCGGCGCGCTCCAGGCCGATGTCGATGAACGCGCTCTGCATGCCGGGCAGCACGCGCACCACCTTGCCGAGGTAGACGTTGCCGACCAGCCCACGCTCCAGCGTGCGCTCGATGTGCAGCTCTTGCAGCGCACCGTTTTCGACGACGGCGACGCGTGTCTCCTGCGGCGCCCAGTTGATGAGGATGTCTTGGCCTGCCATGTCGCGCAGTCTAGGGTGCCAGAGCGAGCGGCACCCCTGCGGCTTTCAGCAGGTTCGTGGTCTCGAAGAGCGGCAGGCCCATCACGCCGCTGTGGCTGCCGTCGATGGATTCGACCCAGCCGGCGAGTGCCCCCTGGATGGCGTAGGCGCCGGCCTTGCCGAAGGGTTCGCCGCTGGCGATGTAGGCAGCGATCACGGCCGGCGGCAGCTTGGCGAAGCGCACCTTTGTGATGTTGAGTGCGTGGTGCGCGCGCCGGCCGTCGTGCACCGACACGGCGGTCAGCACGCGGTGGGTCCGGCCCGAGAGCCATTCCAGCATCACCTGCGCGGTGCTCTCGTCGCGCGGCTTGCTCAGGATCACCCGGTTCAGCGCCACCGTGGTGTCGGCGCACAGCACGGCGCCCGGCGGCAGGCCACGCGCCAGCAGCCGCGCTCGCGCGGCCGACAACTTGGCGCGCGTCACGCGCTGCACGTAGTCGGCCGGCAGTTCGCCCTGGCGTTCCACTTCCAGCGCCTCGGCGTCTTCGTCGGCACCGGGTAGCAGCAGCTCGTGGGCGGCACCGATCAGGTCCAGCAACTGCCGGCGGCGCGGGCTTTGCGAGGCCAGGTACAGCGGCTTCTTGGTCATGGGAGATGGGGCCTTTCGTCCAGCACCACGGTGTCACTCACGGTGGTATGGGTGCCCTTCCAGCACCGACCACGCGCGGTACAGCGCCTCGGCCAGCAGCACGCGCGCGAAGGCGTGCGGCAGCGTCAGGTCGCTCAGGCGCAGGGTTTCGTCCGCGCTGGCCTTCAGCGCGGGATCGAGGCCGTCCGGCCCGCCGACCAGCAGCGCCACGTCACGGCCTTCGCCACGCCAGACCGCCATGCGTTCGGCGAGCTGGTGCGTCGTGCGGCGGCTGCCTTGTTCATCGAGCACGACGCGCCAGGCCTGCTTCGGCAACGCGGCTTCTAAACGTTCGGCCTCCGCCGCCATGCATTGCGCGGCGGTTCGGCCGCGCTCGCGCGGTTCGGCCTTCAGCGCCTTCAGCTCCAGCCGCATTTCGGGTGGAAAGCGCTTGGCGAAATCGGCCCAGGCCGTGGCGGCCCAGGCTGGCTGGCGCTGGCCCACTGCCACCACCAGCAGCTTCATGCGGCGTCAGCGCACCGGCTTGTTGGCCGTGGCCTTGCGGCCCACGGGCTTCTTGGCTGATGCTGCTGGTGCGGCCTTGGTGGCCTTTCCAGCCTTTCCCGGGGCGGTCGCCCGGCGCGGGGCTGCCCGCTTTGCCAGCGTCTTCGTGGCCGCTGTTTTCTTCGCGCCGGCAGCCTTGCGCTTCGGTGCGGGGTCGGGCTCCGAGGCCTTGACCAGCTTCGTCGTCGTGTCGCCGAGCTTCATCTTGACCGACTTGCCGCCCCAGATCTCTTCGAGGTGGTAGTAGTCGCGGATGGCCGGCTGCATGATGTGCGCGACCGCGGCGCCGCAGTCGACGATGATCCACTCGCCGTTGTCCTCGCCCTCGGTGCGCAGCACGTCCATGCCGCGCGACTTGACGGCGTCACGCACGCTGGAAGCCAGCGCCTTGGTCTGCCGGTTGCTGGTGCCCGAGGCGATGATCACGCGCTCGAACATTGCACTCAGGTGCTCGGTGTTGAAGACGGCGATGTTCTGCCCCTTCACGTCTTCCAGGCCATCGACGATGGCGCGTTGCAGCTTGCGGATGTCCATTCAGCTCCTGTTTGAACGCTTGTTCATGCCCCGGTAAAGGCCTTGCGAGTCAATATAGCTCGCCACGGGGGCGGGCACCAGTTTCGAGATGTCCTGGCCGGCTGCCACCCGCGTGCGGATGTCGGTCGACGAAATGTCCAGCATCGGCAGCGGCACGGCGCGGTGCGGGTGGCGCAGCACGGCGGCGTCCACCGGCGGTGCCGCGCCGGGGCGGTTGGCCACCGCCAGCGTGACCAGCGCCAGCAGCTCGCGCCAATCGTGCCAAGTGTGCAGCGTGGCGTACTGGTCGGCGCCGATGATCAGGAACCACTGGGTGGTCGGGTGGGTGGTTTGCAGCCCACGCACCGTGTCGAATGTGAAGGTGGGGCCGTCGCGGTCGACCTCGATGCGGTCGAGAGCGAAGTGCGGTTCGCCGGCGATCGCGCGTTCAACCATCGCGACGCGGTGAACGGCGGGCGTGACGTCGCGCGTGGTCGTCTTCTGCCAGGGCTGGCCGGCGGGGATCCAGCGGACTTCTGCGAGCCTGAGTTCTTCGAGTGCAGCGCGCGCCAGTGCCACGTGCGCGTTGTGCACCGGGTCGAAGGTGCCGCCCAACAAGCCGACGCGCTGGCCGCCGGTCATGTCGGCCCCTCGACCGCCGGGTACGACGTCCGGTTCCCCGAGAGGACGCAGCGCGCCCTTCGGAGCGGCCGGGCGGTCGCGCTGATCGTCACTCGGTCAGCCAATCGCGCGGACGAAGAAAGTCCGTGTACAGCCGCGCCTCGGGCGTGCCCGCTTCCGGCTGCCATGCATAGCGCCACTTCACGATCGGCGGCATCGACATCAGGATGCTCTCGGTGCGGCCGTCGCCATGCAAGCCGAAATGCGTGCCGCGGTCCCAGACGAGATTGAATTCGACATAGCGACCGCGCCGGTAGGCCTGGAAGTCGCGCTCGCGCTCGCCGAAGGGCACGTCGCGGCGGCGCTGCACGATCGGCAGATAGGCCGGGATGAAGGTGTCGCCGACCGCGCGGATCATCGCGAAGCCGTTGTCGAAACCGCCGTCGTCGAAGTCGTCGAAGAACACCCCGCCCACGCCGCGCGGCTCGTTGCGGTGCTTGAGGAAAAAATACTCGTCGCACCAGCGCTTGAAGCGTGGGTACTTGTCGTCGCCGAAGGGCGCCAGCGCCGCGGCATTGGCCTGGTGAAAGTGGCGCGCGTCTTCTTCGAAGCCGTAGTAGGGCGTCAAGTCCATGCCGCCGCCGAACCACACCACCGGCGCCTTGCCCTCGGGCAGCGCCGCCAGCATGCGCACGTTCATATGAACCGTGGGGACGTACGGGTTGCGCGGGTGTATGACGAGCGACACCCCCATCGCCTCGAAAGGCGCGCCGGCCAGTTCGCCGCGGTGCTGGGTGGCCGACGGCGGCAGGGTGCGGCCCTTGACATGGCTGAAATTGCAGCCACCGCGTTCGAGCACGCCGCCTTCTTCGACCAGCTGCGTAAGCCCGTCGCCTTCAAGCTTGCCGCCAGGGGGCCGCTGCCAACCGTCGCTGATGAAGGTCTTGCCGTCTTCGGCCTGCATCGCCGCGACGATCCGGCCCTGCAGCCCGAGCAGGTACTCGCGCACCGCGGCCGTCGCGTTCGTCGTCACGATGTCGACCCTTCATCAAGCGGCCGCCGCGGAGCCGGCTTTGCCGGTCCGCTGGCGGCGCCCCCTGGGGGGGCAGCGCCGAAGGCGCTCCGGGGGGAACCTGGTAGTGCCCGATGGCCAATGTCGTTGCGCCACTGCGCGCCGTCGAAGCGCACCTGGCGCACGGCGTCCAGCGCGCGCTGCTGCGCCAGACGCACCGACTCGCCGAGCGCGGTGACGCACAGCACGCGGCCGCCGCTGGTGGCGAGCTGGCCGTCGTGGACCGATGTGCCGGCATGGAAGACCTGCACCTCGTCGTTGGAGGTGGGCAGCGCCGTAATCGCATCGCCCTGGCGCGGCGCCGCCGGGTACCCGTGCGCGGCCATCACCACACCGAGCGCGGTGCGCCGGTCCCACAACGGCTCGACCTGGTCGAGCGTGCCGTCGGCGGCGTGCATCAGCAGCTCGAACAGGTCGCTCTTCAGCCGCATCAGGATCACCTGCGCTTCGGGGTCGCCGAGCCGGCAGTTGAACTCCACCGCGCGCGGCTGGCCCTTGTCGTCGATCATCAAACCGGCATACAGGAAACCGGTGAACGGGTGGCCTTCCTTGGCCATGCCGGCGAGGGTGGGGTTGACGATCTCCTGCATCACCCGCGCATGCACGTTCGGCGTCACGACAGGGGCCGGCGAGTACGCGCCCATGCCGCCGGTGTTGGGGCCGGTGTCGCCCTCGCCGATGCGCTTGTGGTCCTGGCTGGTGGCCAGCGGCAGCACGTGCGTGCCGTCGCAGACGACGATGAAGCTGGCTTCCTCGCCGTGCATGAATTCTTCGATCACGACGCGTGCGACACCCGCGTTGTGAACCACGCCGAGCGAGGGCTCGGGCGACAGCATGTCGTCGATCGCGGCGTGCGCTTCTTCGGCCGTCATCGCCACCACCACGCCTTTGCCGGCGGCCAGGCCGTCGGCCTTGATGACGATCGGCGCACCGCGCTTGTCGACCAGCTCGTGCGCCGGCGCCGCTTCGGTGAAGGTGGCGTGCAGCGCGGTCGGGATGCCGTGGCGCTGCATGAATTCCTTGGCGAAGGCTTTCGAGCTTTCGAGCTGCGCGGCGGCCTGGGTCGGGCCGAAGACGCGCAGGCCGCGGGCACGGAACAGGTCGACGATGCCGGCCGCCAGCGGCGCTTCGGGGCCGACGACGGTCAGCGCGATCTTCTCGGCCGCCGCGAAGTCGGCCAAAGCCGCGATGTCGGTGATCGGCACATTGCGCAGCGTCGCATCCGCCGCCGTGCCGCCGTTGCCGGGGGCGACGAAGACCCGCAGCACCTTGTCGCTTTGCGCCAGCTTCCAGGCCAGCGCGTGTTCACGGCCGCCGGAGCCGACTACGAGGACCTTCACGCTCAGGATTCGATCAATGCGTTGTGGAACACGTCTTGAACGTCATCCAGGTCTTCGATGATGTCGAGCAGCTTCTGCATGCGTGCCGCGTCTTCACCCGCCAGTTCGATGCTGTTCTCGGCGCGCATCGTCACTTCAGCGATCTCGGGCTTCAGGCCGGCGGCTTCGAGCGCCACCTTGACCGCTTCAAAGCCCGCATAGGGCGTCAACACCTCGATCGAACCGTCGTCGCCGGTGATCACGTCGTCGGCACCGGATTCCAGCGCCACTTCCATCACCTTGTCTTCGGATGTGCCCGGCGCAAACAACAACTGCCCGCAATGCTTGAACTGGAAAGCGACAGAGCCTTCGGTGCCCATGTTGCCGCCGTACTTGCTGAACGCGTGGCGCACTTCGGCCACGGTGCGCACGCGGTTGTCGGTCATGCAGTCGACGATGATGGCCGCGCCGCCGATGCCGTAGCCCTCGTAGCGGATCTCCTCGTAGTTCACGCCATCGAGGTTGCCGGTGGCCTTGTCGATGTTGCGCTTGACGGTCTCGACCGGCAGGTTGACGGCCTTGGCCTTCTCGATCGCCAGCCGCAGCCGCGGGTTGGCCGAGACGTCACCACCACCGAGCCGGGCCGCGACCATGATCTCGCGGATCACGCGTGTCCAGGCCTTGCCGCGTTTTTCGTCCTGCCGGCCCTTGCGGTGCTGGATGTTGGCCCACTTGGAATGACCGGCCATAAGTGCGAATCCCGACTCCTCTGTTTGAGGGCCGGGATTCTAGCGACGAGGGCCTTGTCGGCCCGGAGTTGTACTCAGGCGTGGTGCAGCTTGAACACCGCCACCGCCTGAACCAGCTGCTGCGCCTGCTGGCGCAGGCTTTCCGCCGCGGCCGCGCTCTCTTCCACCAGCGCCGCGTTCTGCTGCGTGGCCTGGTCCATCTGGCTGACCGCCTGGCCGACCTGGCTGACGCCCGAGCTCTGCTCGACGCTGGCCGAGCTGATCTCGCCGACGATGTCCGAGACGCGCTGGATCGCCTGCACGATCTCGTCCATCGTCTTGCCGGCTTCACCGACCAGCGAAGTGCCTTGTTCGACCCGCTCGACGCTGGCCGAGATCAGAGACTTGATTTCCCTGGCGGCGGCAGCGCTGCGCTGTGCCAGGCTGCGCACCTCAGCGGCCACGACCGCGAAGCCGCGGCCCTGCTCGCCAGCCCGGGCAGCTTCCACCGCTGCATTCAGCGCCAGGATGTTGGTCTGGAACGCGATGCCGTCGATGGTGCCGATGATCTCGCTGATCTTGCGGCTGCTGTCGTTGATGCCCTTCATCGTCTGCACCACGCGGCCGACGACGTCGCCGCCGCGCTGCGCCACGCTCGATGCGTTCTGCGCCATCTGGCTCGCCTGCCGTGCGTTGTCGGCGTTGTGCCGAACGGTCGTGCCGAGCTGTTCCATCGTCGCCGCGGTCTCTTGCAGCGCGCTGGCCTGCTGTTCGGTGCGGCCCGACAGATCCTGGTTGCCCTGCGCGATCTGCGAGCTTGCGGTGGCCACGTGTTCGCTGCCGGCACGCACCTGGGACACGGTATCGGCCAGGCGCTGCTGCATCTCGGCCAGGCGGGCCATCAGGCTCACCTTGTCACCGGCGCGCACCGGGATGTGGCTGCTCAGGTCGCCGTCGGCCACGGCCCGGGCCACCGCGGTCGCGGTGCGGGGCTCACCGCCGAGCTGCCCGACGACGTTGCGCGTGATCATCCACGCCAGGCCGAAGCCCAGCGGCAGCGAGACACCGAGCAGCACCATCAGAGCCCAGCGCGCCCATTCGAAGATCGAGGTGGCCGTTTCGGCGGCCTTGGCGGCGCCGGCGAAGTTGTATTTGGTCAGGTCGGCCAGTGCGGCCACGCTGTCGTCGAAGGCCGTGGCGGCCAGGCCGTCGCTGACGTCGGCGGCGTCGCCCTGTTTCTTCTCGCGGCCGAGGGCGATCACCTTCTTCATCGCGCTGCCGTACTCAGCGCGCGCTTTCTCGACCTTGGCGAACAGCGCCGCCTCCTCGTCGCCGGCGATGATGCGCTTGTAGGCGGCGAACTCGGCATCGAGCAGCTTGCTCGCGTCGGCGATCTTCTCTTCGTATTCGCCGTGGTAGCTGGTGTCGGTCGTGCGGCTGTGCTTGATCTCCATGTCGCGCTCGTCGACGAGCGTGCCGCGTACGGTGGACAGGTGACCGGCACCCTGCATCCACTTCACGGCCAGCACATCGGCCTTCTCATTGAGCCGCTGCAAGCCGACGATGCCCACGACGCCAATCGCAGCGGCAAACAACAGCACCAGCGACAGTGACCCGAACAGCTGGGCGCGGACCGTCAGGCTGGACAAACGGCGCCGGGCGGCACCGACGGGGCGGGAGACGAGCGGGATGTTCATGCGTTGGATTCTTCAGGGCGCCGCCGACGCGCAGTCGCCTGAAAAGGCGGGGCGTTGGCGGCGCTGTTCAAGGGCGAGGCGGGGCGCCGGGCGCTCCAGAACCTTTCAAGCGTGGCGCGTGGCGCCCCGCGTGACTCACTTCTTGTGGCCGATGTAGCTGACGCCGATGATCTTGCCGCTGGCGTCCTTGATCGGGTTGTAGCAGGCGTCGAAAGCGGTGCCCAGCACGTCGATCGGGCCGCAGTACTGCTGGCCCTTGCTGACGGCGGCGTAGGCGGCGTTGCGCGCCAGTTGGGTGCCGACGCCGCGTTTGCCTTCGGGCGTGAGCACATTGGTCGAGACGCGAACGAACTCTTCGCCGTCCTTGACGAACACGGTGGCTGTGGCCTGGTGGGCCTTGCGCACGGCGTCGACGACGTCGTAGTTGTTGTTGATCTTGCGCTCACCGAAGTAGATGGCGGGCACGGTCTTGCCGGCGACGTCCTCGGTGCCCTCGATCTTGGCCGCGCCGATCTTGGCCAGCCGGGCATCGAGGTCGGCGATGGTCGCCTTCGGGTCGTTGGCGTAGGCGCTGCCGAAGCAGGCGATCAGGGCGGCGGCGGCCAGGGTACGGTGGAGGTTCTTCATGTCGGGGTTTCCCTTCGAGGTCTTGGGGTGGCGGATCGCCCGTGCTGCCACGAGGGGTCGGCGGGGCTGTATCTCTTTTCGGCTGCCGCCGGCCGGGGCTTTAGCGGCGCATCCGCCTCGTTATCCTCAGCCCCATGTACGCGCCGTACTTCGGGCTCAGCAAAGAGCCCTTCTCGATCGCGCCGGACCCGCGCTTCCTGTTCATGAGCGACATGCACCGCGAGGCGCTGGCGCACCTGCTGTATGGCGTCTCGGGTGGCGGCGGCTTCGTGTTGCTGACGGGCGAAATCGGTGCCGGCAAGACGACGGTCTGCCGTGCCTTCCTGGACCAGGTGCCGCCGCATTGCGTGGTGGCCTACATCTTCAACCCCAAGCTCACGGTCTACGAGCTGTTGCAGACGGTGTGCGAGGAGTTCGGCATCACCGTCGTGCCGGCCAACGGTGAAAACCCGTCGCAGAAGGACCACGTCGACGCGCTGAACCACTTCCTGCTCGCCGCGCACGCGGCGTCCAAGCAGGCCGTGCTGATCATCGACGAGGCGCAGAGCCTGGCCGCCGACGTGCTGGAGCAGCTGCGCCTGCTGACCAACCTGGAAACCGGCGAGCGCAAGCTGTTGCAGATCGTGCTGATCGGCCAGCCCGAATTGCGCGAGTTGCTGGCTCGCCCGCAGCTGGAGCAGCTGGCGCAGCGGGTGATTGCGCGTTACCACCTCAAGGCGTTGTCGCCCGGCGAGACGGCGCACTACATCCAGCACCGGCTGGCGGTGGCTGGTCCGGGCGCCGCGCAGCGGCTCTTCGACGCCGATGGCGTGGTGCGCATCCACGCGCTGACCGGCGGCGTGCCGCGGCGCATCAACCTGCTGTGCGACCGCGCGATGCTCGGCGCCTATGCGCATGGCAAGCAGCGGGTCGATCGGTTGACGGTCGAGCAGGCCGCGCGCGAGGTGTTCTTCAACGCGCCGCGCAAGCCCGGCGATGCGCCCGAGCGCAGCGCGGGGCCCGCCAACCCACCGTGGTGGCCCTGGGCCTGGGGCACCTTGGCTGTGGCGGTGACGGCGGTGGTGGTGGCCGGGGTGATGTTGGGGCTGCGCGAGCCGCGGGCGGCTTCGACGGGCGCGGCGGCGGCCTCCGCCCCGGCCCCGGCGCCATGGCTGACGGCTTCGGCGCCGGGGAGCGTGGCACTGCCAGCCCCTTCGGCCGCGTCGGCAACGCCGGCCACCGCGGCGGACGCGGTGCCGGCGGTGGCCGCGGTGCGCGCCGACGCCGGCACCGTGCTGGCCTTCGCCCACCGCGACGAAGCGCAGGCCTGGCGCGAGCTGGTGCGCTGGTGGCAGGCCGAGTGGGGTAGCAACGCCAGTTGCACGCAGACAGGCCTGCCGGGTCTGGTGTGCCATCGCAACAGCGGCGGGCTTGCGGCGCTGCGCGCGGTCGGCCGGCCGAGTCTGCTGGTACTGCGCGATGAGGTCGGGGGCAACGCCTGGATCCAGCTGGTGGCCATCGGCGACAGCGACGTCATGCTGCGTGCAGGCAGCCGCCGTTTCAAGATCGGCCAGGGCGAGCTGGCGCGCATCTGGCGCGGCGAGTTCGTGACCTTGTGGCGCCCACCGCCCGGCTGGCGCGAAGGCAGCGAAGCCGCCACCCGGCCCGAGCTGCGCGAATGGATCAACGAGCGTCTGGCCGATGCCGGCGAGGCCGCTGCGGAGAAGCCGCTGAAAGACCGGCTGTGGGCCTTCCAGATCGGCCAGGGCATGACGCCCGACGGCCAGGCCACACCCGCCACGCTGATGCGGCTGGCACGGCCCGATCCGAAGCTGGTCGAGCCGCGGCTGCCTGCGGAACCGGGGTCGTGAGATGAGCTACATCCTCGATGCGCTGCGGCGCGCCGATGCCGAGCGCGGACGTGGCGCCGTGCCGGGGCTGCATGCGAAGCCGCTGACGATCGACGCCCCCGGCGCGGACAACCCGGCGCGACGGCTGCCGTGGGTGCCGATCGCGGTGGGCAGCAGCGTCGCGCTGGTGGCGATTGCAGGGCTGGCATGGTGGCTGCGGCCCGCCGCCGTGGCGACGCTTGCACCGCCGCCGCCAGCGGCGATTACAGCAGCGCCGCCAGCGGCGATTGCAGCAGCGCCGCCGGCGCCGGTGTTCCAGCCGCCGCCGTCTGCGCGATTGCCGGCGCCTGCGGTAGCGCCACCGTCGTCACCACCCGCCGCCGCTGTCGTTGCGCCGCTGCCTGCGCCGGCCAAGCCGCGCGTCGAGAAGGCCGACAAGCTGGATCAAACGCCCAAGCCCGACAAAGCCCCGCCCAAGCCCGCCGCGCCACCGGGGCCGCCGGCCACGCCCTTGGCGCAGCTGCCCCCCGAGGTGCGCAGCCAACTCCCGCCGATGAC
>ENA-ORBV01014752-ORBV01014752.1-microbial-mat-metagenome-genome-assembly--contig:-NODE-14752-length-11621-cov-10.595288_pt1 | contig 11621 bp, 12 predicted proteins | sample MGYA00237777_ERZ505514 | MGnify/ENA primary metagenome ERZ505514 (study PRJEB26160, sample SAMN06269048) | microbial mat metagenome | isolation source: Oligotrophic lake microbial mat | place...
CTGCTCTCCCCTCCCCTATGCGACTTGGCGACACCATTGAGGCACTCAGCGGCAACCTGATACTTCCGGGCACCGCGACCAACCCCGCAGCACCCACCGTGCATCTTCAGCCGGGTGTGGTTCGCATCGCCGACGGGCGGATTGTGGGTGTGGAGCTTGGCGAGAATGCGCTTCGGGCGTTTGGCCTCCCGCATGCCAATCGGATCATCTCACCCGGGTTCATTGATGCACACCTGCACATCCCGCAGTTTGACTCAATCGGGCATGACGGGATGACGCTGCTGGACTGGTTGAACGGCGTGATTTTTCCGGCCGAGGCGCGGTGGCAAGACGCGAAGTTTGCGCGGGCGATGGGCTCGCGGGTGGCGAGGCAACTGCTCGCGAGCGGGACGACGGGGATTTGCGCGTACGGGAGCGTGCATCATGATGGGACGTGTGCGGCGATGGGGGCATTGGCCGCGGCAGGGCTTCGCGGGCATTTCGGGCAGGTGCTGATGGATCAGCAGGCACCGGAGTATCTGCTGCGTCCGGCTGCGCAGCTTCTGGATGAGGCTTTGCGCATGGAGACGGTCGGGCGCATTTCTCCGATCGTGTCGCCGCGGTTTGCGGTGAGCTGCTCGATGGAGTTGATGAAGGGCGCGGCGAAGTTGGCGAGGGAGAAAGATTGGCCGATCCAGACGCATCTGGCGGAGATGCTGCCGGAGTGCGAACTGGTCGAGAAGCTGCACGGGATGCCGTACCTGGATGTGTACAAGCAGGCGGGGTTGCTGGGGCCCCGGAGCGTGCTGGCGCATGCGATCTGGCTGAGTGAGGTGGATCGACGGGAGCTGGAGGGGTGGCGGTGCGTGATCGCACATTGTCCGACGGCGAATCGCTTCTTGTCGTCGGGAGAGTTTGCGGGGCAGAAGTTCCGACCGCTGGCGCTGGGGAGCGATGTGGCGGGCGGGCCGGATGTGAGCATGGTGCGTGTGGCGCGTGCGGCACGCGAGGTGTGGCTGGCAAGCCCGCAGTCACAGGTTGCGCCGATGTTTGGGCCAGATTATTGGTGGTGGCAGATCACGGCGGGGAACGCGGATGCGCTGGGGTGGAGCGATGCGGGGCGGATTGCGGTGGGCGCGGCGGCAGATTTGGTGGTGATTGATTCAGAGCAACCACTGATGCCGAGTTCGTTGATGTACGGGCTCGATGATCGCTGGATCCGTGCGACGATCTGTGCGGGGAAGGTGGCGTGGTCAGGTAAGGCGTGAAGAAGGACAGGTCCACAGAGAACACGGAGAGAGACACAGAGGTCACAGAGGAGGACGGGAAGCGGCAAGGGCCGAGAAGGTCGAAGCGTGACTGCAATGAGCGAGGGATTGAAGGGGTCGGAGTTCAGCGAGCGAATGATGTGAAAGAGGTAGACATTCGAAAGTCATTGACCAAACGTATTAACAGTCTCCGTACAGGCACTTGGACTGCTCCCCGGGTTCTGCACGGATCCAACCATTCACCATTAGACAACTGGCTCCAATAGCTAGAACATGTACCACATGAAGGAAGCCCGGCTAAGGCAACCAACTGATCCTGACTACATTCAAGCCCTCGGCAGGGCTGCCTATTGCTTCGCCATTTGCGAGTGGAACGCCGTGTACTGCGCCGAACGTATCCGTCCGGGATCGCTTAAGGGGTTCCTGGCCGAGAAATGCACCGCTGGAACGATCGCGAAGAAGCTTGTTGACCTCACTCGCAATATGCCTAAATCCGTCGATCGCGCTTCGCTCTCGGCTCGCGCTTCGCTCTCGGCTGCTGCACGAACATTCGAAGATCTCGTTCCAATCAGAAACGGTATCCTTCACGGGAAGCCTTGCACCGGTGCGAATGGCAAGGCTCGCCTCAGTGGACCAATGGTACTTGAAATCTCGGACCTCGAGTCTGCCGCAGACGATTTCAGCGCCTGCAGCATCGAACTTAACCGTTTGTTCCATGGCTTCCTGTCCACCTACGCACCTTGACAAAGTGCCCCCTAAATTCGGATTCAGGTCTCGCTGGCCATTCGTGACAAGCCGAGGAAACCAATCGGGTGGCGGGTTGTACCGTCGATCGCGAGATCGGCGAGCACCTCGCCCACGACGCTTGCGAACTTGAAGCCGTGGCCGGAGAAGCCGCAGGCGATGATGATGTTCGCGTTGCGTGGGTGAAGGTCGATGATGAAGTGGCCGTCGGGGCTGTTCTCGTACATGCAGATGCGCATCTGTGCGAGTGGGCCATCGGCATCGGGGAGGAAGGCGCGGAGGGCGGGGCGGAAGTCGGCCTCATCGGCGGGGTGCGCGCTGAAGTCGTTGGTGTCAGGATCGGTGGGCGGCCCGATGGCGTGGCGAGCGAGCTTGAAGCCGCGGCCTTCGGGGCCGGTTGCGCCGGCATCCAGCGGGAATCCGTAATAGAGTCCGGCGCGGAGATTGAGGGCGGGATCTTCCCGCGGGCAATCGATGGCCCAGACTGGGCAGGTGCCCGGGGTGAAGGGGGCGGGATTGCGCGGCGTGACCCAGCCGAGGATCTGCCGCGTCGGAGTGATCTGAACGCCGAGATCCCGCACCACGCGCGTGGCCCATGCGCCGCAGGCGAAGATGAGGCGATCGGCTTCGTACTCGCCATGACTCGTCTTCACCCGCACCCTCGCGCCGCCTGTCTCATACGACTCCACACGTTCGTTGTCGTGGAGCGTTGCGCCGGCGGATTGTGCGAGGCGGAGGTGCGCGGCGATGACGTCTTCGGGGATGAGGTATCCGGCGAGAGGTTCGTAGAGCGCGCGGTGGTCATCGGGGACATGGAACTGCGGGAAGCGGCGGGCGAGGGCCGCCCGGTCGAGCAGCTCGTGGTCGAGGTGATGATCGATGGCAGCGCGGGAGGCGCCGTTAACTGCGGAGGAATCCGGCGGGCCGATGTAGATGCCGCCGGTGATGTGGAGGAGCGTGTGGCAGGCGGCACGCTCGGTCTCGCGCCAGAGGTCGTATGCGCGGCGGAGCAGCGGGACGTAGTCGGGGTGCTCGAAGTAGCACATCCGGATCATGCGCGAGCGGCCGTGCGAGCTGCCGCGGGAATGACCGAGTTCAAACTGTTCGATCCCCAGCACTCGCCTGCCGCGACGGGCGAGGTGAGCCGCGGCGGCGGAGCCCATTGCGCCGAGTCCGACGATGATGGTGTCGAAGTGGTCGATCGTGGCACCACGAAGCGCACGGGCACGATGCCCGTGCCGGGGAATCACGCGGAGAACATGGCTTCGACGAACTGCTCGGGGTCGAAGGGCTGGACATCGTCAGGAGTTTCGCCCACGCCGATGAACTTGACGGGGATGTTGGTGGCATGGCGGATGGCGACGACGATGCCGCCCTTGGCGGTGCCATCGAGCTTGGTGAGGAAGATGCCGGTGACCTCGGCGGCCTTGGCAAACTCCTCGGCCTGACGGAGCGCGTTCTGGCCGCTGGTCGCGTCGAGGACGAGCAGGGTCTCGTGCGGCGCACCGGGGATCTGCCTCGCGATGACGGAGCGGATCTTGGTGAGCTGACGCATGAGCGGGTCCTGCGTTTGCAGGCGGCCGGCGGTGTCGATGATGAGGTAGTCGACATTGCGCGAGACCGCGGCTTTGCAGGCATCGAAGGCGACGGCGGCGGGGTCGCCGCCTTGCTGGCCCTTGACGATCTCAACGCCAAGCCGTTCGCCCCAGATCTCAAGCTGGCGGACCGCGCCGGCGCGGAAGGTATCGCAGGCGGCGAGCAAAACCTTCTTGTTGTCCTTGCGCAACATGGAGCAGAGCTTGGCGATGCTGGTGGTTTTGCCTGCGCCATTGATGCCCGTGACGAAGATGACGGTTGGGCCGGAGCCCGGTGGCGCCAGTCGCAGGCGGCGGTCTTCCGGCGGCCACAGGGCCTTGAGCTCGCGCTTCATGAAGTCGAGAACATCCTCGCCGCGGGACATGCGCCCGGCTTTGTAGCCTTCGCGGATTCCGTCGATGAGGGTCTTGGTTCCGGCGACACCGACATCGGCCTGGAGGAGCGCGGTTTCAAGCTCTGAGATCACCTCTTCGGACATCACGCGTCCGACGAGCATGGAGCGGATCGCGCCGGCGAAGACTTCGCGCGTGCGGGTGAGGCCTTCCTTGATCTTTCCGAATACGGACTTGAAGAAGGCCATGGCTCAGGCGGCCTCCACCGTGTCTGGATTCACCCCGCCCCCGCCCCCCCCGCCGCCGGCTGAAGAGCTTGAGTCGGTGGCGGCAGGGTCGGCCGGCGCGGCGTCGGCTTCGCCGAGTTCGGCGAGAACGGACTTGAGGAGCTTGTCGAGGAGACCGTTGACAAAGGCCGGGGACTTGTCGGTGCTGAAGGTTTTGGCGAGCTCGACGGCCTCGTTGACGGCGATCTTGGGGTGGGTACGGCCGCTGGTCATCTCGTAATGCGCGAGGCGGAGGATGGCGCGATCGACGGCGGCCTGGCGGTGGGCGGGCCAGCCGGGTGCGGCCTCGAACATGAACGCGTCGGCCTTGTCGCGGTGAGTCCAGGACATGGTCGCGAGCTCGAACGCCTTCTTGCGCTCGGACTGGGAGAAGTCGGTCGCGTCGCCGGAGTCTTCATCGTCCTTCATCGTCGAGGCGAGCACGGCGTCAGGATCTTGGCCGTTGCGTGCATCGAGCTGGTAGAGGACCTGAAAGGCGAGGCGGCGGACTTCGCGGGGGGTGGTGGACATCAGCGACGCCCCGCTTTCTTTTTGGCCGCGGGGCGGGAGGCTTTGTCGGGGATGCTGCGGGAAGATTCAAGCTCGCCGGCCCGCCTCTCCCCCCCTCCGGCGCGGACAGCGCGGATGACGGCGAGGGTGTCGAGCGCTGCGCTCATGGCCTCTTCGCCCTTGTTGCCGAGCTTTCCGCCGCGCCCACCTCCGCCGGCGCGGTCGCGAGCCTGCTTGGCGTTGTTGACGGTGAGCACGCCAAGGCCGACGGGGATCCGGTGGTCGATGGAGATGCGGGTAAGGCCATCGGTGACAGCGCGGCCGAGGTGGTGATCGTGCGCAGTTTCGCCCTTGATGATGCAGCCGAGGGCGACGATCGCATCAAAGCGGCCGGAGGCGGCGAGCTCGGCGGAGATAGCGGTGAGTTCGAACGCGCCGGGGGCGGGAACGAAGACGACGTTGTCGGTGTTTCCACAGCGATTGGCGTAGGCGGTGGCCGCGCCTTCCATCAGTTCATCGGTTATGGAGGCGTTGTATCGGCTGACAACGACGCCGACCCTTGGCATGTCGGACGCGCGTGGGGGTAAAGACTGCTTCCGTGCTGTTCTTGGCATCGGCCGATGGTAGGCGGGGAGAGGTGCAAGTCTGGGTGAAGCGTCAGGGCGAACAGGGGCAGCAGCTTCGCTGGGTGCACCAACAACGGCGGATATCCGGCACGGAGTGCCGGTCCGTCAGGAAAGATGTACAGCCGGCACGCAGTGCCTGTGCACCAGGAAAGCCGCTACGCTGTGTCGATGCGTCGCCTGCTGCTACGGATGTCCCCTGCATTGCACCTGACAAGGCTGACCACGGCGTTTGCCGCGGTGGCGAATGTGTGGTTTGTGGTGCTGTGGACGTATGCCAGTGAGGAAGAACCGGGGACGCTGGATTTTCAGGCCGCGCCGCTGTGGCTGCTGCTGCTGGGGAGCGCGGTGAACGCGCTGGGGCTGTTCGGCTTTGCGACCGCGCTCAACGACGTCGTGGACCTGCGGCGCGACCAGGCCACACACCCGGAGCGGCCGCTGCCTTCGGGCCGGCTGAGCCTTGATGCCGCGATCTCGCTCGTCGCGCTCACGTTCGGCGCCGCGGTGCTTGGCGCAACGCCGATGGGCATGCAGGCTGTGCTGCTGACGCTACTGGTAGCGGGGGCGATCCTGTTCTTCAACGCGATGGGGAAGTTCGTCCCGGCGATCGGGCTCGTCGTGCTCGGGCTCATTTACGCCGGTCAGATGGTGGTGCCGAATCTGTCGCTGAAGTTCGTGCTGCCGGTGTGGCTGGTGATGACGCACGCGCTGGTCGTCGGGCTCGCGGCGTATGCGATGGGCCGGAAGGTCCCCGGGCTTTCCGGCCGCGCAATCGCGTTCGCGGTTTCAGGCTGGGCGTTCTGGAGCGCGGTGATCATCTACTACGGTGACAAACGCGGCGGGGAAGACGGGCTATGGCCGTCGTGGGTGTCGCCGTGGGCCGCGGCGGGCCCGGCCGCGCTGGCGGTGCTGTTTGTGTTGCTTTCGTGGCGACGGGCGAAGCTGCTGGGAAAGGGGCCGCGGGCGGCAGATAAGATCAGCCGATACGGCTCGCTGTGGCTGTCGCTGTACGCATGCGCGTGGCTGTTCGGGCAGGGGTACTGGACGGAGGGCTGGATCCTGGCGGCGCTGGCCGCGGCGGGTTTTCTCGGCATGACCGTCGTGCGCGAGGCGTATGCGCTGCTGGAGCAGCAGCCGATGGGGTATCGGCGGTAGGTGCAGATTTTGGATTAGGGATTTTGGATTGCGGATTGCAACGATCGCCGTGGTTCAGTGCGGGACGCGAACTGCTGAAACGGCTCGGAAGCGAACCCGGAACAACCAGAGCTGCCCGATGTACACGACGGGCGTAAGGCGTTCAACAACTTCGACATAGTCCGCGATACAAGCCAGGCCGTCATCAAGGCCTCGGTAGCAGGACGGAGCTTCGGTGCGGAGCGATGAGTTGTGTATGCGGCTGCGCCGCATCATCGACTGGAAAGTCGATGCCACGAGTGAGGCAGAGTTCAGACCCAGCCCACCGCATAGAAGATCGCGGTGAACGCCAGGTCGGCCACGATGATGGAGACGACGGACTGCACCACGGTGCCGGTGGTTGCGCGGCCGACGCCCGCCGCGCCGCCGGTCACGCGGAGGCCGTTGGTGCAGGCGATGAGGCCGATGAGCAGTCCGAAGACCACACCCTTGCCGATGCCCGTGAGGAAGTCGGCGAGCTTCACCTGGTCGAGCGTGTTCTGAATGTAGCGGTCGGAGGGGATGTCGAGGGCGGTCACGCCGATGAGCCAGCCGGCGCAGATGGCCACGGCACCTGAGAGCACGGCGAGGCAGGTCATGCTGATGACCGAGGCGATGACGCGGGGGACGACGAGGAAACGGATGGGATTGAGGGCGTGAGCTTCGAGGGCCTCGATCTCCTCACCCACGACCATGGTGCCGATCTCGGCGGCGATGGCCGCGCCTGCAAAGCCGGTGAGCACGATCGCGGCGATCAGCGGCCCAAGCTCGCGAAGAACGGCGACGCCGGTGATGTTGGCGACGAGATCCTTCTGCCCGAAGTTGTCGAGCGGCGGGGCCATCTGCAGGACGAGGATGAGGCCCACGCACCCGGAGACGAGGGAGATGATGAAGACGGAACGCACGCCGATGCGGACGATCTGCGAGATGATCGCGGGCCGGCCGAGGCGGACTTTCTTGTGCGTGAAGGAGCGGAGGATCCAGCGGATGGTCTCGGCGAAGAGAAACCAGACCGCGCCGACCTGATCGAGGATCTCGGAAACGCGGGACGTGACAAACCCCAGGGAGGCCGAGATGGGATTGGCGGACGCCGTGTTGCTCATGGCCGAGGGATCGGGGCGGGCGAGGAAGCTCAGACGCTCATCGCGGCGTCGACATCGGGAACGATGGTGAAGACGGTTTCAAGGCGAGCGATCTCGAAGATCGAGCGGACCTTGTCCTGCATGCCGCAGAGCACGAGCTTGGTGGAGTTCTTGCGGGCGAACTGCATGGCCTCGACAAGCGTGGCGACGCCCGAGGAATCCATGTAGGGAACTCCGGCGAGGTCGACGATGAGCCGCTGCGGGCGCGAGGTCTGGATGCGCTTGAGTTCCTGCCGGAGGAATGGGGAGGCGTTGAGATCGATCTCCCCTGTGGGGAGGACGACGGTTGCGCCGCCGCGCTGCTCGGCCCGAACGGCAAAAGCGCCCTCCTGGCTGCTGAACTGACCCGGGCGAATAGAAGAATCAGCCACCGCCATACTCCTTGCAGTTGGACCGGTCCATGTGATCATCGGCCTCGGGGGTCCTGCGTTTGATCATGGTCAGCCTCATGCCGACCTTCTCGCGACGTTCGTATACCACTTCATCCATCACGGCCTTGATGATGTGCACACCGAGCCCACCGGGGCGAATCTCCTCCAGGTCGCGGCTTCGGATCACCGCCGGATCTACCTGGCGCGCTTCATCCTCAATGACGATGCGGAGCGCGCTGGGGAGCGTATCACCCCCGCCGCGCGCTTTCGATGCTGCGGCGGAAACCTGCTCGCCGGGTTCGATGAGCGGCCAGATGCTCACCCAGATGGGACGGTTGGTCTCGCGGCCGTAGCCGTGACGGATCACGTTGCAAAGGGCCTCATCCACAGCGAGGGCAATCTTGCCGCAAGCTTCATCGGCGAAGCCCAGACGCTTGGCGACCGCGCCGACCAGCTCCCGCGCGCCGCTGAGGTACTGCGGGTTGCTCATGAGCTGGAGGCGGATCTGCGGCGGCTCGCCGATATCGCCGACGGCCGACTTGGGGGGTGAAGAGCTTGAACTTGCGGGCTGAGCCATGCTGAGTTTCCATCCCGACCCCGACGACCGACGCCGCCCACTCCCGTTCTGCCTGCGATTCGCACTGACGCTTCCGGCGGTGACGCTGTTCCGATGGGGCAAAGAGGCCTGAAGTCGATTCGGCTCTTCCGGAACAGGGTACCTTACTTATCGGCTTTCTGGGGCAAGGGCTGCTGCTGCTGGTTGTACCAATCCGCCCATCGCCCGATTGCAACGTCCCGGTCGTCGCGGGGGGCGGCGTGGTCGTATCCGAGGGTTTGGCCGGTCAGCCTGTTGAGAGTGTGGATGGCGAGCATACGTTCGGCGGGGTCATCGCTCTCCAGCCGCTGGATGAGGGCGGGGATGGAGTCCTTGTCGTTGGTCTGCGCGGCTTGCCGGGTGGCCCGAAAACGGGCCGCGGGGTCCTTCTCGTTGAAGCCAACGGCGGAGCCGGGATCGGAGCAGCCCGCGAGCAGGGCAAGGGCGAGGATGGCGGCCGGAGCGGCGGGGCGCATTGATGGATGATACAGCAGAGCGTGGGCGAGCAGCGGGATGTGGAACTGGAAGGGATTGCTGCAAGGGACGGAACGCTTCCTACACTCTTCCATGACGGCCCTTTCACCTTCGACATCGACCGGGACATCGAACACCCCTGCGGCGGGCACGGGCTCCAAGGGGGGGTCGCGGCTGCCTGATCTGACATCGCTGCCGCATGGCGAGATTGTTCCGATTCTGGACTTTGGTTCGCAGACGGCGCAGCTTATCGCGCGGCGGGTTCGCGAGGCGGGGGTGTTCTCACTGTTGGTTTCGCCGGAGGTAACGGCGGCGGAACTGGCGACGCTGAAGCCCAAGGCGATCATTCTGTCGGGCGGGCCGTCGAGCGTGTATGAGGCGGGCGCGCCGCGGTGTGACCCCGCGATACTGGACATGGGCGTGCCCGTGCTGGGCATTTGTTACGGGATGCAGTTGGCCTGCCAGATCATGGGGGCGACGATCGCGAGGGCGGATCACCGGGAGTTCGGCCGCGCACAGGTGAGTGTGAAGACGAAGGGCGAGTTGTTCCACGCGTTGCCGGAGCGGACGCAGGTGTGGATGTCTCACGGGGATCAGGTTCAGGCCGCCCCACTTTCACCCGCGGTCGCGACCGGAGCGGGGAGCAGCGGGCCGAAGTTTGAAGTGCTCGCATCGACCGAGACATGCCCGCTCGCGGCGGTACGGTTGATTGATGACAAGGCGGGCGGGCGGCGGTTTTATGGCGTGCAGTTTCACCCGGAGGTGACGCACACGCCGCACGGCTTCGACATGCTGCGGAACTTCCTCTACGAGGTGTGCAAATGCGCCGGGACGTGGCGCATGGCGGACTTCCTGGAGACCGCGACCAAACGCATCCGCGAGAAGGTCGGCGAGCGGCGGGTGATCTGTGGGCTGTCAGGCGGAGTGGATTCGGCGGTGTGCGCAGCGCTGATTCATCGCGCGGTCGGGGACAAGCTGAACTGCGTGTTCGTGGATACGGGGCTGCTGCGGAAGCAGGAACGCGGGCTCGTCGAGACTACGTTCCGCGATTCGTTCCACATTCCGCTAAAGGTGGTGGATGCGGAAAAAGAGTTCCTGGGCGATCTGGCGGGGATCAGCGAGCCGCAGGAGAAGCGCAAGCGGATCGGCGCAAGGTTCATCCGGGTGTTTGAGGAAGCGGCGAATGAACTGGCCGCGGCGGGAACGGGCGGGAAGAGCGGGCCGGGAGGCGTGCTGAGCAAGGCGTCGCTACCGCTGCTGGCGCAGGGCACGCTCTACCCGGATGTGATCGAATCTGGGCATGGGCACGCGGGGCAATCGGCGAACATCAAGCTGCACCACAACGTGGGCGGGCTACCGGAAGATCTGGCGTTTGATCTGCTCGAACCGCTGCGGGACTTGTTTAAGGATGAAGTTCGCAAGCTGGGCGAAGTCTTGGGACTGCCCGAGCAGCTTGTGTGGCGGCATCCGTTCCCCGGGCCGGGTCTGGCGGTGCGTGTGCTGGGGGATGTGACGCGCGAGAAGCTGGATGTGCTGCGCGAGTGCGATGAGATCCTGCTCGAGGAGATCGTCGCGGCGAACCTGTATCGGCAGACGAGCCAGGTGTTCGCGGTGCTGCTGCCGGTCAAGAGCGTCGGCGTGATGGGCGACGGGCGGACGTACGAGTCGTGCGTGGCGATCCGATCGGTGGAGACGCAGGACTTCATGACCGCGGACTGGAGCCGGCTGCCGTATGACCTGCTGGCGATGATCAGCAACCGGATCATCAACGAGGTTCGCGGCGTGAACCGCGTGGTGTATGACATCTCCAGCAAGCCGCCGGCGACGATTGAGTGGGAGTAAGGAAGAAGGATGATCGGGTTCGGGGTCCCGGGGCTCGGGCTCCGGAGTTCTTGGGGTCCGACCCCACTGTTCTTGTCCGGCTCGCCGTGGGGACCTTCCCCGCCGCGTCCAACTGGCGGCCATGGCATTCGACGGAATTTTCAGTTATCGGTTCGCCGCGATCGGCCAAACTTTGCCTTGGGGCGTTGCGTAGACGATAATTGAGGCATGTCCCAGACCCGCCCCATTCAGTTCCCTGTGGAGCAGGCCGCGCAGCTTGAGGCCGCGGCGAAGGCGATGGGCCTGACCGTCCCGGCGTATGTTGAGTTCCTGAAGAACAGCCAGCAGCCCGGGCACGACGCGAAGTTCGCTGATGCCGCGGGCTATGTGTTCAAGAAGTACCCGCAGACGCTGAAGAAGCTCGCGGAATGAATGCGCCATTGAAGATCGGGCAGCCTCGCTTCCTCGCGAAGGACGAGGTGCTGTCGCTCCATCGTGCGTCGCTCGATGCATACGGAGGCGCAGACGGTGTCCTGAACGATGGCAGTTTGGAATCCGCGCTCGCGCAGCCTCGTCAGGCATTCGGCGGTGAGTTTGCCCACGACTTCCCGTTCGGTATGGCCGCGCCGTACGGATACCACCTCGCGATGAATCACGCCTTCCGCGATGGAAACAAGCGGACAGCATTCGCAGCGATGGTGGTGTTCCTGCGGATGAACGGGTGGAA
>ENA-ORBV01014753-ORBV01014753.1-microbial-mat-metagenome-genome-assembly--contig:-NODE-14753-length-11620-cov-7.158278_pt1 | contig 11620 bp, 12 predicted proteins | sample MGYA00237777_ERZ505514 | MGnify/ENA primary metagenome ERZ505514 (study PRJEB26160, sample SAMN06269048) | microbial mat metagenome | isolation source: Oligotrophic lake microbial mat | place...
TCTCTCGGTGGCATTACCGGTACGACCCTAATCGCTTCGCCTGGTGGAGTCGTTTAGCCGTCGCACTTTCCCCAAACTGTTCTCGACGGCCCGCAGACGCGCGATCAGCCCAGCGTTCGCCGCCTGCAGAGCTTCGATCTGACTCTGCTGCTGCTTGATGGCGTTGACGAGCACGACGTTCAAGTGATCGTACTTGACGCCCTCGATCTCGCCCTTGCCGTTATGCGTGACCAACAACGGTTCGACCTTGGCGACCTCTTCGGCGCCGAATCCGAGGTCGCGCCCCCCGCCATCCTTCCAGGTGAAGGTAATTGGGCGCAGACGCTTGATGAGATCCAGGCCCGCGAAGAACGAATGGACCTGCGTCTTGTAGCGCAGGCTCGACCCGCAACTGGCCACAACTCCGGCGGCGGTCAGGCAGATACTCTGGTTGCCACCGGAGGCGAGAATGATCCTGGCGTTGCCGTTGACGTCAAGCTTGGCAAGAGGTGACAGGGTGCCGATACCTACGTTGCCTGACGTGTCGACGGCTATCCCGCTTGTCGAGGCCGGCGGTCCGCTGCCCGGGCCGGCGACCAGCTTGAGCGTCGACCCGTCGAACCGCACGTCGGCTCTGTTGCCGGTGCTTCTTATCCCGATCCCTGTTTCCCCATTGGGCGTGCCGAGGGACAGCTGCCTGTCCCCGCCCGGGGTGACCAAGGCGCCCCCGTTCACATGCAATGTCGCCTGCGGATCGGTCGTACCGACGCCCACCTTCACGGACGCAGTGGCGCCATTGATCCCGGCTATGCTGCCAAGCACCAGGGCATCACTCTGATCCACTTGGGCATTGGCGCCGATAGCGGTGGCGTTGGTGAGAGCACCCGATCCAAGGCTCGCGCGGGCGCCGAGTGCGGAGTTGTTGCTGCCCGAGGTACTCCCAATGCCCGATCCGAAGCCGAAGAACGCGTTGGTGTTGCCCGTGCCGTTACTCTCGCCCGCATTCGTTCCGAAAAAGGCATTGGCACTGCCCTCCGTATTCCCAAAGCCGGCCAACATTCCAAAGAAGGTGTTTTCGGTACCCGGAGCCTGTCAATGAAAGTGAGAGAGTCACGTTCGGAGTTTAGTGTAGCGCCGGCGGCGTCGACGAATTGCTGATCGAGGCGGCGAGGGCGCTGTTGTTGGGTGTACTGAGGTGCTCATCCGAGCCGCGATCGTCGCTCTGAGGGGTTCCTGTGATGTCGGTTTTCACGAGAAGGCTGGGTGGCGACGACTTCGGCGGGTTGATCCACACAGCGGTGGGTGGCGCGGCGGGTCGCGGCACGCCGCGCACGAAGCGCTCAGGATGCGCGTCGTAGGCGCCAGCCAGGACTTCGGCGCGGACGGCAAGCCGAAGCGCAGCCCGGCCCAGGTGAACATCCTCGGGGGTCAGCAGTCCGATGCCGCTGTGACGGTGCTCGGTGTTGTACCAGGTGAAGAATGCCTGGCAGAAAGCGCGTGCGTCTTCGATCGAGCCGAAGCGATCGGGAAACTCCGGCCGATACTTCAGCGTCTTGAACTGCGCCTCGGAGAACGGGTTGTCGTTGGAGACGTGAGGACGGCTGTGGCTCTTGGTGACGCCGAGATCGCTCAGCAGCAACGCCACGGCCTTCGAGGTCATCGACGAGCCCCGATCGGCGTGCAGGGTAAGTTGTTCGGGCACGATACCCTGCCGGGCGCAGGTGTCGGCGATGAGCTTCTTGGCCAGCGCCGCGCTCTCGCGGTGCGCAACCATCCAGCCCACAACGGAGCGGCTGAAGACGTCGAGGATCACGTAGAGGTAGAAGTACGTCCACTTCGCCGGCCCGGCGAGCTTGGTGATGTCCCAGCTCCAGAGCTCGTTCGGGCGAGTCGCCAAGAGCTCGGGGGCGGCGTAGGCCGGATGACGGAGCTGGTCGCGGCGCTCGCGGACCTCCTGATTCTCGTCGAGGATGCGGTACATCGTGCGCTCGGAGCAGAGGTAGCGCGTCTCGTCGAGCAGCTGGGCGTGGACTTCGGCCGGTGCGCGGTCCGCGAAGCGCTCCTCGTGGAGAACTGCCAGCACCGCCGCCCGCTCCTCCTGGGACAGCTTTCGAGCTGGGCTCGGCCGCGCCACCAGGCGCACTGGGCACAAGCGCAGGCTTCGGTAGTAACTCGCGGAAGGGACACCCAGCGCCAGACACGTCGGGGATACTCCCAGTCGCGGCGTGATCTCGCGGATCGTCTCCATCACGAGGGCTCGTCCAGCGGTGTCCCCAGCAAGATTGCAAGTTTTTTTTGGACCTCCACCAGTGCCTCCGCACGCTCTGCGCGCTTGCGCCACTTGCCGATCTCGCGCTCCTGCTCCGCGATCTGCCTGTCTCGCGGATCCGGCGCGACCGCCTTCGGCCCTCGCTGCTTCGGCGCCAGCCCCTCGAGTTCGCCCCGATCCCGCGCCGCCCGCCATACCGTCAGGTGCGAGGAGTACAACCCCTCGCGCCGCAGCAGCGCCCCGATCGCTCCCGGTGTGGTGCAGCCATCCGCCTCGCGCACCACCCGTCGCTTGTACTCGGCCGTGAAGCGCCGCCGCCGGGCCTTCGCCACGACCTCCGTCTCCATCGCCATCCCGGCCGCCGGGACCTCCGTCGGCGCGCCGCCCGGGGAAACTACAGTCGCCCTACGGGCTCCTTCCGTTTCCCCGGCCCCCTCACCGACCAGCTTCTTCTTCTCCACCATCTTCATCCATCGTTTCCTCACCGCCCTCTACAGTAATCTACGACTACCCGACTGTCTCACGGTCATTGGCAGAGAGGGACCGGTCGAATTCGAATAGCCTGCAGCGTCTCCGAAGAAGGCATTGAAGCCGCTATTCGTATTCGATTCGCCGGCGCCATTCCCCAGAAACAGATTTCCACCCGTGCGGCTCAGGATACGGCTGCCGCCAATGTTGTATTGCGTCGTGGCGTCGACTGTGTTCGCGGCAAGTGTTCCGCCCGCCGTCCCGTTGCCGCTGATGTTGAAGTTTGCGCCCGCCTGCGGCGTGGGTGAGTTCCGAATGAAACTGCCGTTGACGTTGGCGCTGAGGGTCCCCGCGACCGTCAGATTCCCACCAACAACGCCATCGCCTGAAATGTTGAAGTTCGAGCTCGGCTGCTGCGCCGTCGTGTTTTGCACGTAGTTGCCGCTCCCGGCCGGCAGGCTTGCCGCCGGAATGGTGCCGCTCACTTTGCTCCCGGCAACGGAATTGATCTGGGCACTCTGCACGCAGCCGATACACGCGCTCGACAGCGTGTCGGCGGTGGCAGCGCTGAGCGTTCGAATGGCGTAGGGCGAGGAGCTGATCTGCTGCCGCGGTGCCAGCGTCGTGAAGCTCCCCCCCGCGGCTGGCCGGACGCCGATCTCGACGAAGCGGTTTGCGCCCGGAAAGGCGTTGACGCCGAAGTCGAGCTGCACGGTGAAGACCCCGGCGCTGACCGGCACCGCCGGTACCGTCTGATCCGCGCCGATCTGCGCCCCACCCGTAGCGCTGCCGAAGAGCGCGAAGCGGACCTCGAAGCTGCCGTTCGCCAGCGCGCCAGCGTCGCTCAGTTGCCCCTGGTAGGTAAAGGTGGTGGTTTGGCCGAGCGCAACCCCGACACGCATCACAACCAGGATGAGGACGTGAACGTGCCGTAGCACGCGGGACGGGCTACAGGCGTGAGAGCGCACCATGGGCAGGTCTCCCTTTCGCAGCGCTGCGCGATTGTGTGGGGGCCTTCGGGGGGCCCGGTGGAGGCGCGTGCATGTGGGAGGCAGAGCCGTCGCGCTCTCCCGCGCGGGCCGTGGACGTATCAGGTGATGAGGATGTGCGGCAAGGCGGATCGCCCGGATAAACGGGGTCATTGACGTAAGATTCCGTATCAGACGTTGCCACGATGACGCTCCCATTCTCCACTCTCCCTCACCGCCCCGGCCGCGCCTTCCAGAAATAGTTGTGCACGCTCTGGGCCGTGAACAGCCGCCGGAAGGTCATCTCCAGGTGCGTGCCGATCGCCGACGTGCTCGCCTGCCCGGACTGCGGCGGGCGCCTACGCCTGGTGGCGACCATCAGCGACCGCCCGGTGATCGAGAAGATCCTGGCCCACCTCGGTCTGCCGCTTGCGCCCCCCAGCCCCGCGCCCGCGCGCTCGGCGGATTGGATCGCCGACCGGTTCGACTGACCCGTGACCACTGACCCTGCCGCGACCCTGCGGCATTGGCCGCGCACCCTTGCGCGGTGCTCCGGCCTCTGGGCCCTCGTCTCGGCCCCACGTCGCCGTTGACGCCGCACGTCCGCCCCCCGTATACCTCGCGGCGGGAGGAAGGCCGCGCGTGAACGGCCGCAACGCCGCTGAGCGACTCGGGATGCCGTACGTCCGATACTTCGCGTTACGTCACGCTTCGCAGCTAATACGGACTAGCCGCGGGTATTGAATGCAACGGAGGGCCGAGCGGCAGGGGCCTGATGCCTCTATGCACCTCCTCGCTGCGGGCCTCGCGGGGTTAGCGGCTCTGGTCACCTACCTGCCGGCCCTGAGCAATGGCTTCGTGTGGGACGATCCCCTGGTGCTGCGACAACTGCGCCAGTTCGATGACTGGTGGGATCTGCTCATCATGCCGCCAGAAGTGCCGCGATACTACTACCGCCCGCTGGTTTTCCTCACGTACCTCCTGGACCGCTCCGTTGGCGGAGAGACGCCGTACTGGTTTCACCTATCGGTAGTCGCCCTCCACCTGGCGAATACACTGCTCGTGTACCGGCTGGCCGTGGTCGTGCTCGGAAACAGCGTGAGCGTGGCGTTCCTCGCTGCGCTGCTCTTCGCCGTGACGCCGATCCACGTCGAATCTGTCGCCTGGATCGCCGGCAGGGCCGACGTCCTTGCGTGTGCGTTTCTGCTGATCTCGGCGCTGCTCGTTGTACGGCGATCAGGCTGGGGCGGCAGCTACCAGCTGGCGGCGGTCATGTACTTCCTCGCGCTACTCGCCAAAGAGAGCGCGATCACCGGCATGGTGGTGATACCGCTGCTCTCCCGGCTGCACCGACGCAGGATCGACTGGCGTGACGTAGCGCCCTTCGTCGTGGCCACGATTGCCTACCTGCTTCTCCGTAAGCAGAGCGGGGGCGCGTTCATCGGCGGAGCAGAGTCTTCACTTGATGTCTTCGAGTCAGCACAACTGACTCTGCAGGCGCTCGGCTACTACGTCGTTTGTTCCATCGCCCCCGTTAGCATCACACCCTACATCGCGTCCGTACCCGAGTCGCCCGTCTACCTGGTTGTGGGCGTCCTTTCGATGGTCGCCGCTGCGCTCGTTCCGCGTGCATTGCGTGCAACAGATCGTGCCAGGTGTTACGGGCTGCTGACGTGGTTCTTCCTGACGCTCATGCCGTCGTTCGTCGTACTCTATCGCGAAAGCGCGTCGGCCCCGATTGCGGATCGCTATCTGTACATCCCGAGCGTCGCGAGTTGCATGCTTCTCGCCTGGCTTCTCGTGGCACTTGCCCGGACGCTGCGACTCTCCGTCGCCTGGCCAGTGGCCGCCGGGCTGGCGTTCAGCGCCGTGCTGGCGCTTCGGAGTGCGACATACGCCCGCGTCTGGGCGGACGACTTGTCGCTGTGGACTGAGGTCATCGCCAGCGGGCCGCCGAGCGCCCTCGCGCTGACGCAGCTCGGCTCCGCACTCATGGATGCAGGACGCTTCGAAGATGCCCAACGCACACTCGAAGCGGCTCTGAAGGAACCGTCGACTCCGACCCAACTGGCGATGGTGCACGGCAACCTCGGTGTCGTGTACCGGCGCCAGGGGAAGCTCACCGAAGCGTACGAAGCATTCAATGCCGGTGCGCGGCTCGCCCCGCACCCGGTGACCTTCCACGGGCTCGGCATGACGCTGATGGGATTGGCCGAGCAGGCACAGGGTCGCGGCGACAGTCAGGCGGTCGTCGACAACGTAAAAGCAGCACGCAAGGCTCTCGAGATCGCGATCGAGCTGGGCAACTCGCCCTCTGCCGATGGTGTGTTTCTCGAGCAGTGGCAACCCGCCAAGACCTACGTGCTGCTCGGTCAGGTCCTCGGCGCCCTGGGGGACGGCGCCGCCGCGCGGGCACAGTATCTGGCGGCGCTGGGGGTGGAACCGAACGGACCGGTTGCGAACGTCGCGCGACAGCAACTCCTTTCGCTTCCGCCCTGAGGGCGCCGTGGCAACGCCGAGCGAGGCTCTCCGCGTTCGCGACGAGCGTTACGGGAGCGCATCGCATAGCCTTTAGCAAAACAATCGCGTTTGTTAGCAATCCCATTCGTTAAGGTAACTGACTTTCAGTTTCTGACTTCGTTAAGGTAACTGACTTTCAGTTTCTGACCACTCGATAGGCAAGAATCTCTTGACATCCACCCACGCAGTTGTTAATTCACTTACTTCTAGTCGCCGCTCACTCAACTCAGTATGGAGGTGAACGACCATGCGCTCTGGCATCCGCTTATGTGTCACAGTAGCTGTCGCGGGGTTGGCTTTCCTGCTCTCGGATGTCCGGTACGGCCATGCAGCATGCTCAACGAATACTGGCTACGGTACAGGCGTATTCGCATCTGATCCGGACAGTTGCTTCAACAGTGGTTTTGGCTACAACGCCCTCCAGACGCTTGAGACCGGGAGCCTGAACACCGCTGTCGGATACAACGCCTTGCGGGATAGTGTCGATGCATCACAGAACACAGCAGTCGGCGGGTATGCGTTAGAGACAAATTCGGGAGATCTCAACATCGCCATCGGATACTCCGCGTTGCTTTCGAATGCTGGCAGCTACAACATCGGATTGGGCCAGGGCGTCCTCAAATCAAACTCCGGCGACTCTAATCTTGCGATCGGGAACCTCGCGCAAGAGTTCAATACAACGGGTCACAACAATATCGCGATCGGCACGGCGGCGCTGTACGACAACACGACTGGGTCCAACAACACGGCTATTGGATCTGGGGCCTGCGGCAACAGCATCACCGCCTCCGAGAATGTCGCCATCGGACCGGAAGCTTTGGCTTCGAACGCAACCGGTACCCGCAATGTCGCAGTGGGGCACCGCGCCCTGAGCGGTACTACCGGAAGCGCTTCCCAGAATACGGCCGTCGGCGCGTTTGCACTCGAGTCTAACTCCACGGGCTCGCCGAGTACCGCTGTGGGTTACCAAGCGCTAAAGAGCGCAACGACTGCCTCGGGGAACAGCGCGCTCGGGTACCAGGCTTTGAGCACGGTCACGTCCAGCAGCAGCAATAGCGCTCTCGGCCATCAAGCCCTGAAGGTGCTGACTTCCGGTGGCGCGAACACTGCAGTTGGATATCAGGCGCTGACCTCGGCAACCACGGGAAACGCCAATACCGGGTTGGGCGTGGGGGCGCTGACAAGCCTCACGACTGGCGCGAACAATAGCTCTCTCGGGACATTGGCAGGCTACAACGTGACGACTGGTAGCAACAACGTCCATGTCAATAATGCGGGGGCGAGCGGCGACACCAATACGATCCGAATTGGAATTCAGGGGACGCAGAGCTCAACATTTGTTGCGGGGATCAGCGGAGCAACGAGCGCTAGCGGCGTGGCTGTCTATGTGAATTCGAACGGGCAGCTTGGGACTACAACCTCATCGGGTCGCTTCAAGCGCGACGTAGAGCCCATCGGGGATGAGTCTGCTTCGCTTATGAAACTCCGGCCGGTTCGATTCCGGTATGTGGAAGCTATTGACCCGACACGCCTGAAACAGTTTGGGTTGGTCGCGGAGGAAGTCGCGAAGGTGTATCCAGAGCTGGTGACGCGGGACGCAGAGGGAAAAGCCGAGTCTGTTCGCTATCACTTCGTGAATGCAATGATGCTCAATGAGTTGCAGATGCAGTCCCGGAGAATCGACCAGCTAGAGATTACCCTCCGAGAGCAAGCCTCGAGAATGGCGAGCCTTGAGGCCCTGGTGAAGGATGTTCAAGCCGTGTCGGCCAAGGCGCAATTCCGTTCAGGGATCGTTGCGGCGGGTGAGAGAGTGAACGGTCTCTGAGACTTCGCCGTGGAACCGTTTGAGCGCGCGGGAGGCAGGCCGCGCGTGAACGGCCGCAACGCCGCTGAGCGACTCGAGATGCCGTACGTCCGATACGTCGCGTTACGTCACGCTTCGCAGCGAATACGGACTAGCCGCCGTGCGTGCGAAAATCGAGCTGTTCAGCATCGACACCCTTGTCGACATGCCCGCACGAGCACAGGTAAAGGTGCGCCTTCGAGTGGAGCGATCCGGTCGGCGTGAAGCGGCCTGATCCGATCGTTGGAGCAGCACCAGAGATCCAGCCGAATCGCCGAACGCTGACGGTCAGCCGCGCGGCGTCCTTGGCCGCGTCGGCTGCACCGGGTTGTTCGGCACATCATTCGGGGACCCGAGACTTCCAAGAAGCAGGATCCTGGTGAAGATGGATGAGGCAGAAGACGACGAGGTTGTTCCCCTCGATGCGATAGAACGCACCGTATGGAAAGCGGTGGACAATTGCCCGGCGGGTTTCCCGGTGCAACACCTGGTATTGAAATCGGTTCCCGCTCACCCGATTGAGGGCCGCGTCCAACTCCGCCATGAACTCGCGCCCCAAGCCGGGTCGCTGCAGTTCGTACCGGCGTGCAGCGAGCTGCACATCGGCCTTGGCTTCTCCGCGAACAATGAGTCGGTACTTCACAGCTTGCGCAAAATCTCGTCGCGGGCATGCTCCCAGGGCTCGGAATCGTCGGGATTCACCTCGTGTTCGTCGATCCGCTCGTTCAGCAGGTTCATCTGCGCACTGGTGATCGGCAGGTGAGAAACGTCGTCAGCGATCTCGTCCCACAGTTGCTGCACGAGTCGAATCTTCTCAGCGGAGGGGAGTTTCCGAAAGCTGGCGATGATCGGTCCTGCGGCGTCATCCATGTTGCTGGAGGTACCCCTCTTCCGGCGTCGAGTCTAGAATCCTCAACCCTGTACCGTATTAGTCACGCTATCCCGTAGCAAAAGCAGCCACCCGATCGACACGCGACTCGAATGCCGTCACATGGTAGATCGCCGTATGCCTCGCGGCGGGAGGAAGGCCGCGCGTGAACGGCCGCAACGCCGCTGAGCGACTCGAGATGCCGTACGTTCGATACCTCGCGTTACGTCACGCTTCGCAGCGAATACGGACTAGCCGCCGACCTCGATCGTGCGCGTCTCGCGATAGTACCAGTGATGCAGCGTGCCGTCGGTGAGCACCAGCAGGTACAGCACCGCCGGCACCAGGCTGAGCGCCGCGACGCCGCGCGCCGAGAGCCAGCTGTCGCGACCGGTGAAGCGCAGCGCGAACAACAGCCAGCAGATGGGCACGGCGACGATGCCGAGATACAGGACGCGCCCCCAGCGCCGTCACGCTTCGCAGCTAACCTTGATCTGACAAAAGAATTTGTCCGTCGGTCGGCGCGCGCGTAGCCATGCGCGTATGACCGGCACATCCCAATCGGTTCCCATCGCAAGGGGCCGTGGGCCGGTCCGTCACCGCGCCGAGCGGAGAAAGCGGAACATCGACGCACGCGAGTTGCCCTCGTTCGTGGTAAGCGCCGCGCATGCCCCTGAACCGTCAAGTGGTGCTCGTCAGCGGCTGTTCGTCCGGTATCGGGCGCGCGCTCGCCCTCGAATTCGCGCGCGCCGGTCATCGGGTGTTTGCCAGCGCGCGTAAGCCGGAGGACCTCCACGGTCTCGAGGCGCTGGGCCTCGACGGGCTCGCCCTCGACGTCACCGATCCGACGTCGGTCGAGGCCGCCGTGGCCGCCGTGATCGAGCGCGCCGAGCGTGTCGATGTGCTGGTCAACAATGCTGGTCTGAGCGCGGTCGGTCCGCTGGCGGAAGTGCCGCTCGACACCGTGCGGCGCCTGTTCGAGACCAACGTGACGGGGCTGCTCGCGATGGTGCAGGCCGTGTTCCCGACATGGCCGAACGCCGCAGTTGGCGCATCGTCAATATCGGCAGTATGGGTCCGCTCCTGCCGACACCGTTCTCGGGCGGGTACTGCGCCACCAAGTCGGCCGTGCATGTGTTGAGCGACGTGCTGCGCATGGAGGTGGCCCCGTTCGGCATCGAGGTCACCGAGGTGCAGCCGGGCGCGGTGCGCTCCAGCATCGCCGACACGGCCTGTCGCGGCATGGAGCGCTACAACACCGCGGCGTCGCGCTACCAAGCCGTCTTCGACGGCATCGCCCGGCGGGCCCGGGCGTCGCAGCAAAAGCCCACGGAGGCGGAGGCGTTTGCCCGCGCGGTGGTCCCGGCGTTGCTCGCGGACAAGGCGCCCCGCATCGGGCGCGCCGGGCGCGGTGCACGCTTGTATCCAGCCCTCGGACGGCTACCCGGTGCAGCGCGCGATCGGGTGCTGACCCGTCGCTTCGGTCTGCACCGTCTCAGGGGTGAGCGACCCTGAGCGCGCAGCGGCGTTGGCCCCGGTGATCGAAGCGGCTGCAGCGCAGGGAGATGTCGGTGTCCAAAGAACCTGCGGATCGTCTCCCGCGGTCGCGGACAGCCCGTCCAAGGGGGTGAAGCGGGGTAACTCCAGAAGTGCCATAGCGGGCCAGTAGCCAACGGGCGCTCGCGCGACGCCCGGCGCGGGAGTGGAACAACCACGGCCACCCCGCGGCGTGGGCCAGCCACTCGATAGGGGGTGCCGGGGACCGCGGCACGGCCAAAGTGGCTCCGTGCGGGCCGGTGGTGGTCGCCCGGAGGCGTTGCCGGCGCCCGGAGTGCGGGCGGCTTCAGTCGGCGCAGCCCAGAGCCGTGCGGGCGCGCACGGCGGAGCGGGATCCGGCGGCGCGAGCGGCTGTGTGATCAGCGACAATTACTTTTACCGGCCGGCGAGAATAGTTGACGTCGATCAGCTGTGATTCGGCGTCGAACTTTGACCCCCTTCGGCGCCCAATCATGACCCGGGAGGCGCCGTAGGAATCCTATGTCTGGAGGTGGCTTGGCGGATCTTGAGTGGGGTCAATCTCGAACGCCGATCGGGGCGCAGACCCCGCGCTGATTCACAGGAAAGCGTCACACTCGACGGGAAGACTCTGCTAGACTCCGTGCTGCCGAGACTGCGAGACGGCAGAGCGCACGAGGTCGTGGTGCGGATGCGTCCGGCCGGAGACAACGGCGCATGAATGATCTGATCCCCGGAGCCGAGCCCCGAGGCCAAGCGCTGCTACCAGGAGGTGTTGTCATGCTCATTCACGAGATGACCGAGCACGAATGCCGTACCGTGCTAGGGCGCATTAGCTTCGGTAGATTGGCATGCGCTCGTAACAACCAACCCTATGTTCTTCCAGTCTACATCTGGGAATGTCCCAGCCGCTGCTAAAAATCGTCTGAGCGCCGGCCCCTGGTGACGAGTAGAATTACGCTGCTTTGTCTTCTCTGATTGTGGTCTCCGTGGCAATCGCACGATCGAGGGCGGCTCTGAGCTTGGGGAGCTCATTGAAGCCTCTCACGGCGCGGAAGCGAGGCTGTGCATGGTCGAGCGCGGCGGAAATCCACCGCAGGATCATCGAACCACCACGCCAGCGTTTGGCGTTTCTCGTATAGGTCGCGATCGATCCGTTGAGGTTCTCGATCGCATTGGTCGAGCGCAGG
>ENA-ORBV01014754-ORBV01014754.1-microbial-mat-metagenome-genome-assembly--contig:-NODE-14754-length-11620-cov-3.492506_pt1 | contig 11620 bp, 18 predicted proteins | sample MGYA00237777_ERZ505514 | MGnify/ENA primary metagenome ERZ505514 (study PRJEB26160, sample SAMN06269048) | microbial mat metagenome | isolation source: Oligotrophic lake microbial mat | place...
GCATGTACTAGCAGGACATTTGAGTGCTGGGGGCCCAGCTTTACAAGCACAGACTGCGCCGTACGTGCCTGGAAATCGCTGCGAACCATCGTGAATCCGTCGCTTACTAACTGTTTTATGGTTGGTGCAGGACTGCAGCAACGGCTTCTGTCTTACAGTACACGTTGGTTGACATGATCCCCTCATCCGTTTCTACAGCTCGAAAAGCATTTGCGTCTGGTGCGTGCTTGGCGCTTTCCTTGCTGATCCCCATGCCAAATCTCATATGTGCGAGAGCATCCTATTTCAGGTCGGACCAAAAGCATTGAGTGGCGAGAGCAGCAACTTCAGCAGATTTTGAAACTGTGTGATGAGCAAAGTGCTGCCATGCAAGAAGCTGTCTTTGCGGACTTCAACCGGTATGGGAACATTGGGTCGCTCTTCAATAATAGCTTGGGATGCTCAGCTTCCCACATGACTGTGCACGATCGAATGGTACTTCAGAAGCAGGTTCGAAACTGAAGCGTTGGAGGTGTCGCTGATTCGAAACCAAGCGAAGGTAACTGACGTCAATTTTATGTCGCGTCACCATGAGCGCACTCACGCCCAACGTCGAATGCCTCAGTACGCTCTGAATAATGTTCGGACCTGGGTGCAACCCGAAAAGTCATCGCCTCCGTTAGCCGTGTTTCCTGCCTCCTGTGAAGTTGTACGGTGCGTAGTCATGGTGTTGGGTTGTGCCCCGTGCACATTGTGGCTGATTTGCGTATCCTGTAGTGAGCCGCTCGGCACAGTCTGCATTATCGGGGCGTGGAACGTGCCATTTGGACTGGTTTTCTTGCCTTTGATCGGGGCCATCGCCGCAGGCAACGCTGCTGTTGTCAAGCCGTCTGAGTTAGCCAGCTCGTCAGCGAAGGTTGCATGTTGGTCAAATCGGATACCAATAGTCAAGTTCTTACTGCGGTGTACGTGTGTACAGCTGATCGGGGATCTCATCCAGCGCTACCTGGACAAAGAGGCTGTAGTTGTCGTTCAAGGTATTGTCTTGCTGAAACAGCGTCACTTTCCTAGTGCACCTGATTTGTTTGTAGTGGCTCTCTACTGATCATGATGGATGGCTGTGTCGGGTCAGGCGGTGCAAATGAGACTAGCACCCTGTTGGAGCAGACGTTTGATCACATCATCTACACTGGTGGTGGCAGGTTAGCAGTTCTCTCGTTCAGCTGTGTCAGGGTGGTCGTCTTCTAGCTATTCATTATCTCTACGATACGTGGTGGCAGAGTGGGTCGAATTGTGATGGAGAAGGCGACCAAGGCGCTGACGCCTGTGACGCTGGAGCTGGGGGTAAGTGCAAACTGCGAACGGTCATCTGCTCTCGAGTGCACAAGCTGACAGCTAATTTATGCTTATTTGGCGCTGAGTAGGGCAAGAGTCCGTGCATCATTGATAAGGACGCGCAGCTGGATGTTGCTGCCCGCAGAGTTGTGTGGTATGCAATCGTTGTTTTGGGTAGATCGATTAACCAGCATTTAATGCGTTTACATCAACATATATATGGATTACAGGGCGCGCTTCGTCAATGGAGGCCAAATCTGTATTGCTCCTGATTATGTCTTGGTGGCGAAGGAGGTATGCTCTGAGTAGACATGGGCACTTGATGCAATGAAGGATTCTGACGGCATGCTAATCGTGATGCTGTTGGTTATCTCAGGTGCAAGAGCGCTTCTTGCAGGAGGTGAAGAAAGCTTACACCAGCATGTACGGGGCCGATCCCAAGAGCAGTGAAGCCGTTGCTCGCATCGTCACCACCGGTAACGTATTCTTGCTGTTGTGTACGGCTGTTGGGGTATTCTGCTGGTGCGCCAATGTTAAGCTTATTTTCATTCGCAGGTCACGCACAACGCTTGAAAGCATTGCTTGACGAAGACCCCAGCGTGCGAGGACAGGTCAGTGGTCCCCTTAGTGCCTGTATCAGCTTGTAACGTCCCTGACCGCATTTGGGGCTTCAGGCTATTCTCGGTGGACAATGTGATGTAGCTTCGCGCTATGTCGCACCCACTGTGCTCGTCGGGACCTCTCCCCAAGCCAAGGTTATGCAAGACGAGATTTTCGGCCCGATGTATGGTGACCGCAACGTGCACTTGGTTCATGTCCGGCCGCACAATGTATTAATGACTGTTGACCTGCATGCTCTGTCACAGCCTGCCTGTGTTGGCAGTGGCAGACTTGGATGAAGCGATCAAGTTCATCAACGCGCGTCCCAAGCCGTTGTCGCTGTACATCTATTCTTCGAACAAGAAAGCGCAGCAGAAGGTACTGCAGTCCACCAGCTCGGGCAGCGTTGGCGTCAATGAATGCATCTATCAGGTAACACTGTTGTGTTGCATGGGCTCGTGTACTGCATAACTGAAAGGTGACTGTCCACATGCAGTACATGTGCCCAACACTGCCTTTCGGAGGAGTGGGCGCCTCAGGCTTTGGCAAGTATCAAGGCAAGCACTCGTTCGATTTGTTCTCCAACCCGAAGGCTGTGCTCGATAAGAGCGATTCGTCTCTGCTCGATCTGTCTGCTCGCTACCCGCCGTACACATCTGGCAAGCAGTGGCTTCTTCGCAAGGTGTTGTAAAGCGGAGAATGGTAGTCGACTAATGTTTGACGGTTTCCCTATTAGTGGGAATTGGCGTTTTCTTTCGTTGATTATCAACTGGGCTGACCTTATGGTCGCCTATCAGGTTCATTTTACTTAATACATGCTATGGTGCTACAATGGTCAACGGGGGGAACGCTTTCCCTTTTTTGGCACGTGTTCGTGTCATCTCTGCAGTCAGACCATCTTTGTACGTATAACGTTGGATCTTGCAAAGGCTTTCAAGCGTCTTATTGTCCCGAAACGTCACAATTATGGGCGGGGCATGCTGTAAAATCCGATATGAGCCGATAGATTGCTCAGGCAAGACGATCATCATTACCGGCGCCACTGCAGGCATCGGTAGGCTAACACACACACATGTCGCGAGCATCTCTTCGGAGAATGCCACTCGACCATTTGATTCTACTCTGTGTTACAGGCCGGGAAACAGCATTTGCTTTTGCTCGAATGAGAACGGAAAATCTGGTTTGTCTGTCGCGCCTGTCGCGGTGTTGTTGCCTTCCTGACTGTGCGGCGACATGCAGATACTGGCCTGCAGAGACGCCAAAAAGACCGAGCAGGTTGTTCAGGAAATTCGTCAAGGTAATTTGACTTAAACTTGTCATTCAGGCTCCAAGTTTGATTCTCTGCTTCCTCGCACTGCAGAGACGAAAAGTGATGCTGCCGTCTTCATGGAGCTCGATCTCGCCTCTCTGCAAAGTGTTGTTCGATTTGCAGAAGCCTTCCGACAGAGGTGACTCGCCTGCGCTGCAAACCGTTGCTGCACCCCTTGAGCCGGTGCCTGGTTATTGCAGGTTTGCGAAACTCGACATCCTCATTTGCAATGCTGGAATGGCTTTGCGTCCCCGCCATATCACGACAGATGGTTTTGAGTCGCAGCTACAGGCATGTTGTGTGTCCTTTACTTGCACGGGATCCCCCTCAGGCTTACTTGCTTTGATCGCGTCGCTGCCCTTTGCGCCATCAAGGTCAACTACCTGGGGCATTTTCTTCTCACCTTGCTGCTGAAGGATCTGCTACACCCGGGCTCCAGAGTGGTGAACGTCGCATCAGTTGGTCACAAGTTTGGTGTGGTAGATTTGACCAACATGAACGGCGAGCGCTCGTACAAGAATTTTCCGTTTTACGGAAACTCCAAGCTGTATCAGGCAGGTCTCGAGTATGTGCGGTCACCGTTTACGGCTATCACTAATGGAAGCAATCTGTGTGGTGCTTAGCTGATGTCCACCTACGATCTCGCTGGCCGACTTCCTGGAGGTACGTACAATTCAGCCTTGTCTTCGGTTTAAGCCATCTGCTGGCTCATTCTGTGGCCCCTCCAGTCGGCTTTTTTGCAGTGCATCCGGGATACGTTCAGTCAGATATCGACAAAAATTACGATTGCTTCTGGCGCTGTGTGGTGTGCTGCACCAAATGTATCATGCGTTCGCCTGCGGAAGGCGCCGTGACGCAAATTGTTGCCGCTACATCAGTGCAGCTGGTAAATCTGATCTCACCAGACCCTTTCGTTCACCTTGCGCGTAGTTTATTTCACTGGCGTTGGCTGTTCAGGCGAATCAATCTGGCCTGTACCTGGAAGATGCTCGACCTACTCGCAGTGCCAAGTTATCCTACGATAAGAAACTGCAGCAGGACCTGTACGACTGGTCCATCAATGTGCTTACAGAGAAAGGGTTCCTTCCTCCCAACTTCAAGTTGTAGCTTGCGTCGTCCATAAGCTGTGTTGTCGACTGATACTACTTTGTTTTCGTAGTTTGATAAGGACTCGACCTTTTGAATATTGTGTGGGTGGACCGTGTGTCCACATCTCTTCCCCGAACGGACAGATGTTTTATTTCCGGCTCAAATACAACGAGAGCTGATGCAAAAGCTCAGTGAAAGCTTTGGTCTGCGGCGGAGACAATAGACGGTTATAAACACTGACCATCTTGACAGCAGGCTGTTGATGTGGTTGCACGGCTGTCCGAAGGAACACGAACGCCGCACTCATAACCTCGCGGTTGGCGTGTGCCACAAAAAATTTGGCGAATGTGGTCGTCTCTTTCATCCGCCAGGGTATTGGCACGGCCGCCATCTCACGGAAGACATCAACCGCTTTAGAGTACATTTGTGCTCGCATATACACCTCCAGCAAGTTACCGTACAAATCCGCGTCACGCTCCAGCTTGTCCACTGCAATCATCTCGTGCCACAATCGCTCTGCTCGAAGTACGTCCTTGGAGCGAGCACACGCATCGAATAGATGAAAATACGTGAATCGGTCGGGTGCTAATGATGGACAGGAGCGCATAGACTGCAGGATGGCTTCACATTTATCCAGCAGCCCCGCACGCCCATGTCCCTCCATCATGATGTTGTACGTGACTTGATCAGGTTCCAGGTGCTCCACTCTCATATCATTCACCAAAGTTTCAATCGACGCAACATCTCCACGCTTGGCACAGGCATTAAGCACGACATGGTACGTGAACTTATCTGGCTTCAGGCCAAGTTTGAGTGCCTCGTCGAAGAGCTCGAGCGCGACGCCGAACTGCTCATGCTGAGCCATAGCCCAAATCATTTGGTTATATGATCTCGTGCTCAGTAGTGATGGCATCTGCTGACGAATCTTCTGAAACTCCTCTATCAGAGGTTGCAGATCCGGTCCTAAGGAGAGCAAGTGCAGATACGCGTGTACCAACTTGTCGTCAAACGGGACGCCCACATCCTGCGCTCGATACCAAAGTTCCTTCACAGCAGTGAACAATTGCCTGATGTCCACAGAGCTTTGCGCACGGACAACATGCTCGATGGCGACGTAAGACATGTGAATCGGTCGAGTGTACACAGAAGTTGCGGTCATTCTGCCAATGCGAACAGCTTCGCGAAACAGCTCTGCAGCCTCTGCGTATTTGCGATGCTTCACCAGAAGTGACAACACAGCTTGATAAGAACGAAAATTGGCAGATCCAGACGCTCGAGCTTGATTCAACAGTTGGATAGCAGGTTCCAGCCGATCCAGTTTGCAAAGTGAAAACAGCGCAGGTACATACACGCCTCGAGTGAACCGAGCAGGTTCATCACAAGTGGACCACAATTTGACCACCTGCTCGTAGTCACTGTTGCCAAACAGCTTCATGAGACGTCTGTACCATAAAGCGGCGGGAAGGAAGCTCGAATCCTCATCGTGCTTGCTGGGTGCTGCCAAAGTGCGCACAGGAATGTACGTAGTCCAGGCGCGGCTGGGGATGCCAGAGCACGCAGTGCGATACATTTGCAGCGCATCCACCAGCCGCGCTGGCATGAGGCGAAAAAGACGCGTCTGAAACGCGAAATTCATGTCCTAACTTCCTGACTTTGACAAGACGGATTGTCATCGAACGCGGTCGGCGCGAGGCTTCTGTGGGGGGCGACTCAGCTAGTTGGAAACTAGGCTGGTCCCTAAAGAAGAGAGAAGGTGGCTGCGGGTGACGAATCACTGCAAACTCTGATGGTAGCACAAGCTTTTCTACTTGAATATTTGGTCGCAAAAACGCGAGTTGGTCACTGCGATCAACACAAAACACGTCAGTCGTCCGCCGCGCTCAGCCGATCTTCAGCAGCTGCAGCTGCATCCAATGCATCTTGCTTGCCGCGCTCGAATTGCTCAACGCCTGCCCGATGTAACCGTCTGGAAAAATCGTTTTTCCGAGCAAGAATCTTGGCCATTTCTGCTTCGTACTGAGCCTAAATTCAGCCATAATACCATATGCGCTTCAAGCGAGGAAGCAGTAACGAGCATCGTGTCATTAAAGTCGCACCTGCAGAGAATGGTACTCTTCGTCAGATGTCGCGACAGTTATTGTCCGCGTCTCTATAGGCTCTGGCGGCTCGTCCTCATCATAAAACGGTTCGCATTGGAACAGTCTGAAGATCACCTCGCCCAACTGAGTCTCCGTCAGCTGCGATAAGTCGGCAACTGTGTTAGCAACGAGACTAGGCATAGGCTACAACTGATTGGCGCAGCTTATACCTTATACTTGTCCACAAAGGATTGCAGTGCCTTCCGTTGTGACACATCAGATGACGACGTTGCGTTCCCCGTCTGCAACGCAGTCAGCAGCTCCGCGCGTTTGCTCTGAGGAGGTAGCATCTCAATTTTCGGCTTGAATTTCTGCTTTTGCTTTTCCTCGATTCGTTTCTTCTTGCGTTGCTAGATGCCGCAACATCGCCGATACTTAGCAACCACTATTCTCATAATCAAAGTGCACTTCGTGTACCTTGGCTGTCAAATATGGCTTGAAGTTCGGATCTGGCTCCATGTCATACTGCTCTGTTTGCACCACTTTCAGCCGCGCAAGTTGTGACTACAATAGCACAAAATTCATTAGCTTTGGATCGATATCTGGTTCAAAGCCACGGAGCGTCACCTTCAGCTTCGCCTTAGCGGCCTTTCGCGCAGCCTCTTCGGGTGTGTCCTTCACCAAGCTCTGTGAACAACGTGCACGCGTTCAAACTCAGCGCATACCGCGACCGCACGCGATGGGCGCGTCAAAACGTCAGATACCGCCATCAGATTCACTTTGCTTCCCATCGGTGTCCTCGCTCTATCACCAAGCGACTTGCTAGACGCTTCATGAGAGAACACGGACTCTAATCACCAACAACGTGAGTATAACAGTACGATCAGAAACTAACAGGCTAAAATGCAATCAAATGCTACGCATACTGTGACCCTTGGGATTTGCAGCAGCGGCGGACGCTGCCTCCTCTGCCAATTTCTTTTCTTCGTCATCTTCGTCATCACTGTCAGCGTCATCGGTTGCCGCAGCTGCTTTCAGCTCCACTTTGTAGCCTGTCCCGGCGTCTGGCGTGCCTAATTCAGTTCAGCAAAGGAAGATCGACGAAGACATGTCATGTGGCATCAGGACCGTTGCAGAATCATTTGCATAGTGCCTACCTGTTTCAACTTTATCTCCCTCCGGCTTGTCGCCTTTCGGCGATGGCTTTGGCACGTCAACAGCAACGGTGCTAAACGCCGATGCCGGCGCGGTTGCCGGAGCCACAGTAGAGGATGAACCTGTCTGAGCTATCAGCAGCGCCATTGCGGCGCTGCCCGTGTTGTCTTCTTTCGGAGGCGGAACGGTGACTGCCTTGGTCATCGTGATGTTCACGGGCACGTCCGGAATCTGCACAGGTTTGTTTGCGGTCGCGACTTCTTTGTCTTCGATCTCTGATGGGCAATCATATGCAGATGAGAAGAGCGAGCTTAAGTCATCGATCAGAGTTGATTCATCACTTACCGCTGGATGCATCGCTTTCCGCATCGCTCTCAGACGCTCCGCCAGACTCTCGATCGCTGTCTTTGTCTCGCTCATCTTGATCTACGTCGCTCTCATCGTCTTTATTGTGACTCGCGTTTGCATCCGGGGCAAGCTCCTCGGGCTTCTTCTGTTCGGGTTCCTCTTGAAACACCTCAGCTTTGACACTATTGCCTCCTGTTGGTATACGACAACGTGACGAAGAATTTAGATACACAGTCTTGCAACGGAACGAAAGGCCAACTCACCGACAACCACTGTGGCAGCGACATCAGGCTTGGGAACGTCAGATGCTACTGTCATGGTGATGGCAGCGTCCTTTGCTGAAACTGCGTGAGAAGCATCATCTTCTTTCTCATTGTCTGTAGATTCGGCATCCGTCGCGGCCTCGGAATCTGTTCCACCGTCCGTTGTCGTGACGTCTGTCTCTGGCTCTGTGTCGTACTTGTGCTCCATATCCGGTGTTGTTGTTGTATTCGCCTTCTCCGTCCCAGCTGCAGCAGATTCAGGTGAAAGCGCTGGCTTCTCAGCAGACAGATTTGCAGGAGCTGCAGCTTTCTCGGTATCCGCCGCTGCAGCTGGAGACATTGGTTCCACCTCGCTCGTGCCGCTTTGACCGTCTAAAACCAGTTCACCACGCGAACATTTGCCAGAGTGTTGGTTAATGGCTAGGTGCGGCACGCGAGTCTGCTGCGTGCATTAGTTGAACAGTTATAGGTGAACAGTTACCTTCACTCTGCGCCCCAGCACTCTCCGTCAGATTGGTGCTGGCATGACTCTCCGTGTCTGTCAGCCCATCGGCTTGCTTACTCTCCACGTCGGATTCGGCACCGTCATCTGTTGGTGCATCTTTGGCACTGCTGCCACCGCCACTGGCATCAGCCGGCTTTGCAGTTTTCTGTCCGCGTGTTCACGTGGATAGAGGCACTCAGAGGGCAGGTCCATTTACCGTGTCACGCAATAGTCGAATAGTGACACATAGAAACAGATGGACTACCTCTGCGGATTCTACACCAGCTGGCTTGTTATCACCAGATGAGGCCGCCGCAGCTATCAGAATCAGTTACACGCACATAAAGCGTGATCAAACGTCACCGCCAATTGCAAGGAAAGACGCCGCAACTTCATAAAAGCCAGACCTGCTTCTTTCTGCGCCTTTGCCAACTTCTTGGCTGCCTTTTTGGCTGCTTTTTCTTCCGCTGCTTTCTTTTCGGCCTCCTGCAGCAAGTGATTGTACGATCATGATCACATTCAGAAAGACACGTGACAGTTGCTGGAGATCTGCTTCCGATGTCCACAGGTATACGTACCTGCTCCAATTCCAGCAGCTTCAGACGACTAGGACTGTTTTTTAATATACCACGAGCGGGCGGTGGTTTAAGAATGATAGAATTTGACGATCCCAAAGATGACTGCGACTGCCCGAGGGACTTGATCGCCTTGGCTGCTGCACTCATCGCGATGGCTCACTGTATCACCGGATCGATTCGTATATATGGCGCCGCGAATGCTCGCACAATGTATGCGGATATGAATAAGGACGGCCTGCACCTGACAATCAAAAGCAAATAGATCTACGTTCGGCAGAACGAACGCGGCAACGTAATGGGGACGTGTTGGCACTGAGTCTGAAGCCAGTCAGACATGAGGGACGGGCTTCACACGTGACTCGGTACAGACAGGGAAGAGGTTCTTCGAGAAGGTTTTCTTCAGTGTACCATGCGGATCTGTCGTCTTGCGGCGCTGCTGACACGCAACCAATCCAGTATCGCTCATGTGTCTCTTGCACCGCAGCGATGCTATTCGAACAATGGTCGGTCAGGGGCTCGAAATCCACCCTTTCAGTCATCGTCGTCCAGGTATGGCGACAGCAGCCGCACAGGCGAGCACAGAAGTGCTGACAGAGACAATCGTCCTCTAAAATCGAGGCAAAGCAGCGAATGGCAGAACGTGCATGACGACGAAGCTATGCATTTTGAGACTGGGGGCTCATGGCGTCGTCCATCCAGCAGCTCGTTTGGCGTGAGGCAGCGTGGAAGCTTGCCGCGGTCTGACTTCTTCCGTAAAGATGCACTGCAGTTTCAATCCCGCCGTAGCGATTACGGCCGGCGACACGATGATGACTATGTGAGTCCCGTGAAACCCATCGGAGAATTTTTGTACGGTTTTCACCCTGTCGTGGAAGCGCTTCGCGTGGGCCGCCGCAAAGCCCACAAGCTGCACGTTTTGGAGACTCACTTCAGCGTGCAGAGTGCCGGTGGCACACAGAAGATTGTTGCGTCAGACAAGACGCCAGATTCGTCGCAAAGGCGAGTGATCGAGCAAGTATCAAAGCTGCGATCTATCGAAGTTGTCCCTACTTCGCGTCAGCATTTGAACGCCATGGCAGACAATCGTCCTCACAACGGCGTTGTATTGGACGTCGAACCGATCGAATTGAGCACTATACCGCATCTCGATGCCGAATTGTTAACAGCTAGTCCTCATACAGCGGCCAGTTCAGCGGCTGAGCCCGCGGGGCGCCACTCGTTTCCGTTATGGATGATCCTGGACGAGGTGGTGGACCCTCAGAATCTGGGCGCAATATTGCGCAGTTCGCAGTATTTCGGCGTCCAGGGTGTGGTCATTTGCGCGAGAAATAGTGCACCTTTGTCACCGGTCACATCGAAAGCATCATCAGGTGCGATGGAGCGCCTGCAAATATTGGCTTGCAATTCTATGCCTCGCTTCCTGAGGAGCACCAAAGAGCGCTATCGGACGGCTGGTTTGAGTCCACCGCTCAACATCATCGGAATGTCACTCAGCGAAAGTGCTTTGGACTGCAAGAGCATACGATTCACAGCAAGTGGTCCCACCTTGCTGGTGGTGGGCAACGAAGGTCATGGCTTGCGGTCGCTAGTGCAGGCCGAGTGCTCTCATCTGGTGCGAATCCATAGCCACGCCTCTGCAGGCACAGGCAGCAGCTTGGATTCACTGAATGTTTCAAATGCCGTTGCTGTCGCGTTGTATCAGTTAACGTGATGGATGGTTATGCATGTGCGATGGCGAATTGGCTTTCATTATACTGAAACACTTCTTCATCGGTCTCCAATCACAACCGCCAGCAATTAACTGAGGAGCAAATCGCGACCGACACCTGAGCAGACGCGCAGAAAGCGGCGTCAACTTTACACATATGTCACATATGTACAAAACAGCGAAGAAGACGATGCGGGGGAAAGGGTCCCACCAGGATAAATTATGAAAACGTGAGCAAAAAGGAAAGCAAGATAAAAGAAAGCGCAGTCGGAAATACTGTCAGAGCGACTGCAAGCAGCGCTCGCAGCAATGAAATCTGATCTCCTATGCTTGGGTGCCCGACAAGGATGAACCCAACACGTGCGACACGGTGCTATTCCCAGAAGCAACAGCTGGCTGTCGAACGGGCTCGGTTAAGGCGGCGCCTGCAACTGGCTCAGAACCCAAGCTGAGTCGACGGGGCACGGCAGCACTAGGCTGATCTGATACCAGGTTAGCCAGCGACGATCGACTGGATGACACTTCGGTCGGTGCAGCGCTATCATCGATGAGGGTATTACGGACCCCGAATGGACTGAAAGCTGTGGAGTGCACCCGCGACGAAGCCGGTCGCATCTCCATGGATGGGCTGCTAGTTACCGTTCCAGCCGGATAGCTGGATCCTGCACCACCCGCATGCACCGCGTTCAGCATG
>ENA-ORBV01014757-ORBV01014757.1-microbial-mat-metagenome-genome-assembly--contig:-NODE-14757-length-11617-cov-3.869237_pt1 | contig 11617 bp, 11 predicted proteins | sample MGYA00237777_ERZ505514 | MGnify/ENA primary metagenome ERZ505514 (study PRJEB26160, sample SAMN06269048) | microbial mat metagenome | isolation source: Oligotrophic lake microbial mat | place...
CTATTTGAGTTATCGCCGTCTGACTGCGACGCAGCGCTCGCACCGTCCGACCGATACGCCGAGTGGAGGCGAGCAGTGAGTGACACGGTGCAGGTGAGGTCAGGACTGGTGCGCGCGGTGGCGCTGTTTGCGGCCGCACAGGTCGTCGTGCTGGTAGTTGTCGGGTGTGTACTGGCGTGGTTGTTCCGTGCGCCCGGTGATCTGTCGGCGGTGATTGCGGCCGGTCTGGTCGCATTGGGAGTGCAGTTGCTCACGTTCGCCATCGTGCGCCTGGCAGGGCGCGAGCAGGTGATTGCGGCGTGGGGATTGGGTGTGCTGGTGCGGTTTGCTGTGGTGGCCTTGTGGGCGTTGCTGCTCGTGCCGGCGCTGGGTTTGTCCGCCACACCTGCCCTGATTTCTTTGGTGGCGTTTTTCTTCGTCTCGACTGTGGTCGAGCCTTTGTTCTTGAACATCTGACCCCGATGTCCGGGATGCTTCGTCGCCTTCTTAGTGCATTGCTGCTCCTCTCGCCGCTGAGTCTTTCCGCGCAGGAGCCTACTGCTACCGCCCCCGCCGCCGAACAGGCCGCCGGTGAACACTCGTCGGCCGGTCCGGTTGACTTCATCACGCCGCACATCACCGACGCGTCGTATCTCGAGCTGCCGTACTGGAAGGCACCCTTCCATACGTATGTCGAGCTGCCCAAGTGGGCACCGGTGCACATCGGCCCGCTCACGTTCGACTTCTCGCCCACAAAGCATGTGGTGATGATGCTCGTGGCGGCCACGCTGCTGTGCCTTGTGCTCATCATCGCCGCGAATGCGAGCAAGCGCGATCACGCCACCGAAGGACGCAGCAAGGGATTTGGCGGGGCGATTGAAGCGATGGCGCTCTATCTGCGGAACGAAGTCGTGCTGCCCAATGTGGGCCACCACGGCGAGAAATATGTGCCGTTTACGCTCACGCTGTTCTTCTTCATCCTGTTCATGAATCTGCTCGGGATGATTCCGTTTGGTGCCACCGCCACAGGCAACATCTCAGTCACGGCAACGCTCGCCATCATCACGTTTATCATGGTGGAAGCGGCCGGTGTGCGCGCGCAAGGCGCGGGCTATCTGAGCACCATGTTTTACTGGAACAATGATCTGCCGGTCGTGATGCGCCCGCTCATGTTCCTGATCATGAGTCCCGTCGAAATGCTCGGCAAGCTCACCAAGCCTTTTGCGCTCGCCATTCGTTTGTTCGCCAACATGACGGCCGGACATATCGTGTTGCTCGCGCTGATCGGCCTTGTGTTCTCCTTTCAGAACTGGTTCCTCACGCCGGTGCCGCTCCTGATGGCGCTGGCGATCTCGGTGCTTGAACTGTTCGTGGCGTTTTTGCAGGCGTTCATTTTCACGCTGCTGGCCAGCGTGTTCATCGGGCAGATTCGCGAGTCGCATCACTAGTCGTCGCAGGCGCAGTTCCGCGGAATCGGCGCTCCCCGCGTCTGCGTTACCGTACCCGATCGAGCGATCGGGGAACGTTCACAGAGCTCCGGCTCACCCGTGAACACCGTGTTGCAAAACACGTGGAGCACGCACTCCATAACGTTTTCTTCGAGAGTTTATCATGATTGAAGTACTCGGACTGCTGCAGGGAGCCACGGCGACCGGCCAGGAAGGGCTGATGGCAATTGGTGCCGGCATCGCCGCCGGCGGCGCTGTGATCGGTGCTGGCCTGGGCATCGGCCGCATCGGTGGCTCAGCGGTGGAAGGCATGGCGCGTCAGCCGGAAGCGGCCGGTCGCATCCAGACGGCGGCGCTCATTCTCGCCGCCCTCATCGAAGGCGCCGCGCTGTTCGGCGTCGTGATCGGCTTCCAGCTCCAGGGCAAGATCACGCTCTGACGTGATCAGGTGCCGGGGGCGCAACCGCGCTCCCGCACCGCGCTCTTTCTCCTGAACTCACGGAACAGATACATGCGCCTCGATTTGTCGCGCACTGCGGTTGCCGCCCGTATGACGGCTGTACTGGCAGTGGCGTCCTTCATTCCCACCGCCGTCGCGTTGGCCGCGCCGGAAGGGGAGGGTGGACCGGTGAACCTGCTGGAGCCGAACGCCGGCCTGATGGTGTGGACGCTCGTTGTATTCATCGGCCTCATGTACGTGCTCAAGAAGTTCGCCTTCAAGCCGCTGTTTGCTGCGGTCGAAGAACGCGAGCGTGCGCTCTCCGAAGCCATCGATGGTGCGAAGCGCGATCGTGACGCGGCCTCGGCGTTGCTCGCCGAGCAGAAGGCGCAGCTCGATGCGGGTCGTGCCGAGGCGCAGCAGATCATCGCCAGCGGTCGCGCGGTCGCCGAAAAGATGCGCGCCGACATGCTCGACGAAACGCGCAAGCAGCAAGGCGAAATGATGGAGCAGGCGCGTCGCGATATCGAAGGCGAAACAGCCAAGGCCATTGCGGATCTGCGCCGCGAGGCGGTTGATCTCGCCATTGCCGGAGCGGGCAAGGTCATCGAGCAGAATCTCGACACCGCCGGCAACCGTCGTATTGTCGATCAGTTCCTGGCCTCACTCGAAGCGCCCAAGGGACGCGGCGCATGAGCGTGCGAGGCTCCACCGCCGGTCGCAATTACGCCGACGCGCTGTTGTCGCTCGCCCGCAAGGCGGATGACACCGACGGGTGGGGTGGATTGCTGCGGCAGATTGCGGGTGCGATTGAATCAGACATGACACTGCGCCGTTTTCTGGAGTCGCCCCGCATTTCGGCGATTGCCAAGATGGGCGTGCTCGAGAAGGCGCTCAGCGACCGCGTGCCGCATGTGATGTTGCGCTGGTTGCAGGCGGTCGCGCGCAATCGTCGGCTCATGTTGTTGCCCACGATCGCCGACGAATACGATACCCTGCTCGACGAGTCGGCCAATCGTGTGCATGCTCGCCTCACATTCGCGCGTGAGCCCGCTGCAAACGACGCCACGGATATCGCAGCGCGTTTGTCCGCGGTGCTTGGCAAATCGGTAGTGCCCCACGTGCTCATCGATCCGGCCGTGATGGGCGGAGTGGTGGTGCGTGTGGGCGACACGGTGATGGACGGCTCGGTACGTCGTCGACTGCAGATCATGCGCCGCCGTATGGCAGGGCTCGGCGGCCGCTAGTTTCAGCTGAGTTGTCCGGTGTGAGACGGGCGCAGTCGCGAAGAGCGGCGGCGCCCGTCATCTTTGACGTATGACTCCTTCCATCACTCGCCACGTGTCGCTCCGTTCGTCGAGCGCGGCCGAGAGAAGCCGTAGTGCCATGCGAAGTCACGCGATACGCCGTGCCGCGATTTGCCGTGCCGCGATACGCCGTGCCGCGATACGCACCGGCGTCCTGTGCCTGCTCGCGGCGGCCGCGTGCTCGCCTCCGGTCACAACCGCACCGTCTGCTGCGTCACGCCCATTGTCGGTGTTGCCCAACCAGGGGCCGGATGCGCCGCGCATACCGGTCACGCCGGCCACAACGCCGCCCAGTAGCGACACCGCGGGATACTGGCAGCAGCGCGCCGACTATGCCATCATCGCATCGCTTGACGATGTACGCGGCGTTGTGTCCGCGCACGGCACGTTACGCTACACCAACAACAGTCCCAATACCCTGCGCGAGCTGTGGCTGCATCAGCATCTCAATGCATTCCGTCCCGGCTCTCGCTGGAGCGCCACCGACGAGCGCGAGGGGCGCACACGATTCCAGGGGCTGAACGATCCCGACTATGCGTACGAACGGTTTACGCGTGTGCCGTCGGTCAACGGACAAGAACTTGTGGTCACGTATCCGCTGGCGCCCGATAGCACGGTTGTGCATCTCGCGCTGCCGGCGCCTCTCGTGCCCGGGCAGTCTGTCACCGTGGATCTGGCATGGGACGCCCGGCCGAGTACGCTGGCGCGGCGTCAGGGACGCCGGGGACGCAGTGTGGATATGGCGCAGTGGTATCCCAAGGTGGCGGTGTACGATCGGCACGGATGGAAGCCCAACGCGCTGGTGCCCGCCGGTGAGTTCTATGGCGAGTTCGGCACGTTTGACGTGACCATGGTGGTGGCCGACGATCAGGTGATTGGTGCGACCGGTGTGCCAGTGAGTGGCGATCCCGGATGGGCGCGTGTGGCGGCGCCCGGTCACACACCCATTCTGCGTGCGAATGCGTACCGCGACGTGCCCGAGGGGCCGATGATCAAGTTGTCGGCCGGACAGCGCACAGTGCGATTCTACGCGCGCGATGTGCATCACTTTGCCTGGAGCGCGTCACCGGGATTCCGCTATGAAGGCGGCGTGTATGTGCCGCGTGTGCAACCGGGCGCGTATCGGTTTGCTGCGTGGGACACGGTCGCAGTGCACGTGCTGTACCGAGGTGATGCCGAGTCGGATTGTACGCTGGTCGCGGCGTCGGCGGCCGAGGCGCAGCGCGCGCGTGTGCGTGATGGGTGCATTGCGTCGTCGCGTACACAGTGGGAGAATGGGCGCGCACTGGCCTTCGGGCTCAGCACGCAGCGCTGGCTCGAGCTGGTGTTCGGTACGTATCCGTATCCGCAGCTCACGATTCTCAAGCGCATCGACGGCGGCGGCACCGAGTTCCCGATGATGATGCAGAACGGCTCGGCGTCACAGGGACTGGTGACGCACGAAGGTGGGCACGTGTACGCGTACGGAATACTCGGCAGCAACGAGTGGCAATCCGGGTGGATGGACGAGGGACTGACGTCGTACCAGACCAGCATGCAAACCGGTAATACACGATCGGCGGTGAGCGCGGAGATCGCCGCTGCCAATCCCACGCATCCCGACACGGTTGCCAACGCAGAACTGACCGCACGGGCACTGTCGCTGCGCAACGCCGCACGCGCGCGCAACACTGCGGTCATGAACGATCGTGCCGAGCCGATTGGCACACGAGCCGATCTGTTTCGCGACTTCGCCACGTACAACGCGATGGTGTACGGCCGAGCGGCGGCGATGTATGAGTCGCTGCATGATGCCATTGGCGACACGGCGTTTCTCGCGTTTCTGCGTGACTACTACGCGCGCTGGGCGTTCCGCCATGTGGACCGCTGGGCCATGCAGGCGAGCGCGGAGCGCGCCGCGGGTGTGCCACTCGACTGGTTTTTTGAGCAGTGGGTGGAGCGTGTAGGTGTTGTGGACTACGAGCTGCGAAATCCCGTGGTCGAGCAGACGAGTGCAGGGTGGCGCACCTCGGTGACGCTGGTGCGCAGCGGGGCATATCGTCACCCCATGCCGGTCGGTGTGCGTTCGAGTGATGGGTGGACGGTGGTACGCGGGGACGCGCTCAACGACGAGATGGTGGTGACGCTCACCACACGCGCGCGGCCGACGATGTTGTGGCTTGACCCGTTCGGTGCGACCGACGCGCTGCGTCCGGGTGCGGTGCCGCTACCGTAATCGCGAGTGCGGTGGTGGACACATCAAAGCGGGGCCGATCTTCGTGAAGATCGGCCCCGCTTTGTCTGTCATGTCCGGCGACGAACGATGGTGTGACGGATCAGACGTTGCGACGACGGCGGGCCATGACGCCGATGCCAACCAGACCGGAGAACATGAGCGCGTACGTGCTCGGTTCCGGCACGATGGTTGGCGGCGGTGCGTCGAAGCTGGAGTTGTCGGTGTCGGCGCGGAAGTTGTACGTGCCGCCGGCTCCAAGGGCGCCGACAAACTGGATCGTCAGCTGCTCATACAGATCTCCAACCGGTGCGTTTCCACCCACGGAAACGAGGTTCGTGTAAAAGCCGTTCACAGTGCCCCCAAAGGTTCCGCCGGCAATCGTCTCGAGTGTAACACCGTTGGACGAAGTCGGCGTACCTTCGGGGCCGCCAGCACCGTTGCTGGCGCAGGTCTGCCCCTGCCACCCGCAATCGAACAGCGTGCGGCCAGGGGCACCGTTAAAGCGGAGCGAGTTGATCCGAGCATTTGCAGCACCGACGACCGACCAGGTGCCGGAGAATGAGTCTGTGTTGCACCCGAGCGTCACCTGAAACCCATTTGCGAACGAGCCGCCGCAAACGCCGCCGCCCAGATTCGCCCAAGCCGTGCTGAGCAAACCTCCCCCGGCAACGTCGATCGTGACTTGCATGCCGAGCATTTCGTTGCCGTTTGTCTGAAACCCGGTGAGCGTCGGCGAGTTGACCTGAGCTCCCGGGGCGAAGGAGTTGGTCTGTGCCGCAACGGGCGCGGCTGCAGCTGAGAGACCGGCCAGCAAAGCAGCAGCGCGGATGTAACGTGTCATGCGAGTGCCTCCAACCTGAGGAAGGAGAGTCGGGACGGGTGCGTCCGGATGTCTCGGGAATGCACGTTCTGTAACCGCATAAAATGTTCCTCATACCCGCGAGATCGAACAGGCCTGTGTCTGAATTGTGCAAAAGTCACACAACTTCATTCTGCGCAATCGCTTGCAGAAAAATTCCGGGCCCGCCTCGCGATCCGAGTCCCGTGACCTCTGACACTTGAGCGCCACAATGTGATGCCTTGGTGCAACGGCGAGCTCAGCGCTCCGTTGACCTTCTGCTTGGCAACTTTGTCAGAATCACCGTGGGCGTTAACCTCCCCTTGCGTCACTCGTCGATCACCCGTTGCACCCACCTTCGCCTCCTACCGATCCACACATGAGCGGTCGCACTCCCGTCACCCGTGTCGAAAAACCCTGGGGCCATGAACTCATCTGGGCCCACACCGACCGCTACGTCGGCAAGATTCTGCACATCAAGGCCGGACAGGCGCTCAGTGTGCAGTACCACAAGCGCAAGGACGAGACCGTGCACCTGCTCTCAGGCGAGATGATCTACTGGGTCCAGCTGCCTGGGGACACCGAGCTGCGCGACCAGCAGCTGTGCACCGGAGACTCCTTCCGGATCACGCCCGGCACGATTCACTACATGGAGGCGATTACGGATTGCGACGTGCTCGAGGCCTCCACACCGGAGCTGGACGACGTGGTTCGCCTCAAGGATCGTTACGGCCGAGAGGGAACGAGCGCGGCCTGACGTGCTCGCCGGCGACTCGTCTGTTGCCCTGCTCGCCTCCCGACGTGAGATTGCGGCGATCCCCGTGACACCCGCCTTCTGTGGCCTTTGTGCCGCGACGGCCCCGCCTCTCAGCCCCGCACGCGATGAAGGTCATCATCCCCCTCGCCGGCAAGGGGACGCGTCTGCGTCCGCACACGCACATCACGCCCAAGCCGATGCTCAAGGTCGCCGGCCGTCCGGTGATGGACTACGTGATGGACGACGTCAAACGTCTCGGCAACGTCGAGCAGGTGGTGTACATCACCGGCCACCTGAAGGAGAAGGTTGAGGCATACTCGAAGAGCGCGTATGGCTTGCCCAGTGTGTTCGTGGAGCAACTGGTGCAGGACGGCACTGCGGGGGCCGTGGCCCTCGCCAAGCCGTACGTCGATCAACCGGTGTTGATCATCTTCGTGGACACGATTTTCGACGCGGATTTGTCGATCGTCAATACCACCGATGCCGACGGCATCATCTGGACGAAGGAAGTCGAAGATTATCAGCGCTTCGGCGTCGTGGTCACCGACGAGCATGGGCACATGACGCGCATCGTGGAAAAGCCGCAGGAGCCGATCTCCAAGCGCGCCAACATCGGGTTGTACTACATCCGGAACTGGCAGCTCTTGTACGAGGCCATCGCGCATGTGCTCACACAGCCCGCGAACAACGGCGAGTGGTACCTCACCGACGCCTTCCAGTACATGATCGACCACGGCGCGCGCATCAAGGTGGTGGATGTCGAGGGCTGGTTCGACGCCGGGCAGGTGGAGACGTATCTCGAGACCAACCGCTCCATGCTGGAGAAGGGCCGCGCACGCCAACCGGCCACACTCGGTGACGGTGCACACATCGTGGAGCCGGTGTACATCGAGGACGGTGTCACGATCGAACACGCGACGGTGGGTCCAAACGTCTCGGTGCTGGCGGGCAGTCGTATCACGCACGCTGAAGTGTCCGATACCATCATTGGCGCGAACACGCACATCAGTCACGCCACACTCAAGCACTCGCTCGTGGGCGATCGTGTCGTCATCGATCACGTGCACGGCACCGTGTCGATCGGCGACGACGGGGTGGTGCGCGGAAGCGTGGCGCTATGACCGGCGTACGGGATCGCGATGAGTCCGGTGACACGCCGCGTGGCGTCACGCGCCGTGAAGCGATCGCGGGGATGGGCGCGGTCGCCGCGGCCGCGGCGTTTGCGCCCGCGCCACTGATCGCCTCGACCCCCGCCTGGCGCGCCGACCTGCTCGCACCGCCCGTGCCCTCGCCCACACAGTCGCGCATGCTCGGCGTGCCGTTTGGCAAGCACGAAACCGTGCGCCTGGCGGTCATCGGCACCGGGCTGCGCGGCCGGTCGGTGCTGGGCGAGTTTCTCGCCGTGGAAGGTGTACGCGTCACCGCGCTCGCCGATATCGTGCCGGAGAAGGCATCGCGCGCCGCGAAGATGGTCACCGACAGGGGACAACCGGCGCCCGCGCTGTTCACGAACGGCGAACGCGATTTCGAGCGTTTGCTGCTGCGTGACGACATCGACTTTGTGTACATCGCCACGCCGTGGAATTGGCATGTGCCGCAGGCGGTTGCCGCCATGCGCGCGGGCCGGCACGTGGGCGTTGAAGTGCCCGCGGCCTTCTCGATCGACGAGTGCTGGCAGCTGGTGGACACGTCGGAAGCGACGCGTCGGCATTGCCTGATGATGGAAAACTGCTGCTACGGCTATAACGAGCTGCTGGTGCTGAACATGGTACGCGCGGGTGCGTTCGGTCACCTCAAGCATGCGGAAGCCGCGTACATCCACGATCTGCGGCGTTTGCTCTTCGAGGACAAGGATGAAGGAATCTGGCGCCGCACGCCACACCTCTCGCGCGATGGCAACTTGTACCCTACACATGGTCTCGGTCCGGTCTCGCAGTATCTCGGCATCAATCGCGGCGACCGATTTGACTACGTGGTGTCCATGAGCACACCGGAGTTTGGTCTCTCGGAATATCGCGCGCAGCATGTGGCGGCCGAGAGCCCGAAGCAGCACGAGAAGTACCGGTGCGGTGACCTGAATACGTCGCTCATCAAGACGCAGCAGGGGCGTACGATCATGCTGCAGCACGATGTGGTGAGTCCGCGCCCATACGACCGTATCAACATGATCTCCGGCACGAAAGGCGCGTTCCGCGACTATCCGGCGCGTGTGTACCTCGAAGGCATGGAGGGCGGCGAACGATGGAATGGCATCGACGCCATGAAGGCGCAGTACGAACATCCGCTCTGGGCGAACGTAGGGGAGTTGGCCCGAAAGCTCGGCGGACACGGTGGTATGGATTTCATCATGTGCTATCGCACGATCCAGTGTTTGCGTGAAGGTCTGGCCCCTGATTTTGATGTGTACGACGCCGCGGCATGGAGCGCTCCCGGCCCATTGAGCGACGCCTCAGTGGCACAGGGAAGCGCACCGATGCGATTCCCGGATTTCACGCGTGGCGCCTGGGCGGGCGTCACGAGCACCGGTTGATCTGTGCAACTGACCTCACTCGATTGGACTGTTGTCGCGATTTCGCTGTTGGTAAGTTTTCTGCCGGCGGTGCTGCTGGCGCGACGTGCGGGACAAAACAGCACGGAATTTTTCAGCTCGGGCCGGTCGGCACCCTGGTGGCTGATTGGCGTCTCGATGGTAGCTACGACGTTCAGCACTGACACGCCAAATCTGGTCACGGATCTCGTCCGGGGCGGCGGGATCGCGGCGAACTGGGCGTGGTGGTCGTTCCTGCTCACCGGCATGGCCACCGTATTTTTTTACGCGCGGCTGTGGCGTCGTTCCGGCGTGCTCACCGACCTTGAGTTCTACGAAGTCCGGTACTCAGGTAAACCGGCACGTGCGGTCCGTGCGTTTCGCGCCGTGTATCTCGGGTTGTTCTTCAATTGCGTAATCATGGCCACCGTGAACCTTGCGGCCGTCAAGATCGCGAACGTGTTGCTCGGCTGGCCGATGACACAAACGCTGCTCGTGTGCGCGGTCATCAACATCGCGTTCGCGGCCACAAGCGGCCTGTGGGGCGTCATGGTCACGGACTTCCTGCAGTTCGGCATTGCCATGACCGGCTCGGTGGCGGCGGCAGTGTACGCGCTGCGCCGTCCCGAAGTAGGCGGCCTCTCCGGACTGGTCGAAAAGCTCGACCCGTCGGTGCTCTCGTTCATTCCCGACTTCAACGACTGGAATCTTGCGCTCACGGTGATGATCATCCCGCTCACCGTGCAGTGGTGGTCGGTCTGGTATCCCGGCGCCGAACCCGGTGGCGGCAGTTACATCGCACAGCGCATGCTCGCCGCGCGTTCGGAACGTGATGCCCTCGGCGGCACGCTCCTGTTCAACGTGGCGCACTACGGACTGCGCACCTGGCCCTGGATTATTGTGGCGCTGGCGTCAATACTCGTGTATCCCACGATCGGCGACATCGGTACCGCGCTGCCCCACGTCGATCCCAAGCTCATCGGCAACGACATGGCATATCCCGCCATGCTGCGATTCCTGCCGGCCGGCCTGCTTGGCTTGATGGTCGCCGGCTTGCTCAGCGCGTACATCTCCACCATCTCCACGCATCTCAACTGGGGCACGTCGTATCTCGTGCACGACGTGTATCGGCGTTTCTTCCGGCCCGATGCTGACGAACGTCACTACGTGCTCATGGCGCGCCTCTGCACCGCCGTGCTCATGATTGTCGCGGCGCTCCTCACCTACGTGCTCGAAACGGCCCGGCAGAGCTTCGAGTTGCTGCTGGCCATTGGAGCCGGTACGGGCCTGTTGTATTTGTTGCGCTGGTTCTGGTGGCGCATCACGGCGTGGAGTGAAATCGCGGCCATGGCGAGCTCCTTCGCGATTGCCGTGACGATCGCGATCGCACAGAAGAACGGCGCGGGCATTCCCTCGTCAGTCGCGCTGATCGTTTCGGTCGCGGTCACGTCGGTCGTGTGGTTGTCCGTCGCATATTTTGGTCCACGCACGGACCACGCGACGCTGCTGAGTTTTTATCGGCTGGTGCGTCCGTCCGGACCGGGTTGGAAGGACATTCGCGCTGAGTCAGGAGTCGCCGCAGCACCGGACTCACTGCCGCAGGCGATGCTGGCGTGGATGCTCGGGTTGGCGTTTGTGTACGGCGCGCTCTTCGGTGTGGGTTCGTTCCTGTTTGGGAACACAACGAATGCCACCGTGTGGGCCGTTATAGCGGTGGTGAGCGGCCTGGGCTTGCTGCGGGTCGTGCCTCGCCTCTGGTCCGGCGCTCCGGCGGCGTGACGTGATTCAGGTGGCCGCGATCCTGGCACGCGGACTCGGATCGCGCATGCGCCGAGTCGACGACGGTGTCGTGCTCGACGCGGCTCAGGCGGCGCGCGCTGATGTGGGAATGAAATCGATGATTCCCATCGACCGGCCGTTTCTCGACTACGTCATCTCATCGCTGGCGGACGCGGGCATCACCGATGTGATGCTCGTGATCGGGCCCGATCACGCGGTCGTGCGTGAACACTTTACATCGGTCGCTCCACCTACGCGCTGTCTCTTATACACATCTCCGAGCCCACGAGACTAAGGCGAATCTCGTATGCCGTCTTCTGCTTGAAAA
>ENA-ORBV01014759-ORBV01014759.1-microbial-mat-metagenome-genome-assembly--contig:-NODE-14759-length-11616-cov-8.330965_pt1 | contig 11616 bp, 9 predicted proteins | sample MGYA00237777_ERZ505514 | MGnify/ENA primary metagenome ERZ505514 (study PRJEB26160, sample SAMN06269048) | microbial mat metagenome | isolation source: Oligotrophic lake microbial mat | place...
AGCGGGCGACTGAAGTCGCGCCACCGGGGCGCTGCGCGCCGCGCGTCGGCCTGCGCCGACGCCGTGCTGCGTCCGCGCAGGCGGACGCGCGGCCGCAGGCCCGGCCGGCGCGGCGTTCAGCCGCCGGCCAGCGGGCAGCCCGCAACCATACGCCGCACCCCTGCCTAATACTTGACAAAGAAACGCGAGTATATTAGGATACGCTCATCCACGAGCCTCTCCCTGAAAGGAGCAGCCCCCATGAGCAGCGACGAGATCCAGTTCACTGGCTTCGACACGCTTGCCCTGCACGCCGGCCAGCAGCCCGACCCGACCACGGGTGCCCGCGCTGTGCCGATCTATGCCTCGACCTCGTTCGTGTTCAAGGACTCGGCGCACGCCGCGCGCCTCTTCGACCTCGAAGAGCTGGGCTTTATCTACACCCGCGTCGGCAACCCCACCCAGGACGTGCTGGAGCAGCGCATCGCGGCCCTGGAGGGCGGCGTCGGCGCCCTTGCCCTTGCCTCGGGCCAGGCGGCCACCGCCTTCAGCGTGCTCGCCCTCGTCGCCACCGGCGATAACATCGTTGCCTCCACCGATCTATACGGCGGCACTTACACGCTCTTCCAGGAGGAGCTGCCGCTGCGCGGTGTGACGACACGCTTTGTGGACGGGCGCGACTTCGCGGGCTTCCGCGCCGCCATCGACGAGCGCACAAAGGCGGTCTTTCTGGAGCTGATCGGCAATCCCCGGCTCGATATCATCGACCTGGAGCGGATCGCTGCGATCGCGCACGAGCAGGGCGTGCCCGTGATCGTGGATGCCACCACGGCCACGCCGTACCTGAACCGACCGTTCGACTGGGGCGCCGACATTGTGGTCCACTCGGCCACCAAGTACATCGGCGGCCACGGCACCAGCATCGGCGGCCTGATCGTCGACAGCGGCAAGTTCAACTGGGCCAACGGGCGCTTCCCCGAGTTCACCCGGCCCACGCCAGCCTACCACGGCATGGTCTACGTCGACGCCTTCAAGGAGCTGGCCTACATCACCAAGGTGCGCGTGCAGCTGCTGCGCAACCTCGGCGCCGCCCTGAGCCCCTTCAACGCCTTCCTGTTCCTCCAGGGCATCGAGACGCTCGGGCTGCGCGTGCAGCGCCACAGCGACAACGCCCTCGCCGTCGCGCGCTTTCTCCAGGAGCATGCTAAAGTAGAGTGGGTGCGCTACCCTGGGCTGCCCGATCACCCGAGCTACGCCCTGGCCCAGAAGTATCTGCCGAAGGGCCAGAGCGGCCTGGTGGGCTTCGGCATCAAGGGCGGCCGCGCCGCCGGCGCCCGCTTCATCGAGCAGCTCAAGCTGTTCTCGCACCTGGTCAACATCGGCGACGCGCGCAGCCTTGCGGTCCACCCTGCCAGCACGACGCACCGCCAGCTCTCGCCCGAGCAGCAGCAGGCCACCGGCGTCACCGACGAGTACGTACGCCTGTCGGTCGGCATCGAGAGCCTCGACGACATTCTCGCCGACATCGAGCAGGCCCTCGCCGTCGCGTAGGCCCTCACCCGAGCCCTTTGGACCACAAAGCCACGAAAGGCCGCGAACCACCGCGAATCCGGCCATGCGCGTGCGCGCGGTTCGTGCCCCGGTGCGCCGTTCGCGCTGTTCGCAGCCGTTCGCGCCGTTCGTGGTCCAAAGGGCTCGGGTGCTCAGGCAGATGTGGGTAACGCTCTGCCCCGTGAGGGAGCGGGGCCGGGGGTGAGGGCCGCAGGTGCGTGCTGAGTCCGGCTTCGCCGTTTTACAAAGGAGAACTCATCTCATGTCCACCTACACCACGCTGCCCGTGCTCGATCTTACCCGGCTGGAGGCCGATCCGGCCGAGCGTGCGGCTGTGCTCGACGAGCTGCGGCGCACCGCCTACGACCTCGGTTTCTTCTACGTGACCGGCCACGGCGTCGACCCCGCCCTGATCGACGAGGTGCTCGCGCTCTCGCGGCGCTTCTTCGCGCTGCCCGAGGCCGACAAGCTGGCGATCGAGATGGTTAACTCGCCCCACTTCCGTGGCTACAACCGCAAGGGGGCGGAGCACACCCGCGGCCAGCGCGACTGGCGCGAGCAGGTGGACATCGGCGCCGAGCGCGAGGCGCTGCCGCGCACGCCGGATCAGGCGCCCTGGGCGCGCCTGCGCGGCCCGAACCAGTGGCCCGCCGCGCTCCCCGAGTTTCGCGACACGATTCTGCGCTACCAGGAAGCCGCCAACACGCTTGCCATTCGCCTGGTGCGCGCCTTCGCCGCCGCCCTCGGCCAGCCCGAGGACGTGTTCGCGCCGATCTACACGCCGGAGCCCCACTCGCTGCTGAAGATTATTCGCTACCCTGGCCGCGACGCCACCGAGAGCGATCAGGGCGTGGGCGCTCACAAAGACAGCGGCTTCGTGACGGTGCTGCTCCAGGATAGGCAGGCGGGCCTGGAGGTGGAGCACGAGGGTAGCTGGATCAGCGCCCCGCCCATCCCCGGCAGCTTCGTGATCAACATCGGCGAGGTGCTAGAGCTGGCGTCGAACGGCTATCTGCTCGCGAACGTCCACCGCGTGGTAACGCCGCCAGCGGGCAGCGAGCGCCGCTCTGTGGCCTTCTTCTTCGGCGCGCGGCTCGACTCCACCGTGCCGCTGCTGGAGCTGCCGCCGGAGCTGGCGCAATTCGCGCGCGGCGCCACCCGCGACCCCCTCAACCCGCTGTTCCGCGAGGTCGGCAGGAACCACCTGAAGAGCCGCCTGCGCTCGCACCCCGACGTGGCCCAGCGCCACCATGCCGACCTGCTCGACTCCGAGCTGTTCGCGCCGCCCGTGCAGGTCTGAGCTAAAAGTAGGCCGGAAATCTGTGGTATCTGTGGACCCAAAGCTCGGCATCACGGCCCAGCTGCGCCGTACCGAGCACGAGCTGCGCGTCTTCACCGAGATCAGTCGGCTGATCGGCCAGCTGCGGCCCCTGCGCGAGATCCTCGACCAGATCGCCGCCCACGTGGCCGACCTGCTCGACGCGCCATCCTGCGCCATCCTGCTCAACAATCCCGCCGATCAGCAGCTGACCATCGAGGGCGCCTACGGCCTGGAGCATGCGTACATCACGAGTGTCAACGCGGCGCGCAGCCTGCCATTTGATGCTGTGATCGGCCTGCCGAGCAGCGAGGTCTTTCGCACCGGCCTGCCCCAGGTCTGGACCGACGTTGGCAGCAACCCAAGCTTCGCGCCGCTACGCGAGGCCGTCCAGCATCAGGGCTACAGCTCGATGGTTGCCGTGCCCCTTGGCGGCGGCGACGCGGTGATCGGCACGCTCAACTGCTACCGCAGCTCGCCCCAGGGCTTCAGCAGCGAGGAGGTTGGGCTGCTCATGACGATCGCAACCCACGCGACGATCGCCATCAATAACGCCCACCTGATCAATCAGCTGAACGCGACCGTCACCCGGCTCAGCGAGCTGAACCAGATTATTCAGCAGCAGCACGCGATCCTCAGCCGCTCCGAGGATATTCACCGGCGGCTCACCCGCCTGGTGCTCGAAGAGCGCGGCGTGCAGACGATCGTCGAGACTCTGGCGCTGCTCCTGCGCTGCGGCGTGTCGCTCTACGACCAGCGCCTGGAGCTGATCGCCGATGCCGGGGCGCCCGCCCCCGGCGCGCCCGCCCCGATCACCCTCAGCCATAGCGCGCTCGCCACCAGCGCCCTGCGTACAGCGCAGCCCCAGAGCCTGCTGCACTTGCCTGTGGGTCCGCACGTCTCTGCGCCCGCCCTGGTGGCGCCCATCGTCGCCCACGGTAAAACGCTCGGCTACCTCGTGGTGGCCGACAGCGTGGCTGGCACCGACGAGCTAGAGCAGCGCGCGCTGGAGCACGCCGTCACCGTCTGCGCCCTAGAGCTGGTGAAGCAGCGCGCGGCGAGCGAGGCCGAGCGCCGCATCTCGGGCGACTTTATCGGCGATGTGCTCGCCGGGCGCTTCGCCACCAGCGAGGAGATTCTGCGCCGCGCCGATTACCTTGGCTATGATCTTGCCGGGCCGCAGCGCGCCCTGGTCAGCGAGATCGATGGGCTGGCCGACTACCTGGCCCAGCAGCGTCTGACGGAGTCGCAGGCCGCTGATCTGAACCAGCAGTTTCGCGAGCTGGTCGAGCAGACGGTGCGCGCCCGCCATCCGCGGGCCATTCTTGTGCCCCAGGGCCAGCAGGTGGTGATCCTGCTGCCAACGGCGAGCCCAGATTCTGGCCGCGCGGCGCGGGCGCTGGCCGATGATCTGGTCGCCGCCGGGCGACATGCGCTGCCAGGTCTCACCCTGTCGGTCGGGGTGAGCGCCCCGATCACGGCGCCGCTGCTGCTGAGCCGGGGCTGCCAGGAGGCCCGCGACGCGCTTGCGATCGCGCGCAACCTGGCGCGCAGCGCGGCGGCGGTGCTGTTCGAGGAGCTTGGCGTCTACCATTTTCTGCTGCGCAACAGCGCCCACGACGACCTGGTGCGCTTTGCGCATCGCCTGCTCGACCCCCTGATCGCCCACGCGCGGGGGCGCTCGACAAGCCTCGTCGAGACCCTCGAAGCCTTCCTGAAGCACGGGCGCAGCCCGCAGCAGGTCGCCGCGCAGCTGCACGTTCACCCGAACACCGTCAAGCATCGCATCCAGCAGGCCCAGCTGCTCACCGGCGCCGATCTCGCAGACACCGCGCAGCTGTTCGAGCTCCAGCTGGCGCTGCTGGTCCGCCGCCTAGTCGGCCCCCCGTTCGATGCCGCGCTCCCCTAGCGCCAAATTGTCAGTTTAGCCAATGCTTTTTCCAAATACTTGTCCTCAGCGCCAGTGACAAGCGCTGGGTAGCCTGCTATACTCAGCCTCATTCCCGACCTATACAATCGCCCTCACCACGCGGGTGGCCGGTTTCGCGGTGGTTCGCAGCCGTTCGCGGCTTCGTGATCCAACCGGTTCGGGCTCGAGGGTGAGGGCCACAAGCCAATGTTGGCACCGCTTCGAGCGAGGAGGTATGCCTGTGGAGATCAAGGCGTTCGATCACAGCGCGCTCATCTGCGCCGACCTGGAGCGCACGCGCTGGTTCTACGGCGCGGTGCTCGGCCTGGAGGAGATCCCGCGCCCGCCCACGTTTCGCTTCGGCGGCTGCTGGTTTCGCGGCCATGGCTTCGAGCTACACATCATCCTGGAGCGCGACACCACCTCGCGGGCCGGCTTTGGCGATGCCGGCGCGGGCGCTAAAACGGGGCTGGCCCACCACCTGGGCTTCGAGGTCGCTGATCTTACCGCTGTCGAGGCCCACCTGCGCGCGCACAACGTGCCGATCTTCGCCGGCCCGATGGAGCGCGGCGACGGTGTTGCGCAGCTGTATGTGAACGACCCCGACGGCAATCTGCTGGAGTTCTTCGCGCGCGGCTTCAACCCGGAGCTGCCCGAGCTGGAGCGGGCGGCCGTCACCGACAAGGGGGCAGCATGAGCGATCTGACTGTACTCGACGGCAAGGTGATCATCACCTGCGCACTCACCGGCGGCATCCACGGCAAAGAGGCTAACCAGAACTTGCCGGAGCAGCCAGACGAGATCGTGGCCCAGGGCATCGCGGCCTGGCGCGCCGGCGCGGCCATCCTGCATGTCCACGCCCGCAACCCGGACGGCAGCAACAGCATGGCCCGTTCGATCTACGGCGAGCTGCACCAGCGGCTCTGCGCCGAGACCGACGCGGTGATCCAGCTGACCACCGGCGGCAGCCCGCTGCTCCCCGTGAACGAGCGCCTCACCACGGTGCTGCTCAACCCCGAGATGTGCTCGCTGAACATGGGCCTGCTCAACTTCTTCATTCGCGGCCAGCGGGTCTTCTTTAGCAACCATCGCGAGGACATCGAGCGCTTCGCCCGCGAGATGCGCCGCCGTGGCGTCAAGCCCGAGCTGGAGGTCTACAACATTGCGATGATCGAGGAGGCCGAGCACCTGATTGGCGCCGGCCTGCTGGAGCCGCCCTATCTGGTGAACTACGTGCTCCACACGCCCACCCAGGGCGGGCTGCGCGGCACGCCGATCAACCTGGTCGAGATGGTGCGGCGGCTGCCGGCCGGCGCGCTCTGCAACGTCAGCTCGATGGGCCGCAGCCAGCTGCCGATCACCACCATGGCGATCGCCATGGGCCTGCACGCCCGCGTCGGCATGGAGGACAACGTCTACTACCGCAAGGGCGAGCTGGTGCGCGAGAACGCCCAGCTCGTCGAGCGTACCGTGCGCATCGCCCGCGAGCTGGAGCGCGAGCCTGCCTCGCCCGCCGATGTGCGCGCCGCCCTCGGGCTGCGCGGGCGCACCATGGGCGCCCTGCCGCCAGTGCTTGTGGACGACCCGAATCCGCTCGCGGGCTAGCGCAGCCCGGCAGAAGTCCGCCCCGCCGTAGGTGCCCCACGAAGGGGCGTTTGGAGCACGAAGGACGCGCAGCACGGTGGCCGGATTCGCGGTGGTTCGCGCCCTTTCGCGGCTTCGTGGTCCAAACGGTTTGTATTACACGCTCATGGAGGCGACGATGCCCCGACTACTCGATCTGTCCCAGGAGATCTACCAGGGCATGTTTGTCTACCCTGGTCACCTCAAGACGGTGATCTGGGAGCACCACTCGCACGCCGACACCGCGCCCAACTTCGACGGCGGCTTCTCGTACCAGTCGCGCGGGCTGCTGCTGAGCGACCACGGCCCCACCCACGTGGACGCGATCAGCCACCTCGACCCACGCCCCGAGGCGCCCGCCATCGACCAGATGCCGCTCGATACGTTCTACGGCCCCGCCACATGCATCGATGTCTCCCACCTGCCGCCGCGCAGCTACATCGAGGCCGCCGACCTCGACGCCGCCGTGTCCAAGGCCGGCGTTGCGCTGCGCCCAGGCGACATCCTGCTCTTCCACACCGGAACCTACACCCGGCTCTACGGCACCAAGGCCTACCTGAGCCAGTACCCCGGCATCGGCGAGTCGGGCAGCGCCTGGATCGTCGCGCAGCAGCTCAAGGCCTTCGGCGTCGACTCGCCTAGCCCCGACAACCCCGCCAGCCGCACCTACCCCTGCCACATGATGTGCCGCGAGCATGGCATGACCCACTACGAGAACCTGGCCAACCTCGACCAGCTCGTCGGCAGGGCTTCACGTTCATGGGCTTCCCGCTGCGCATCCGCCAGGGCACCGGCTCGCCCGTCCGCGCTGTCGCGCTGCTCGACGAGTAACCGCCCTTCCTCGCAGTGTCGCATTACAAAGGAGCAACGAAGCTAATGAAACCTGCGCCGTTTCACTACGTCCGCCCCGCCAGCGTCGGCGAGGCGCTGTCCGCCCTGGCCGAGCACGGCGAGGACGCCAAGATCCTCGCCGGCGGCCAGAGCCTGATCGCCATGATGAACCTGCGCCTGGTCCGCCCCTCGGCGCTGATCGACATCAACCGACTGTCCGACCTTGGCTACATCCAGCACCAGAACGGCGCGCTCGCGATCGGCGCCCTCACCCGCCAGTCTGCGGTCGAGGCGTCGCCCGAGGTGGCCGAGGCCTGCCCCCTGATCGCCGAGGCCATCCGCTACGTGGCCCACAAGCCCATCCGCAACCGTGGCACGATCGGCGGCAACCTCGCCCACGCCGACCCCACCTCCGAGCTGCCCGCCGTCGCCATCGCCCTCGACGCGATCTTCACCGTCCAGGGGCCAGCAGGCCGCCGCACCATCGCCGCCGACGATTTCTTCGTCGGTATGCTGAGCACCGCGCTCCAGCCCGATGAGCTGCTGGTCGAGGTGCGCTTCCCCGCCTGTGCGCCAGACTAGGGCTGGTCGTTTATGGAGATCAGCCCGCGCGCCGGCGATTACGCCCTGGTCGCCGTGGCGGCCACGCTTCAGGTGCAGGCCGGCCTCTGCACGGCGGCGCGCCTGGTCTACACTGGCGTCAGCGACCGCGCCACCCGCGTGCCTACCGCCGAGCAGGCGCTGGTTGGGCAGCCCGCCACCGAGGCTAGCTTCCGCCAGGCCGCCGAGCTCGCCGCCCGCGCGGTCGACCCCTCAAGCGACTTCCACGCCACCGCCGAATATCGTCGCGATCTTGTGCGCGCCCTCACCCGCCGCGCGCTGCTGCAGGCGCTCGCGCGCTGCCAGAAAGGGGCCTAAGCAATGGATCAGCTACCTGTAACCCTTACCGTGAACGGCAAGCGCTACCAGCGCAGCGTCGATCCGCGCCGCCTGCTGAGCGACTTTCTGCGCCACGACCTCGGGCTCACCGGCACCCACGTGGGCTGCGAGCACGGCGTCTGCGGCATGTGTACCGTGCTCTTCAACGGCCAGACCGTCCGCTCCTGCCTGATGTTCGCCGTCCAGGCCGAGGACGCCGAGCTTACCACGGTCGAGTCGCTCGGCACGCCGAACAATATGCACCCGCTCCAGGAGGCCTTCTGGGCCAAGCACGGCCTGCAGTGCGGCTTCTGCACGCCCGCCATGCTGCTGACCGCAAAAGAGCTGCTCGACAACAACCCGACCCCAACCCGCGAGCAGATCTGCGAGGCGATGTCGGCCAATCTCTGCCGCTGCACCGGCTATCAGACGATTGTTGACGCGGTGGAGAGCGCCGCGCTCGTGATGCAAGGAGGAGCACAGTAAGCTACCCAAGCCTCAAGGGCTTGGGCTTTACCCTGGCGCTACCAACCGAGGAGCGGCTGGCATCCGGGTAGTATGGCCTACTTACAGAGGCCCTGTCAGCGCACGCCCTGACAGCGATTGCCTATGCCGGAGCATACGACCTTGCACCTTTTACCCACCGGAGGTTTCCCCGATGGAACTCCAAAGGCTCAGTTGTGAACGTGCTGCAAACGGTTTCCACCGGCGAACCGGCTTCGTGCCTTCGCACGATGGGGCCAATTCCCCACAAGCACAATTGTACCACAGATCGCGTTATTCCGCAACAGAACGCGCTAAAGCGGGCGTTTCCTCCCAGGGTTAAAGCGCCTGGTCTCCACACCTAAAGGGGTTTTTTATGAACGGTGCGCCACCCGTCAAGACCCACCCGACCAGCATGCGCTGGATCGGCCAGAACATGAAGCGCGTCGAGGACCCACGGCTGCTCACCGGGCGCGGCAAGTATATCGACGACATGTCGGTGCCGAACATGGCCCACGCCGCCGTGCTGCGCAGCCCCCACGCCCACGCGCGCATCGTGAGCATCGACGCCACCCGCGCCAGGGCGCTGCCCGGCGTGCTGCTGGTGATGACAGGCGCCGAGGCCGCCGAGCAGACTGGGCCGCTGCCCTGTTTCTCCAGCCCCGCCACGACCCAGTACTGTATCGCCCTGGATCGGGTGCGCCACGTCGGCGAGGCGGTGGTGGCGGTCGTCGCCGAGAGCCGCTACATCGCCGAGGACGCGATCGACCTGATCGAGGTGGAGTACGAGCTGCTCCCCCCGGTCGTCAACCCCCTGGATGCGCTGACCTCAAGCGGCGACGCTGTGCTGCACCCCGAGCGCGGGCCGAATAATATCGCCTTGCAGCGCACGCTAACCTTCGGCAGCTACGCCGAGGATATGGCTGGCGCCGAGCTGATCGTGCGCCGCAAAGTCGTCTGGCCGCGCTCCGGCGGGCAGCCCATGGAGACGGTCGGCGCGATCGCGACCTACGACGAGGGCAACGGCAAGTTCACGATTCACGCCAACACCTCGATGTACAACTATGTCGGCTGGCTGATCGCCGTCTCGCTCAAAGTCTCGGCCAGTAAGCTCAACCTGGTGCCAACCATCGCCGGCGGCAGCTTCGGCAGCAAGCTGTTCGCCCACAAGGTGCCCGTGCTCGCGGCGACGCTCGCCAGAGCCTGCGGCCAGCCCGTCAAGTTCCTCGAAGACCGGCTCGACAACATGATGAGCTGCGACAACCACGGCTCGGATCGCATCTACGACCTTGAGCTGGGCATGATGCGCGACGGCACCATGGTCGCCTTCGGCATGAAGGTGATCGACGACTACGGCGCCTACCTGCAGTTCGGCGTGGGCCACCACGGCAACGCCGCCGCCCAGCTCACCGGGCCGTACCGCATCAAGAGTGCCCAGATCGACCTGACGGCGGTCTTTACCAACAAGTGCCAGCAGGGCGCCTACCGCGGCTTCGGCTCCGAGGTCAACAACTTCGCCCTGGAGCGCATCGTCGACGCCGCCGCCGAGGAGCTGGGCATGAGCCCAGTGGAGATCCGGCGCAAGAACTTCATCCAGCCCGACCAGTTCCCCTACAAGATTCCCACCGGCAATGTCTACGATAGCGGGAACTACGAGGCGGTGCTGGATAAGGCTCTGGAGATGGCCGACTACGATGGCTGGCGCGTGCGCCAGGCCGAGGCGCTCAAGCAGGGTCGCTACATCGGCATTGGCCTGGTCTCCTGCCAGGAGCGCAGCGTCTTCAGCTCAACCGAGTTCTGGTTCTGGAACCACGATCCGGGCTTTGCGCTCACCAGCTCGCCAGAGAGCGTGAACGTGCGCATCGACCCGACCGGCAAGGCCTTCGTCTCGCTCTACGCGCCGTTCTGGGGCAACAGCCCGGAGACGATGGCGACCCAGATCGTGGCCGAGCAGCTGACGATGGACCCCTCCGACATCGAGATCATCTACGCCGACACCGACCAGGGGCTGATGGGCACGGGGCCGGGCGGCAGCCGCTACACGGTGATGATCGCTGGCGCGATCGGCGGGGCCACGCTGGAGCTTAGGCAGAAGATGTTCAAGATCGCCGGGCACCTGATGGAGGCCAACGAGAGCGACCTGGAGCTGCAAAACGGGCGTGTCAGCGTGCGCGGCACCGACCGTGGCATGAGCATCCCCGAGATCGCCATGCAGGCCCACTTCTTCCGGCTCAACCTGCCCGACGGCATCAACAGCGGCCTCGACGCCCGCTACACCTACGATCACCCCTACACCACGCAGCCCAGCGCTGATCGGACCGACCTGGGCGTGTTCTACCCGATCATGGGCCACATGTGCCACATCCCGATCATCGAGGTCGACATCGAGACCGGGCGGATCGAGTACCTCAAGTACGTCGCCGTCCACGACTGCGGCACGGTGGTCAACCCGATGACGCTGGCGGGGCATGTGCGCGGCGGGACGGCCCAGGGCATCGGCTCGACGATGTACGAGCAGTTCTACTACGACGAGCAGGGCCAGCTCGTTACCGCCAACTTCGGCGACTACCTCATCCCGACCCTGCGCGAGGTGCCGCCGAACATCGAGGTCGGCCACGTCGAGACCAAGTCGCCGTTCACCGAGTACGGCATCAAGGGTGGCGGCGAGGGCGGGCGCATGGGCGTGCCACCGGCGCTGGCGGCGGCCATCGAGGACGCGCTGCGGCCGTTCGGCGTCAAGGTGGATGGGCTGCCGATCACGCCAGTGAAGATCCGCGAGCTGATCCGCGCGGCCTCGTAGGAGCGCCCCTTGTGGGCGCCCTAACTGGGTGCCCCAGGGCTAGCACAGTTTGAACCACGAAGCCGTCTGGATCGCGAACGGGCGCGAAATGGCACGAATGGCGCGAACGTAAACCCGTGCATAGCACGTGGCCGGATTCGCGGTGGTTCGTACCAGTTCGCGCCTTCGTGATCCAAATCGCTCGCGCGCCCACGAGGATCTACC
>ENA-ORBV01014761-ORBV01014761.1-microbial-mat-metagenome-genome-assembly--contig:-NODE-14761-length-11616-cov-4.503683_pt1 | contig 11616 bp, 12 predicted proteins | sample MGYA00237777_ERZ505514 | MGnify/ENA primary metagenome ERZ505514 (study PRJEB26160, sample SAMN06269048) | microbial mat metagenome | isolation source: Oligotrophic lake microbial mat | place...
GTGTTGAGATGCCATTCCAGCACTTCTTCCGGCGTGTATAGCCGATTCACCTCCGCCACCAGCGCGATCTCTAAAGCGCGATCTTCAACCGTGATAATCTCCGGCGGGGTCGAAATCGCATTCCGCACCAGCCGTCCGGTCAAAGTAGGGTCGGGCGGAAGCGGGCCTTTTAAGTTGTTATTCAGCAGTTCGCCGATAGCTTGGAGCAGATTTAAGCGTGGAGTCGTCAGATAATCCGCATCTTCCATCATTAAGGTGCCGCGCACAACCGCTTCGGGGAGTTCCGCCAAGGTGAGCCATACGCGCTGTTCCCCAAGCGAGTCTGCCACCGAAACCAGTAGTGTGGTGCCGCTGGAATCGTAAATTTCGCTCGCGCCGATGAGGGGGGCAACCGCAATCGTCTGGCGCGGATTAGGCAGCATTTGATTGGCGCGGGCATAGGCGTTGATGGCATCGCCAAACAGAAATACGGCGGGAACCAAAATGCCTAATGCGGCAGTTCCCGCTATGCCCCACAGTAGGCTTTGGCTGTTGGCGACTTTAGAACGGCGGTCTGTACGGCGGCGTTTGCGGCGGCGGATGATGTGAGCGATTGAAGACATAATTTAGCTCTTGGCGGTTAGCTCTTAGCGATTAGCATTTGAGGTTCACCATTGAGCGGCGTTATATCACAAATACGATGACAGGATGAACACTCAGCTTGATTGTACAGAAGTTTTGGGGGATTGCATCAGCCGAGAGGCGAAGTCTTTAATCTGCGTATAGGTAACAGGTTTGATGAGGATAATGTCGGCTAATGCTTCTACGCCCATTTCCTCGGCGACCCGCCCGTTCCCGGTCATCATCATTACTTTAACCTGCTTCAGGCTGTCATCAGCCCGAATCTGCCGCAGCAGATCCGCACCAGTCACATGCGGCATCTCTAAATCCAACGTTACGAGATCGGGCTTTCGGGACAGGATTTTTTCCCATGCCAGGCGGCTGTCTTTAATGACCTCCACCTCAAACCCGATTGTCTCCAGCGCATAGGCAAAAATATCGCCTAAAGACACATCATCATCGACCACTATTGCGGTTAAATTTTTCATCCCACATGCTCATCTTGACCTATTTTTTCAATTATGGGGATCGGCGCGGCTGGAAGCGTAAACCAGAATGTGCTGCCGACACCGAGGCTGCTTTCCACCCCGACCTGCCCGTTCAATTTGGTCACGATCCGATGGATGATAGACAAACCCAGCCCTAAACCTTCAACATTAAGGGTATGTAAGCGGGTAAACATCTCGAACAAACGCGCCTGATCCTCCGGGGCGATGCCGATTCCGGTATCTTGTACTTCGCAGCGCACATAATCACCCTTTGCAACTGCCCGAATTGTAATGGAAGGCGCGGCACATGTATCCCCCATATATTTGATCGCGTTGCTTATGAGGTTGGCAAAGACTTCTTCAACCCATTGGCTATGCGCCAGAACACACGGCATATCGGGCGAAATCTCCACTTTGATGCCTTTTTCTTCCAGCACAGCCATAAAGCGCATGACCGCGTTATCGACTGTTGGTCTGATTTCCGTCGGCTTCACCGTGTCTTTGACATTACGCAGCTTCGCCAACCACAGCAGTTGGTCGATCATCTCGTTCATTTTTACGCCGCTGTCGCGTATACCTTTGACGAAATCTAATGCTTGGGGCGGCAACTTATCTGAGAAGCGCGATGCTAATATTTCGCTCCGCAGCATGATATTGTTGAGCGGCGACTTTAAATCGTGGGCGATGGTGTGGCTGTAAGCGTCTAATTCCTGATTACGTGCTTCTAATTCCGCTGCACGATTTTGTAACGCATCGCGGGTGCGCTCCAATTCTTCAAAGTTGCGTGTGTTGCGGAGTGCGGAAGAAAGTTGCAGCGCCAGCATATAGACGATCCGCATGTCGTCTTGGGTGTAGCCAAGTGCTTTCGCCAGCCCGAAGTTGATCGTTCCTAGGATGATGTTGTCAGCAACTAGGGGAAGAATAATTTGCGAGGCATACTGCGCCATAAAAGGCGAGGGGCTGCCTTCGCGTACAATTTGAGGCTGCCCACGTGTAAGCGCTGGCCCTAGGTTCTCTGTTTCGAGCAATTGGGGCGGGGTTGCTTCTTGCGCCCCGAACAGGGTATTGATCTGCCACACGTCGTCTTTTTGCAGGCAAACACTGCAATGATCGAAATCCAGCAGCCACTTGGCCTGCTGTGCGATGACGCGCTGAATCGCCGTTAGATCCAACGTGCGGTTAATGGCGATGCCAATTTCGCTCACAGCGGCAATACGGCTGGAAAGGGCATCCGCTTCCGCCAATAAACGGCGAACCGTTTGCAGGAGTTGGTCGCGGTCTAAATCTTCAAGACGACCCGTCGGCTTTATGGTTAGCATTAGAGCGCATCAACCTCAAGCGCAATAGCATCAGTGTATTGGTTAACGCCTGTAAAGAGGTTGGCGGTGGCGACGATTTCAAAAATTTCTGTGTCATCCAAACCGAATGCGCGAAGCTCATCAAAATGCGCTTGCTTAAGCTGTTTGGGCTGGGTGGCTGCCAATAGACCAAAGCGGATAACGGCCTTCTCACGCGCAGGCAGTGGACAGGCTTCAAAGTCTGAAACGAGTGTTCGCAGTACTTCTTCGCTCATGCCCAGAGCGGAAAGCCCATGTAAATGGACTTTGAGCGCATACTCGCTGTCATTCGACTGCGAAATGGCAACACCGATCATTTCCTTTAACGTGCGCGGCAGGCTGCCCTGCAAAATTACGCCGCGAAATTTTTTCCAGTTTGCTTCCAGAAAATCCGGGTGGCTTGCCATTGATTTGAACAAATTGGGGACGATGCCGAAGCCTAGTTCGGCAGTGATTTGTTCATAGACTTGTTTTGCTTTGGGGTCGGTTAGTGCATCATATTCGACGATGGTGAAAAGTGCCATGATGTTGTGATATGTCCTTTAGAAGTGCGTGTTATGACGTAGAAATTATCTACGTCTATTTTCATTCTATTGATTTTTTAAACATCCTACAATCGTACCACCGTTAATTTCGGAAAAAATTGGTAAATGCTTAACCAACACCCATCCATCGATTTTTTCACCTCCAGCCAAAAAGCCTTAATTCAAAATTTTGTTTGACTTAAGCCTAGACTTGTTATATATTTCAATTTAGAATACGCACACATAACGCAATATTTCAGAAAGGTAAAAAATCCAATGAAGAAATCAAAAGTCCTGCTCGTTGAGGACGACCCCAATATCAATAAATTGGTTACGGACTTCCTCAATCATAGCAATTATGAAGTATTCCCGTTTAGTGATGGGCCAGAGGCGCTGGAACATGTTAAGGCACGCGGTCTGCCGCATATCGCCCTCATCGACCTTGCGCTGCCCACGTATCATGGGTTTGAAGTCAGCAGTCGCTTAAAGTCGATGGCTGATGTCCCGATCATCTTTATCACGGCCAACAATGACACTGACACGATTGTGCAGGGGTTGAAGAAATACGCGGAAGATTTTATCTCCAAGCCGTTTGAATTGCGCGAACTAGAAGCCCGCATTCAAGTCGTGTTGGCGCGTATGCCCAGCCTTGATTACGCCAGTGAACCCGTCATCGAGATAGATAATAACCTAAATATTGACTTTGCCCATAATCGTATTACACTCGGTGGCAAAGCAATGGGGCTAACCCCGACTGAATCTATCCTGCTACATGTGCTGCTGCGGAATGCAGGGCGCGTGGTGGAAAACCGGATGTTGATCGCCCGTGTTTGGCCTAATGAAGATGTATATGAAGACACCCTGCGCGTTCACATGCACCGTCTGCGCCGCAAGCTGGAAGCAGACAGCCATCACCCGCATTACATCCGCACCGAGCGCGGCATTGGATATATGTTTACGGTGCGTCCGCCGGAAAGCGCCAATATTGCGATGGAAAATGAAGATGAAGCCAGCAACGGCTAAATTTCGTCTTGCCCTTGGTTGAATATTGTCAATGTAGTTTGCGAGCGTAGATGTGGAAACCATAGCAGCGCCTTATCCGCCGATTGACCAGACTGATCCGCGTTTGTTATATGTGCTACGCAACTTAACTGCTCAAACCGCTTCGGATATGGGGTGTGTTTATGTCCGCAATGTAGATACCAATGCACCAGAAATCTCGGCTGTTTATCCGGCAGAGGTCAGCCCAATGCCGGATTGGGTGATGATGATGCAATGGCTGAGTGAGCGTTTGGAACGGATTAAACCCAACAGCTTACAGTCTGACAACACCCCTCAGTTCTATTCGCTGGATGAAACGATGGGCTTTGCGGGTGCGGCGTTGTGGGCGTTTCTTATTCCGCCAGATATTTCGGGTGGTATCGTCTTATTCTTTAAAGAACGTGGCAGCACGTTTACCACAGAGCGCGCTCCCGACATCCCTGTTCTGATCGACCTCGCACAAACGGCTTTAGAAAATCAGCATTTGGTGGAAAAACTTCTGACGACGGAAGCAATGGCTTATACCGCGCAAGCGATTGCCAAAGATCCTTCGCCCCAGAGCATCGTCCATGTGATGCGCGACCACATCTTCGATATCCATGTTTCCAGCAGTACGATTTTGCTTTATGGGCCGGCTGATGTAGAGCGCCCCAACGGCCCTTTTGATTACCTTGAGATTGCGGCCTCATGGTCACAAGAACTTGGCAGTGGTCAATTGATCGGGCAGACCTTTCCGTTGGAACCTTTCCAACCTTGGTTGCAACAACTGGAATACGATAAAAAGCTGACCATTATCGACTTGAAAGATTTTCTGCTCACGTTGGACAGCTTCAGCCAAGACATTATTGATCGCCTGCAAGCCCAATCCATCACGATCTTACCGCTTCAATCCCATAAGCGCCGGCTGGGGCTGCTGGTATTGACGACGGACAAAGCGCACGAATTTAGCGCGTTTGAACTGCGGACGTTCCAGATCATCTGCGAATTCCTCACGATGACGACGCTTACCGAAATCGTGCAGCAGCAGAGTAATTACGTCCAACAAATACGCGCCGCGCTGCTCGATGCCGTGACTAACGGCGTGTTGATGGTGCATCCAGATGAACGTGCAACGATCTTGACCATCAATAAGCAGTTTACCGAGATGTTCGGCTTTAAAGAAGACGAAGCACAAGGCGCTTCTTTATGGGCGCTGTTTGAAGACATCCGTGTCGCCCCTCATGTGCGCCGCGATCTCTTGAAGAAATGGCAAGAAAGCGGCCCCATCCAGCGCGACGAAGGCGAATTTAAGCTGGTGAACGCACGAGGAATCGCCAGCGATCTTGAATGGTACAGCGCTCCGGTGTATCAGGATAAAGACTTTATCGGGCGCATCTACACGTTTCATGATGTAACGACCAAACGCTCGGCGGAACGCTTGCGCTCCGAACTACTGGCACGAGTCTCGCACGAACTCCGCACCCCGCTGACCTCGATCAGTGGTTTCGCTCAGTTTATCTTGGATAAAGAGAAAGATACTCTGCCGGATTCGGCGCGCCAATATACCGAAATTATCTTAAAAAGCGCCCATCAACTGACGACGCTGTTTAATGATATGATCGAAATCACCCGTGCCAACGCAGGCGAACTTAAGCTCCACATGACGAATGCCTCTATCGCGGACATCATTATCGAAACCGTTGCCAAGCTGGAAATGCAATATAAGCACCGCAAGCAAAAGGTCATCATGGGCGTTGATGATGATCTGCCCGCAGTTTATGTCGATATTGACCGCCTTGGGCAAGTGCTGACCAATCTCGTTTATAACGCGATCAAATATGGCCCGGAAAAAGGCGAAATCCGCGTGACCAATGTGCTGGCGACCAAGCGTACCGATTTACCCAAAAGCGCCCCGCAAGAAACCTTCCTACCGTGCATCGTCGTGAGTGTAATCGATCAAGGTGCTGGCCTCAATGAAGCCGATGCCGAGCGTGTTTTCTTGCCGTTTTATCGTACGCGCGCCACCCGCGCCGCCAATATCGAGGGCGTGGGCTTGGGCTTAGCCGTCTCGCGCAGCATCATCGAACTGCACGGTGGGAGGATTTGGGCGGAGGCTCCGCTCAAGAATAAACCTAGCGGGCGCTTCTTCTTCACCATCCCAGTAACAGAAAATTAACGCTGTCGTTGAGCTACAAAAGCAACTCTTTTAACGCTTTCAACAATGCGTCGGCATCGGTGCGGGTGTTATAGCCCTGAAATGACACGCGGATGAAGGTCTGCGCGTTCCACAAAATTGCAGGCAGTTCGATCCTACAGTCGTCGTAGAGGCGGGTCTTGAGCGCGAACACATCATCCGTCTGCACCCGCGCTGTGAACAACTGCCCGATACTGTCGTCGGGTGCGATGGGCGCGAGTCTGGTTAGATCGCAAATCCGCGCCCGCGTTTCTAACGCCAGATCATGACAGCGCCGCCGCACCGAGTCCCAATCATGCGCGGCTTGGAAGGCAATCGCATCCGGGACGCTCAAAAACGCGGCAAGGTCGCGTGTCCCTTGCCATTGATTCTGCGTGACGAAACTCGCGCCGTCGCCATAGCCCCAGCTAATCACCAGCGGCTCGATCATAGCATGATGCTCGCGCCGGACATGCAGAAACCCCGCTCCTTTGGGCGCACACAACCATTTATGCAAATTCCCGGTATAGGCATCCGCGCCGAGCGCCGTTAAATCCAGCGGAAGCTGCCCCGGTGCATGTGCGCCATCGATAAGGGTGAAAATTCCAGCGGCCTTCGCCCGTCGGACGAGTTCTTCCACCAGAAAGATGAGCGCCGTCGGTGAGGTGATATGGCTGAGATACAGCACCTTCGTGCGCGGCGTGACGGCTGCCCACACCGACTCGATCATCGCGGCTGGATCAAACGGCAGCGGCACGGGATGCTTGATGTACTGCGCTCCGGTCTTTTTGCAGACGAACTCCCACGTCTTATCACACGCACCGTATTCATGATCGGTGGTCAGGATTTCATCGCCGGGCTGTAATTTTAAGGACCGTGCGACGGTATTTACGCCGACGGTGGCATTTGGCACGAAGATCAGCTCATCGACAGGCGCGTTCAGATATAGAGCTAACTCAGCACGAGCGGAATCGAGCAGCGAATCGGCGCGGCGGCCTAAAAATTCGACGGGCTGGCGTTCCAGTTCACGCTGCCAGCGTTGATACGCCTCAAATACTGGAACCGGACACGCCCCGAACGAACCATGATTCAGGAAAACGACATCGGGGTCAAGCAAAAAATATTCGCGCATAGAGATAAATGATTACTCCTCGTAAGTTTGGTGCCATTTTTGGGGGAAATATTGCATGGCTTTTGCGAGAATGCCGTATTCTTGGCTCGTTATTAAAGGCTCAAGGCGAAATTTTTCAGATTTCCATAAGGCAGTTTCTATAAAGGGGTAATATTTGAGCTGCCCACCCGACTCGCCGTACCATTCAAATACACGCCTATTTTCTTGGTAAGCGCGTAAATTACCCATAATTTGCTGATTTGCTCTAACACGCATCGGGAATTCCCATCGAAGCAACTTAGGATTTGGCAATTTAAGGGGAAATTGTAGCAACTGATACCAACCACGCTGATTATAGGCAAGAACTAGGTAAAAACTGTTTACAGTATCGATATTTCCGCCACGTTCAATTGAGATTTCTTGATGCCACTGCTCAACTAATGTAATTAGTGCTTCTCCTGTTTGCTGTGGCTGATTTTTGAACATACTTTGAGAGATGTTGTGTAAATTAAGGTAGTCCCAAAACTTTTTGGCGGAGTTGGAGAGTTCCATAAAAGCGTGTTTAGTACGTTCTAGTCGATCAAGTTGATCGCCCATTTTGCACGACAGACCATAATAAATATCGGGCTTTATTTCATCATTAAGCAAAACATCGAAAACTGCTTTGCTTTCCTGTGCAATACCACCGAAAACAGCCGCGATTGCCCGTTCAAAGTCGCGCCAGCCAGGTAAGGTGCCGCCAGCATTCATGCCAGTGCCATCTTGGAAAGTACTGAGGACGAGGCGCAAGCGCTCAATTTCAGCAGGGGTCGGATTTCTATCTACAAAAGCTAAAGACATTCTATTCCTCTGGAATCTCAAGTTCATCCATGAGTAGTTGATCGGTGGTTACTTCAAACAACCTCGCTATGCCGATTACTAATTCGACTGTTGGCATTTTTTTCCCGTTCTCGATTTCGCTAATGTAACCATGTGCCTTTAGCCCTAGCGCAATCGCTAAGGTCTTCAACGTAAAGCCTTTTCGTAACCTTAGACTTCGTAATTTTTCACCAAAACGTTGTACACTTGGTGTCATAATCGCTTGACAGATCACAAATCTGATTATAAAATGTCTCAAATAGAGACAATAAGAACTTTAGGCGGTATCATGTTAAATAGTCCGATTAAATGGGTTGGCGGGAAATCTCGTTTGCGAAAATACATCCTTCCGCTTATACCAACCCATACTTGTTACGTTGAACCTTTTGGGGGCGCTGGATGGGTATTGTTTGGTAAAGTGCCGAGCCAAGTTGAAGTGTTCAATGATATTGACCAAGAGCTAACCAATTTTTTTCGCGTTATAAAGAATAAACCGGAGCAGTTTATTGCCTCTTTTGACTTAGAGCTGGTCTCGCGTTCTGAATTTGAACGACTTGCTGAACTTGATCTATCAACATCAGATGATATTGAACGCGCACATCGCTTTTATTACCTAATTATGGCCGGGTGGGGTGGTGAACTAAACTATCCACGCTTCCAAACCAGCATTACCGACGGCGGACATGGCAATCGTCTTATTGGTGCGCTAAAAACACTGCGTGATAGGATTGCTCCCATTCATCAACGTCTTAGCACGGTTATCATCGAGAATCTGGATTGGCAAGCCTGTATCCAGCGCTATGATCGGGAGGGGGTTTTTATGTATCTTGATCCACCCTATCCAAACAATGGCGCAAATTATGCCCATAATATGCGCGATTGGCAATCCCATCGACGGCTTGCCGAGCGTTTACAGGGATGTAGCTGCCAATGGATTTTGTCATCGTATGATACTCCTGAAGTGAGAGATTTGTATCCGCATCATGGTATCGTCTCAATTAGTGCATTTTCTGGGATGAAAGTCTCCAAAAATAAACCTGAGCGTACTTTGAATGAAGAAGTACTCATTATGAATTTTCAACCCGCTGCTATTCCCCAAACGGATAAACAGCAATTACCCCTTAATTTAGGTGAAATGGAATAGATCAAATTCCTACCAGAAAAGAGTCAGCAATGAACAGTCACAAAGCGCGGCGGGCGCTGTTATTTATGCCAGGGGATGATCGCCATAAGATCGAAAAAGGCGCGGCGATGGATGTTGACGCGGCGATTATGGACTTAGAAGATGGAGTCGCGCTCAACAATAAAGCCGCTGCCCGTCAGACGACTGCTGCCGCACTGCGCGAGGTCAATTTTGGGCATACTGAGCGCCTTGTGCGGATTAATCCCATCATTGAAGGCGGCTTGTGGCGGGACGATTTGAATGGCATTATCGAAGGCCATCCAGAAGGCTGCGTTATCCCAAAAGTGGAAAACGCCGATCAGGTCAAACAAGCCGCCGAGCAACTTACCCGCGCCGAGCGCAGCTATGGGTGGCTTGATGGCAGCATTCGATTATGGGCGATTATCGAAACGGCGCGTGGCATCATTAATCTGAAAGAAATCGTTGAAAGTGATCCACGCTTGACGGCGCTCATTTTCGGCGCGGAAGATTTAGCAGGCGACATCGGCGCGATTCGCACACGCGACGGTTGGGAAGTCCATTATGCGCGGAGTGCAGTGGTGCTTTATGCCAAAGCCTATGGGCTGGCAGCGATTGACACGCCCTTTGTCGATCTTTCGCCGGATGAAACTCACTTGATCGCCGAAACCGAACAAGCGCTGTCAATGGGCTACACAGGCAAGCTGGCGATTCATCCTAAGCAAGTCGCGCCGATTCAAAAGGTGTTTACGCCGACGCAGGAACAAATCCAACGGGCGAAGGTGCTGATTGATGCTCATCTTGCCCAGCAAGCCAGCGGACGCGGCGTATTTGAGTTCGAGGGGCGCATGGTCGATATGCCGATGATCCGCGCCGCCGAATCGATTTTAGCACGGGCAAATGCCGCTGGAATCACTTTATAAGATGAAGATTAAAGTCGCGTGTTTTGCGGTTGTAGGGAGCGACCTGTGTATCGCTCCCTACGGACTCTGTACATTTGTTGAGATATTCCCCGCCCTTACTCGCCCCAAACGTAATTCAAAACACCTTCTTCTTCTTTAGTCGATAGGAACATCAATTTCGAGTTTGATGGCGCGGGGCCGCCTAAACGATGACCGTCTTCCAGCGCGAACTCGGCGTTATGCCACGCGCAGACAAACTTTCCATCCTGGCAAGACAGCGGGCCGCCAAAGTGCATACAAATGCCAACCGCCGCTTTGGGAGCGCCATTCACTTTATACAGATGGACTTCACGCCCGAAGAACTCCACCACTTTTGTCCCTTCACCCTCATTCGGAATTTCATCAACAGGTGCTAGTGCGACTTTCATACGATTATATCCTTATTGATTGCGTGTGCAATAGTTGTATATGCAATTAAAAAGATTGTATCACGAAATGATTGCGTATGCAACCACTTTGGGGTATCTTTTTTCATGTTTGATGGAGAGGCTTATGAGCGAAAAAATAAACGACGCACATTTGGACGCATGGCGGCTTTTTATCACAGCGCACACCGAAGTTATCACAAGGATAGATGAGCAGCTTGCCTCCGCCGACCAGATTCCACTGCACTGGTACGATGTATTGATCGAACTCTATGAAGCGCCGGAACGCAAATTACGGATGCACGAACTCGCGCAAAAAGTCGTCTTAAGTCGGAGTGGTCTAACGCGGCTAGTAGATCGGCTGGAAAAAGCGAATCTGCTGCATCGTGAAATTGATTCTGATGATCGGCGTGGCTTTTATGCGGTGCTGACCGAGGCGGGGGTTGGGGCGATGCGAGCGGCGTGGCCTGTGTATTCCGGTGGGATCACGGCCTATTTCGCACGGCATGTCAGCGAAGAAGAAGCCGCGTTGCTGGCAGGTATCTTTACGCGGATGATCGACTCCGCCCGAAAATCAGCGCAAGACTAAACAGCCTAATCCACGCGGATGACTTTGCCCTCTGCCGCACGTAAGAGCCGATCCCACAGCGCCGCGCCAACTCCATCCTGCCCGAAGCAGTGTACGAGGAATACGCCTGTGGCGATTACACCGACCTGCTGCGGGGCAGCATGGTGTGCAGATTAGCATGGCGGCAGTCAGTCGGCAACCCGGAAGAGAATGGCTACGCTGAACGTCTGATGCGTACCTTTAAAGAGAAAGATGTTAACCTATCCGAATAGGGTGATTTTCTTGCAGCGTATCGTTCTATCTGGCACTTTCTGAACGAGGTCTACACTCACAAGCGTATCCACTCGGCACTGGGCTATCTCATCCCGGCTAAATTTGAGGCGGACTGGCAGGCAAAGCAGACAGAACCGATGCTAAAGTAACCTGAGTTTCGGACAGTGTTTTCATTCTATCCCCACCCCTAAATCCC